>SMVB01116582.1_pt1 | contig 14546 bp, 12 predicted proteins | sample 2456461 | NCBI WGS metagenome assembly SMVB01 (sample SAMN11095934, study PRJNA526329) | marine sediment metagenome | biome: Marine sediment; feature: Surficial sediment; material: Deep marine sediment; isolation source: Hadal surficial sediment | place: Pacific Ocean | collected 2014-05 | depth... | reverse complement strand
GCGGCCGGCCGCCCCCAGCCGCCCCCAGCCGCCACACGGACCGCCAATCGAGAGGCTGAGGCTCGATTCGGCCTCGACCCGCAAATCCGCGTGTCCGCCAGACGACCGGCGGCCGCACCGTCCCCTCGGGTCGACGGTGCCAGGATCCAATCGAGGCGACCGCCAATGCTCGCTCCCAAGGGCCCCAGCCGGGTTTCGGCAAAAAGGCTTCACGAATCGTATCCCCGCGTCGATTCGGAGTTTTTCGCTGAAATCGACGCCAATGACCCATGCCTATTCGGGATCGAGGGCTTGCCACGGACCGGGGGAAGTGTGCTAAGCGGATAGGCCGCCGGACAGGGTGCGTTTCTCGGCTCAAGAAAACTCAAGCCGGATCCGATTCCCGCAAGACTTGATTTGAACGGAATGGAAGCGCCTCCCCCCGGCAAGCCCATTCACAGGAGAAGTGAGCTTTCGAAGCAGCATGGGGAAATCGCTCGTCATCGTCGAATCGCCCGCCAAGGCGCGGACCATCAACAAATATCTCGGCCGAGATTTTGTGGTGAAGTCCAGCGTGGGGCATATCCGTGATCTGCCGGTCAGTGGCTCCGGCAAGAAGGTCGATCCAAAAGCCCGGGCCAAGGCCGCCGCCAAGACGCGGAAGATGCCGGCCGCCAAACGCGAGAAGCACAAGAAGGAGCAAGCGAAGCGATCGCTCTTCGCGCGCATGGGAATCAATCCGGAGAAGGATTGGGAAGCCAACTACGAAATCTTGCCCGGCAAAGAGAAGGTCGTCAGCGAATTACGCAGGCTCGCGAAGGATGCCGACATCATCTATTTGGCCACGGATCTCGATCGTGAGGGAGAGGCGATCGCCTGGCATCTTCAGGAAGTGATCGGTGGCCCGAAGAAACGCTTCAAGCGCGTCGTCTTCAATGAGATCACCGAGAGTGCGATCCGGCAGGCGTTCGAGGCTCCGGGCGAACTCGATCTCGCGCGGGTCAACGCTCAGCAGGCGAGGCGATTCCTTGATCGGGTCGTTGGCTACATGCTCTCGCCCCTGCTGTGGGCAAAATTGGCTCGCGGATTGTCAGCCGGTCGAGTTCAATCGGTGGCCGTCCGGCTGATCGCGGAACGCGAGAAGGAAATCCGCGCCTTCGTTCCCGATGAATTCTGGGAGATTCACGCGGATACACGGACCCGCGCCAAGCAGCCATTGCGGCTCGAGGTCGCCAAGCAAAACGGTGAGAATTTCCGACCGACGAGCAAAGAGGAAACCGACCTCGCCCTGCGATCGCTCGAAGGCGCCGACTACGCCGTTTCCGAACGCAAGGACAAGCCCACGAAGACGCGGCCCGGCGCGCCCTTCATCACCTCGACGCTTCAGCAGGCGGCCAGCACCCGGCTGGGATTCAGCGTCAAGAAGACCATGATGCTGGCCCAGCGACTCTACGAGGCCGGCCATATCACTTATATGAGGACGGACTCGACGAATCTTTCCAAGGAGGCCGTCGAACATTGCCGTAGCTTGATCGGCTCGGCGTACGGGGAACGCTACCTGCCCGAAGCGCCCAACTCCTACACGAGCAAAGACGGCGCCCAAGAAGCGCACGAGGCGATCCGTCCGTCGAACGTGGAGTTGAAGCCGAGCGATCTCCAGGGTCTCGAGCGGGACCAGGCACGACTCTATGATCTCGTCTGGCGACAGTTCGTGGCGTGCCAAATGACGCGTGCGGAATATCTCTCGACCAGCTTGACGATTCGGGCCGGCGATTTCGAACTCAAGACGCGCGGGCGAATCCTCGTCTTTGACGGCTACACCGCGGTGCAGCCACCGGCCGGTCGGGCCAATGAAGGCGATGTGACGCTGCCCGACATCCAGGTCGGGGAACGAGTCGATCTCGAAAAGCTCGACCCGAGCCAGCATTTCACGAAGCCTCCGCCTCGCTTTGGCGAGGCGAGTCTCGTCAAGGAATTGGAAAAGCGGGGCATCGGTCGCCCCTCGACCTACGCCTCGATCATCTCGACGATCCAGGATCGTGGCTATGTGCGGTTGGACAGCCGCCGATTCTACGCGGAGAAAATGGGCGAGATCGTCACCGATCGACTCGTCGAAAACTTTGGCGACCTGATGGACTACGGATTCACCGCCAACCTCGAAGAAGCCCTCGACGAGGTCGCGATCGGCAAGAAGGAATGGAAGACGGTTCTCGGCGACTTCTACAAGGATTTCCGATCCAAGCTGACGCTGGCGGAACACCAGACCACCGGGATGCGATCGAATTCGCCCACCGATACCGATATCGCATGCCCCAAATGTGAGCGGGTGATGCAGATTCGGACCGCCAGTACGGGCGTTTTTCTCGGTTGCTCGGGTTATGCGTTGCCGCCCAAGGAGAGATGCAAGAGCACGATCAACCTCGTTTCGGGCGACGAGGTCGAGTCCGCCGACGAAGCCGCTGGGAACGGCGAGGGCGAGGCGCGTCTGCTGCTGAACAAGCACCACTGCAAGATCTGCGGCACCGCGATGGACAGCTACCTCGTCGACGAGGGTCGAAGGCTCCATATCTGCGGTGACGGGCCAGACTGTCCGGGATTCGAAGTCGAGAAGGGGACCTTCCAGATCAAGGGCTACGACGGGCCGGTTCTCGAATGCGATAAATGCGGTGAGGACATGCAGCTGAAATCCGGCCGCTTCGGGAAGTATTTCGGTTGCACGGCGGAGGAGTGTAAAAACACCCGCAAACTCTTGAGAAATGGCGAGCCGGCTCCGCCCAAGGTCGATCCGATTCCGATGCCGCATCTGCGCTGTGAGAAGTGCGATGACTTCTATCTCTTGCGTGACGGCGCGGCGGGGGTATTTCTCGCCGCGAGCCAGTTTCCAAAACATCGAGAGACGCGCGCGCCGACCGTCAGCGAGATCATCGAGGTCAAGGATCAGCTCGATCCCAAATACCGCTTCCTGGCAGACGCGCCCGCCAAGGATCACAAGGGTCGGCCCACGCTCGTTCGTTTCTTGCGCAAGACGAAGGAGCAATACGTCATGTCCGAGGTGGACCGAAAGGCGACCGGCTGGCGGGCCTATTATCGAGATGGGAAGTGGGTCGCGGAGATTCCCGAATCGAAGCCGAGGAAACGCAAAGCCGCGAAGGGCAAGGGTTCCGGTCGCAAGAAGGCTGCCGCTCGCAAACCGTCCGCTGCCAAGAAGGCCGCCAAAAAGACAGCCGCCACAAAGTCGGCGAAAAAGTCTTAGTCGAAAGCACGCCGGAAAGCGCGGGTTCTCGACCGATACGGGTGAAGGGCGAATCACCCGTACAGGCGAGTACTCAGCCTGCGGTCTTCTGGCGTGCGCTGGGGCGATCGAGTAATCTGCGGATGCCTAAAAGCGTACACTGCGCCCGATTTCCCCTCCGACTTTTACCCGTTTTCAATTCGAGTCGAATTCGAGTCTGTCGGCAATCGAGAGCCGAACCCGACCGCGAGCCAACCGAGCGTTTGTTCGCGGTGCCGGGGGCGGACCCTCGTCGATCGTCCGACGATCGTCCATCGAATGGACGTGGACGGAAGTGGATGACGGTCGAACGACAAACCGGAATGGAAACCGGACGGGTCGTCGGGTCAGGTTGCGCTCGAAGGTTCGCCATGTTCCATGCTGGAGTGGGCGGAGAATTACTTGGTCTGTTTGTCGAGTTCGATCGCTTGTCGGATGACGTCCGAAGGTATCTGAAGGTATCGGAAGGCGTCGGAGAACGAGGGTTGAATCGATGGGCGATTCGGGGACTGCAGCCTCGACGTTCAGCGACGGACAATTGGACCGAATATGCGCCCGATGGGAGACTCGATGTCTTCGTGTCGGGCACGGAGTGAGTTCGTGAAGAAGATTTATGTTGGCAACCTCCCTTGGAGTACGACGGACGACGATCTGAAGGAGCTTTTTGCAACCTACGGAACCGTCGAATCCTCAGCTGTCGTAAACGACCGCGAGACGGGCCGATCCCGCGGATTCGGTTTCGTCGAGATGTCTCCCGCTGATGCCGACAAGGCGATCGCCGAGCTGGACGGCCGTGACTACGGAAATCGCGCGCTGCGCGTCAACGAGGCGCTCGACAAGCGTCGCAGTGGCGGCGGCGGCGGCGGCGGTGGCGGCGGTGGTGGTGGCGGCCGCTGGTAGATCGCTCGAAGTGTGGAGAGCCCCGACCTGTGGGTCGGGGCCTTCTCATGCGGTGGTCAACGCCGTATGGCCGGCGTTTCCGGTGAGGTCGACCTGTTCCGTGCCGGGTGCGGGGACGGCGCCGTCGAGATCGAAGCCGATTTGAGTCGCGATGCCGGTCGCGAAGGTTGCGAAGGTCGCGTCGTTGGAGACGCCGTCGCGGTTCCGGTGACCCGTCGCGAGGCGGCGGGATCGAGACCCCCAAGAAACCGATCGAGGCGTTCGAGGTCCTGCTTCGAGTTGTCGGAAAACTCGACGCCATAGCCCGGGGCTTCGAAGCTGCGGGAACCGGGCGGTCGAAGTTCGCGGCGTGTCCAGACGACCCGACCCGTCAATTGAAGTTCCTCACCCGTTGGCAGATCGATCGCCACGATGACGCGCCGACCCGCCTCGAGTGGCTCCCACGAACGCAAATAGGCCCCACCGCAGGAAAGATTGGCGGTCGTCTCTTCGGCGCTGCGAAAGAACGCCTTGCCCGTATTGGGATCGATCTCGGGATCGACCGTCGAGATGCGAATGGGGACCGAGGTCGCGATTCGCGGATGCCGCTGTAGTCCCGTGTTTGCCTGGCGCCACTGTCCCATTGGATTCGACTCCCCAGTCGATCGCATCGGCGGTCGAGGGGAGGGCTTGAGCCGACCGAAAAAGTCGGGCCTAAAAACACCCGACCCAAAGTAAGGAAGGATGGGAGAAAGGGAAACGCGCTTAGAGGCCGAGCCCATGAAATGGGAAGCAGATGGTCTCGCTCGCTGCGGACGCTTCCTCGTTGAGATCGTTGGGACCGTCGAAGAGCGCTCGCTCGGCACTGCTCCTTCGGGTCAGTGCATCTTTCGCGGCCTTCTTGCGCATGGCCTTGCGATGTTGTGTCAGCGCTTCTGCGCTTCGACTCAGATCGTTGGGAACGAAATCGACGACCTCGGCCTGTTTGGCCCGTCGCTCGCACACCTCGTGGAGAATCGCCATCGTGAGCCGCTTGCCCTCGACTTTTCCGCCTCGGCCGAGTGTGCAGAGCAGCGGGCCGTCCTGATCGCCGCGATTGTCGAGCCAATCCTCGAGCCCGATCAACTCATCGTTCGTTAGATCGACGCGTCGTCCGCGTGCCGCCCCGTTGGGTGTCGGCGGCACGATGCTGCAGACGCCCGTCTTGTTGCTGAAGCGAACGCTGTCGATCGTCAAAGCCGTGATCTCTGCGATTTTCAGGCCGCGATTCACCAGCGCGAAGAGAACGGCGTCACGACGGCCCTCGGCATTGTTGAAAGCAGCACTCGCGGCGGCGAGTGCGCGGAGTTCTCCGTCGCCGAGCAGTCGTCCACGCGCAGCCATCTTCGTCTTCTTGGCCTTCGACTCCGGCACGGAGGAATCCTCGTCAACACTCTCGACGAATCCGAGCACGGAACATTCGGCGATGACCTTGGAGAGCGTCGTGCGGATCTTCTGGACCTGGCCGGGGGGGTAGACCTCCGGCACCACGCGATAGCTGCGGGTCGTGTCGCGTCGGCATCGGAGCGCCTCGATGCGGGCGGGCGCGCCCTTTTCCTTGAGGATCGTCAGCGCGGCCGCGCCGTGAAAAGGGCGGACCTGCTGCCAGGGGAATCCAAGACGGCCGCATCGGCCGCCGCTGATCACGGTGGCGAGCGTCTCGAGGGCTTCCTCGGCAAAGAGGCGACTCTCTTCACTGCGGCAGGCTCCGAGGTAGTTTTCTGCCGCGGTTCGACCCCTCGCGACCTCGACCGGGTGCAACAAGAAATCCACCGCGTCCTGGGGAGAGAGCTTCGGAAAGGAATCTCGAAGTTCCCCGGCGGCGTCGAGTCCCCCCCCGGGCTGATCCCCGCTCGAGGCGGCCGACGTATTGGACTGAAGCGAGCTGAGAGGGCTGAGTTCCGCGGTCAAGATGAATCCTCCTTGCGGGTCTCGGACTGACCCAGGCCTGTATATGGTCTAAAGTCGGTACCTATGTCAAATTCAGCTCAATACCCGATCTGCGTTTGGGGGATTTCTGATGTGAAATCAAGTACTTCCCTGCAGCGTACCAATTTTCCCAAAGGGAAGTTGATTGCGCATTCACGTCTGGGTTCCCTGCGGGATGACGGATTCGGGCTTGGCCAAGCCTAAGGGACGACCCGTCGCAAAGCTGACTTCCCCCGAGGTACCGACCTTTTTCGAGGGCATTGTGTGGCCGGTTCCAACCGCCTTCGCCGGGGCCATCGCGGCCATGCGATTCGAACAGGGCGACGTCCTTTATCGCGATCCGCGCGCCTACGGCGTCTTGGAGGGCCAGCTACCGAAGGGCCTCAGCGCGATCCAGGTGATGCTCCCCAAACGCAGCGCCCGCGCGACCCCGGTCGATTTCGACGGGGATCGCCGGCTATCGAGTTGGCAGAGTGAGGTGACGGTCGAGCTGGTCGATCTGGCCCGCGGTCGAACCGAGATCCGGGTCTTGACCCAGGGCAAATTGGCGACGGCGTTCTTCCACGGGGACGAGGCCTGGCTCGATCCGGAACGCGAGGAGCCGGCGATGCCCCGTTCGGCGCGCGAACTCCAACAGCGGCTCGCGGAGACCTCGCCGAGTTTCGACGCGCGACAGACCGCCAAACGTGGCAGTCGCTTCATCTTCGTCGTTGATCTCGCGAGCGATGCCTCCCGCTCCAAGGCGGCCGGAGTCGAGCAGGCCTTACGCGCGACGGGCGCGGTCGAACGGATCGAACTCTCGGCGAAGCAAGCGGGGATCGAGGATGCCGAGGCCTATCATCCGACACTGGTGGTGCGCGGCCTCGTCCTATCGGGTCGATCGACCGAGACGGTCTTGCCGATCCTGCGCAGCCGTCTCTACGGCGGCGCTCCGGAGCGCGGCGCAGACGCCGACCTCGGCCCGGAGAGAGAGGCAAAGGGAGAGGCGAAACGGGACCGCTTCTCGATCGCGCGCCACGGCCGTCTCGAGGAGATCCCGATCCCGATCCCGACCGAAGTGAACGCTACTCGACCAGAATCGTCGCGCTCTTGATGAAGAGTGGCTTGGTGGGCGGGGCCGGGTCCCGGGGCTGTCCAAGGGCCTCCATCGCCGCCATCGTCTTCAGGCTCTGTTTGGATTCGGCTTTCCCGTAGATCGTGTGCCGATTGTTGAGCGCTGGCGTGTCCCGAAAGGTGATGAAGAACTGGCTGCCGTCGGTTCCCGGTCCCGAGTTGGCCATCGATAGCAATCCGGCGCTGTCGTGGACGACCTTCGGATCGAACTCGCCGCGAAAGCGATAGCCGGGGCCGCCTCGGCCATTGCCAAGGGGGTCGCCACCCTGGGCCATGAATCCCGAAATCACGCGATGGAATTTGAGTGTGTCGTAGTAGCCCAGACGAGTGAGATAGATCGTGCTGCTGACGTGCATTGGCGCGATGTCATGGAAGAGTCGAAAGGAAATCACGCCCACATTCGTGTCGAGCTTCCAGGTGTAGGTTTTCTTGGGATCGAATTTGATGCGCGGCGGTTTCGCGAGTTTGGTTCGCCAGCGGCTCGAGGATTTGTCGACGGGGTGGGCAAGGATGAACGCGTCGATTTCGGCGATCGCCGGATCCTTTGCGACAGCGGGCGGCGCGTCGGCCGCGACGGTCGGCCCGGCGTGGCCCAGCACGAGGACGCACACCAGCAACCCAGCGAGGCTCAGCAGCCGGGTCGGAGGTCGGAAAAGAACGCGAAGTGAAAGCGCCGGAACGTTGCGTGACATCGAGGGCGAAACTCCTTCTTGAATGGGCGAATGAGCGTACTGTTCCCGCGAGAATATGGGTAGCCACCGACGCGCCTGTCCAGCCACGCCTTCTGCCCCGCAAACTCCTAGGCTTTCCCGCAGAGGCCCATCGCGCGGAGTTCCTGGCCCGCGGCCGTGGCCCAGCCGCGATTGGCCTTCGGGCTGGCCGGACTCGGATGGAGTATGCGTCCGAATTTCAGATCGTGGTCCCGCAGTGCCTTCTGCGCCCGGCTTTCGGCGAAGGCACCGATCCCGACGATCCAATCCGGCTCGAGGATGCGAATGATTCGACGCAGATGATCGTCACAAGCGGCGTAGAGCAATTCGCGTTCTGCGACGGGGAGTTTGTCGGGTGTGCGATTGCGGCCGCTCTCCTCCATGAAAACGAGCGGGCAATAATTCGCGATGAAATGGTCGCGGAAGAACGCCTCCGGCTTGCCCCAATGCGCCGCGATCGCCCCCCAGAGTCGTGCGCCACTCACCTCGCTTCGCGTACAGCCGAAGCCATCCACTGGCCGCTTGGGATGTTCGGGAACCGGTCGCTCGATCCGTTCCTCGATCCCGAGCCAATCGCGGACGCTCGCGACCTCGCCGAAGGGCACTCCGGTCTGGGTCATGCCATAGGGGCCCGGATTCATGCCCAGGAAGACCACGCGCTTCGGGCCGTCGACGAAGCGACGCAGGTAACGCCGATGGCCCCGTCCGGCATGGCGAAGCGGATTGTAGACGTGGCTGACCGGGGCGCTGAATCGAATCGAATCCAGTCGAAGCGAAAGAATGCTGGCGGCTCGGATCAAGCGCTCCGCGTGGCCCACGGCTGATCACTCCCATTGGTTTCCGAGCGAGATCCAAGGCTCGAAAAGCGGCGCTTCGCGAGATTGAATGACTGCGTCGGGCCGCGGAGTGTAGACTGGAGCGTCGCATCTCACCGCATCGGTCGAGATCAATCCGTTTCGCAGAGGGCCATCATGTCGAGTGGAGAATTGGGGCTGCTTGGGGTCGCGATGGCCGGGGTGTTGATTCTGGTCCGTTTATGGCGCACGGCCGAAGGCCGCGCGGCCCGGCTGCAGGCGGAGAGCGACACTTTGGCGAGCGACGGGAAGCAGCTCGCCGCAGATCTCGCAAAGCAAGTTCGAGCGCGAAAACGCCTGGCGGAGGAGCTTTCGGCCCTGCGAAACAAAGCGGACAAGGCCAAGCGACGACAGTCGAAGACCGTCGAACAGCCTCTCGGCACCGCTTCGCGAATTCGCGATCACGAAGCCCAACTCGTCCGCGCCGAACGGGAGCGTGACGGCGCGCGATCCGAACGCGACGACTTGAAGCAAGAACTCGCACGGCTCGAAGCGCGTCTCGAAGCCTCGGCGCGTGCCTTGGCGGAGGCCTCCGAGGAGTCCACCGCGCCCGCGGCGGCCGAGACACCGAGCGCGCTCGAGGGTGTCGAAACGAAACTCGCGGAGAGCCGCGCCGAGCTCACGAAAAGCCAAGAGGAGCTGGGCGACCTGCGACAGACCGAGGCGCGACTTCGCAAACGCATGAGCAACCAAGATCAGCTCTATGCCTCGCTACGTGCAGAACTCGATGTCAAGAAGGACCGATTGCGCACGCAGGAAGAACAGCTCCAGCGATTGCAGGCCCTCAAGGTCGCCGTGATCGATTGAGTCCCGACGTTTTGCGCCGGGCGCTTGCTGGCGTGCGCCTAGCGTCCCGAGTTGGCCTTGGCTTCCGACCAGGCCCAGTCGAGCCAAGGCAAGAGCGCCTCGAGATCGGATGTCTCGACCGTTGGGCCGCCCCAGAGCCGGAAGCCGGCCGGCGCGTCGCGATAGGCGCCGATGTCGTAGGCGATGCCCTCGCGATCGAGAAGCTGGACGGCGGCCTTAGTCGTCGCTGCGATCTCTTTATCCTCGCGATTGTTGGCCCACGGATCGATGATCCGCAGACAGATCGAAGTCGAGGATCGCGTGGCCGGATCCAGCGCCAGGAAGTCGGCCCACTCGGATTCGGCGACCCAGGCGTCGACGACCGCGAGATTCGCCTTCGACCGCGCGATCAGGCCGGGCAGGCCACCGACCGATTCCGCCCAGGCCAGGCCGTCGAGGGCGTCTTCGACGGCGAGCATCGAGGGCGTATTGATCGTCGCCCCCTCGAAGAGGCCCTGATTCAGCTTGTCGCCCTTGGTCAGTCGAAAGATCTTGGGCATCGGCCAGCTCGGCGTATGCGACTCGAGTCGTTCCACCGCGCGCGGCGAAAGCGCGAGCATGCCATGAGCGGCCTCGCCTCCGAGCCCTTTCTGCCAGGACCAGGTCACGACGTCGAGTTTCGGCCAGTCGAGATCCATCGCGAACGCGGCGGAGGTCGCATCGCAGATCGTCAGGCCCTCGCGATCGCCGGCAATCCAGTCGCCGTTCGGGACGCGCACACCGGAGGTCGTCCCGTTCCAGGTGAAGACGACGTCGCGACGAAAATCCACCTTTGTGAGGTCCGGGAGTTGGCCATAGCCGGCTTCGAGGACGCGGTGGTCCTCGAGTTTTAGTTGTTTAGCGACGTCATTGACCCAGCCCGATCCGAAACTCTCCCACGCCAGCATGTCGACGCCGCGCGCGCCGAGCAGCGACCACAAGATCATCTCGACCGCACCGGTATCCGAAGCCGGAACGAGCCCCAGGCGCCAGTCCTCGGGCATTCCCAGAATCGCGCGACTGCGATCGGAAACCTTTTGGATGCGGGCCTTCGCGGGTGCGGCGCGATGCGAGCGACCGACGAGCGCGGCGTCGAGCGCGGCGGTTTCCCAGCCGGGCCGTTTGGCGCACGGGCCGGAGGAAAAATGGGGTCGCTGGGGTCGTTGGGTCGGGCGGGTCGTCACGTGGTTCCTCGGTGGGCGGGGGCGCCGCCAGGGAGTCGGGCCAAGGTCGGCGAGAGGCGGCGCATTCTATCGAGGAGAGGGGGGCTGGGCCACGCCCTCTCGATCCGATCGGCGATCTGGTAGCTTCGGCCGCCGCAGGGCCAGGAGGGAGCGCAAGAGCCATGACCCCAGCCGACTCCGATTCGCCTGATCTCGCGGCGGTCCACGCTTTTCTTTCCGATCTCCAGGATCGGATCTGTGCGGAACTCGAATCGCTCGACGGGGAATTCCAGTTTCGACGGGAGTCGCTTCCCCGACCGGGCGGCGGCGGCTCACGGCCCTGCGTGCTCGAAGGCGGTCCGGTCTTCGAAAGGGCGGCGGTCCATTTCACACATACCGAGGGTCGCGAGATGCCCGCGGCAGCGACCCAGCGCCGACCGGAACTCGTCGGGCGAAGCTACGAAGCGATCTCGGTTTCGCTGATCGTCCATCCACGCAATCCCTACGTGCCGACCTGCCACGCGAATTTTCGCTTCTTCCTGGCGCCGGATCCCAAAGGGGCGGAACCGATCTGGTGGTTCGCGGGGGGCTTCGATTGCACACCCTATTACGGCTTCGCCGAGGATGCGATTCATTGGCATCAGACCGCCCGAGCCGCCTGCGAAATCCATTCGAGCGATCTCTATCCGCGCTTCAAGGAACAATGCGATCGCTATTTCTATCTGCCCCATCGGGACGAACAGCGCGGCATCGGCGGCCTCTTCTTCGACGATTTCGATGAGGGCGGCTTTCGCAGGGCCTTCGAACTCTGGCGCAGCACGGCCAATGCTTTTCTCGAAGCCTACGTTCCGATCGTCAAGCGTCGAAAGTCGATGAGCTGGGGTGAGCGCGAGCGCGAATTCCAGCTCTATCGACGAGGACGCTATGTCGAGTTCAATTTGCTGCAGGATCGGGGTACCCGTTTTGGCCTCGAAGCGGGTGCACGGACGGAGTCGATCCTGGCCTCGATGCCGCCGAAGGTGACCTGGCGTTACGATTGGTCTCCCGAAGCGGGGACACCGGAGGCCGAGCTCTACCGCGACTTCTTGCCGCCTCGAAACTGGGCGGATGAAAGTCCTTCCGCCGCCGACTGAGCTGCGAATTTCACTTCGGCACGGATTTGGTACAGTCCGGCCCGCTCGGAACCGGGTGCCGCGCCAGCGACCCGGTCGACACCCGACCCCCGCGTCACAGCATTCAGACCCAGGAAATTCGAGGAGAGCTGCGCCTGATGACATCGCTGGATGGGCCTTACCATCGCCTCCGCGTAGCGGAGGTCATCGAAGAGACCGACGACGCGAAGTCGATCGTATTCGAGATCCCCGACGCGCTATGCGACCGATTCGTGTATCGAGCGGGACAATTTCTCGCGCTTCGCGTCGAGGTCGACGGCCATCGCATCGTTCGCTGTTACTCGCTTGCCAGCGCGCCCGAGGCCGACCCCCGAGAGACTCAACACAAGGTGACTGTGAAGCGGGTGGTGGACGGTCGCGCCTCGAATTGGATCAATGACCACGTCCGTCCCGGGGACGAGGTCGAAGTGATGCCTCCGACGGGCCTCTTCTGTTTGCGGGAGCGAGAGACGCCGATCGTGCTCTTTGGCGGTGGGTCGGGCATCACGCCGATCATCTCGATCCTCAAGACCGCGCTGCGCACGACTTCCCGCTTGATCAAGTTGGTCTACGCAAATCGAAACGATCGCTCGATCATCTTCAAGGACGAGCTGGCGGCGTTGCTTTCCGCGAATCCGGAGCGTATCGAGATCGTCCATCGACTCGACGACGTGCATGGCTTCGTCGACGCAGCGGTCGTCGTACAGGAAGTCGGCGTGAAAGCCGATGCCGATTTCTACATCTGCGGCCCCGGCCCCTTCATGCACATCGTCGAACAGGGACTCGGCGATCTTGGGATCGAGACGGATCGGATTTTCATCGAACGCTTCGAAACGCCCGACACGCCGATCGAGACGACGCCGGTCGACACCAGCCAAGGTCGCGTCGTGATGATCAAACTCGACGGCAAGGAAAGCGAAGTTCCGGTCGGTGAGGGCGAGACGATCCTGGCCGCCGCACGTCGCGCTGGACTCGAACCGCCTTTCGCCTGCGAGGAGGCCTATTGCGGCTGTTGCATGGCGAAGGTCGTCGAGGGGGACGTCGAGATGCTCGAGAACGATGGTGGAATCGACCAGCGGCAAATCGACGACGGTTGGATCCTGACCTGTCAGGGCATCGTCAAGGATCGGGCGCGCGTCGAGTACCCCGACTGAAAGCGGAGGCAGCGAAGGGCTGCGTCGACGCGGCTTCAGGCAACCCTGCATCCGCCAGGCGCCGGTGACGCCTACGCCGAATTCGAGAGTTCGAATCCGACCAGCTCCGAAAGCTCGCGGAGTGCTTGCGCGGGTTCGTCGACCTTGATCGTGGCCATGCCCATGGCCTGGGCGGGTTTCAGGTTTCCGCCGATGTCGTCGAGAAAGATCATCTCTTCGGGCCTTGCGCCGAGTCGTTCGCAGGCGAGTCGATAGATTGCGGGGTCGGGTTTTCGCAATCCTTCGACACTCGACTCGATGAAGACATCGAAGCGGTCGCGAAGGGCGCGGGTTCCATCGTCGCGTTCCGCGTCCTCGGCATGGGCCCAATTATTCGTCAGTGCGCCGACCTTCAAGCCGGCTTTGCGGAGTCGGGCGATCGCATCGAGCATGGCCGGGCGCGGTTCGGTGGCGTCGGACATGCGTTGCATCATCAGGCGGGCATCGATTTCGAGTCCCGCCGCTTTGCAATCGGATTCGAATGCGGCGTAGAAGGCTTCCATCTCGAGTTCACCGCGTTCCAGGCGCGACCAGGCCCCATCAGGCGCTGTGTTTGCGGCCACGAGGTTGATGGCGTTTCGGCCGAAGCCGAGTTCCTCTTCGTAGTCGCGGATCGCGTGAAGAGGGGAGCCGAGGACGACGCCTCCGAGATCAAAGAGGACGGTGTTGCGTTTCGGGGTCTGGGTCATGGGCGGGACCTTAGCAGCCGAGTACGTCGAGATGGGCCCGACGCAGGGACGCGCGATCCTGTGCGAAAATCAGAAAGGGTCGCGGGCCGGACTCCGCACGCGGTGAGCCGAGATCGATCGTATATGCGCCTGGGCAGAGCGATTCGATTCGCAGCCGGTCCGAAGACTCGCTGTCGGGTCGCTCGAAAGCCATCAGGAACGCGCGCCGCACGCCCGGCTCGAGTTCGAGCGCTTCTCGCACGCGGGGGAGCGCACGACGCACCAATCCGATCGTCACCAGGCCCATCGTCGGACGCGCGTTGAATTCGACGAGTCCGCGCAACCGCTCGCCACTCGGCTCGAGGTAGCTGAAGGCATCCACGCCGCAGGGCCCGAAGAAACCGGCGGCCCTGGCCTTTTGCGCAACGGCCGCGGCGTCGGCGCGAAGCGTTTCGTCCTTGGGATGGCCCGAAAAAATCCGTCCGCGAGAATCGACTTCGCCGCAATGTCCGCGAAAGACGCCACTTCGAGTGACGAGCATTTCGAGTGAACCGAGAACGGTCAGCGGCACGAGCGAGTCGCTCGCCGGCGGAACGTGCAACGCGACGGAGAGATCCGCTTGGCGATCGAGCCAGGGTTCGAGGATGGCTCCGCCTCGTCGGGCGAAGCGAGCCAGTGCGCCCCGAATCGTTTGCGTGTCCGTCGTTATGCGGCCCGCGACGCGGCCGCGGCCACTGCTGCCGAAGCGTGGCTTGAGTGTGAATTCGGCCCG
>SMVB01428575.1_pt1 | contig 14547 bp, 11 predicted proteins | sample 2456461 | NCBI WGS metagenome assembly SMVB01 (sample SAMN11095934, study PRJNA526329) | marine sediment metagenome | biome: Marine sediment; feature: Surficial sediment; material: Deep marine sediment; isolation source: Hadal surficial sediment | place: Pacific Ocean | collected 2014-05 | depth... | reverse complement strand
GATCTGGATATTCGACACACGTTCAAGCGCATCGTACCGATTCATTGACAACGGTTACGCGCCGGTGTGGAGCCCGGACGATTCCGCCATCACCTTTAGTAGAGTAGGCCTAGGATTGTTCAGGCAAAACCTGGGCACACCGAGCCAGATCGAGCAGTTGGTCAGGCACGACCGACTCATTTGGGCGAATGCTTGGACCGACGACGGCAAAACCCTCGTCTACGTCGCCGTCAATCCGGAAACAGGTGGCGACTTGTTGACCCTGGTCCCTGGCGAAGAACCACACCTGACATACAGTCCCGGCGCTGGCCCGGTTAGCATCACCTCTGATGATCAGTGGATTGCTCTATGTACATTTCCGCGAGGCCTATTCGTCGGCCAATTCCCGGATGTTGCTTATCCGAGCTTAGTTGACGAAGAGGGTTGTAACCCGAACTGGGGAGACAACAATCGGCAGCTGTTCTTTAGCAAACGACGTGAGTTGTGGGCGGTAGAGGTGGACTACACGTCGGCAATACAATTTGGCGAACCGCGCCTCATCGCCAACCTGGGAGAAAGACACAACGCCCCGCTTTTCGACGTCGACAATTCTGGCCGGATTGTCATGGCGCAATTTTCCTACCCGCCCGCTAAACCGGCTGTAGTAGTGATGAACTGGCAGGCCATCCTTGACCCTTAAGCAAATAGGTTCTGCTCGTTCGATCGGAGGTCGTCAGGCAGTCTACTTCTTTCGTCACCGCAACTGCGATAACCGGCTCATTAAGTGAAATGACCAACTCCGATGACTGACTGCTTGTGGCCGAGGCTGTGTGAAAACTATTTTGGGTACGCTAACCAGTCAAAAACGCACACTACAGTGACTTTGTTAGGAACTCGCTACCTGCGAACTGCAAACGAGAGCATTCTCGCGCACGTTTTGTTTTCGAGCCGGGGGTTTTCACACGGCCTCGGCCACAACCAGCCATTTGAGCCCCAATCACCAACTGAAAACACGCACAGTGGAGTGTTGCTTCGAATCACTCCTAACAGGTAGTCTCCATCGAGGGAGGCTCGATGTCAGAAATCTTTGTTTCATACGATTCGCGAGACCGTGAACGGATCAAACCGTTAGTTGAAGCGCTAAAGGCTGAAGACTGGTCGGTCTGGTGGGATCGTGACCTGATTGCGGGCCCAAGCTTTGATGAAAAGATCGAAGAAGCACTAGATGCCGCCCGCTGCGTGGTGGTCGCCTGGTCCGAGTATTCTGTGAAATCTCGTTGGTGCCGTACGGAGGCAAACGAAGGTCTCGAACGACAGATTCTCGTGCCCCTGCGAATCGATGAAGTGCGTCCGCCTTTAGCATTCCGATCTTCACAGACCGCATCCCTGATTGGCTGGCCGCAAGAGCAAGGTGAGTTGGATGTATTGTTAGCCGGTATACGCCAGTGTCTCGGAGTTTCTACATCCGCGAGCGTCGGGGTAGATTCAGATGTGAAGTCGATCGCCGTACTGCCGTTTGTCAATATCAGTTCCGATCCAGAGCAGGAATACTTTGTAGACGGTATTACCGAAGACCTGATTGATCGACTGAGTAGACACTCATCTCTCCGAGTTATCGCCCGTACCTCCTCTTTCTATTTTAAGAACCGATCGGACGATGTGCGGGAAATCGGCAGACAACTTGGCGTGACCCACCTGGTGGAGGGCAGTGTGCGTCGATCCGGGACGAAGATACGTGTTACCGCCCAGCTGGTTAGAACCAGTGACGGTGGCCATGAATGGTCAGATCAGTATGACCGTGAGTTGGATGATGTTTTTGCCGTGCAGGATGAGATTACTACTGAAGTTACCCGCCAGCTGACAGATCGACTCGTTGAGCCAGCCGCTATTTATCGACCGAAGCCGGAAGCGTATGACGACTATCTTAAAGGGCAATCCTGGTTGCGACGGCGGAGTTATAGCGGCGCGAGGCAATCCTTGTCTTTTTTCGACCAGGCTATTGAAACAGACCCACAGTACGCGGAAGCCTATGTTGCGGCAGTCGAAGCCTCATTAATGGAGCGGGCCAACAGCGTTGAAGGCGGGCCGGAACCAATGGAACGTGCTGCCGACTATGTCGATAAGGCGTTGGCTCTGGATAGCGATCTGGCTTCTGCGCTGCTCCAAAAAGCAAAAATATTGGTGGTGCGGGACTTTGACGTCCAGGCAGCTCTGGACGTGCTTCGGGACGTGTTCGATAGAGAGCGGGACAGATATGAAGCTCTGGACGGGGCTTGTTTTATATACGCCTACGCAGGGCGGTGGGACCTGGTGGAACAAACAGCCCAGAAGATCATACAAATTGATCCGGTTGGCCTAGCGGGTTACTCCTGGTTTTATGTGGCGTGCATGAGTCAGGGGCGCCTGAGCGAGAGTCAAGATGCGATGGAAGCATTACTGGCTCTTGAACCGAACCACAACGCTACCAAGGCATCGAAGCTTCAACAGATGGCACGGCAGGGTCGAATCGATGAAGCACTCTCCTTCATCGAGGACCATGGAATGCAAACGTATCCCCAGGCATGTTTCATTTATGCAGTAGCGGGGCGAAGAGAAGAGATAGAGAGAGTGATTGCAGCAATGGAAGCGCGTTCCGGCCTCAAAACCTGGATTACCCATGGTTACGCACTGCTCGGGGATGTCAAAGGCGTACTACGTAGCCTGCAAAAAGCCATTGATAACCACGATTCAGGTCTCTGGAACTTAACCGGACATGGTCCTCACCACGACTACGTAAACATCGAGGGCGTCAAGTTAGAATCGATATACAACAGACAGGAAGTACAGGAACTTTTGAAGCAGATCAACTTTGACCGCGAGTCGATAAGTCGGCTAAAGGTCTAGATAGCGCCTCTGGTTCGATCACTTCTACTCGAAACTGCGTTAGAAACCAACGGTAAGTATCGAGGCCAATGAACCTGATGAGGACATCCTAAAGCGAACATACTCAGCCTGCGAACACTCTTCGCTGATTGAACATCAGCGATGTTGCGCGACACTTACGTGCATGGGAACATAAAGGTCCGCACTCACCTTGCGGCCGAACGCAAGAGCGGACTGAGCAAGGCCAAAAAGGCTCAATTTCGAGACCAGCATGGCAAGTTATTCTGCGAACAATGCGGTGTCGATCCGATCGAACAGTATGGGGGTTATGGTGAATCATGCATTGAGGTCCACCATGCTCTAGTTGCGGTTGCAGATATGGATCCTGGGCACAAAACCAAGTTGGAGGTAGGATTCGGCGTCAAATAGCCTCATTCTAATTGTGAATGCCTACCATATGCCTTCCTGATTTCGCGACAGGAAAGTCGTGTGCCATAAGTGCTTGATTTGATTGGTGGCCAGAGACAGAATCGAACTGTCGACACGAGGATTTTCAGTCCTCTGCTCTACCGACTGAGCTATCTGGCCGCATGCCGGCGTAAAACTGCCGGGGCAAAGAGCGGCGTATTAAAGCGGGGTGATTGAGCCCCGTCAACCGCACAAGCGTGTTATTTGGAATCAGGCGCCACGTATCCCTCGGCCCTATCAACTTCTTCATTGGTAAAAAAACGCCACATCTGCTCGGTGAGATATTTGCGAGCCTGCGGATCGATCAGTTTCAGGTGTTTTTCATTGATCAGCATCGTCTGCAGCGCTTGCCACTCCTGCCAGGCCTTTTTCGAAACTTCGTCAAATATCCGCTCCCCGTTAGGTCCAGGCAACGGTGGCTTTTCCAGGGCTTCGAGTTCTTCTTTATAGCGGCTGCAAACCACAGTACGGGTCATAGTTGAATTGGCTCATGCAAACTTGCCAGTAGTTTAACCGCTGGGGCGGAAAGACCAATGGGATTGTTGTCCCCGACACTCACCCACCGTAGGCGGGGATTGTCCTCTACCAGACTCGGTGCCTTAGAAAGCCGCACATAAACCGGTTCGATATCCAGATGAAAGTGGGTGAATGTGTGGCGGAACTGCGGTGCGAAATAATGGCTGTCGACGTCGTCGCTATGCAAACCGAGTTCTTCGAGTAGCTCCTCGACGAGCATGGACGGGTCACGCTCCAACGGCGTCCACAGCCCACCCCAGAGTCCATGCAACGGCTTCTGCTCAAGCAGAGTTGCCTTATTCGCCAAAGACACAACGAAAAATCGTGCACGTCTTACGGGTTTGACGGTTTTGGGTTTGCGCTCAGGAAAGCGCTCAACCTGTTGCGTCGCGTGTGCTTTGCATCGACGCTGCAGCGGGCAGATGTGGCAATCAGGATCCCGCTGCGTGCACAGGGTCGCGCCCAGATCCATAATCGCCTGGGTGTAAGCCGCGCAATTTTGTGCCGGCGTGTGTGCTTCGGCGTGTTGCCACAAAGTCTTACTCACACCGCTGATGCCCGGATAACCGGCAACCGCATGAAAACGAGCCAGCACGCGTTTTACATTGCCGTCCAGAATGGCAGCCCTTTGCTGCAGAGCTATAGCGCGTATAGCGCCAGCAGTGGAGCGTCCGATACCGGGTAAAGCTTCCAATCCGTCCTGAGATTGTGGGAATTCACCGGCATCCACAATCAGCTTGGCTGCTTTGTGCAGATTACGTGCCCTGGCGTAGTAGCCAAGGCCGGTCCAATGGTGCAACACCTCATCCAGTGGTGCGCAAGCCAAGCTGCCAACATCTGCAAAGCGTTGCACAAAGCGCACGAAATAATCGATTACCGTAGCGACTTGTGTTTGTTGCAACATGATCTCCGACACCCAGACTCGGTAAGGATCGATGTCTTGTTGCCATGGCAGGTCTTTGCGGCCGTGCTGTTTATGCCAGGCCAACAACTTTTTTGCGAACCAGTCCATAGATGGCGCCAAACGCTAATTTCTCTCTAGCGCACGACCGAGCAGATCGAGAAGGCTGCGTGCAGTCTCGCGGTACTCTTCGGGCACGTCTTCTTCAATCTTCTCTTCCAGTTTCTGTCGAAGCCCGGATTCGTCGTCGCGTTGCAATGCGCGGGCAATAAGATTTTGTGCTGCGCCTTGCTCGAGGCGGCATTTCGGGTCTGCAGTTGGGCCGGTGCAACGCACGGGTATCGGTGTGCCCTGCAATAATGGATTGATGCTGAACGGGCTGGCTTCTGGCGCTTCGAACACGGTGACCTGGGCGAGCATGTCTAATGTGTCGGCGGCGTAGTCGATGGTACCCTCGGCGTCGATGCTCATGTTATCGAGGGTAAACTTCAGAAAATGGGCCGCTCCGTCGATACGCCACAGCCCGGTGAAGTTCTCGTAGTCCCATAGGTCCGGCCATTGCGAAACTTCGCTCGCCTGGCCGCTGATCATCGCTATCTGCATGAGTTGGCGCTTTATCTTGGCGATGTTGATCTGTCCCTGCCCGCCGTCGAACTCGCTCTGGGCCTGTACCGAGTTGATGAGTTCTGCCGGGCTGTTGCCACGCATCTTGATGCTGCTGTTGAAGGCAATCGGGGCAATCCACTGCATGTTCTGGTCGGTCCAGTCCATCAGCCGTTGGCTGTCGACATTGTTGATATCAGGCAACACCGTCCACGCAGCCGGATTCTGGGTCACATCGATATCGATGTCTGTGAGCAGGGTGCCGCCGAGGAAGTCTTTGACATCGATCAGCAGGTTGAGCAGGCCATCGATGTTGGTGATCTCCACCGTGACATCGTGGAACGTTTCTTCCTCCAGGGTCAGTTTGCTCAACTGGCATTCTGCACCGACGTTGTAGCTGAGTAACACGGCAAGGGGCAGCAGGTCGTCGTCGCTGGCCGGCCCAGGTGCTGCTGGTGGGTTTTGGACTTCGCTCAGGTCGGCGTTGCACACCCCCTCAACCATATCGGCGTACACCGTAGTATCTGTCAGGGTGATGCGTTGTGGTGTCGATGCCGTCTCCGGGTAGTAGGCCAGGGTGCCCGCCAGGACCGCCGCAATGGGGGGTTCGTCTGCGCTGGCTTTATAAGATGCGTCTAGCAAGAATTCTGCGGGTTGGTTGATTTGAAAATCGAGTAGTTGAAAGCGGTTGATGGTAGTCGTCGCGTCGTCTTGTACGAGGACGGTGTCCACCAAGTGCAACTCACTGACCTGCCAGCTATCCAGGTCCTCCCACATTGCGGAGAGGTCCATCTTCAACTCCACATTGGCGTTGATGGTTTCGCCTGGGCGTTGCAAGCTCAGGTCTTCGATTTTGAGTTCCAGCGGCGGAAACAGCGCCCACTTTATGTCGCCATTGATTTTCGCGGTGTATTCGCTGTTTTCAGCGATCAGGGCTTCAAGTTCTGATTTCAGACGATTGGCGTCTTGTATCCAGTAGGCACCGGCTACAAGCAAGGCAATCACCAGTGCGAATCCGATGCCTAAAATGCGTCCAAGCTGCCGCATGGCAGGGTCCTTCAATCAATAGAGAAGACCTAGTATAGAAGGTTAAGCCTGAGGCGTACCTGAACGGCGAAAAATTCTAGAAGGTTGCAGGTGGCGTGGCCAGCTAGCCTTGGGGCCGGCGCGACCCGACCAACCGCGTATCTTTTTTGATAGCGCCTGTTCGGCGAGATGATGATTCGAAAACGGGCCTACAGTCTGGTTACCGCGCGAGCGGTAATACCACTGATTGTCGTCCCCCATGTAGATGCGGTCGTTCACTTCCCCCAACCTCGTCCTTGTATTTGGATCTATCCGTTATTATTTCAGCGCGACAGGTGCAGTCTGTTCTACGACACACATTGCAACATATTCGCCTGGTGACAGTGTATTCCCTTTGTAAGGCGTATAATAAACCTCTTTTGCGTCAAGATAATGGCCTAAATTGGTTAATTTCGCACCGATTATTTTTGCTGGAGTGACACCTGGATGACAGTAAGCACATTTGACCCAAGCACTATGAATGCGCCGGCAGATGAATCCGCGCTAGCACAGTTGTGTGCGATGGGTGGTGCTTTCAATGCGCAGGTGTTGGCGTTGAGTGACGACGAAGTGTCCCGGTTCGCGCCGTTGCTGACCATTGTGGACTGGGCTGAACGCGCTAAAGCGCTGAGCGATGTTGAAATCACCGGCCTCATCCGAATTTTTACTCTGGGTGAGATGGCTTATTCGAGCTGGGTGGTGGGTGACAAGTCACCCGTGGTGCCGTTGGTTAAGGCACTGAAGTCGCGTGGATCTTACGATCCCGAGCTCACGCCCTGGATAAAGGCGCACACGACCAACAAGTTTCTTCCTCACGGCAGCTTGCTAGACAGGCTGTAGCGCGTAAAATCCGCGCTCCCCAACAGAGCATTGACTTATGAGCGACGCGCGCACTGCCACGGTTAAACGCGATACCAACGAAACTCAGATCGAGCTGAGCATCAATCTGGATGGTACCGGCGAGTGTCAAATCGAAATCGGCTTGCCATTTTTTGAGCACATGCTGACGCAAATCGCGCGTCACGGTCTGATTGATATGCGCATCGCAGCGCAAGGCGATCTGGCGGTGGATGCCCATCACACTGTGGAAGATGTCGGCATTGTACTGGGGCAGGCGTTTGTACAAGCGCTTGGTGATAAGTCTGGTATCCACCGATATGGGCATGCCTATGTGCCCCTCGATGAGGCCTTGTCCCGGGTGGTTGTAGATTTCTCCGGTCGGCCGGGCTTGTTTTACCAGGTGGACTACACCCGGGCGCGTATCGGCGACTTTGATGTCGATCTGCTGCGGGAATTTTTCCAGGGTTTCGTTAACCATGGCATGGTGACCTTGCACCTGGACAGCCTCAAGGGTGAAAACGCCCATCATCAGGCGGAGACGCTGTTTAAGGCTTTCGGGCGTGCTTTGCGCATGGCAGTGATGCCAGATCCGCGCATGCTCGGTGTTATCCCTTCGACCAAAGGCAGTTTGTAAAACGTGCTGTTGATTCCGGCCATCGATCTGAAAGATGGCAAATGTGTGCGCTTGCGTCAGGGCCGCATGGACGACGCCACAGTATTTTCGCACGACCCCCTCGCCATGGCCGAACATTGGCTCAGTCAGGGTTGCAGACGCTTGCATATTGTCGATCTCGATGGTGCTTTTGCCGGCCAACCGCGCAACCGGATTCTCATTGAGAAAATGGTCAAGGCGATGGGTGATGTACCCGTGCAGGTGGGCGGTGGCATTCGCAGCAGGGCCGTCATCGAAGCGTACCTGCAAGCGGGTGTAGCGGGCGTGATCATTGGCACTAAGGCCATAGAAGACCCGGATTTCCTTGCGGAGATGGCGACAACTTTCCCCGAGCGTGTACTTTTTGGCCTGGATGCCCGCAATGGCATGGTGGCCACGGATGGTTGGGATAAAACCTCTACCCTTGCGGCGACCGATCTTGCCCGAGCAGCGGCGCAACTGCCGATTGCCGGGGTGGTTTATACCGATATTGAGCGAGATGGCATGATGAACGGGTTGAATGTGGCAGCCACTCTGGCCCTGGCCACCCAGGCGGGCGTGTCGGTGATTGCCTCAGGCGGGGTGACCACATTGACCGACCTGCAGGTGCTCAAAGATGCCTTTGCCGATCATAAGGATCTTTTGTTCGGCGCGATTACCGGCCGGGCGATATACGAGGGGACGCTAGACTTGGCTGCAGGGCAAGCCCTCTTGGATGGCTGAGAGTTGGATAGCGCAAGTCCGCTTGTCGTTTTGCCAGCACAGCGGCGGCCACCAACTTGATATCTGCGGGTAGCTCTGCCAGCCGGTCTTCCAGATAAGCCAGGCTCATCGCATATGGGTGGCTGATTAACACCGCTGAGCCCTTTTTACGCGCAACCCTCAGGGCAGATTCAAAGGCTTTGTGAATGGCAGCCGGCGTCCGCACGTGGTCGAGGAAAACATCACGGTGCAAGGCTGGAACCCCTTGTTCTAGCGCTACAGCGAGTGCGACGGTATCTGCGGTGGTACGTGAGTCGAGGAAAAATAAGCCGCGTCGGTTGAGCAAGGTCATAAATCTTTGCATCGGCGCTCGCTGCGCAGTCAGCAGACTGCCGGTGTGATTCGACACGCCGACGCTGTGCGGTACGGCGTTGATGGCGTTGGTAACAATCCTGTCGAATTCAAGCGCGGCCATGTTGAGCTTTAACGTGCCTTGTTCTTCTCTGGCGTGAGCGGAGGGATGTGGCTCCATCGGCTGGTGCACGATAATGTCTTTACCCAGCAAGTTGGCGTGTTGAACAAGTAGCTTGGTGTGTGGCGCGAAGGGTAATATGGCGATAGTTACCGGGCCTGGCAGCTCGATGGCGCGCATGCCGCGCACCTTGCTGTAGCCGACATCATCTATCACCACCACGAGTTCCGCTGCTTGCACCCCAGTTGGTATCGACAGCACCCACAGCAATGAGAGGCACTTATGTAGCCGTCTCAGATTTGCAACTCCCTTCCGTGCGAGATGTCTCGCAGCTCACCTTAATGGTGATTGACTCTTTCGGTCAGTTGCACGGCAGTGTAGTTGGCGCAGATGGCCAAGTAAATGATTTGGCGGAAATTTACTCTAACGAAAAATTCTAGAGGCGTGCTTGAAGGGTTTTTGAGGCTTCGGCTTTGAGGATCTCAGTGGCTTCGACGAGCAGCATTTCTTCCTCGCCATCGAAGGTGATGTCCGGGTCGATACCAATCTTGTGGATCGATCGACCATTCGGCGTGAAGTAGTAGGCGGTGGTGATCTTTAACGCCTGGTCATCGGCCAAGGGCAGCACGCTTTGTACAGAACCTTTGCCGTAGCTTGTGGAGCCGAGCAGTTTTGCACGGCCATGATCCTGCAGCGCGCCAGCAACGATCTCGGAGGCAGAAGCCGAACCGCCGTTGATGAGCACAACGATGGGCGCGCCGTCCATCAGGTCGCCTTTGGTGGCGCGGTATTTGGCATGGCTCGACTTCAAGCGTCCTTGCGTATACACGATCAGGCCGCTGTCGAGGAAGTGATCTGCCACTTCAACAGAAGACTGCAAGGTGCCGCCAGGGTTGTTGCGCAAGTCGATCACCAGGCCATTCAGGGGTGCATTGTGTTGTGTCCGCAGGTCCTCCAGAACATCGAATAAGTCGTCGCCGGTAGAGTTTTGAAACTGTGAGATGCGTACGTAACCGTACCCGGGTTCCAGCAGCCTGCCGTGCACGCTGGCCACTTCGATTACCGCTCGCCTCAGATCGAATTGCAACGCATCCTCCGTACCCTGACGTTTCACCCGCAGGCTGATGGCAGAGCCGGGGTCACCGCGCATCGAGCTGATAAGGTCGTTCAGGCGCATCCCTTTGACCGGCTCACCGTCGAGCCTGGTGATGCGGTCACCGGCTTGCAAGCCGGCGCGTGCTGCCGGTGTATTGTCCATCGGCGAGATAACCGTGAAATATCCTTCGACCAGACCAAGTTCGATGCCGATGCCACCGAAACGTCCGGTGGTGCTCGCCTGTAAAGCTGCAAATGCACTTTCATCCAGAAAAGCAGAGTGGTCATCCAGGCCGCGCATCATGCCTTCCAAGGCATGCGTCATCAGTTCTTCTTCACTGATTTCCTCGACATAGTTCTGGCTCACCTGGCGCAAGGCGTTGGCGAGGGTGCCAGAGTAAGTCGCCGTATCCGCATCTCGGGTCATGATGTGGGTCAGGACGCCCAGCGAGATACCGGTAACGATGCTCAGAATGATGCCGACGAGGGTTAGCGGTCGAAGTGTCATCGTTGCAGTTTCTCAGTTTGCTCTCGCATTTGACAGCAGATGAGGCGAATAGTGGTAAGCAGTTAGCGTCCCGGATCTGTAAAGAGACCAGGTAAAGGCATTTGCTCGCTGTCCTGGCGGCGTGCAGGCTGAAAATTAGGCATTGGCGTATCGGTGCGTACTTGTTCCAACCAGATCACACCGTCATAGGGTGCACTGTTGCCGCGTGTGCCGAGAAAGTCGATATCGCCGTCATGATCCAGGTCTCGGGCGAGCCATTTGTCGTACATGCCGCGTTTGCGGCGCGAAATGTCGTGGCGTGGCCAAGGAGTATGAAAAGATGTATGAAGCCGTCCCGGATTCTCGAACCAGGCGATGCGTCCGAGCGGGTCGTTGCGGGTCACTGCATCACCGTCGCGGTCTCGCGGCCCGCGGCTGTAGGCGCCAGTAAAGGCATCGAGGTCGCCGTCGCCATCAATATCGGCCAGCCGTACAGACACCAACTGGTCCGGGGCAAAACTGCCGAGCACTTGGGCCGGCCAGCTATCGGCTGGGTTGGCAGGTCTGGCGAGCAGCAGCAAATAGCCCGGCCAGGCGGTTGAAACGATATCCGTACGACCGTCTCCGGTGAGGTCGGCATAGTCCATATTGAAACCGGTTAAGGCGGCTTCTTCGGGCTTGCCCGCTGCTTGAATCGGGTGCTCCACGAAGTTAAAGCCACCAACATTTTCCAGCCACAAGATGCGGCCTTCGCCCCGCGAGCCGACCACCACATCCAGGTCACCATCTGCGTCCAGATCTACCGGTTCTGAGTTGATCGGAATTTGCACCCGGGTCAGCAATTGCTCCCGCCACAAGTGACCCGCGAGCGGGTCGTCCGGCAGATGATAGATAGAGATGTTGAGCTTTTCTTGAGCGTCGAGAGCAGGGTTTTGCGCGCCCTTGTTCGGTGCCACCACCTCAGGCCGGCCATCGCCGTCGAAGTCAGCGAAAAATACTCGAATATAGGAGCCTCTGCCGGTGGTGATGGCCGGAATCGTCCGTTGCCAGCGCTCGGTGCGCGCGTTTGCACCAGGATTCTGCAGGTATAGGAGGTGCGCGAGCTCGACGGCAACCACCACATCCGGATAGCCATCGCCGTTGGCATCGGCAATGGACACGTCTTCGGCTGCCGCAGCCTCGGGGCCGGAAGCTAAAGTGGTGAGGGTCCATTGATTCGGGTCGGCGCTACCCCAGGCAATGCGGACATGTCCAATCGGCTTGCCATCGTAGACCGTGTCGGATTCGTGCACGCTGACGATGTCCTCAAACCCATCCAGGTCGAGATCTGCCATGGCCAGGCCGTCGCTGCCGCTGAGATCCAGGCCACCGAGGATGGGGCCATCGATTAGATGCTCACGCCAGGAGATGTAGCGACCATCGTCACTTCGTGCCTGGCTGAGCGTTGCAGCGATAGTCGTTGTGGGTTCGCCAGCCGTTGGTGGTTCATTTGATAACTGTTCGTTCGATAAGAAGGGCGTTATCAAGACCAGAAGCCATAGCATGCGAAATTCCTAACGTGATATCCAACTAATGGGGTCTTTCGGCTCGCCTTTGTGGCGCACCTCGAAATATACGCCGGACTCTTTCTTGCCACCGCTGTTGCCGGCACCGGCAATCATTTCGCCGCTTTCAACCCAATCACCGACGTTTTTGTAGAGTACATCAGCATGGCCGTAGAGGGTCATATAGTCACTGCCATGGTCCAGTATTGTCAGCAGCCCGAAACCACGTAGCCAATCCGCGAATATTACTCTGCCCCGATACACCGCATTAACCGGCGTGCCCTGGGGGGAGGCGATGTCAATGCCGTGCCAACGCAGGCGGCCATCCGCGCGCCGGGCACCAAAGGCGTGACGGATCCGCCCCTTTGTGGGCATTGGCAGATTGCCTTTGGCCGCTGCAAAAGCGGTTCCGTCCAACTCGGTGGCGCGGCGTCGAAGTTCAGCCAACAGTTGCTCCAGGCGCGTGCGGTCTTTTTCCAGGCGCTCGTACTCAGCGGTTTTTGATTCAGTCTCTGCGTCTAGCTGATTGATCAGCTTCGAGCGACTTCTGCGTTCCCCGCTCAGTAGCTGTTGCTCACCCTCCAGTTTCTGTTGCTGCACCGTTTGCTGAGATTGCTGATCGGTCAGTTGATTGTTGGTGCGCGCAAGTTCCAGCAATGTGTCTTGATATTCCGCCAATACCTGCAGGCGTGATTCACTGAAATAGCGGTGATAGCGGATCATGCGTTCAAAGGTATCCGGCGATTGTTGATTGAGCAGTTGCTTGAAAAAGTCCTGTCCGGTCAATCGATAGGCAGCGCCGACGTGCTCCGCAATGAGATCTGCCTGGGTGGCGCGTTGCTTGTTCAGCTGTTGCTGTCGTTGGCGCAGGTGCTTGAGCTCAACGTCTGTCAGGTTCACCTGTTGACGAATGCGCGAAACATCGCGGTTCAATCGCGCGATGCCACGGTCCTGGCGTTGCAGTTCAACCAGCCAGATGGCACGTTTCTGCTCTGCCTCGGAAAACCATTGGTCCAGGGCATTGAGGCGGTCCAGAGTTATTTTCAGTGCCGCGGCAGTTTCTTGTGAGCTGGCTGGTGCCGCCAGACTGGTGGGTCCCGGGCTAAGCGTAATGCCTAGTAACAGCGCTATGAAACAGGCTCGGCTGGTTTTGCTCACGCTTGGGCTTATGTGCTTTTCACGTTTTGAATGGAGACCAGGGAGTGTCCCGTCATTTCTGCCGGAATCTCCAGATGCATGAGGTTGAGCAAGGTCGGCGCCACATCCGACAGAGTTCCGTCCGGGGTAAAGCTGACTTTTTGTGGGCCGACGTAAACTAAAGGCACAACGTTCAGGGTATGGGCAGTGTGGTTTTGGTCACTTTGAGCGTCGTGCATTAGTTCGACATTGCCGTGGTCTGCGGTGATGAGCATTTGTCCGCCGCAGGTGTCGATTACCGCTTTCAGACGGCCCAGGCATTCGTCCAGCGTCATAACCGCAAGCTTGGCAGCTTCGAGATTGCCGGTGTGACCCACCATGTCGCCGTTGGCATAGTTGCAAATGATCACATCATAATCACCGCTCTCAATCTTTTCTTGCAACGCATCTGTCAACTCTACCGCACTCATTTCGGGTTGCAGGTCGTAGGTGGCTACCTTGGGTGAAGGAATTAGCAAGCGATCCTCGCCTGGGAAAGGTTGCTCTACGCCGCCAGAAAAGAAGAAGGTGACGTGCGCGTATTTCTCGGTTTCCGCGATGCGCAGTTGTCGTTTACCCAGGCCTGCCAGGTATTCTCCAAGGGTATTGGAGAACAGTTGCTGATCGAACGCACAGGGCAGATCTATATCGTCTGCGTAGCGTGTGAGGGTAACAAAGTCGGTCAAGTCGACCTCGCTTCGCCGTTCAAAGCCGTCGAAATCGGCGTCTGTTATTGCGCGGGTAAGCTGACGTGCCCGATCGGAACGGAAGTTCATGTAGATTACGGCATCTTCTGCGCGCAATGAAACAGGCATCTCACCATCGGCGTGGATGGCCGTGGGTTGCACAAATTCATCATCCTCGCCGCGCTTGTAGGCCTGTTTTAGCCCATCCAACGCGTTGTCTGCGTGAAATGGCGCCTCGCCGCGAACGATCAAGTTGTAAGCCCGTTCCACCCGGTCCCAGCGTTGATCCCGGTCCATGGCGTAATAGCGGCCAACCATACTCGCCAATGCACCGTGACCCAGTTCAGCAAATAAATCTTGTGCAGCACGCAACGATGCTTGTGCAGAGCGAGGGGGGGTATCGCGGCCATCCAGGAAAGCATGCAGATAAACTCGCTTGATGCCATGTGCTACGGCGCCGCGGATGAGCGTAAATATCTGATCCTGGTGGCTGTGTACG
>SMVB01449024.1_pt1 | contig 14550 bp, 1 predicted proteins | sample 2456461 | NCBI WGS metagenome assembly SMVB01 (sample SAMN11095934, study PRJNA526329) | marine sediment metagenome | biome: Marine sediment; feature: Surficial sediment; material: Deep marine sediment; isolation source: Hadal surficial sediment | place: Pacific Ocean | collected 2014-05 | depth 0-1... | reverse complement strand
TCAAAACTTACTCCTCCATTGTAAGACATTCGTACTCCTGTATCTGCAGGTACTGGTGTAGTTATTATTATCTGATATTGATTTGAAACATCTATTCCTATATCATTAACTTTTCCAACTAAAACTCCACCATTATTCATTGCAATCCAAGTAGGAGTAGTAGTATTAATTCCTACAGTAGACTTATATATTCGTGTTTCATTGGCTCCAATATCAAAAACAACAGCAATAAGCTGAACACCATCACTTTTTATATCTAAAACAACAAGCCCAGATATAGGAGTTCCACTAAGAGTTGGAAGAAATCCTGATTGAATGGGAGTAAAATTAATACCACCATTTGTAGATACATATATTTGTCCTTCATCCCCTCCTATCCAAACAGTATTTTCATGAACTTCTGCAGATAAGAAATTTTGAGAAGATCCATTAATACCTATTGATTGAGTCCAATTAGTACCTGCATCATCTGACCAATAAGCAATTTCATTATCGCCTGTAGCAAAAACTTTTTTAGAGTTATTAGGATCTAATATTTTTATTTTTTGTATTTCTCCTGGGAAATAATGTTCTATATTAATAGGAACAGAAGTTCCTGTAGGCGACAATGGCCCAGCAGACGGATTTGTTTCACATAAAGCTAAATGCCCAGTTGGTCCTCCAACTGAATATCCTCCTGCTACATATAATCTGTGTGTTGCCATCTTAACCTATATTAGTTCTAACAATTAATATTTTCACATAAAGTAATTTCTCCTGGACAATCTTCAATACTCATAGTTATTGATATATCTGTATAACAAGAACCAGCATACTGAGCATTGGCATCGGTAAAGGTAGCACAAGGATCATAATTACACGAATCGAGATCTGTACATCCAAGACATGGAATTACTGCCAAGCATGCCTCACATGTTTTATAAACATGACATGAAGTGCTCTGTACTGCAGCCTCCAAAGAAAGGGGCAATGTTTCTGAAACTTCTAAAAGCTCATAACAATTACCAGTTAACTGATCAATGATCACGCATCCAATTTCTACCTGCCTAAGCTGTTCAAAACCATACAAGCTAATAGAATTATCTAAATGCCAACCAATATTCAAACTACTGCAGTCTTTTAATTTATAGTAATATCTTAAAAAACAACTCATCTTATTTTGTATCAGGAATTACTTCATTAATTGACCTTATGGTTCCGGAAAGAGGAAGCACTGCCGGCAATTGATCTATTTGACCTGAAAATACTAATGTAGCAATTCTTTCAGCATGATCTATAACAGGAATACTAAATGCTGTTTCAAATTGTATAGCTCCTATGTAATCTATAGCAGCATATTGGAAAACTCTTGCCAATCTGCTATCGGGGACTATACTTTGTACACCTGGCTTTTTTTCATCCCAGTCTCCTGTTAATCCTGCATAAATACCATATAATATAGCCATGCTTCCAACATCCATCGCTAATTTAGTTAAATTTCTTTTCTCAAGACTACTTAAGGTACTCCATTTTCTAAATCCATTTTCTTTTATTTCTCTCAAAGCGAAGACTTTTCCAAGGGTTCTAAGAGTTCCTTCTTGTTCCATTAATTCCCATTCTGTTAACCATTCTCCTTTTTTCCCTTTAAATGGCTTTCCGTACTTGCCTATGACATTTGATTTCTTTGTAGATCCAAACATATTAGAAACCTTGGCAGGAAAATAAGAAGCAAATTGCATAAGCATCTTAAATCCATTCATTCTTGATAACTGTGTTTGTGATAACTCATCCATGCCTCCAATAATTTCCCTATCAGAAATCGTTTTAAGCATCCTCTGTTCTCTTAAATCATATCCCCTAAGCATTTTATCATTAACATCCTGCATAAGGCCTTGTTCTACCATATGCCTTTTAACTCCTTCTTTTAATTTAGATCCATCCTTACCCTGCCATCTTGGATCTAAATTTTCATTATATATGGCTTCAAAAACTGTCCCATCTTTATTTCTTTTGAATGTATAAGCTTTTATGCTTCCGTCTTTTAGCATTTGTGCATATGCAACCATCATACGGACATGATAATCAGTAAACCAGTTACCTATATGAAAAATTTTAGCAACAAAAATGTTTTTTGTCATAATTCTTCTGAAAGGATCATTAAGTATATCACCTTCATTCATATCTGCTACAAAATAAGCCTTTCCTATTGCAAGCATTTCCTTTCGTTTCTTGGGATCCAACCAGGTCGCAATAGATTTCTTCATTTCTTTAAATCCGAATAATCCATTATCACCCTTGTCATTGGCAATAGCAACATTTAGAAATTGACCAAAGTTCATAACAGCAGAATTTAATGCTACCGGTAAGTTCCAGGCTAATGCATTAAACGTAGTTATTTGGGTAATAATATTGGTAAATGCATCCATGTCAAAACCAGCCAAAGTACCACCCAACTCTTTAGCTCGTCCCATGATAGTAGCATCTGCAAATATTTTCAAATACTGAATAGCGTTACTTTGATCTCCCTGCAATCTTGACAAATTAGAAGAAGCAAGTATGGCATGCCCTGAATTGATATATGGAATTAACTCTTCGTCATAATGTCTTTTTCTTTCACTTGCATGCTTAAAATAATTCATTAAAAGCTCTAGGTTTTGATTTAATATATCATTATGTATTTTGTCAGTAAGAATAGGACCGGTAATTCCATCATTTGTAATACCCATCATTCTCATTCGTACTGTAGATCCAAATTTACTGTCAGTGCCAAGTTGTCCCATAAAATAATCAGGAAGATCTTCCATTAACAGTTGTTCTTTTTGCTTTTGTGCTCTTTGGCCATCCTTTCCCCCTATCTCATCATAATAAAACTCATCATTAGCTAATTTGTCTCTAAACTTTTTCATTCCCTCCTTGGCCTCTTTTGGATTAAAAGACAATAACATTTCATTTACAGATTTACTCATTGCGGGTATCATTCCCTTAGTCCATTTAAGATTAAGCTCTTCTACAGCATCATCTCTATCATATATTGTTGATCCATCTGATTTCTTATGCCTATGTGCATGTAATAGATTCCATATCATCTCTTCTTCTAATGTATCAGCAATCCATTTACCAAACTCTACATCAGAATGCATTAATGGATTATTAGGATCCTTTAATGCTTGTTGTGTTACTGGATCATTCTGATTCCAGTGTATTTCCAGATAATTTACTTCAACATCATTCCCTTCTACATCTTTAATAGTATTGTTTTTAATAGTTTTTGAAACTTCATCATAACTTTGAGTTTTGAACATTTTGTTAAACTTAGTTCCACTCATGTCTGAAAGATAATCCTTGAGTTTAGAATTTTGAAGTTCAGGATTTTGCTTGAAATATCTTTTGTTATACTCTCTTAACCTTGGGAATAACTCTTCTTTTTGCCATTTATCTACTTTCCTAGCTACCCAATTCTTTGCTTGATATGTTTTTTCTAACATCCAGGCTAAAATAGTATGATCTATATCAGAACCAGGAGTATAATGAGATTTGATTCTATCTAAATCCTTTTTATTCATTGTTTCAAAAGCAGGAGTTATAGTTAATTGCCTTAAAGTATTAGCTAATAACTGCCATTCTGCATCATTTCTTAAATCTTCAAGATGCTTTACTTTTCTCCTAAGTTCTCTTTGGCGATTTTTAATCATTTCGATAAACTCCTGTTTGGATCCTTCACCATTAAGATACCTGTCTACAGTAGATAAGTCATTTGTTATATGAGTATTCTTCCAGGTACTTATTCCACCATGAAAATTAATCTGAGCACCTTGCTGATCTGCAAGCTGCTGCCTAAGCATGTGTATCCAAGGTTGATCATAATCATAAGCCTTTGATTTATCGCTAGAAATCATATTAATTATATCAGAAGGAAGTGCAGATACAAAATCTTTAATATTTGCTATTGCTTCTATAGTTGGCTTAAAATCATCATTCATAAATAAATACTGATCATCCACTCCATTATTATGTATACCAAAAACACCAGCATATTTTAAGGTAATGTTAGGATTTTTACTTTTGATATACATAGCTGTTAAACCAAGTAAAAACTTCCTTCTTCCAGCTTCTGTATTAGATAAAGTGATACCTGCATTAGCAGCAGCCCTTTCAGTAGAAAAATATTTTTGAAACAAATTGCTCCCTCCTACTGCACCTTTTTTACCTATATAGGTAGAAGTAACATCAAACAAAGAATATGACTTACCAATTTGATCAGAAGAAGAATGAATGGCAACAATAGGATTGTATCCTTCAAAAATATCAGAAAATGGAATATCCTTTTGCTGTTCACTAGTAAGGTTACTATATCTTACATATTCAGTTTCTGGACTGTACTGTATCTTATGTTTAAACTCTTCCAGAACTCTTTCTGGATATCTTGAACGATCTGAGTCCTTTTTAGAAGGAAAATAATCTTTACTAGTTTCAATCAAAGCTCCTGCATTCAACCAATCAATTGTAGAAGAAGCATAATTATCTTCATATTCTCTTAATGCAGGAATAACATCATTCCTTACTTTTGTCCTAATCTTTTCTGGAGGCATTGGTGTTCTTTCTCTATTTTCATTTCTAAAATCTACTATTTCACCAGAAGGAAGAACATACTTATACCCATCTCCTATAACTCTATTGGTAAGTGTACTGATAAGATCAGCTTCTGAATAAGCAGAATGTGATTTAAAAGGACCATCAGGAGTTATTTCATTAAGGATATCTTTAATAGTTTTTACCGGTTGGTTGATTTTTGTTCCTATCCTAAAGTCATAACGTCCTTTCGGATTTCTTTTTATAAATCCTGCACCTTTGTTAGGATTGAAAAACCTTCCATCTTTAGTTAAATGCCATCCATGCCAATCTTCTTTTCTGGCTATATCATAACCTAATTTTTTTGCTTCTTTTTGTAAAGTAATATTATCTACTCTTGGATCCGTAAATCCTTTATCATTAAACAACCATTTTTTTCTAAATGCTTCTAATTTACCTGTTCCTTCCGATTTAATTATTCCATTACTTTTAATCATCTTAGAACCTGATGTTCCTCTTAAGAAAAGATTAGTCAATCCTATTACCTGATCCAACATTGAATAACTATTCTTTATTTTTTTAATTCCCAATAAACTATTTAGAGCATTTATTAATTTGTCATATAAGGTCTCTACCCAGTTCTTTTTTTGAATTTTAAGACCCTTTTTTTGAAGTACAGCTGAAGGAGTTTTTAAGAAATGCTGAAATTCTGTATTACTAATTGCTTCTGATAAAAATTCCTTTGGATTTTTTAACCCATAATGCTCATTACCTTCAGAATCTTTTATGTTATTTTCCTTAGCATATTTTTTAGCTTCAGTATAAATTTTGGTTATATCATTTCTAAATTTTAATGCTAAAGCATATGAAGGATCAGCACCAGCTTCCAAAATAGATATCTCTTCATTAAAAGCCCATCCTGCAAAATTGTGAACTAATTCGTGTAAAAAGTTTTGTTCAAAGTCTGCATCTGATCTAATATAATCTTGATTGATATGTATAACATTGGTTTCATTGTCAAAATATCCATAAACAGGAGGAGAATCTTCATACGCTTCTACAAAATTAATATCAGCATTCTTCCCTTCTCCAGTCCCTAAAATAACACCACCATCATTAAGATTAGAAATACTTAAATTCCTCAATAAATTTTTAGAAAACTCACGATAAAATTCATTCTTAGATTCGGAAGCCATAATTTCTAATACCTTATGCTTAGATTTTGTATTATAATACCTGTCAATTAATGGAAGTGCTTCTTCTTGAATAGGTGCTATCACCATAGATCCTGTTCTCGTATAAGAAAAGATTTTCCCTAGATGTCCACTAGGTATGGCAATTATTTTATTAGAAAAGCTGGTCTTGCTGGCAAACCTAACTTCAATTTGATTGCCAGTAATAAACTTTTTTAAGTTGCTTTCACTTAACCTTCTTAAAACAGGATGCTCAGTAAGCATAGATCTAAAAACATTATAACCATTAAAAGTAGCTCTGGTAAGACCCTGCCATAATCTATTAGCGTCTATTTGAGAGCTTTTAATAAGATAATTAACATAATAGTTTCCTCTTTTAACAGAAGTCTTAAATATCTCTGGAATGGCTAATTCACTAGCCCATCCATCTTCAGGTTGCTTTCTTGTCAATACATTATCTTTAGCTAACCAATGAACATCTGTATTGAATACATCTTTTAATGTTTCACTTAAATTAATATCTACCGTTCTGGCTATTTGATCACCTTTAACTATTTTATCAGAAAGAAGACCTGTGATTTCTTGTGGATTATTAGGATCAATATCATGTTGATCAACAATACTTTCAACAGTATCAAGAAATCCTGAATATTGTTCAAATATTGTATTGTCCAATATATCAATGAAACTTGTCTTAGTATAATTCAATCCATCCTTTGATAGTTGATATACATAAAACTCCCTTTTCATACTCTCCGGAAGTAATCTGAACGACCTGGACAAATCACTTATCTCTGCTTCATCTTTATTTATTTCATCCCAATTTATTATCTCTAAAAAAGTACCTTGATTGGTAACATTTACAAACAATTTAGATAAGAAATAATTACCGGCTATTTTTTCTTCATCAGTTATATATTCATTTTTTCCTTCTAAAGCATTTATATTAGTTAAAGCTTCTTGATATTGTGCCATTAAACTAGAAGGAAAGAAAGAATTCCATATCCATCTATCTTTAGGATTAGATATATCATATGTTATATTTCTCCCACTTGTTACTTTTATATCCCAAATTTTATTGGCATAATTCATTTTCAAAAACAAAGAGATCATAAAATCTTGAAGCTGAGTATGATATTCATAATACTCCTTCTTAAACCCAAACCAAGGACGTTTATTCTTTGTAAAGAAATCACTTATGACATCCTTGATCATTTTACTTTTCTCTATAAATGATTTTTGAAATACGTTATCTACAAGTTTTTTAGTATCAAGATATTGTCTAAACTGGGGTAATTCAGATATAACTCCTCCCAAATCAAAAAAGGACCTTATACTTTCTTCTCTATCATATAATTCTTTTCTTCTGTCTTCGCTGTACTCTTGCTTATTTATTTCATTTTTCCAATATGAATCACCCAATTCTTCTTTAGCTTGAAGATTAAAGTTATCAATAGGCATTCCCAAATAAAAAGATGCTTTTCTGGTCATATCTTCATTTTCATAATCGAAGACACTTATTCCTTTTGAATCCATTCTTGTAATGGTATTCATCCTTCGTAAAGCTTCAGCTAAATGAGATAATTTTTTGAAATCATACAATGTCTGAATCTTGACATCTTTGGTTTCATCAAAATCCTGTAATTCCTTTTCTAAAGAATCTCTTTCTGAAATTAATGAAAAGAGTTGATCTTCTTCCCATGATGGCATGCTACCTTTTTCTTCTCTTTCATCCTTTCCTAAACTCTCTTTAGAAGTTCCTTCAAAATGAACTATTTCAGTATTGAGTTTAAGTATCCTTTCTTCAAGTTCTTCTTTTGATTCCTTTCCTTTTCCTTCCAGGTCTTCAATAGCAGCATCAATTTCATCTAATAATTTTGGAAACCCCCATTGCTGAACACTTCTTTTCCATTTCATCCTTCTAAACAGTTGTTGTATTTGAGGATTCTTCAAAAGATTTTGCAGCTGTACTTCAGAAATATTATCCATTGCTGCTGCTCCTATTAACCATCCACTGTCAATAGTAGCTCCAAACGGTCCAAGAATAAGCTCTTTAATATTATCCAAAGCAGCATTCATAAATGATTCTATGTAATCAATTATATGCTTATTTTGATGGTTTTTCCCAGAGAGACTGAGATGAAGTTTGCTTGTTTTTAACAGGGGATTTGATCTTATGGCTCTTAACAAATAGGAATAATTCTTTGTAACATTGGCAAATGTGCCAACAAGATTATCTCCTGTGATTTGTTTATCATAATACCACAAGTTATTTCCAAAATCATTGAACCTATTTTTAAGAAACCATTCTGCTTTTTCTTTTCCTGTCTCAAGTTCTTCCCAAACCTTTCCTTCAGATAAAGACCTAATATGTTCCATGCTAATAGGACTTAAATATAATTCAGCATTCTTCGCATTTTGATAATATTGATATAATATGTCAAATTGCTCATTCAGCTTTCCTTTCTGTCCCTTTCTTACAGTTTCTCCTGAATTAGATATAAACCTGGAATATACCTGCAACTGATCAATATCATAGTCACCTCCATCTAATAGGTTTTTGAATTCATTGGTAAATATGACATTTCCAGAATCTTGTATCCACCCAACAGTTTCTCCAATAAAAGCAGCAGACATAGAGCTTGCCGGTATTCGGTTAACAAAAACCTGAAGAGATTCTTTAAAATTACTATACCATTCCAAAGCTTCTATTTCATCAAAATGTACTAGATTATCCTCATCAACAGTTCCAAATTTTTCAACTATAAATCCAGAAATACTATTAGGATCACTCTCAAACATTCTTTTTATCTCACTAAAAATCTTTTTTGTTTCAGATAAATCATCCTGCTTGAAATTTGTTACAATTTGATATTTGACCTGTCCTTCTTCAGCATATTTTTCTTTGAACTTACTTACTTGGCTTGTAGGAGTATAATATTCAAAAATGTTATTCAAACTAAAATCCGGACGATAATACATGCCATCCTTTTTAACCCAGTCATTTAATGCAAACTTTTTGAAATAACTATATGGCATTATGACTTCACCAGGCTTAACATGTACTTGTCTTTTTGCAACAAGCTTATCAAACTCTTCTTTAGTTTCAATTCTATTTTGAAATTCAGGATCAGAATAAAATTCCATATGGCCCAATTCTGACTTTTCTAAAACACCAGAATTAATAAGGCCTTCTATGTCCTGGCCAGCAAGCTCACTTCCCAGTATTTTACGTTCAGTCCTTTTGTCTACATAGATATCAAGCAAAAATTGAGGAGCCTGGCTCATTCTTACTCCATTCCATTTTGGCTTTATGATATTGTCATTAATATCATTGATAAAGAATTGAACTAATTTTGTTCGTACCTGACGTAGATTTAAGTTTATATTTGGATTCTGAACCAATTCAGTAAACTTCCCAAGTTTTGCCATTTGTGAAGAAGCATTTTTTCCAAGTTGTCTTAAATGCTTGAAAAATAGACCTCTTTCAATAACTCCATCTCTTGTTATTTTACCCCTTAATTCAGCTCTTCCTGTTCGTGCATATGAAGCACTTAACTTGTCAAATCTTCCAGCACTATCTTCTTCAACTCCATTTTGAACTGCTGTAATTTGTACAGGACTTGATGTATTTTCAGTTTTTTCTATATCCTGAGAAGCATTAAGTTGTATACCCATGTACTCATTGTCTACTTCAATTGTCTGATAATCTCCTGGAGCACCCCATGTATTAACCCTATGAGCTCCAGTTTTAACACCGCTTCTGAATATGCTTTGTGCAACAAGTTCACTTTGTCGTCTTGTGCTTATAACTTCTTCTGCCAATTCTTCAAAAGATGCACCATCTTCCCATTTTTTATAAAGATCAGCAGGCATTGTTTTTCTCATCTCCTCCCTTAAAGAAGAAGAATTAGCCAATATACCTTCCGTTGCAGGAAGTACAGCATACTTAAAATAAAGATTAGTGTTATTATGAAGATTTACATTGTTGTGTACAGGCTTAGCCATACCCTTGCCAAGCATACTCATAGCTTCTCCTCCATACATATTTCTCATTAAGATGTATGAAATAGGCCAAATAATACCAAATCCATCTGATTGAAGTGTTGAAGTCTTTCCTTGATGACCTATCAGGTTTTTAAGTTCATGATAATCTTTTGATTGAATATCTTCTACTATGGCTATTTTCATAGTCAAACCATGACCTCTTGGATTATCTACATCTCCAGTATAGTAAGGAGCCACAGGCCCTGAAGCCCTTTTGAAAAATATTCCTGGATTAGGATACTGGGTAGTGTCCCCCATAGTCAACTGACTAACACTATGATCAGCAATATTGTACAAATAAAGATATGCCTGCAATGCAGGATTTATTTCATACATATACTTTCTTTGAAGATCTGCCGGTACATCTTCGTCTTGCTCAATCTCTGTCCTCATTAATGGATAATGAAATTTTTCTTCTATATCGGGTCCACCATTATTTTGCATCTTAAATCCTATATCCTTTAATAGATAAGCTGCACCTCTATTTCTATATCCATATATTGTATTGTCTATGTATTCAAAATCAGTTGCATAAACATGCTTATCAAGATATTTTTCCTTTAAAACTTCATCTATTTTTTCTTGACTCCATTCTTCTTTTTTTGCTTTTTCTAATATTATTGACTTTGTTTCAAACCTCGATTCTCTTGCTTTTAATCCACCATAATTAACAAAATTAATTTCACCATCTATCCTCATGGAAGCTCTTTTTCCAGACAAAATTATTGGCAAGCCATTGTCATCTTCAAATATGATATAATCACTTTCTACAACTAAATTGGATGCTAAAAACCTGCTAACAACAGCATTATGAGCTTCTTCTGTTGAGAGGCCTTCATTCTCAAAATTATATACCATTTCGGCAGTTCTTGTCTCAACAAAACGCTCCCATTTAGCATTACTTTTTATCCAACCATCTTTTTCATCATGCATTTCTTTAATAGGATATCCAAATGAAACCAATGTGTCTATCCAGGAATTTATAGATGTATTTCTTGCATTATTGTAATAATCAAATTGTCTTCTAATCTTTTTTGCTGCAAATTCTTTACCAAAATCAGTTAACTCTATACCACCTTTTTCAGTATACTTAACAATTCTTTTATGAGAAAATCTATGAGTGAATATAGGTACGTTTGCTTTTCCAGTATTATGATATGGTATCTTAAAATCTTGAATCTTTTTCCCTTCTTTAACACCATTTATAAACAAACCATTGACCATAAAGTTTGCATAATCTAAATCTTCAAGATCTCTTCCTATTCTTCCAGACTTATGTGTAATTTTTTCCCTTAATCCATCAGTTGTATGTACAGCAACTATTCTATGATTATCATCAGGATCTAAAAGTGAATTGAATATTATTTTTTTTATTCCACCAGGAGCATTTTTGTCCTCAATGAGGCCTTCATTAATACTAACGATATCTCCTTCCTTTAATAATTGTTTTCCAATTTCTTCTAAATGCTGACTTGGGTCCCTATCACTAGCTGGATCATAAGGAAACATCTTGAATATGGAACTTGCATTTATATCTCTATAAACTAACTGATTTTTTACATTCCATGAATGCCGAGAATAATTAGACATCTGAGAATCAGATTGCCGCTTAGCAATATTGTTTATAAGCCTTGTAAGATCACTGGGCTTAAAAAACTTCAAACCTATCTCATTATTTTCAATATTGGTTTCATTAGTTATTTCATTTACATTAAGCTTTTTGTAACCATTCTTTTCGTAATAGGCATTAATTCTTTGATTAAGAGGAATCTCTTGTGCTCTGTATTTGTCGTCTTCTTCTGTATTAAAATGAAATTCTGCTGATTTGGCAGTAAGGGTTAACATGCCAACTATCTCCGCAAGACTGTTTCTTGTTACTTTATAATTTTCAACATTACTATAATCTTCTACATTTTGTATGTATTGCTTTATAGTACTGGGCCAAATATTGTGTGTATTAATTCCTGATAATCTCAAAAGAGCACTTATATCGTCTTGAGAAACATTAGGAGACAACTCAAATACCGGAACTAAACTTTTTTTCTCATAAGTAACCTTTATCAATTCTTTTCCATCTTGATCATATATCCCATCATACCTAATATTATATCTACTTAACATGTCCATCTTATCCTCATCCATGTCCAGGTTAGCTTCATTAACATAAAATAATGTATTCTTTATGGCATTTTTCAATTGGTTAGCTATAACACCCCCCTCTACTGCAGCTGGATACATCTCACTGTAAGTTTCACTAAATGTGTTGTACTGTATCCATATGGGGTTTCTTTGTGCCAGGGACCCTAAATGAACTACTAAGGCAGAAAAGAAATCAGCTGAAGCTTTTCCTTTCTGTTCTATTATGTCGGCATTTAAGTTACTTATATAGTATAATGCATTACTCCCTGCAACATCAGGAAGACTTTGGTTTGCCAAAAAACGATAACTATGATGCATTCCTTTTTTAGGAGCTTTACTAGAAAAGAATACATCAATAACTGTCATTATGTTATTATAGGCCGGAGTACCGAAACCAGCCTTATTTGCAGCTTCTCTTAAGTTTTCCTCTACTCTTTGTACTCTACTATTTCTGGTTTCTTCTCTTGCCATTTGAGATTCAGAAGGATTATTAGCTATAGCAAAAGCAGTAATTATTTCTTTATGAGCAACCTTTACATCAATCATTTGTGTTGTTCGCTCACTTGTACCATTTTTATTATATTTTCTTAAATTGGTATAATTGAAAAACAAATTAGTCAGTGCTCCTATTGATTCTTGGTAATTCTTCTTATCAAGATCATCCATGATATTATCCCTGCCTTCTTGAAATTCTGCAGCATATTCATCATATTCAGATTCAGTCATTTTTAAGTCAACCTGTTTTTCTATTGCAATATCTTCATAAATCTGCCTAATTAGCTCATCCATTTGAGTACCCTGGTAATCACCTTTTAGTATGCCAGGAAGAATAGATGTAACTATTTCGGATAATGCCTTAGTATCAGGACTTCCAAGGACATAACTCATATATCTCCATTTGTCATTTATAGACAACAAATTGTAATTTTCTCCAGATACATCCCCAAGAGTACTTAATACTCCCATTTGATCTCGAGTTATGGAATATTCAACTTCAACTTCAAGTAATGAATCAGATGTCAATGTTTCTGTAATTAATTTTCCTTCAGCATCTTTACCTATTTCATAATTGTTTTTTCTATTTTCAATTGATCTTATAGTTTTTTCCAACATTTGACCGGTACTGAAACCAGGCTTGGTAAGATCCCTGTTTAATGAAGAATTAAATATCAGCTCCTGTGCTACAAAATTTCTTACTTTATAGGCATCCCTATAAGATCCAAAATACTTTGTTTGTGCATCTTTTAAAGCTTCATACTGCTCTTCAGTCATAAATGAAGACTCATTATGGTCTTCTGTCTTTATGTTTTTTACTGATCCCTCTTTAGATGGATCATAACTTTTAGATCTTAAATCTATATTTGTCTTTCTTTGATTAAAACTGTCAACATCTTTAGTTTCTCCTGATTCTGCATCATCTTCTGAACGTATTAAAGAAACTGTGTTTAAATAAATACTTTCCTGATGTATATCAACAGCAGAAGTCTTAAACACCTCCATACCTTGACCAGCTATAGAAACTAATTTTTTGTTTCTTATTGTTATAGGAGCATTTTGATGAAGGACTGGAGCTAACACTCTTTTGCCATCAAAATCAGTTTTTATTAATTTCAATGCATTCCTAATATTTGTTATTAATACAGGAACCTCAATTCCACCTTTTTTCTGAACAGGTTCTACATAAAGAGCATGTTTAAATAGATGTTTATTTAAATCTGGTATCAGATTAGTGATACTATTTCCATCTGGAGTTGTTAGAAAAGATGTATTTGTAGCAATAAACTTATAAGCTTTGCTTTCATAAACCATGTCCCAAGTAGGATCACCTAACTCGTCAAGATCCTTAATCATTTCATTATGATATTCAGCACTGTAAAGATCTGTCCAAAGTAAAACAGGAGTTGTTATGCTTGGATCTATTCTATGTGCATCTATAACCCATGATGAAATAGTTTTTTTACTTGTTCCCTGACCAGTAGTATATGCGGCTACATTGAAATAAGGCTTACTAAACTTCCATCCTTTCTTTTTCATGTCTTCAATAAACTTGTCAGAAGCATTAAAAACATCCTTTTTGTACTTGGTAAGCCTATCTGTCTTCCACCCCTGGGCAGACACATTTCCAATAGTTACAACATCAGGAGCATTTTCATCAGCAGTCAACTGATTTTGAAGCATAGTAGCACCTTTTTCTCTTAAATCAATAAGATGCTTATTCCAATTAATCATGGCACTTTTTCCAGGATCATTCTTAAATTTTTCATCAACAGAGCTTCTTGCAAAGTCTGAATCCGTCAAATAATCAATATTCTCCCCTTTCTTATTAAGCATATCGGCATGCGGCAAACTACCCATATTGTCTAATTCATTATCTATAGCCACTATAGCAAAAACAGCATCTTCAGTTGTTCCGCCTTTACTTTTTATTTGTCTGTATATTTCAGCATGCTCTTCTTTAACATTATCATCTTTTATATTATTTTCAACAAATAAACTAACTACATTTGCATAATCAAGCGAAGGAATATTTTTATCATCTTTTGCTGTTCTTTCTTCTATAACTTCTCTTACCGCCTTTCCTAATTCTAAATAATGATCTGGAGAAACAGAGTAAAATAGAACT
>SMVB01133089.1_pt1 | contig 14552 bp, 13 predicted proteins | sample 2456461 | NCBI WGS metagenome assembly SMVB01 (sample SAMN11095934, study PRJNA526329) | marine sediment metagenome | biome: Marine sediment; feature: Surficial sediment; material: Deep marine sediment; isolation source: Hadal surficial sediment | place: Pacific Ocean | collected 2014-05 | depth... | reverse complement strand
GGGTTGCTGAATGATCCCGGCGATCTCGATCCACCGAGTCTTGAGATCGATGACGAAGAGAACGAAATATCGGACCAGGCCCGATTGCGTGATCACTTCGACGCTGAAGAAGTCGGTTGCCGCGATCGTTCCCCTGTGGGCCTTCAGGAACGTCTTCCGCGATATTCCCTTCTTCCTCATGGGATCGAAACCGTTATCGAGAAGGATCCGTTTGATCGTGTTTCGACCGATCTCATGGCCCAGGTTGTAGAGCGCTCTTCGAATTCGTGTGCAACCCCAGCGAGGGTTCTCGCGGGCCATCTGGACGATCAGCTTCTCGATTTCGACTGCGGTCGTCGGGCGACCAGGCCTTCGAGTCTTGCTGCCATCGTACTTCTTGGCAATCAGCTGCCGATGCCATCGAAGGAGCGTGTCTGGCGTCACCAGGGGTTTGAGTTCGAAAAGCCCCTTTCGGCCGACCGCTTTGGCTTTGACCGCGAGTCTACGACGTTGCTGATCGGTGAATCGCAATCGCTTCCCGCCGAGTTGCTCACGCAACGCTCGATTTTCCGCTTGTAGGTATTCGATCACGTCCCGTTGGTGCCGGTTTACCCATCCAGCGAAGAGCATCATCAGAAATTGGAGCGGCAGCGCGTTCATAGACTTCATCTTAGACGAAACAGATCGCGGAAATTGGGTCGAAACCGACGATTGCATCGGGCCGCAAGGCCCTGGAAATACGATGGTTTTCCCTCGGCCGATTTTTCGCACACTACGGGGAGCGCCACCAGTCGCTTCGCAGCACACGACCCGCTCGTCGACACGAGCCCGACCGAAAACACCGCAGATCGAATCGCTTAGGTCAGGCCGAGTACCAGACGACGCACCTCGCCGAGTCGGGCGAACGAATCGAGAACCGCTCCGGGATCATCCATGAAGTGGCGCGCGATCAGCGTGTCGAAGCCCGCGGCCGCAATCTCGCCGAAGGCCTCGGCGATTTGATCGATGGTGCCGACGAGGGTGGTCTCGGGGTCGACGCCCAGACCTGCGCGAGCCATGGCGGGGCGCACGAATTGCTCGAGTTCGCCTTCGTCGGCGGCCACGTGCAGATTGCGTCGGATCGGGGTCGCGCGCGGCGGACGATCGAGGCTCGCACAAAGGTCGAGATAGACGCGCAGCTGTTCGGCCGCGACCTCGAGGCGGGTATTCGGACTCGCGAGCCATGCATCGCCCAGACGAGCCGCGCGCTCGATGGCCAAGGGCGTCTGCGCGCCGATCCAATACTCGACGGGCTCCGCGGGCACGGGCGCGATCGTCACACCCGCCACCTTTTCGCCCGCGAGCAGACTCCGCAAAATATTGAGCTGAGCCTCGAATTCGATGCCGCGACGCTTCGGATCCGCGCCCAGGGCGCGAAACTGCTCGGGGTCCGCACCCACGCAGACCTGGGCGATGAACCGACCCGGCGCGAGTGCCGCCAGTGTACCAATCTGCTCCGCCAGCAAGACCGGATTCCACATCGGCACCAGGAAAAGCGCCCCAAAGGGCTTCCCCGCTCCCCACTCCGCCAGCATACGCGCGAGGATCGGCACGTTCTGAAAATATGGCTGAGCCGTGGCGTGGTGATCGCCCACGAATAACGAGTCCAGCCCTGCCTCGTGAGCGGCGACGGCACGTTCGATCATCCAACGCGCCATGACACGCGGATCGCCGTCGGGATAGAAGCTACGGACCGAGGCACCGACTTGCATGGGGATACCCTACCACGAATTTCCACCCCGACCTTCGACGCTTGACGCCCGGCGCCCAGGCAGTCGAGATTGCCTCGAGCATCGCTCCCCCACGCGGGGGTGACGCACCCTGCGGCGAGGCCCCGGGCGTATCGATGCGAGCAAAGCTGCAAATGCCGACGCCGCCCTCGCCGCACCCTCTCGCGCTCGGCTTCTTTTCGCGCGAGCTCCGCCGAGGTCTCCTGGGGCCGACGTCTTCCCTCGAAGCCGATTCGATCGATATGCACTTCTCCGGTTCGTTCCCCGCTCCAGTCGTCGTACATATGGCGAACGAAGATCGTGCTGGAATCCTCGGGATTGGGCATCCAATTCCCGTCGTAGCGCTCGGGCGAAACGACCACTTCGAAGGATCCGTCCATGGCAATCTCCAACTCGTCGAAAATCAGGTTGTCGGCGGAACGACCGGTGCCAGCCCAGGGCTTGCCCGCGTAGATCTGGAATTCGACCCGCACGGCGGATCCCATCTCGCCCCAGATTCGGTAGGACTCGCCGCCGCGAATCGGCGAGAAGGCGTAGCGCTGATCCGGATTGTCCCCGCCCTCCCGCAGCCAGAAGTCGAGGATCCGAAAATAGGGATAGTCGGGATCCTGCAGGACCTCGGCCTCGATGCTCTTCGACAGCGCGCGCAGCATGTGTCGACACCCGCCGACCTGCTCGGCATCATTTCCATAGGAGGGCGAGCGCCGGATCTCCTGCTCGAGTTCCTCGAGGGTCGCCCTGAAAACCGAAAAGGACTTCGCCAGGGCATCGAGATCGCGGTTCTGGGGACCGGATTGCGCGCAGCCGACGGGCGAAGCGAGTACGAATAGCGCGACGAGGCCCAATCACCGGCAATGGGTCACGAATCGAGTCACAGCTTCAGTCCTCCGAAGGTACAGGCGTCCAAATGCGCGGCTTCTTGAGGAGTCCACGGATATCTGTCAGCATTCGCGATGCGTCTCGGGGCGCGACACAGGCGGGGATCCAGCATGAGCTTCGAATCCAAGAGCCTCGGACCGCTTGGCGTCGAGATCACCGGCTTCGACATTCGAGACGAACTGTCGGAGCACGATGTCGCAGCCCTTCGACGGATCGTGTTGGAGGAGGGACTCGTGCTCTTCCGCGAGCAGCCCCTCGAGGCCCGGGCACAGATCGAACTCGGCCGCCATTTTGGCGACCTCGAATTCCTGACAATGGACGGCGACAGCTTCGACGAGAAGAGCATCGTCTTCGCGAATGTCGACGAGAGCGGCAAGACCCTTCCGCTCGACAGCGAAAAGATGCGACTGCTCACGATCAACGAGAGTTGGCATACGGACAGCTCGTTTCGCGAGGTCCCCGCCGCCTTTTCCTTCCTCGCCGCCGTGACCGTTCCGGAGCAGGGTGGCGACACCTTCTTCGCCAGTCTCCAGCTGGGCTGGGATGCACTCTCGCCCGAGGAGCAATCGACCCTCTATGGCCTGAACGGGATCCACGACTACCCGGCCGCGTATCGAAGCCGTGGCATCGACATGTCGAATGTATCGGGCTTCGAGATGCCGACCCGAATTCATCCCATCGTGCGTCGCCATCCGGAGACCGGGCGAACGGGTCTCTACATGACGGAACACATGAGCGGGATCGAAGGTCTTTCCGAGGACGAGGGCAGCAACCTGCTCGCCAAGCTGCTCGGCCTCTGCACACAATCCGAACGAATCTATCGACATGCCTGGCACGTCGGCGACCTGGTCATCTGGGACAATCGCTGCATGTTGCATCGTGCACAGGGATTCGAGATTTCCTACCCGCGCGTCATGCGCCACGTCCGCATCGCGGGCAGCGAGCCCGCGATCGCCGCGATCCCTTGAGCGGATCGAAGATCCGGAGCAGACCGCGTGACGACACCGATCCCTGAGCCTTTCGAAATTGCCATCCCCAACGACGATCTCGAAGACCTGAAATCGCGACTCTCCCACTGGCGACGAGCCGCCGACTTCGCCAACGACGACTGGCGTTATGGCATGAACGGCGAATATCTGGGCAGCCTCGTCGACTATTGGCTCGAAGGCTACGACTGGCGTAGACACGAAGCCCAAATCAACGAGTTCGATCATTTTCGCGTGATGATCGACGACATCCCGATCCACTATCTGCACGTACGGGGCAAGGGCCCGAACCCGATTCCCCTGGTGATGACCCACGGCTGGCCCTGGACCTTCTGGGACTTCGAGCGGGTTCTTCGCCCGCTCTCGGATCCGGCATCCTTCGGCGGTGATGCAGCGGATGCCTTCGATCTCGTCGTGCCCTCCCTGCCCGGCTTCGGATTCTCCTCGCCCCTCAAAGTCTCCGGCGTCGGCTTTCCGCGGACGGCCGAACTGTGGCACGAGCTGATGCATAACGTGCTCGGATACCATCGCTATGCCGCACAGGGAGGCGATTGGGGCTCGCTGGTCACCGCCGCCCTCGGCCATCTCGCCTCGGATCATCTGATTGGGGTCCACGAGAGCATGGGGGGCTTTCTCGATCTCGACTACACAGCGATTCCTGCCGAGGACTATGCGCCAGAGGAACACGATTGGGCCGAACGAGTCGCGCGGAGGACGCGCAGCGTCACCAGCCACATGTCGGTGCACACGACCGATCCCCAGACCCTCGCCTTCGCCCTCGAGGACTCACCCGCCGGTCTCGCGGCCTGGATCGTCGAGCGCAGACGTGCCTGGAGCGATTGCGGAGGTGACGTCGAGCGCCGATTCTCGAAGGACGACCTGTTGACGACGCTGTCGATCTACTGGCATACCCGTACGATCGGGACCAGTATGCGATTCTATTGGGAGAGCATGGGTGCAGCCCGCTGGCGCCCCATTCACGACCACTCGCCTGCCGTCCCGACGCCGAGCGGCTTCGCAATCTTTCTCGAGGATAATATCCTGGTCCCACGCAAGACCGCCGAACGCTACGCGAATGTGCAGCGCTGGACGGTGATGCCGCGGGGCGGGCATTTCGCACCGGCCGAGGAGCCGGAGTTACTGATCGACGATATCCGCGCCTTCTTTCGCGGACTACGCTAGGCGAGGTATTTGCATGAGCTTGCAGCTCTACGCGATGACATGCGGTTGGTTGAAGATGCCGCTCTCGGCACTCATCGAGGATGCGGCCCCCGGATTGGTTCGGATTCCCGTGCCCTCTTACCTGATCGTCCACCCGCTGGGTACGGCGCTCTTCGACAGCGGCCTGGGGGTCGTCTGCCAGCACGAGGCCGACGAATATATGGGCGACTTCGCCGATCTGGTGCAGGTCGAGTTCGAGCCCGGCGAGGAGATCAGCAAACGTCTCGAGACTCTCGAACGTGACGGCCAGGGCATCGACTTCCTGATCAACTCCCATCTTCATTTCGATCATGCGGGGGGCAACGAGCAGATCCCCGGCGCGCGGCTGATCATCCAGAGGCGCGAGTGGCAGGCGGCCCACGAGCCCGACCTGATCGCCGCGGTCGGCTACAAGCCGGTGGACTATGACCTGGGACACGACCTGCTCCAGATCGACGGGGAGCATGATGTGTTCGGCGACGGCTCTGTGACCTGCATCCCCACCTACGGACACACGCCGGGGCACCAATCGCTGCGCATCAAACTACCCGATGGCGAGGTGATCCTCACGGGCGACGCCTGTTATCTGCGCGAGAGCCTCGAGGAGCTGCGTCTGCCACCCGGCGCCGCACACGATCGCGTCGCCATGCTCGAATCCTTGAAGCGATTGCGCGGGCTGCAATCGAGGGGAGCGCGGATCTTCTACGGTCACGATCCCGAATTCTGGCAGAAGGTGCCCCAGGCTCCGGCGAGGATCGCATGACTCCCGACCAGCCGCTCTCGTTCGTCGACGCCGACGGACACATACTCGAGCATCCCAGCGAGATGCTCGACTACGCGCCCCGCGCCTATCGCGATCGAATCTGGCACATCGAAATCGAAGCCGACGGCACCGAGTGGTGCGTGCTCGACGACCAGCGCATCCGAGCCAACGGCATGTCGATGGCGGGCGTCGCCGGCATGGGCGAAGCCGAGCGAGAACGCGCACGCCGAGGCGAGCTGAAATACACCGAGGTCCGACCCGCCGCCTACGCCGCCAAGCCGCGGCTGGCGGACATGGACACCGACGATATCGAGCGATCGGTGCTCTACCCCACCCTGCTGCTGGGCGTCGCCGGGCTGCGTGACGCGAAATTCGCCGCCATCCAATGCCAGGTCTACAACGACTGGCTCTCGGATCACGTCCTGGACAGCGGCGGACGACTCTTCGGAGTGGCCATCGTCGCTCAGCAGGATATCGGGCTGGCCGCCAAGGAGATCGAGCGAGTCGCCAAGCTCCCCGGCATCGTGGGCATCATGTTGCGGCCGAATCCGAGTGCCGATTGGCGACCCATGAACGACGCGGCCTACGACCCTTTGTGGCGCGCGGCCTCGGAGTTGGACTTGCCGATCGGCTTTCACCCCTACCAGGCGGGCGATTTGCCCGGGGCGTGTCTCGGGCTCCGAATCAACAAAGTCGGGCGCTCCGACGACGCGCCCATCATCAATGAGGCGTTGGCTGCCATCAACGTCGACAATATCTTCTTCACCCAGGCGATCTCGAACCCCTTCGACATGATGAATACCATCGCCTTCACCGTCGCCGGAGGCGTCTGCGAGCGCTTTCCCAACCTGAAGCTGGTCTTTCTCGAAGCGGGCGGCGGCTGGATCGTATCCTGGCTCGAGCGCCTCGATCATCAATACGAAATCTTTCCCTGGGATACCCCCGGGCTCAAGATGAAACCCTCGGAGTATTTTCGCAGACAGTGCTGGATCAGCTTCGATCCGGATGAGTCCCTGCTCGCCTTCAGCGCCAATTCGCCGTTATGCGGGGCCGACCGAATCGTCTGGGCATCCGACTACCCCCATGCCGACGCGATTTTCCCGGGCGTGACGAAGGAACTCTCCGGCGCCATCGCGACCCTGCGCCCGGATCAACAGGCCGACATCGCCGGGCGCAATGCGTTGGCCCTCTATCGACTAGGGTAAAGAGGCGACTAGGGTAAAGAGCCGGCTGGGGTGAAGAGGCGACTCTCGCAAAAAGGCGAATCGGGTGTCGCGCCTGGATGGATTCGCGCGTAGACTCGGAGTTCAGTGAAAACCGGAGGAGCACTCAATGCCGGATCGCATCATCTCCGCCGACGGACATATCGACCTACCGTGTCTGCCCGCTGATCTCTTCACGGAATACGCCCCGGCGCACCTCCGAACTCGGGTCCCCCACGTCGTGGAGCGCGACGGAGAGCGCGTCTGGATCAAGGAGGACGGCACCTATATGGGCCACGTGGGCGGCGTCGGCCCCCACGGCGCACCAATCTCGAAGCACACCAGCCCTCGCATCGAGCGCATGGCGACGACGGGCCTCTACGAGGACCAGGCACGGGGCGTTATGCGCACCACCATCCCCGAGCTGCGTGCCAAGGACATGGAAACCGACGGCGTGGTGGGAGAGGTGATCTACGGAATCCTGCTCGTCGCCACCACCCTGAAAGACCCCGAGGCGTCCGAGGTGGTCGTTCGTGCCTACAACGACTTCCTGGCGGAATTCTGCAAGAAGATTCCCGGCCGCTTCGCCGGCATCGGTGTGCTCGCTGGAGGACCCAAGGAGTCCGCGGTCGAAGTCCGGCGCTGCGCCGAAATCGGCTTGAAGGGCGCGGAACTCAGCCTCGAGATCGGAATGGTTCCTCTTTGGCATGAACAGTGGGAGCCCGTCTGGCAAGCGGGCGCGGAGACGGGAATTCCGATCCATCTGCATTCGATCGGGGCACCGCTCGATCAGCGCTGGCTCGACGCGGGCGACCGGATCTTCCGCTATGTCACCGCCACGAAGACGACCGCCTTCCAGATCGGCATGATGGAGGTGCTCTCCGAGGTGATCTGGTCCGCGGCTCTCGAGCGCTACCCGGCGCTTCGAGTCGTGCTCGGGGAGTCCGGCATCGGCTGGCTGCCCTACGCACTCGAACGCATGGACGCCGAAGCGGACCAGTTCAAGGACCTCGGGCTGAAACTCAAGCCCAGCGAATATTGGCAAAGGCAGATGTCCGCCAGCTTTCAAGACGATCGCTTTGGGATCGAAAGCGCCGAGACGATCGGGGTGGAGACGCTGATGTGGGGCGCCGATTTTCCGCATCCCGATGGCACCTGGCCCGATTCCGAGGGAACGATCGACAGGCTATTCGATGGGGTTCCCGAGGACACGCGACACAAGATCCTCTTCGAGAACGCGGCACGACTCTATGATTTCCCGACGTCGGAATCCGACGCCCGAGACTGACGGGTCCGGCGAGCCGACCCCGCCGCGCCCGCCACACGCGCAGCTGCCAGAGCCACCTATCAGAGCATTGCGATCGGATTGACCGGCGAGCCCGTCCCGCCCTCGATCCGTAGCGGCGAGATGGTCAATTGGAAATCCCACTGAGATAGCTCTGCGCAGGCCGCCATCAAGCTGCCAAGATGCAGATTGTCGAGCAGGTGCACCCCCATTGCGACCAGAGTGGTCTCGTGGATCGGCATGCTCCAACCCTATGGAAGGAAGTTCAAGCGGCTTTTTCTGCACCGCCTGTAAGTAGTCTTCTGACAACTACGCTTCGGATGAGGCATATCCGCCCCGTTTTGGGAGTTCTGGTTCTTGACCATCTTCGGCGCCCGGTCCTTCCACTTGGCCGGGATGTGTCGGTCGAACAGGGTCCGCGGCTCGATCACGTGATCGTCAACGCTCACGAGGATCATGTCTTCGATCCGCATGGGACCTCCTCGACCTGGGTCGATTGATGTTGAGCGATCACCGTGGCCACGAACCGAAACGTCCCTCCGTCTCGCGCGCTCGAAACCACCAGCCGTCACCGGAGCGCGTGACGCCGACGGGCCGCTCGGCGCCGCCGTCGGCGGTTCGACTCCAGCGTGCATCCGCGACCTGCCGGACGACTCACGTACTTCGCTCACCTGAGTTTCTGCCGCGCCGGGACGTGCTCTTCGTTGCGGTGATGACCGCATTCCAGGCCGCCAGCCCGTTCGTACCTGCACCGCCCGAGGCCGCGACCGCCGGAGTCGTCAGGGCATGGCCCGCACAGCCGTGCCCGGTGGGTCCACGACCTCGAAGGCTGACTCGTCATCTGCCGTCATGAGCATTTCTATCTGGAGTGCCCGCCCGAACAATGTGTCGGGTCCGACCGAGATGCCGGCGCGTCGACGGTCCCCTTGTCGAGCTGCGTCGCATCTCCTACACAAGTTCGTCATGCCCCACATCGACTTCGGACTCTGTTACAACTTCCGCAATCCGAAGCCCTTCGAGGTCCCGTTCCCGCAGTTCTACGAGGAGATGATCGAGCAGATCGTTGCTGCTGAGGCGCTCGGGTTCGACACGGTGTGGCTGCCCGAACATCACTTTTCTCCCGAGGACGGCTACAACCCGAATCCGCTGACGCTCGCGGCTGCGATCGCTTCGCGCACGAGCAAGATCAAGATCGGTACCTGGCTGGTCCTGCTGCCGCTCCACAATGCGCTGCGAATCGCTGAAGATGCGGCGGTGATCGACAACCTGTCGAACGGTCGCTTTCTACTCGGAATGGGGCTCGGCTATCGCAAGGAGGAGTACGAGGCCTACGGTATCGATCGGCGGCATCGCGCGGCTCGTATGGAAGAGGGCCTCACGGTCCTCCGCGGCGCGCTCGGCGATGCGCCCTTCAGCTTCGAGGGCCGCCACTACAGCGTGAAGGACGCAGAGATCTTTCCAAAGCCCGTTCAGCGCCCGCTGCCGATCTGGGTCGGCGCTCGGAGCACGCCGGCTGCGCAGCGAGCTGCGCGGCACGACGCCTCACTCATGTTGATCGACGTCGGCGGAAACGCGCGCACGACCTACGCAGTCTACGAATCCGCGTTGCGCGAGCGGGGTCGCGACCCCAAGGACTTCGGGGTACACGGAATGGTGCTCGGATCGTTTTTTATCTCGGATGACCCGGAGCGGACGCGGGCGGAGATTCGTCCCTACCTCGAGTGGGAGCAGACGGCGATGGCCGGCTGGTACGAGGAGTCGGCCGAGAGCGGCCACGACCCCGTCTTGCTCGAAGCGATGCGCCAGGGCGAGGGAATGACTCCTCCCGTGACAGCAGACGCAGTGGTGTCGGACGCATCCGAGGCCGTCCGCGCCATCGAAGCCAAGCTCGAGGAAGCGCCGTACACACATCTCGTATTCGGCGGCGGGAACACCACGCCCTCGGGCATGCCCGCCGCGAAGATGATCCCCTACCTCGAGCGCTTCGCGCGCGAAGTCATTCCCCACTTCCGCTGAGCGCCAGAGCACGGAAAGACTCGGCGCGAGCCGACCGGCTCATCTCGCTTCGAACCGCTGGGCGAAGTCCTCCGCACTCACGGGTCCCGCATCGAGGTCGTCTTGGACCGGTATGCTGGTTCTGGAATCTCCACGCGTCCAACGATTGATTCTTTCTGATGGGGACCCGGTAGACTGACGTGATGCGGTGGCAATCGGCGATATCCCGGCGGGCCAAGACGGACCTCGCGGTGCGGGAAGCCATTGCCGAGGCTCGACAGGTGTTCGGAGACCTGTCCGCGGATCTCGTCTTCTGCTTTTTCTCCCCACATCATGTTGCCGCGGCCCGCGACGTTGCCGCGCAGTTGGGCCGTCACTTTCCCGGCGCAGTCATCCTGGGTTGTAGTGCGCAGAGCTGCATCGGTGGCGCGGTCGAGGTCGAGGAGGGACCGAGCTTGTCGCTCACGCTGGCGAACCTGCCGGGCGTCTCGTTGCACGCGTTCCACGTCTCGGAGGGGGCTCTTGCCGCTTTGGGGGCAGATTCCGCCGGCTGGCAAGAGATTGCGGGCGTCAGCCCCGATGCGCGACCGGCCTTCGTGCTGCTCGGAGACCCGTTCAGCGGCAATACCGAGGCGGTGATCGGAGGCCTCGAGGCGGCCTATCCCGGCGCCGTTCAGGTGGGAGGTCTCGCGAGCGGCGGGCAAAGCCCAGGTGAGAGCGTCCTTCTCTTGCGGGACCGCGTGATCAACGAGGGGTTCATCGGTCTGGCGCTCACGGGTGACGTCGAGATCGACACGGTCGTGGCCCAGGGCTGCCGGCCCATTGGCCAGCCGATGTTCATCACGCGCAGTGCGCAGAACGTCATCTTCGAGGTCGACGGACGTCCGCCTATGACGGTGCTGGACGAGCTCGCAGAGAACGCCAGCGAGCGGGAACTGCGTCTGTTTCAGACGTCGCTTTTCGTCGGCCTGCAGATGAATCCCGAGCAAGTGGAGCTCGGGCGAGGCGACTTCCTCGTTCGCAACGTGATCGGTGGTGACCGCGAGACCGGCGCCCTGGTAGTGGGCGCCGTCGTCAAAGACACGCAGGTGGTGCAGTTCCAATTGCGCGACGGTGTGACAGCCGCCGAAGATCTCGAGATCGGTCTCTCGCGCCAGGCTGACAAGAACGTGCAGGCTTCGGGTGCGCTCCTCTTCTCCTGCTTGGGCCGCGGACGCGGCATGTACGGCAGCGAAAATCACGACACCGCCGCGCTCCAGCGCATCCTCGGAGATATCTCCGTCTCCGGCTTCTTCTGCAATGGCGAGATCGGCCCGGTGCAGGGCCGCACCTTCCTGCACGGCTACACCAGCGCGTTCGGGATCTTTCGACCCAGGGCGTGAGAAATTCCCGGGAGACGAGAACTAAGCGTCGGCTCGAGCCACGTCCCTTCGCAGGACCCCGGCATCTCATTTTCGGACGTCGAGCGCACCTCTGGGGTATCCTCTCCGTACAATCATGGAGGAGGGTGCGCCATGGCACAGCGAGTACGCAAGGTCAGCTACTGCTATACGAAGGTCCCGTCTCGCGCGGGTCGCGGGGCCGGAATGCTCAATGCGTTGCGCGATGCTGATGTCGACCTGCTTGCCTTTACGGGCTTCCCGGCCGGTGGGGGCAAGGCACAGATCGACTTCGTGTCGGACGACCTGGCGGGCGTACGCCGAGTTGCCCGCCAACAGGGCTGGAAGCTCAGCAAGACCAAGAAGGCCTTTCTCGTCCAGGGTGACGACCGCATCGGTGCCTGCCACCGGGTGCTGGAAAAGCTCGTGGACAAGAAGATCAACGTGACGGCGGTCGATGCCGCAGCTGCGGGCAAGGGCCGCTACGGCATGATCGTGTGGGTGAAGCCCAAGGACTACGCGCGGGCGGCGCGGGCACTTGGTGCGCGCTGAGCCGAATTCCCACTCCCTCACGCTTTGATCCTGGCGTGTTTCTGCCCGAAACGTGTCAAATACGCCGTATGTGACGTCTATCTGTCAGAAGACTACTTCGCGGTGCTGCGGAACAGAGAGTTTGAATTGACCATCCGCCCATTCCGCATGGCCGGCCCCGAATTGAATCCTCGAACCGAGCCGCACATAGAACATTGACCGAGCATGGATCAAGACTCGTTCAGTCACCCGGGCCGAGCATCGTCAGATGGATCACGGCTGCGTGCACGCCGTCGAGACCGAGCAGGCGATTCAGGTCGTCGTCGAGAAACGCGGCGAGGTTGCGCGCCGATAGCCCTGCAGACTCGGCCGCGAGGTAGATGCGCTGGCCGATCGCGCCGGACTCGATCAGTATTTCACGGTAGCGGCGCGTGCTCGCGAGCGCGCGTTCCGCGCCAAGCCGCGCGACCATCAAGACGCCAACCGCCGCCGTGCCCGCCTTGTCCTGGCCAAGGCAGACGCGCGTGAAGTCGGCAACAAGCGCACCGGGGCGCAGGCGCACCAGGCGGTGGCGGTCGCGGTCGTAGCGGTAGAGGCCGGGGCCGAGCGCCTCGACGCGGTGCACCACCAGATAGACGTCGACCTGTTGGTTGAGCGAAAGGGCTGAATGCCCGTGCGCCATCTCGAGGATCTGGCCGAGATCGGCAAGTGCGAGAGTCGACGGATCGAAGCGCGTGGTCGATCTCCGAATCTGGATCGCCTGCTCGAGCTTCATCGCGGGACCGGTTGTGCGTACCGGCAGCGAGTGTGTCACGTCGTGAGCGCTGATCTTCGCCGACGCTTCAACCCGCTGCGCGACATCTTTGTACCCCTGGTCCGACACCACGAGCTGGGTGGCGGCGTGATAGCGCTCCGTGATCGGTCCACGCGCCTCGAACGGTTTTTTGTATTGAGCCTCGATCCAGCCTTGCGAGCGCTCGATCTCTTCCGCCAGTGGCTTCCCCGGTGAACCGATCGCGTGTACGGCACACACCGCCTCCTCGCGGCCGTCCAGCCCGAGCAGATCGTTCAGCACGTCGTCGCGAAAGGTCAGAATGTCGCGCTGAGCCAAGCCTGCCGACGCTGCGGCCAGGCGCAGATTCTCACCGATGTGGCCGGAGTCGATCAGCGCGTAGCGGTATCCCCGGTTGGCATAGCGCCACGAATAGCGCTCGAACACGTTGCTGAGCAGGATTGCCGCCGCCATGCCTTCGACCCGCACGGGCGCATCGATCGCGTCTGCAAAGCGCGCGGCCGAGAAACCCGCTGCGACTTCGACGAGCGCGTGCCGTCGAACGTCGTAGTAGTACAGGCCGGCCGCGAGCCCCCGCACGCGCGCAGCGGCGATGTAGACCTCGCCCGAATAGAGTGCGCCCGCCGATGGCGCGGCACGCCGAGCCGGCCCCCTGCTGCCGGGCGCAGCGGGCGATGTCACGCCGTTCGTAAAGTGGAGCAACCGCGCGAGTTGCGCGAGCGTCAGCCCTTCAGCCCCGAAGCTCTGCGCGGGCGCCCACTCCCGCACGACTTCGGCGAGCGTGCGCGCGGGAGAGTCAGGCGGCGCTGGCAATGCGATGCGCCGCTTGCCCGGGTACGGCTTGAACGGCCGCGGCGGACGGCTCAGCCGGGGTCTCTTCGCACCCAGCGCGCCCAAGCGCGTGTTGCGGGTCGCCTGGTGGATGTCCAATGCCTCAGACGCCTCAGACGCCGCGGTGGCGCTAGAACTTCGCACGCCGAACAGCGCCGCGGCACCTACCAGCAATCGAGCCAGCAATCGAAAGAAACGGCGTCGGTCGATCCGCATCGCAACCGCCTGGAATCAAAGCGTGATTTCCCGCTGCCCGTACTCATCACCCTCGCTGCTGAATAGGGGCGGCTCTCCTTGCATGCGATGATCAAGCCCCTCGAGCGACTCTGCGTCCGTCGCAAGCGGTCGAACGGGCACGCGAAAGGGTACTCTCGGTTGTCGCGATAACCAACCCATGCTGATCCGATCATCATCGACGGTCCGAGTTTGGTGCTTCGCAGACACCATAGATCAGTTCCCGATCGATCCGAACTCTTGGACAGAATCGCCCCAGATGTTATGCGGAAACCCTTCTCTCAAGATGACTTGAAGGTGACTTGGAGCGATTTCGGCCGACCCCCCGCGAGGACGCCCTCCCGAATTCCCAAATCATTCCGCAGACATAAATGGAGCCGACGATCTGATTCGAACAGACGACCTGCTCATTACGAGTGAGGCCCGCTCGATCGCAGGATTCCAGTCTGGCTCAGAGTAGACGGAGGACCGCCGCCGCCGATGTGTTGATGCTGGCGACGACCGAGTACCGTTGAACAGGTTCGATCGGTTCGGAGGCTGATTCTGCGGTCGGCACTCTGAGATACAGCCGGCCGCAGGTGCCGCTGCAGGTAGTCATCAAGCCGGGTTCCGGAGAATCCTAGCGGTCTGTCCGCATGGGTAACTATATGGGTAGGTCCGATCATGCTACAGACAAAGCCCATTAGTGGCGGTAACTTATGACTCGAGTGTGGTTGACGCCGCCTC
>SMVB01101532.1_pt1 | contig 14552 bp, 16 predicted proteins | sample 2456461 | NCBI WGS metagenome assembly SMVB01 (sample SAMN11095934, study PRJNA526329) | marine sediment metagenome | biome: Marine sediment; feature: Surficial sediment; material: Deep marine sediment; isolation source: Hadal surficial sediment | place: Pacific Ocean | collected 2014-05 | depth... | reverse complement strand
TCGGGTAGATCCTGAATGATGTCGGCAACATCATCTGTCTCCAGGTCTTTGGTTGCCTCTGCAACTTCATGAGGGTGCATTTGCTCAAGCAATTCACTACGGACGGCATCCTGAAGGTGAGCCAGGACATCACCTTCCATGGCAAACTCAATAAGGTTCCATATTTTTTCGCGGGATTTTCCTGGCAGGCTTTCCAGTAAATCTGCAACCTCTGAAGGGTGCATCTCTGATAATAAATCACGTGCGCGATCGAGCGACTTGCTTGCAAGCATCTCGTGCAGTTGTGTAAGTGTATCCTGAGTTACGCCTGGTTGTGTCAGATCATTCATGATTAATGCCCTGAATAGATGACGCAAGTGTAACAGTCAGTAAAAAGAATAGGCAGTGGAATCTATGTAGCTAATTCATTAGCTTGATATTATGAAAATTCTCAGAGGAATTTTTAGGATAATATTTTTGCTGTCAGGGTTTGGTGTCACGCATAATATTGGCGACTTCAATACCACTGCTTGCTTTTAATGCCTTGTTAGCCAGTACTTGAAGCTCGCTGATATTGCTGTCGATAATGATCTGTTTAACCTCCAGCAAGGTTGCTGGATGCACACTGAATTCGCGCAGGCCAAGCCCCAACAATAGTCGCGTGTACTTTGTTTCGCCTGCCATTTCCCCACACATCGCAACTGGAATGTTTTCTTTTTTGCCGGCCTTGATGGTGGTGTGAATCAATCGTAATACAGCCGGATTTAACGGATCATATAAATAGTTTACCTCATCGTTTACGCGGTCAATGGCCATTGTGTACTGAATCAAATCATTGGTGCCAAGGGAGAGAAAATCCAGTTGCTTGGCAAAGATGTCAGCGCAGACTGCTGCTGCCGGGACTTCTATCATGCCGCCAATCTTTAGGTCATGATCATAAGGGGTGTTATGCTCATCAAACTCCGTTTTGATGTCATTGATCATTTGTAAGACTTGTTGCATTTCATGCACGTTGGAAAGCATGGGTATCATAATACGAACGGGCCCATGCACTGAGGCACGAATAATGGCGCGTAACTGTGGGCGAAATAAAGCCGGTTCTTTCAGGCATAATCTGATCGCGCGCAAGCCCAACGCGGGGTTGGTCGCGACCGGTCCACTTTGTCTTCCGCCATCAACCTGTTTATCAGCACCCAGATCCAGAGTGCGAATAGTTAAAGGCAGTCCTTTCAGGATTTCAATGACTTCTTTGTAGGTGGCATAATGTTCTTCTTCGTCAGGAGGAGTTTCCCGATTCATATAAAGGAATTCTGTGCGGTAAAGACCTACACCATTAGCACCGACTTCAACAACGGTTTCGAAATCTTTTGGCAGTTCAATATTTGCCTGTAATGCGACAGGGACGTCATCGAGCGTGATGGCGGGTTTGTTTTTGAGTTTGCGAAGTGTATTAAGATAGCGTTTTTCTTCTTTTTGCAAACGTTTATAGTGCAACAATTCGTGCCTGTCTGGGTCGACTAGAATTATGCCGCGCGAGCCGTCGAGAATGATCTCTTCATTATCTTTGGTGTAACGTAAGGCGTTTTGCAGGCCAACGATTGCCGGGATGCCAAGACTGCGAGCCAGAATAGCAGTGTGTGATGTCGGCCCACCAGACTCTGTGGCAAAAGCTGCGATGCCATGATGTTGCATTAACACCGTATCGGCAGGGGTTAAATCATTGGCCAGGACGATATAACCCGTTAATCGCTGATCAGATTTTTCGTGTTGTAGCGGTGTCTGTTTCAGCAACACACGTTGAATACGGTTAACTACATGATCCACGTCATCTTTGCGTGTGCGCAAATAGGCATCATCCATCTCATCAAACACGGCAACCAATGCATCCCGCTGAAGTTTGAGTGCCCACTCAGCATTACAGGAAAGCTCCTTGATCAGGCGCATCGGTTCCTCAGTCAGGGCCGCATCGTCCAGCATCAGCAAGTGTGTGTCGATGAAAGCTTCAATATCTACGTTGGTAGAGTCAGGAATATGTTTACGAATTGCCCGGAGTTGCTGGCGAGCATTTGCCAGTGCATTTTCGAAACGTTTTATTTCATCATCAAGCCGGGGTTTCTTGATACTGTATTCACGAACATCAAGTTGATCCCTTTTAACGATATGGACTTTGCCGATGGCAATCCCTCTCGATACCCCCACACCAAGCAAGGCGATGGTCATTGATCTTCTCCAAAACGATCCAGCACCATGTTTTCCAGGGTATCCAGCGCCTGTTTTTCATCGCTGCCATGCGCAATGATTTCGATCTCTGTGCCCTTGCCGACTGCCAGCATCATCACCCCCATAATGCTTTTGCCGCTGACTTCCCGGTTACCATGTTTAAGGTTAATTTCGCAGCCAAAGCCTGAGGCAGTCTGGACGAATTTAGCCGCCGCGCGTGCATGTAGTCCGAGCTTGTTGATGATGGTGACTGTTCTACTGGCCATAGTTAACTCTCTGCCACTGTCTTTGAGATACCATCCTTGCCTCCGCTGACTGCTTTTTCAGAGAGTTCCTCAAGTGTGAGTTTGGGATAGTTAAACACCCGGATCAGCATGGAAAGATTTAACCCGGAAACAACGTGAACATGTTTTTTCGAGATAAGTTTTCGTGCAATATTGCAGGGTGTCGAGCCATACAGATCTGTTAACACCAGGACGCCCTCTCCAGCATCTAGCGCTTCTATTTGTTCAACAGCATCTTCAGTAAGTTGATCCGGATCACAATCACGAGAGACGGTTAATAGTTTTGTTTGTAAAGGACAATCATTCAACATCAATGTGGCGGTGCCAAGCAATGCAGGGCCGATACCGTCATGACTAATAATTAAAACCCCAACACTCATAAAAATTCTTTTCCGTTAAATATCCCTGTGATTGATGATGACGTGTTTATCCTGTTGCCGAAAGTATTTGGCAAGTTTTTCTGCCAAATAAACAGACCGATGTTGTCCACCAGTACAGCCAATCGCAAAGCAAAGGTAACTTCGGTTACTGGCTTCGAAATGCGGTGTCCAGTAAGAAATAAAATCCTTTAGCTGTGTATATAAATCTTTTACCAAATCTTGATTCTCCAGAAATTCGATTACAGCCTTGTCTTTGCCAGTAGACAAGCGAAGATCTTTTTCCCAGTAAGGGTTTGGTAAACAACGTGTATCAAAAACAAAATCAGCATCTTTGGGCACACCGTTTTTATAGCCGAAAGAAACAAACTGTATAGACAGGGCCTCTGTTGGATGATTGACGATTTGTTCTCGAACAAGATCGCGTAATCCATACATAGACAACAGGCTGGTATCGATACGCAAGTCTGCACTTTCAGAAAATCGCTGCATGATTCCACGCTCTTTCTCGATTGCCTCTGTCAGAGAGATTGCCTCTGTTGAAAGAGGGTGTTTGCGCCGTGTTTCGCTATATCGTTTTGTTAGTACATCATCATTCGCTTCTATATAAATCAACTCGACAGACAGATTTCGTTGCTTAAGTAACTCTATCGATTCGGGTAAGCTGGCAATCAGGTGTTCAGGATTTCTGGCATCTATGCCGACGGCAATTTCTTCTGCAGGGATGGATTTCAGATCTGTCAATTGATGTCCAAACTCATTGAGGAGCCCAATTGGCAGATTATCTATGCAATAGAAACCCGAGTCTTCAAGGGTGTGCAAGGCAACTGTTTTGCCAGCGCCTGAAAGGCCGCTGATCACAATCAACCGTTGCTTGTTCTTCGGCACTATTTTTTCCCTTGCTTCTTAATAATGGCCGTTTGTCTTTCCGAGAATTCTTCAGATGCATTGTAACCACTCATTCGTAACATATGATTTCTTGCCGCACATTCCAGCAAAACAGCGAGGTTTCTTCCTGGCGCGACTGGCAAGGTGATTTCCGGTATTTCCAGTTCCAGAATGTTCTGTGTGGTATAGCTACCTTCCAATCGATCGATCTGTTTAATACTTTTCTTGCTTAAAGGCTCGAGTCGTATGATGAGCCTCAGGTATTTGTTGATTTTGATAGCACTATCACCGAATAATTCACGAACATTGATAATTCCAAGGCCTCTTACCTCGAGAAAATCCTGTAATGCCTCTGGGCAAGTACCATTAATGATGTCTGGTGCAATACGCGAAAATTGTGGTGCATCGTCGGCGACAAGACGATGTCCGCGGGTAATCAGTTCCAGTGCCAGTTCACTTTTGCCGACGCCGCTAGGACCGGTTAACAACACACCGATAGCATTAACTTCCATATAAACACCGTGCAATATTAAAACATCGGCAAACAGATTGTTCAGATAATAGTGTAAGGAATCTGTGAGGGTATTGCTGCTTAGTGGAGAGCTGAAAAGCGGAACACCATGTTCGTTACATTTTCGCTTTAGAAAAGTGGGAACAGCTTTTTTACGAGATACAATAATACAGGCAGGATCCGCTGCAAATAATTGGCGAATTGCATCCTGTTTTGTGATGCTTCTAAGAGCCTCGAAATATTTTAATTCAGTACCACCAAGAATCTGGATCTGGTGGGGATGGATCAGGTTCAGATAACCTACCAGTGAATTGCTTTCGATCGTTTTGCCTTTTACGCTAGCTTTATTTTTTTTCTTGCTCCTGGTACTGGTCGTTTGCCTATCTTTTGACTTCTCGGGGAGGATGATATTCATGCTGCCCTGTTGTCCTGCTATCCATTGCAGACCATATTTTTCAGAGTGACTGTCAAAGAGTTCTTTTACAGTAATTTGACTGGTCATATCCGGCATGAATGATCACCCTGTGAGTATTTTGTGTATTCCTTCGACACTTGTTTCTGATCTTAGTTGTTCTAGCGTTTCTGTGTTACTAAACATTTCCGCCAGATGAGATAGTGTTTTTAAATGCTCGTCGGTGGAATCTTCGGGCACAAGCAGGGCAAACAGGAGATCGACAGGGGCCTCATCTATAGCGTCATAATCAATCCCATGTTGTAACTGGATAAAGGCGGCAATGGTTTTTTTGCTGCCTTTCAGCCTGCCATGTGGTATGGCGATGCCTTTACCAAGCCCTGTGCTGCCTAATTTTTCTCTGGCCACCAGACAATCAAAGACTTCGATATAGCTGATGGAAGGGTCGGTATTGGCCAGGAGTTTTGATATTTCTTCCATCGTCATTTTTTTGCTCGAAATTGCCTGGCTACAAAGGATACTGTCAGAAGAAAGTATTTCTGATATTTGCATGATTATTTAGTTTGTTTTTTTGTATGGATATCAGCGGCTACGACGTTAGATAGCTTCCTGATTTTTAAGCCCTTCACCTCGATGATGATCTTTTAATTTTTCTTTATGTTTCTTGATCTGGCGATCAAGCTTGTCAGCCAGACTATCGATAGCCGCATACATATTTTCATCTTCTGAATCTGCATAAACTTGCCCTCTGCTAACATTAATAGTTGCTTCTGCCTTTTGTCTGTCTTTTTCTATCTCAAGGATAACGTGGGCATTTGTTATGTTGTCGAAATGCCTTTCAAGGCGTTCTAATTTCTCTTCAACATAGGCGCGTAAAGCGGGTGTTATATCGACATGATGACCAGTAATGTTGATTTGCATATTTCACTCCTGCGGTTTGTAGTAATCGTTATTATTGTGATATCAACTGCTTGATATCAGGCAAGCCGTTTTCTTTCATTAGAAGGTGAGATTGCCATCGCCTCTCTGTATTTTGCCACCGTCCTACGGGCAACATTTATCCCTTGCTCTGATAATAATGCTGAAATTTTACTATCACTTAAAGGTTTTTTGGGTATTTCAGCAGCGATTAATTTTTTAATGAGTGCGCGGATCGCTGTCGATGATGCTTCTCCGCCATGACTTGTGCTCAAGTGGCTTGAGAAAAAATATTTGAGTTCAAATATGCCTCTAGGCGTGTGCATATATTTACGTGTCGTTACTCGTGAGATAGTAGACTCATGCATGCCCAGTGCTTCTGCCACATCATGCAACACCATTGGCTTCATAGCTTCCTCTCCATATTCAAGGAAGGCACGTTGCCGTTCGACAATACATGTTGCGACACGTAATAAGGTTTCGCTCCTGCTTTGCAGGCTTTTGATAAACCACCTGGCTTCTTGTAAGTGAGATTTCAGGGATACATTGTCTTCGCTGTTATCTGCTCTGCGTATCATACCAGCATAGCTGGTATTGACTCTTAGGTGGGGCATTAATTCTGAATTTAGCTCAACTCTCCAGCGCCCCTTGACCTTTTTAACATAAACATCCGGGGTAATATATTCTGTGCGTGTCTCATGTATTTGTCCGCCTGGGCGCGGATTCATTGACTGGATTAAGACAATAACATCTTGTAGTTTTTCCTGATCCAGTTTGAGTTGCCTCATGAGCTGATTAAAGTCTCTGCCGGCAAGCAAATCAAGATGTTTTGAAACAAGTTCTATAGCCAATGCCAGCATCGGGGTGTCTTTGTCACACTGGCGCAATTGTAGCAACAGGCACTCCCGTATGTCCCTGGCGGCAACGCCGGTTGGTTCCATGGCTTGAATCATATGCAGTACGGCTTCTATTTCATCCAGGCCAATTTCTGACTCTTCACCTTCCGTATTTTCGCCATCGGTCTCGTTACTTAAAGATGAATGAATATCGGTGAGATCAGAATTTAAATAACCATCGTCATCCAGCGCATCGATGATAGTGGCAGCAATAGCTCGGTCAGTATCACTGATGGGCGTAAGATTTAATTGCCAAAGTAAATGTTCCCCCAGCGTTTCGATATGACTATTTTGATTTTCGTAACTAAATTGAGAGCTTTCGTAGGATTGTGAGGTGCTTATGCTGCTTTCATTGATACCACTTTCATAAGTGTCTTCCCAGACACTATCAACAGCCAGTTCATCTGGAATATTTTCCGGTTCTGCCGAAGTGCCCATTTCCTGTGTTGTGTCTAAGTGATTTTCTTCTGGGCTGATTTCTTCTGGCTTTTCGGCCTCGCTATTTTCTGCGGAAGCCTCTTCTGCTGTTTCCAGCATCATGTTGGATTCCAGGGCTTCCTGTATCTCGATCTGTAACTCCATGCTCGAAAGTTGTAGTAAGCGAATTGCCTGTTGCAACTGTGGAGTCATGGTCAGGCTTTGACCAATTTTTAGTTGAAGCGAGGCTTTCATAGCCTAAGTCTAACCTAAAAAATGCTTTGCAGGAAAATTGGAACAATTATTGCAATGATTTATTGGTGGTGTTGCAGCGCATATTATAATGGCTATATAAGAGCGAATATCCAGGTGCGCTACAAACTAAAATCATCACCCAGATAGACTTCTCTGACTTTCTCGTTTTTAAGTATTTTATCCGGTGTTCCTTCAGCAATAATGCGCCCATCGTTGACTATATAGGCACGATCACAACTGGATAAAGTTTCGCGGACATTGTGGTCGGTGATGAGGATGCCGATACCATGTTGGCTAAGGTAACGAATAATTCTTTGAATATCATTCACTGAGATAGGATCGATTCCGGCAAAGGGCTCATCAAGTAAAAGGAAGCGTGGCTCTGTGGCCAGGGATCGGGCAATCTCCACGCGTCTGCGCTCACCACCAGAGAGGCTTGTGCCAATATGGTCACGCAGGTGTGTGATATGAAACTCTCGCAACAGGTTTTCAAGTCGTTGTTTGGCCTTGTTCTTGTTGAGGTTTGGCCGCGTCTGTAGAATAGCCATGATATTTTCTTCAACGGTCAGTTTGCGAAATATGGACGCTTCCTGTGGCAAATAACCCAGCCCAAGATGCGATCGCTGATCCATGGGCAAGCCACTGATCTCACGTTTGTTGATATGGATAGTACCTTCGTCAGAATGAATCAAACCAACAATCATATGAAAGCTGGTGGTTTTACCTGCACCATTAGGCCCCAAAAGGCCAACGATTTCACCACCATGTACTGTCAGGCTTACATCCTTGACAACCTGTCTTGCGGAATATGATTTACTCAGGTGTCTAACTGAAAGAACACTCATGAAGAATTATTCTTTCTTCTTTCTGGGCTTGAGAATAATCTTAACGCGCTCACCGCTTGAGGCGGAAAAACCTGAGCCATTTTTTTGCTTGACGCTACCCCTGGCCTTGATCCTGCTGTGCTCCATGTCATATTCAATCCTGTTACCACTGAAGCTCAGACCTTCTTGTTTGAAGGAGGCCTTGTCGATAAGAACGATCAGATTTTTGAGTTCGTAATATTCCATTCGCAAGGCTTCGGCTTCATCATAGATTTTACTGTCATCAGGGAGCTGTCGGTATCTCGCTGGCTTGCCTTCCATGATCAGGATGTCTAGCTCACGATCCTTAAAATAAACGGTCATGGTATCGCCAGTCATGCGCACACTGCCCTGAGTTAATACAACGTTGCCACGATAGATGGTTATGCCTTTTTCATCATCAAGATCTGCGCTATCTGCTTCTATTTCTATCGGCTGGTCCTTGTCTGTTGATAAGGCCCAGGCACTCACAGTAAATAAAAGGCCGGCACAGATAAATACTATGCTGCGTAAAATGGTGGATTGTCTAAGGTGGAATTGTCCAGGGTAGAATATTCCAGGATAAAATTTTCTAGGGTAAAATTTTTGTATATACATTGTTTAGTAGCTCTAGTCTGTTTTCGCCGAGGTAAGCTTTCATGCCCGTTGATTTTATCACCGTTTTTTTTCCAATGATCGTCGCTGGTTTGTCCGTTTCTGCATATTCCTGATCCATGAGTACGCGGACATCGCTGGTGATAATTTCCAGTTCTCTAACACCGTCAGCATCTATCTGTATTAATCTTGTCTTCCCACTTAGCAGGATAACCTCATTATCTTCGGTGACCCAACCTTTCTCCGCAGTAATTGTGGTTGGCGGTTTCCCCGGTCGAAATATTTCCAGCTTCGGGTTGATGAGTTCTATTGTATCGTCATCTGGATAATGTGCCATGTAGTCCGCATAAAGTTTATTTTTGGGAGAGCCATCCTGATTCATGGTCAATGTCGTCAGGTTATGCATATAATTATCAGGATCGTGGCGTAATACAGGTATTTCAGTAGACCCGGTTTCAGACAAACGGTTCAGCAACCAGGTGCTGCCAATGGCAAGCAAGCTTAATACAATGACTATTTTCCAGCGCAACGATGTCATAGATTAACCAGTCATACTGGAAACATGAATGCTTGCGTAAATGGCTTTAGTCATTAAGTAAGAAAGTGTTGAATTTGCGAAACAAGCATTCCTTTCGCGTGCATAATTAATTCACAAACTTCTCTGGCTGCACCACGCCCGCCCTTTTCTTTGGTGACCCAGTGCGCATGATCAATGACCAGAGGATGTGCATCAGCAACTGCGATTGCCAGGCCGACACGACGCATCGCAGGTAAATCAATAAAGTCATCACCGACATAGGCCGTTGCATTTGCATCTATATTTAATTTGTCTAGCAAATCTTCGAGTGCCTTGCCTTTATCGTTTTGATCCTGATAGACGTACTCAATGCCGAGTGCGGACATGCGCTCAGAAACAATACTTGATGAGCGTCCTGAGATAACGGCGATTTGGCAACCAGAATCGCGCAGCATGACAAGACCCAGTCCATCACGAGAGTGGAAGACTTTATATTCATTGCCATTTTCGCCCAGCATCAGGCCGCCATCAGTCAGCACACCATCGACATCGAAGATGGCCAATTCTATTCGCTCGGCTCTCTTGAGAATATCTTTATCAATTGTTTCAAACATATTCAAACGACTCTTGCTCTCAGCAGGTCATGCATGTTCAATAGACCAATTAATTTACTTTCTTCGTCGATGACAGGCAGTGCGTTTATGCGAGAATTTTCCATGATGGCCAGTGCTTCAGCAGCCAGGCAATCCTTACCAATGGTTTTGCAATCTTGTGTCATCACTTCACCGATGTTTGTTTTATGGATATCAATGTCGGCATCAAGTGCACGCCTGAGGTCCCCATCAGTAAAGATACCAAGTACAAAGTTTTTCTTATCAATAATGGCGGTTGAACCTAGCCCCATCTGCGTAATGATTAACAAGGCTTCACCAAGTAAGGTCGTTTCCAGGACTGCGGGCAATTCTTTGCCGGTATGCATGATGTCACTCACATGCAATAACAGTCGCCGACCCAATATGCCTCCGGGGTGTGCAATAGCGAAATCTTCCGCACCAAAGCCGCGGGCTTCGAGCAGGGCGATCGCCAGGGCATCGCCCATGGCAAGTGCAGCTGTAGTACTGGCGGTCGGTGCCAGGCCGAGGGGACAAGCCTCATTTTTTACGCTGACATCAATATTGACTGAAGCTGTTTTAGCCAGAGAGGAGTCCTTATTTCCTGTCATTGAAATCAACGGCACGCCAAGGCGTTTAATGACAGGTAACAAAGTCATTATTTCGTCAGTTTCACCAGAATTAGATAGTGCAATCACAACATCGTCATCCTTGATCATGCCCAGATCGCCGTGACTTGCCTCACCTGGATGGACAAAAAATGCGGGGGTTCCGGTACTGGCGAGTGTTGCTGCAATTTTATTTCCTATGTGCCCGGATTTACCCATGCCGAGGACAACCACCCTGCCCTTGCAGTCAAGCATATAGAGGCAGGCCTGAACAAAATTTTCATCGATACGATCAGTGAGTTGTTCCAGTGCCTCAGTCTCGGTGGTAATCACTGCACGTCCTAGCGTCAGTAATTTTTCATGTTCCTGCTTAGTATGTTTTTTACTCATGGCTCCATTCTAACCGCTAAACAGCCAATATTGGTAAGCGATGAAGCAGAGAAGTAATGTGGCTCCTTCAGCACGACTAAATTTTCCTGAACCATGAATAAAAACCATCCAGCCCATGAGCAGGCTCAAGCCAATCATAACGGGAAAATCGCGCACCAGCACCAGACGGTCAAAATCTGTGGCATGGATCATGCCGGGGATGCCAATGACCGCGAGCATGTTAAACATGTTTGAGCCAATCACATTACCAATGGCGATGTCGGCCTCATCCTTTTTAACAGCGGTGATGGATGCCGCCAGCTCAGGCAAGCTGGTGCCGATCGCGATGATTGTCAGGCCGATGAGCAAATCACTCAGACCATAATGTTTGGCAACGATGATGGCACACTCCACCAGCAAATATGCGCCAGCTAATAACAGACCCAGACCGAGGAAAAACAAGAAGATGGACCTCCCGACATTTGCTTCCTCTGGCGATTTCTCTGGTAGTTCGTTTTCGTATTCACTCAGAAGAGGATCGGTTTTTGCTGATTTTTTTGAGAGGACGGTGACAGCGATTATTGCAGCGACGATCCCGAGCAACAGGAACACGGCATCAAGATGACTCAGGTTTTGATCCCACAACAGAGCTACTGCTAACAGGATGGCCAGACCCATGATAAAGAATTCACGTTTCAGCGTTTGTGAGGCAATGGTGACGGGCATAAGTATGACGGTAAAACCCAGTACCAGCCCGATATTGGCAATATTAGAACCAATGGCGTTACCTATCGCGATCTCGGTTTTACCTTCCAATGCTGCCACCACCCCGACCAGGATCTCAGGTGTCGAAGTAGCCATGCCGACGATAGTCAGGCCAATCAACAAGGGGGGCATGCCCAGATAGCGAGCAATATTAGCGGCACCTTCAACGAAGCGATCAGCGCCATAGACCAGAAGTGCCAGGCCTGCCAATATTCCTAAATAATTTAGTATCATCTATTAAAATTTGTATTCATTCTTGATTCCCTTCTTGGTTTCAGGGGATGATGCCAGAAATAGGAAAGAACTTCGATAAACAGTCATTGGATACTTTTGAATCTTCATTTATGACAACACGTTTACAACAGCTTAATCATTGGTTAAGCGAAACCATCTGTAGCAAAGATTATCAACTGGAGCCAGCATCAGCTGATGCAAGTTTCCGACGCTATTTCAGATTGAAATTTAATGATGAGACATTCATTGTTATGGACGCCCCGCCAGAACAGGAAAACTGTAATCCATTTATTGATATAGCCGAGCGGTTGCTTGCCGCTAATATTAATGTCCCCAAAATCCTTGAAAAGGATTTGCAGCAGGGTTTTTTATTGTTGAGTGACCTTGGAGATAAGCAATATCTCGATGTACTGACAGAAGAAAGTGTTGATGGCCTATATCAGGCTGCGATGCAGGAGCTTGTACTGATACAGCAGCAGGCTGAAACAAAAAATTTACCCGCCTATAATGAGAAGCTGCTTTTGCAGGAAATGGAATTATTTAGGCATTGGTTGTTGCAAGAACATATTAAGCTGGATTTGACAGTAGAGACGCAGGCAATGCTTGATGAAGTTTTTAAGCTGTTGGTGAATGAGGCCCTGTCACAGCCCAGGGTCTTTGTGCATCGGGATTATCACTCACGTAATTTAATGCTTAATAGCACGGGCGGTGAAAACCCAGGCGTGCTGGATTTTCAGGATGCCGTCGAAGGACCATTCACTTATGATTTGGTGTCGTTGTTGAAAGATTGTTATATCAAATGGCCAGATCAGCGAATTCGGGCCTGGGTGAATGATTATTTTGCAGAGATTACAGAAGAGTACCCGGATATTGACGCAGCAAGATTTATGCGCTGGGTTGATCTCATGGGGGTACAGCGACATCTCAAGGCCAGTGGTATCTTTGCGCGTCTTTATCATCGTGATGGCAAAACAGCTTATTTGGCAGATATACCCAGAACGCTTTCCTACATCGTCGATCTCCATGATGCGTATCCGGAATTACAGGGTCTTATTGAATTGATTCAAAAGCAGGTAATGACTTCAATTGCAGGGGCAAACAAATCATGCGTGCCATGATTCTGGCAGCGGGCCGCGGTGAACGTATGCGACCACTGACTGACAAAATGCCTAAATCAGTGTTAGAGGTCAATGCTAAACCGCTTATTCAATATCATGTTGAAAATCTTGTGCGGGCAGGGATCGTGGATATTGTTATAAACCATGCGCTTTTTGGAGAACAAATTGAGGCTTGCCTCAATGATGGAAAAGCCTTGGGTGCAAGCATCACCTATTCAGCAGAAGGTGATCACCCTCTGGAGACAGCAGGGGGGATTGTTAAGGCATTACCTCTGTTGGGAGATAAACCTTTTGTTACGGTGAACGCAGATATCTGGACAGATTTTCCTTTTAAGCAACTCCTGTATAAGTCCGATGGCCTGTCTGATGCTTCGGCACACCTTATCCTAGTGGACAATCCTGAGCATCACTCAAAAGGAGACTTTGCCTTAAGTCATGAAAAGGTGATTAATCAAGGTGACCCCATGCTGACATTTAGTGGCATCAGTATTTTTACGCCTGAGTTTTTTAAAGACTGTTCTTCGGGTAGTGCGCCGTTGGTTCCCATGCTTCGAAAGGCAACTTCAGATGGTCGGGTGACGGGAGGCCATTATCAAGGGCAGTGGCAGGATATCGGCACACCGGAGCGCTTGTCTGACTTGCGCCAAAGCTTCAGATATAAGTAAGTGATTACTATCATAAATAAATAGTCAAAATTAGTAGTTAAGTAAGCCTTTCTCGAATTAATCCTTATAAGCCCGGAACCTTTTTCTTGCATTCCAATCTGAAACAATCTGTTTCTCCTCATTATATTGCGGCGCAACAACAGTTATGTTAGTGTGCGCGCCTTGGTGCGTTGCACAAATCTAGATGTAGTATTTCAAAGATCAGTAACCCCAAGATATAGAGGAATAAATAAATAAAGTGTATAGTGGCGCCCACTCAGGGTAGCTGTATACCAGAAAATGAGGATGTGTCAGACGAATGTTTGATTTAGCAAAGGCAGAACCGTTAAAGGTCCTGTCATTGGCTCAAGGCTTATTATCGACAGCTATCAGTTTAGTACTGGTCATTGCCCCCCTTTCCTCCAGTTTTGCCAGCGAACCTCAATACGCATCTGAAATTGAGCTGACAAAAAATGGTTCATTGCGTGTGCTTTATCAGAGTTTAGATGATCAACGGCCTTCAATAACACAGAAAGAGCATGATCTGATTGAACAGTTTGCTGTTGAGAATCAACTCGCTACAGAATGGATTGCCGTCGAAGAAGATTGGCAACTGATGTCCTCACTGATCGCAGGTGTTGGGGATATTATTATCGGCGAGGGTGAGTCACTTGCTTCAGGCCTGTCGGATCAAGTCAGCTTTACCTATTCCTGGGGGACAACAACTCAGCAGGTCGTGGTACGGACCGACACGACTCAAATTAGTCGACTGGAAGATTTGTTGGTTCGACAGATTGCACTAAAGAAATCATCTCCTGCGTGGTCAATTCTGGAAAAGTATCTTGCAGAAAATCCAGCAATGGATCTGGTTGCGATTCCAAAAGACGTAACACTGGAAGAAATTATGCTTCGCGTTGCGTCCGGTGAATATGACGTGACGATTGTTGAAAGTGATTATCTTCAGGCATACCTGCCCAAACATCCAGAAGTGAATGTTGCGTTTGATTTTTCAAAAGCTGAATCGCGTGCATGGGCAGTACGGCCAAATGCAGAAACACTGCAAAACCGTCTG
>SMVB01301876.1_pt1 | contig 14554 bp, 13 predicted proteins | sample 2456461 | NCBI WGS metagenome assembly SMVB01 (sample SAMN11095934, study PRJNA526329) | marine sediment metagenome | biome: Marine sediment; feature: Surficial sediment; material: Deep marine sediment; isolation source: Hadal surficial sediment | place: Pacific Ocean | collected 2014-05 | depth... | reverse complement strand
CCGAATCCGCCACGCCAATTTTCTGGCAGATCGAGCCGCCGTCGTCGAGCGGTGATTCGAAAGCGGGACGACTCTACCTGCTCGGATCGATTCACGTGGGCCCGAAAGCCGGCTGGCAGCTACCGAAGTCTGTTCTCGATCGGTTCGAGTCCGCCAAGGTTTTGGTCGTCGAAGTGGACATGCGAGCGGGTACGCCCGAAGAGCAGGACAACGCGGTGCTCCAACACGGTTTGCTGCCGGGCGGCGAATCGATCAAGAACCACATTTCGCCCGATCTCTACAAACTGCTCGGGCAACATCTAAAGAAATCCCGGCGATCCCTGGCCAACATCAACCCCTGGCAGCCTTGGATGGTCGCCACCATGCTGCTCACCTTCGAACTCGAAAAGCTCGGCTACCCAACCGAAGCCGGGATCGATCTGGACATGATCGCGAGGGTCGCCGATGACCAACGCATCATCGGTCTCGAATCGATGGTCGAGCAACTGGCGTTTCTCAGCAGCATGTCTCCCGCGAACCAGGAGCTGATGCTCAGGGACGTGCTGCTGCAAGCAGACAGAATCGAGGGCTACTTCATCGAACTCAAAGAAGCGTGGCGCCTGGGGGATGAAGCCAGACTGGAGGCAGTGCTGTTTCGCGAACTCGAGGCCAACCCCGAACTTGCGCCGTTTTATGATCGCGTGATCTACGGGCGCAATCATTCGATGTGCCAGCGCTTCCACGAGCTTCTCGCCGGAGGCGAGACTCTATTTGGCGTCGTCGGCGCATACCATCTGGTCGGAACTCGCGGGATCCCCGCTTGCCTTGCCAAGCGCGGCTATCGGGTCAGACGACTGCGAGCGCCCGGGAATGCGGGCTCCTAACCTGCATCAAACGAGGGGTGAATGGGAAGCGGGCTGCAGAATATCGACGCGAGCGTGTTTGTCGCAGACAGCGCGCGGATCCTCGGCAAAGTCGAGATCGGCTGTGGGTCTTCGGTCTGGTTCAACGCCGTGATTCGCAGCGAGAGCCACGAGGTTCGGATCGGCCGCTATAGCAACGTGCAAGACTTCGCCATGATCCACATCGGCTACGACCACCCCACGATCATCGGCGACTTCTGTTCGATCACCCACCATGCCACCGTGCACGGCGCCACGGTCGGAGACAATTGTTTGATTGGCATCGGGGCCACGATCATGGACGGTGCCGTGATCGGAGCTGGATCGATCGTGGCAGGAGGTGCGGTGGTCACCGAGGGCACCGTGTGTCCGGCCAACGCCATCATCGTCGGAGCACCCGCGAAGGTCGTTACGCAACGGGACAACCGGGAGGCCAACCGACTCAACGCATGGCTCTACCACCGCAACGCCCAGGCATACAAAGAAAACAACCACCGAGCCTGGGACGGCGAAGAGTACGAGCGATGGCTGGAAGAAAAGAAGCGGGAAATTCAAGCCGGCGAAGATCGCTAACCGTCCGTTCAAGGACGCTGGCTCGGCCAGGGTCCTTTAACCGAGTATCAGGACTCCAGCCCCTCGAAGAGAATGTTGACGCCTTCCTGAATCGACTTCCGGCAGCCATTGGCCGACACCAAACCGTTGGACCAGGCGATTCGCGCCCCGAGCGTGACGTGAAACAACGCCTGAGCGGCGATCAAAACGTTGACCTTGGGCGAGAGGTCTTTGTTCTTGCGCCCCATTTGCAAGATTTCGGCCAGCAACCCGATCGTGCGGTCATGCAGTTTGAGAACCCTGCGCGAAACTCTCGCGTCGGGACGTGTCGTCGAGCGCAGGGCGATCAGACTCAGGTCGCGATCGCGCGTCAGCAACTCGTGTTGCACATCGAGAAACAGGCCCACCCTGGCCCGGGTCGAAAGGCTGCGATCGTCGTCTTTGCGAAACTGCGCCCAGGCATCTTCTTGCAGGTCGGCCAACTCTTCGATCAGCAATTCTTCCTTGCTTCTTACGTGGCGATAGATCGAACTCGCACCCATCCCCGCTCGCGCGGCGATCGCGCGCAGGGTGGCACCGTCAAAACCTTTTTCTCTGAACAAGGAGAGCGCCGCCTCGCGAATGCGCGCGCGGCTCTTGCGTCCTCTTACCAAGCGGCCATCGTCTTCACGCAGGGGAACTCGACTGCGAGGGTTGGAACTCGCGTGCCGCTTGCCGGGGGGCTTTGCAGCAGTGTTGGGCGAAGCCACAGTCGTTGTCATCTAGGCGAACAGAATCGCATAACACCTGCATAGAGGACAAGGCTCAATTCAATTCTTGTTCACTTTTGTCGTCTTCGGAAACCGGCGACCAAGACGGAATTTCTGTAACTATTTGATATTGAACCGTTTTTATCGAAGCGAGTCGGGTTTTTCGAGCCCTTCCTTGATTTGTGTCATCGAGAACGCGGCGTACAAACCATCTTCGACCCGCTCGTCGTAGGTGTATTGGACGTTCATCACCCGTTTGCCGTCGGCGCGCGCGTGAATCTTGCCGATGATGCCGAAGGCTGAACAAGTGCCGTACTCCCAGAGGTGGTGGTAACCCGCGTCGAGTCCCACCGAGCCGAGGTTGGCGACGAAGACCGAGGTGAAGAGCGGGTCATCGTCGATCATCGACTTGGGCAGCATGCCCATCATGTTCAGTTTGTGAAGCACCCAGACACCCAGGCGGATCGCCAACACGGGGAACACCAGGGCGACGTTGATCTCGCGATCGCTCCGAGTGACTTCACCTCCCCGGCGTTTGCGCAAGCGACCCATGATCGAGTCCACCATTTCTTCGAGGCTCTCGTCCTCGGGAAATACGCGCTTGACGGTGTGCATCGGCGCGCCGTCTTCGATGGCCTGCTTGACGCTGAAGGTGATGGCCACGTGGTTGCGCTGCCAGAGACGTCCACCGGCGACAAAGCGGTTCACACCGGGACGGTTGTGAAACGTGCGCGCCAAACTTCGCAGGTACAGGTGGAACAGCGTCATGCGGCGCTTTTCCTCCCGCCCTTCGTTGTAGTGGTCGATGAAGGCCAAAGCCTCGTCGACCTCGATTTCGGTCGAGTACAGCACCAGCGAGTCGTTGCGCCGGGGCGAGACGAACGGCATGAACGCGCGCAAGCGCGACAAATCTTTGATCAGGTAACCGTCGGGCCGTTTGCCAAACATCAGTTTCTCCCTTTGATTCGTGCCGGACGCGCCATGCAAAAGACCGGTTGGCCGAACGCTTGCAGTTCTCGTTCGACCTCGAAACCCGCGGTCTGATAGAAGCCGACCAGCGCCTGCTGGTCGGTTTCCAAATAGCTCGGCATGGCCCGCGCGTCGACATCCTGCAACCAGAGATTGAGTAGCGCTCGGCCGATGCCGCGATGTTGCCGCTCGGGATGGGTCGCGATCAGCGCCAGGTAGCAGTGGGGCTCTTTGGGGTGGTGGGCGTCGAGTTGGCGGTAGAGCTGTCCCCAGCGCCGGATCACCCGAAATCCCTGTCCCCAGAGACAGCGCAGCTGCATCGACAAGGCTGGCGGCGCTACCGGGTATCCCCCAGGGTCGAGTGCCAGCAGAACTGAGGCTATTTCACCTCGTAGCTTGTCTTGTCTGGAGCCGTTCGCTTCGATGATGACCCGTCTGAACGAATGGCGGCGGGAGGCGGCGAGGGATGCCGCCATTCCGTAGGAGTTTACCACCATCCTGCGTTCAGGATCGCGACCGATCACAGCGCGATTGATCGGATTGTCGCGAAACGCCCGCGCGAGCAGTGACCCCGCAGCCGGCTCGAGCCCGGCGTCCAGGTCGGCAAGCCGCTGTTCCGGACGCAAACCATCGCCTTCGGCCACCGGAGTGGATTCTGTTGCTTTCGGAAAGTTCTCGGCCCCTGCCACACAAAGCAACCTAGCAGCCTCAGATAGGCCACGGGGTGACTCCCGCGGCGGTCAAGCCCAAACACCTTGTGCGCGATAAGAAACGAATGGCGGCAGAGTCTCTGAAAAAGCTTCGGGCCACGGCCTCGATGGCATTGCGCAATGGCGACTTTGAGCAGGCCCTTGCCTGTTACCGCGAACTCGAGCAACGCGAGCCCGAGAACCCAAACTGGTGTCAACGACGCGCAGAAATCCACGCGCAACAGGGACTCCACACCCAGGCGATCAAGGGCTTCGGATACGCGTTGGGGATTGCGCTCGACGCCGGAAAAATCATCGCGGCGATCGCGATCTGCAAACAGATTCTCGAGATCGACCCGGAGAACAACGACGCACTCGAACGCCTTCACTTGCTCTACTCGGAGTCCCATTGCGCGGAGCCGACGCCCGCCCGGCCCGCTACCTCGCTCAGTCCCAAACTCGTAGCCGACGATGCGCCTCTCGAAGAAGTGATGCTGACCGAGGTCTTGCCCGGTGGCAGTCCCGACGTCAGTCGCGACCCCGACAACACGGGAGTCATCGAGATCCCGCTGGTGCAATCGGCCAGGCGCGAGTTGGTCTCTCCCCCGGCCGTCGATGCAGAACTGAGTGCGCGCGATCATCTTTTGAACACGCCGCTGTTTGGGAGTCTCGACGCCAAAAGCCTCAGCGGGCTGATCGAGCGCGTCAAAGTGGTCTCGCTGGACGAAGGCGAAGTGTTGTTCCACCAGGGCGACCCGGCCGACACGCTCTACGTGGTCGCCGATGGAGCCGTTGTACCGATTGCCGAAGAAGACGCGCGCAAGAAGCTCGCGGTGCTCGAGGCCGGCGCGTTCTTCGGCGAGATTGGCCTGATGACCAACCAACCGCGCAACGCCACGATTCAGGCGATGGTCGACAGTCGTCTGCTCGCGATCGACCGCAAAGCCATGTGGGGATTGATCCGCAAACATCCCGAAGTGCTCGAGGTCATGTTGTGCTTCTTGCGCGACCGCCTGATCGATCGCTTGATCCGCACCAACCCGCTGTTCGAGACCTTTCCGGCCAAACAGCGCCCTTCGGTCGCCAAGCTGTTCCGGTTTCTCGAAGTGCGAGTTGGGGCTACGTTGATCGAGCAGGGACACATCTCGGAAAACTTGTTCGCGCTCCTCGCGGGTTCGCTGCAGGTCATCAAGATGGACATCGATACGGACAAGATGCTCGCCGTTCTCGAACCCGGGGCCATCTTTGGAGAGATGTCGGTACTCGAACAAACCCCCGCGATTGCAAGTGTCGTAGCACAGACAAAATGTTGGGTACTGGCGCTGTCCCGGCATCGCTTGCAGCGACTGATCGCGAACAATCCCAGAGCCGCAGCCGTGATCCAACAGATGGCCGATGGCCGCGAAACCCAGAACGCGAACCGCAGCAAAACCCCCGTCGACCAGGGCGGGGGTGGCGTCTCATGAGCCGCCTTCCCGAAGACCGAGTGATCGATCCTCCGGGCAAGAAAATTCTTCGCCTCACGTATCGGGTCGGGGACATCGACGAAGTCTTCGAGACCGAGTCCAGTTCAATCGTAATCGGACGGGCCGCCGACGCCGATCTGCAGATCAAGCACGAGAGCGTTTCCAGACATCACGCCAAGATCGTGCGCAGCGATCGCGGCTTCGAACTCATGGACATGCACAGCAAGAATCATGTCAAGCTGAACATGTTTCGGGTAGAGCGTGAATGGCTGCGCAGTGGCGATCGAATCGACGTCGGGGCCGCTCGCATCTACGTCGAAATCGTAGAGCGGCCCCAGTCCAGTCCCGCCAATGTCGTGTTCGATGAAACCGCACCCCAACGAGCGCAACACACCGAAATCATCCCTGTCGACAACATGGATCTCTTAATGGAGTCGTCGGGCGGGTTGCGGGAAGTCCCCGACTGGAACTCGAAAGCCACTTGGCCGAGTGCCGATTCAAACGAATCCTCAGCTCCCAACGTCGTCGGCGATCTGCTGCGACTGGTGAGTGACGCCGCTGAAACGCTCTTGAGCTGTGATTCGCTCGACCAGACTCTCGATCGCATCCTGGCGCTCGTGTTCAACAGCCTGCCCGTCGAACGCGGGGTGATCTGTCTCTACGACGAAGCCAACGACAAGGTCAACCCCAAGGTCATGCGCACGCTCGATGGGCGCCCGGACGACCAGATCATCATCAGCAACAACATTGTCCGCAGCTGCATTGGGGAGAAGCGGGCCATCCTGGTCAAGGACGCCCTCTCGGACCAGCAGTTTGGTGGCGCGGAGAGCGTGATTCTGTTGGATATCCGTTCGGCCATGTGCGCCCCGCTCTACCGCCAAGGTCGAGTCATCGGCGTGATTTACGTCGATCGCACCTCTCCTCGGGATCATTTCCAGACCAACGACCTTCAGGCCCTGAGTGCATTGGCAATCCTTTCCGCGGTCGCGGTGGAACACGGAACCCTGCGCGACGACATCCGCCGGGAACAAGACATCCGCGACAAGCTCGCGCGCTATTGTGCGCCGGCGGTTGTCGACCGGATCACCCAGGACAGCGACGATGTGTTGCGGGACATGGTGTCCGACGAGGGCGAGGTGAGTGTGCTGTTTGCCGACCTCACCGACTTCACCGCCCTGGCCGAAAACTTGCGGCCGAGCGAAGTGATCCGTGTGCTCAACCAGATCTTCGAGCGCTTGAGCGGAGCCGTCTTCGACTACGAGGGTACCTTGGACAAGTTTCGCGGCGACGGCATGATGGCCTTCTTCGGCGCACCCCTGGCCCAACCCAACCATGCGGAGCGGGCGGTGAGGGCGGCGCTGCGCATGCAGGCCTTGTTGGCGGACCTCAACGCCAACACCCACAAGGGTCGCTTCATTTCCATGCGCATCGGGATCAACTCGGGGCCCGTGGTGGTGGGCGATATCGGCTCGCCGGAACGCAAGGACTACACCGTGATCGGCGACGTCGTCAACATCGCCAGCCGGCTCGAGTCTTCGGTGGCGCAACCCGGTCAGGTGGTGATCGGCCCGCGAACCTATCGTCAGGTCGCCCAGCTTTTTCACTGCGAAGAACTCGACGCCGTGCGGCTGAAGGGCCGAATCCGCACGGTCAAGCCCCATCTGGTGCTGGGGCGCCGCAACGGCACCGAATAGCGCCGCCCAACCGTGAGATGGAGAGCGCCCGCTCAGGCGCTACCCTGCCCGATCAGCCCTTTTGCCTGTCGGGAGTCCTTGCCACGTGAGCGCCAACAAAGAATCGAACGCCTGGGGTCGCGAACAGTCGAGCAAGCTGCTCGTTCCGACCTACCTCCCCCAACCGATTACGCTCGTGCGAGGCGAGGGTTGCAAGCTCTGGGATGCAGAGGGCAACGAGTACCTCGACCTGATGGGTGGCATCGCAACCGCGGGGCTCGGCCACTGCAACCCCAAGCTAGTCGAAGCGCTGAGCCAACAGGCGCAGAAGGTCTGGCACGTATCCAACTTGTATTCGACCGCCCCGCAGCTGGAGCTGGCCGAGCGATTGATCGAGCACTCCTTTGCCGACCGGGTCTTCTTTGCCAACTCCGGTGCAGAAGCCAACGAGGTCGCGCTCAAACTCGCGCGACGTCATCACTATGTAAATGGTCGCGACGCTGTAAATGGAAACGACCGCACCGAGATCATCGCCTTCGACGCGAGCTTCCACGGACGAACGCTCTTCACCTTGACCGCGACGGGTACGCCAAGCTACCGCGAGGGCTTCGAACCCGTGGTCCCGGGCATTCATCACGCGCCGTTCAACGATCTCGACGCGGTCAAACAGCTGGCGAGTGACCGCACCGCCGCCATCCTGGTCGAACCGATCCAGGGCGAGGGAGGCGTGCGGCCCGCGACCCCGGAGTTCTTGTCGGGCTTGCGCCGCCTGGCCGACGATTGCGGCTGTCTCTTGATCTTTGACGAAATCCAAACCGGCATGGGGCGCACCGGAACTCTGTTCGCCTACCAGGGCTACGACGTCGTTCCCGACATCATGACCCTGGCCAAGGCGTTGGGAAACGGCATTCCAATCGGCGCCATGTTGACCCGCAAAGAAATCGCAGCGGCCCTCGTGCCGGGAACCCACGGCTCGACCTTCGGCGGCAACCCACTCGCCACCGCGTGTGGCGCCGCCGTGATGAGCGAGTTGATCGAGGGCGGCGTACTCGCTCACGCCGCACAGATGGGCAAAATCCTGGGCGAACGCCTCGACGCCATGGCGAGTCGCCTGGGTCGCAAGCGCATCGTCGAAGCGCGCGGAGTCGGCTTGCTGCGGGCCCTCGAACTCACGGCGCCTGCCGCCAAGATCATCGACGGTTGTCGCGAAGAGGGCGTGCTGGTGATCAGCGCGGGGGCGAACGTCGTGCGTCTCGCCCCGCCACTCATCATCGACGAGTCTCAGATCGAACGCGGCACCCAGATACTCGAAGCGGTACTGGCCCGAGAACTCGGCTAGACCTGGCGAGCGGCTATTCCCCGCTCCAATTGGGCTTTCGCTTTTCTGCAAACGCCAGCGGGCCCTCGACGAAGTCCTTGCTCTTGAGCATCGCATGAATGGCTTCGTACTGGGTCTCACTCGCGACTTGCACGCTCCCGTACTGCAGGCCCTCCATCACGGCCTGCTTGGAAGCGCGAACCGAAAGCGGGGCGCACTCGACGATCTGCTCGGCCCAACGTCGCGCGGACGACATCAATTCGGCGGCGGGCACGACCTCGTTGACGAAGCCCAAACGCAAGCCTTCTTCGGCCGACACCCGGCGCCCGGTGAGGATCATCCCCATTGCGTTCTTCAAGCCAATCTGACGCGGCAGGCGGTGCACGCCCCCGGCGAGAGCGGCCAGGCCGACCCGAGGCTCGGGCAGCGCGAAGATCGCGTTGTCGCTCGCAATGATGAGATCACACGCGAGTGCGATCTCGAAACCTCCGCCCATCGCCACGCCGTTGACGGCCGCGATCACGGGTTTGATGTTGTCGTAGCGCGAGGTCAAGCCGCCAAAGCCGCGCTTGGGCGCCTCGAGTTTGCCCCCCGTCCCGCCGCTCGCCTGAAACTTGAGATCGTTACCCGCCGAGAACGCCCGCTCGCCGGCACCGGTGATGATCGCCACCCAGAGATCGGGGTCGGAGACAAAATCGTCAAAGACGTCGCCGAGTTCTGCGTTCGCCATCGGGTGAAGCGCGTTCATGACTTTGGGTCGGTTGATCGTGACTGTGAGAATGCGCCCGTCGCGCTCTACGTTGCAAAATTCCGGCATGTTGCTCTCCTGTTCTTCAATCGAGTTCAGTACTCGAGTTCAATAATCGAGTTCAATAATCAAGTTCAATGATTTTTAGTGGGCGTTTGTAATTCGCAAGCTCAATCGAGCGAGACTCTCGACCACCCCGTCTAGCGATTGGCCTTGCGCCGGTCGCGCACCGCCTGGGCCAATTGTTCGAACAGTGGCTGCGTGCGTTCCCAACTCATACACTTGTCTGTCACGCTCAGGCCATAGGTGAGATCTTGGCCGGAGCCCAGATCCTGGTTGCCGTCGAGCAAGAAACTTTCGAGCATCAGGCCAAAGATGACGTCGCTTCCCCGGGCAATCTGCTCCGCCACGTCGGAAACGACCTGAGGCTGCATCAGATGATCCTTGCCGCTGTTGGCGTGACTGCAGTCGATCATCAGCCGCCCGGGCAAGCCCGCACTTTCGAGACCCGCAACCGCCGCCGCCACGGGGTCGGCGCCGTAGTTCGGACCCGAGGAACCGCCGCGCAAGATCACGTGACATTCGTCGTTGCCCCGGGTTTCGACGATCGCAGCCACGCCCTGCTTGGTCACCGAGAGAAAGCGGTGCGGATGCAGACTCGAGCCAATCGCGTCGATTGCGATCTGCACCGTGCCGTCGGTGCCGTTCTTGAAGCCCACGGGCATCGACAACCCGGATGCGAGTTCGCGATGGACCTGACTCTCCGAAGTGCGCGCGCCAATCGCTCCCCAACACACGAGATCGGCGATGAACTGGGGCGTGATGGGATCGAGAAACTCGGTGCCGGTGGGCAAACCCAACTCGAGCACCCGCAACAAGAATCGCCGCGCGGCGCGCAGGCCGTCGTTGATCGAAAAGCTGTTGTCGAGGTTCGGGTCGTTGATGAGCCCCTTCCAACCGACGGTCGTGCGGGGTTTTTCGAAGTAGACCCGCATCACGATCAGCAGATCTTCTGCGTGTTGTTCCATGGCCGTCGCAAGGTGTTCCGCGTATTCGATCCCCGCTTCGGGATCGTGAATCGAACAGGGTCCAACCACGACCAACAAACGGTCGTCGTCTCCGCGGAGCACGTTTCCACAGTCTTTTCGGGACTGGGAGACCGTGATCGAGACCGCCTCGGTGAGCGGCAATTCCTCCATCAAGATGGCCGGCGGCAGCAATGGATGAAGGCTTTCGATCCGCAGATCGTCTGTCTGGAAGAGCATCGACTTCCCTTTTCGCTCGTCTTTTGCCTCGGCTACATCGCCTACATCGCCTACATCGCCATAGACGCTCGTCGAGTGACGAAGCCCAGTATCATAATTCGCTACCCCTCGCGCTCGCCACTCACGCTGTCGAGCAAATTACTAGCCCGGGGCACAGACACTGCCAGGGGTCTCTAGCATTGAATACACCCGCCCATGCGCTGATCGCCGTCGCGAGTCTGGCCGGAGGGCAACGACGCCCGCTTACGCGCTACGCACTGCTCGGGGCCGTGTTGCCGGATCTGCCGATGTTCGGGTTCTTCCTGTGGCAGCGGGGGGTCGTTGGACTGCCGGGATCCCAGATCTGGGGTGAGGTCTACTTTCGGGCGAATTGGCAACTGCTCTTCGACAGCTTCAATTCCCTTCCCGTGGCGTTGCTCGGCCTGGCGCTGGCGAGCCTGGCCGGCCCGAAGCTTCGCAGCGCTGCCCAGATGTTCTTTGGCGCCATGATCCTGCATATCGCGCTAGATCTCCCCCTCCACCACGACGACGCGCATCGGCACTTCCTGCCGCTAAGTAATTGGCGCTTCGAAAGCCCGGTGTCGTACTGGGACCCGGCCCACGCGGGCGCGTTCGGAGCGGCGATCGAAGTTGCGTGTGTGTTGGGTTCGTCGGTGGTCTTGTGGCGTCGCTTCGACGGACGATTCGTGCGCGCTGCCCTGATCTTCCTGAGCGGCCTCTCCGTACTCGTCTACAGCTACTTTTACGTCTTCCGCGGGTAGGGCCGGATTTCACTAAGATGATGAAATTAAACAGTATTTTGTCTTGCGACGAGATTATTTTCAGTATTTCGCGGGCCTGTGAAGTACTTCACAGCTCGAGCCTTTGCGATCGTCGATATTGTTCCCATGGTGCCACGGTCCACAAACAGATTGCTCGGGAGAAACAGCATGAATTCGAGCGCGACAGCGACTCTTTCTACCTCTCACGACCTCGCATCCGAAGGCGAAGGAACTCGGTATGTGCCTTGGGGAGTCATGATCGAACAGCTCGAAGCGCTGGGCCTTGCCGCCGGCATCTGCGAGGGTCCCGCGCCAAAAAAGAAGCAGCGCTACGCCGGTGTTGGCTACGCGCGGGGATGGTCATTGCTAGCTGAGAACCCCGGCCACAACTAGGAGTCTGCGCGGCAGAGGGGCTCGTCAGCCCAAATGGCACCCCGAACAGGATTTGAACCTGTGACCCGTCGCTTAGAAGGCGACTGCTCTATCCAACTGAGCTACCGGGGCAAAATCGGCGCAAGCCTAGCGCTCAATCGGTCAACCTTGCATCGTCGTCGGGTCGTGTTCCCAGCCCCGTCGAGGCACCGCCGCGTTGACACCCCGTCGGCTGCTGCCTACGCTGCTCGCCCTTCCTGCGGTGGGCGTAGCTCAGTTGGTTAGAGCGCCGGATTGTGATTCCGGAGGTCGCGGGTTCAATTCCCGTCGCCCACCCCACTAATACCCACGAGTACCCACGCGTGTTCCGCGATTCTGGTTCGAGAATCGCCGCCGCCGGGCTCCCTGCAGCGCCGGCGAGAAACGCGTGCCGCGGCCGGTAGGGGTTGGGCGCCGCCTGGTCGGGTTGCTCGTAAGCATTTGTTTCTAAAACGAATACTCGACTTCCATCACCCCCTGGGGCGGCTCGATTCAAGCACATCGACCCCGCGACAGCCCGCCCCTGAGCGCTAAAATCGAGGGGATCGCAGATACGCGAAGGACACCCCTCAGAGGCTCGCAATGAACAGGATCCGCGCTGCAAGACAAGCTCATGGTTGGACGCAGAGTCAACTCGCCCGCAGAGCGGGCATCTCGACCCGAACCATCCACGCCGTTGAAAAAGGCATGACGTGCCGACAGGCCACAAAGCGACTCATCTTGAACGCACTTGGCGTTCCCTGGGACATGCGAAACGAATATTTCGGCCCAGTGGTGCGAAGTGTGCGAACCATCCAACGTCGCGAACTGGACACGGCCTAACGACATCCAAATACCCGCACCAAGGATACTTTCAATTGGGGTGAACACCCGGGAAACGCCTCGCACTGCGAGGCGTTTTTGTTTGAGTTCGCAAGTAGAAACCACCAACCGTTGTTCTTGATCAACCACTCTTGACGCACCACCTGGAGAAAAAGCCATGGCTTCATTCTTGACCAAGTACGAAAGTGAGACCTATGCCGCGCTGCGAATCGTCGTCGGGTTTCTCTTCTTTTGGCACGGCATGCAAAAGCTGTTCGGCATCCCCGCACCCATGCCGGAAATCCCCGCCATGATCAAATACGTCGCTGGATCGATCGAGCTCGTAGGTGGAGCCATGATCGCGGTCGGGCTGATGACCCGTTGGGCTGCGTTTGTGTCTTCGGGCTTGATGGCCGCCGCCTATTGGATGGCCCACGGAACCAATGCCCTGCTCCCCATAGCGAACCAGGGAGAACTCGCAGTGCTCTATTGCTTCGTCTTCTTGGCGGTGGCTTCCCGGGGATCGGGGATCTGGAGCGTCGACGCGATGCGCGGAGGTGGTGCGGAAGCAGAGTCCAGCGCCTGAGGCGATTTGGCCTTGAATGGGTGGTTCCAAGCGTTTGGACGGCTTAGCGCCTAGGCCGCTAGGGGTTGCATTCGCGCGTGAGTTCGTTCACGCGTTCAATGGCTCGAGCCGCCGTGTCTTGCATGAAACGCGTTAGTAGTAGCGATGCTTCGTGCTCATTTCCGGCTTTGCCCTGGGCGATTGCTTCGGCTTCTGCTGCAAGACGCTCGCGTTCGGTGTCTTCCTCGAACGCCTTCCAGGCTTCGCGCAATAGCGGGATATTGCGTGCGAGATTTTGAGCGGCGGCAAGTTCGAGTTCCTGAAACTTCCACCACAGCGAATCGTCTCCATCCTCACGTCGCTCGCTTCCCCGGGCGAAGGCCGCAGGCACGATCCCATCGAGATAAACTGGAAGAAACACGCCGCTGCAAGGCACCGCAAAGGAAACCCAAACCGGCCAGGGTTGACTGAGATCTTTGGGCAGGCGCGTCACCATGCTCGCAGTGGTGGGACCCGGTGGATCTTCGTGAGCGCAGATCGTAAAGAAGTGATTGTCTTCCAGGGTCGCGTCAGCCGGTGGAGACGACAAACCCTCCCCGTGATCGCGCAGAAGCGCTTGCAGATCCCCTACGTCGAGCCTTCCCTTCGACTGATTGAGAAGTTCACGCGATCTCTGCAATCGACCCTCTGAAATGCGGGGAGGAACGTGCGGATTGCGGAGTGCACGTTCGAGGTGCACCGGCCCGTCTTCATTCCAATAGCCCTCGGCGCGGACAAAGCCCTCGAGGTCCTTCGAGCATTGATCCCAATCCGTACCCGTACAAATGTGGTTCGACATCCCGTCTAGTTCAGTCTCGCGAGCGGCCCAATGGCGTCCGGAGGTCTCCAAGAAAATCGCGCCATAGGGGTCCGCGATGTTGAAGCTGTTGTGATACCCCGCAGCATCCGGCGCAAAGCTCGCCCCACCCTGTCCATAGGCTTCGAGTAACGACGTAATACACGCCAACGCCTCGTGGCGGTCCCGGCTGCGCTCGAGCGCCAGGCGAACCAGATCCATCCCGATCAGGCCAAGTCCTTCTTCTACTACCTGTCGCGAGAACACGGCCTGGTTGCCTATCGCCAGCCCGTGCTGGTTGACCCCGTGCTCAAACCCCCAAACCCACCAGGGCGAGTGCCCCATGATCCTGTTGCTTTCGACCACCTGGGGAATCGAGATATGGGTACAGTGCAGCTCGGCACCGGGTGGGTAGTGGGCGTGCGCAAACTGGACAAAGGGCTGGCATTCGCCCGCTTTGCGGTCGCTGTTCTTGCCAAACAGGGTCTGGCCGCTGCTGGTGTGGGGCCCGGTCGCGACGACGGAATCGCACATGGGAGCGAGCGTATCACGACAGAGCGTGGGTTCGCTCTGGCAGCCGAGAAGCCTGTCCGGTATCAACCCTGCGACCCAGGTTCTGGGCGCGGCTCCCCGCCGCGACCCACGCTGCGAAGGTGGATGCTGGCACGAGAGATCGTGTCGGCGAAATCGAGCAGCAAATGCGCGCCGGTAGCTCAGCTGGATAGAGCATCAGGCTTCGAACCTGAGGGTCGGGGGTTCGAGTCCCTCCCGGCGTGCCATTGAGGCCACTTAGAGCCCTGAATCGCGACCTCCTCTAAATCCGGTGACGTATAGTGACGTTTGGCGACGTCGAGATCGAGGAACGATAGGT
>SMVB01311821.1_pt1 | contig 14556 bp, 16 predicted proteins | sample 2456461 | NCBI WGS metagenome assembly SMVB01 (sample SAMN11095934, study PRJNA526329) | marine sediment metagenome | biome: Marine sediment; feature: Surficial sediment; material: Deep marine sediment; isolation source: Hadal surficial sediment | place: Pacific Ocean | collected 2014-05 | depth... | reverse complement strand
GGGAGACCGGCTGTATGCGGCGTTCTACAATGGAGGGCTGCGGGTGATTGATATCTCCGGCGAACTCAAGGGCGACCTCTACCGGCAGGGTCGCGAGATCGCGCGTTACAAGGCATACGATGCGGACGGAATCGTACCGAACACACCGATGACCTGGGGCCCGCAACCACACAAGGGCCACGTATTTTTCACCGAATTCAACTCGGGGCTGTGGGCGGTCAAGCTCGAGCCGCGCGCGCTCGTGCCGTGACCCGATTCCGTCCGCTCCTGCGTGGTCTCATTGCATCGGCGCTGACGATTGCGCCGGCGCTCGGGGCCCAGGAGGCGCCAGCGGGAGACTATTACGTCTACGTCGCCGCCGAATCCGAGGATGAAGTGGCCCTCATTCGCTTCGGTCCGGACGGCGCGGAAGTCGTGGAGAGGATCGCCGTAGGCATCTATCCGACGGAGATGGACGGCCCCCATGGGCTGACCGTCGATGCCGCCGGCGAACGCTGGTACGTCTCGATCGCGCACGGCAACCCGTTCGGGCAGGTGCACGTCTATTCGACGAAGGACAATCAGCGGGTAGGCCGGGTGGAAGTCGGCCTGTTTCCCGCTTCGATGTCACTCACGCCGACGAATCTGATGTTCGTCGTGAACTTCAACCTTCACGGCGATCCGGAACCAAGCACCGTTTCCGTCATCGAGACGGAATCATTGACTGAGTTGCTGAAGATTCCAACGTGCGAAACCCCTCACGGCTCGAGGCTGACCACGGACGGGCTCAAGAACTATCTCGTATGTGTCAGAGACGAGCAACTCGTCGAAATCGACGCGCTGGATCTCGCCGTCTCACGACGAATGTATCTCGCTCCCGGACGGGTCCGTTCGTTGCCGGTAGACGTATTGGATGCCGATGAATTCCTCGGCGATGATGCCGCACCACGGGATGCGGCCCGCTGCGGACCGACATGGGCGGTTCCCTCGGTAGACGGCAAATTCGTATACGTTGCCTGCAATCGGAATGCAGTGGTGCTGGAGATCGACCGCGAGTCGTGGTCAGTCGTACGCCAGTTCTCCACGGGCGCCGGACCCTACAATCTCGATGTCACTCCAGACGGGAAGCGTCTGGTAGTCACCTACAAAGGCGCGCAGGCAACGGGCATTATCGATCTCGCGTCCGGCGAGATACGATCGGTCGCCAATACGCGGCGGCTGCCGCACGGGGTGGCGATGAGTTCGGACTCTCGATATGCGTTCATCAGCGTAGAAGGAATCGGTGGTGAACCTGGCACGGTCGATGTCATCGACCTTGATAACGCGACACTCGCAGCCAGTGTAGATCTGGGGAAACAGGCCGGCGGCATCGGATTCTGGAAATTCGTCCCATCGATTCTGACCAGCCCGGCCGGGGAATGAAACTCCATCCCACGGAGTCTCGTTCGGGGTGACACCGACGATGTACAAACGACTTCGACCTGAGGAATACATTGTGCGCAATCAAGGGACGACGGGCAGACGATGGTTGACGATAGTCGGGGCGGGGATCTTATTGGCTTTGCCCGTCGAGCAAGCATTCGGGCAAGACACAGGATCCGGGTTGGAGTTGACGGGCTACATCGGAGCCGTGCTGCCGCTCTCATCATTCGCGAGCCAGGGGGACACGATCAAGGTCGAGTTGTCGACCAAGCAATTGTTTGCCGCGAGTCTCGACTACTGGTTCAGTGGAAGTTGGGGGATTCAGGTAATGGGCGGATACGCGCAGCCAGAGTTGACCGTGTTGACCGTCGACCCTGAGGGCAGCTCCCCGATTTCGACGGACGTGGGATCCGTAGACTTCCTTCACGCCGAGGCAACGCTCCTGTACCGTCCGCGACTGCCGGGTGCGAAGGCGGCCTTGCTCCCATACTTCGGGGTGGGTGCCGGCATACGGAGTTTGAGCTTCCCGGACGAATCCGGCTCTCAGGATTCTGACGACATCACGTTTATTGTCACTGCCGGCAGCCACATCAAACTGGGTAACCGGGTGTACTTACGACTGGACATTCGAGATCTGATCTCTTCGTTCGATTCTGCCGGGCTCGTCGATTCGAGGCTTCAGAACGAATTCCTCATCAATGTTGGCCTGGGGATCGGACTCTGAGCAATCCGGAAACGTTGATCTCGGCCGAGAGAATTGCTTCTCGAGTTGCGGAAATCGCGGCCGAGATCGATCGAGACTACGCCGACGTCGAGGAGATTCTAATCCTGTGTGTCCTCCGGGGGGGATACATCTTTGCGGCCGACCTGTCCCGGGCGCTGACGATTCCACGCCGCATCGACTTCATTGCTCTCTCCAGCTACGAAAAGACGTCGTCCGCCGGCGGAGTCCGCCTCATCATGGATGCACGTGTGTCGCTTACGGGCCGGCATGTGTTGATCATCGAGGATATTCTTGACTCGGGCCAGACGCTCGCTTATCTGATGCGCCTTTTTGAGGCTCGGGGACCGGCCTCAATCCGCGCATGCGTGCTGGTGCGCAAGCCGCATCCCGACATCGAAGTAACGATAGATTACCTTGGATTCGACATCCCGGATGAATGGGTGGTAGGATACGGCCTTGATTACGACGACAAGTACCGGGCATTGCCGTATATCGGACGACTGAATCCGCCACCGAAATAGTCTCAGCAGTACCGCACCGGCCCGGCAAGGCCGGCACGAATGGACCGGGGGTGTCCGGCAGGTGCCGGGCTGAGATCATACCCCTTGAACCTGACCTGGATCATGCCAGCGAAGGGAGGCACCATGAATCCCATCACGCAAATGCAGCAAGCACGGGCCGGTACGATCACCCCGGCCATGGAGCGTGTCGCAGAACGCGAAAAGCTGACCGCGGAGACCGTTCGAGATGAAGTAGCAGCAGGCCGTCTGGTCATACCCGCCAATATCGTTCACCTGGCCGGGAATCTCGATCCGATGGCCATTGGTGCAGTCACGTCGGTGAAAGTCAACGCGAACATCGGCAACTCACCTACGACTTCGAGCCTCGAAGAGGAAGTCGAAAAGCTCGACCTGGCGGTCAGGTGGGGAGCGGATACGGTCATGGATCTGTCGACCGGCCGACTGATTGACGAGACGCGGTTGGCCATCCTCGCTGCGAGCACCGTCCCGATCGGCACGGTCCCGATCTACCAGGCTGTGGCCGACGTCGAGATCGAGCAGCTGGATCCGGCTGACCTTCTTGCGATGATTGAACACCAGGCTCGGCAGGGCGTCGATTACATGACCGTCCATTGCGGCGTACTCCTGGAGCACCTTCCGCTCATTCGCTCTCGTATCACGGGCATCGTCAGCCGCGGTGGTGGCCTGCTCGCTCGTTGGATGGTTCATCACCGGCAGCAGAATCCCCTGTATGACCACTACGATGACATTCTGGACATCGCAGTGACCTACGACGTCACTCTCAGCCTGGGTGACGGCTTGCGGCCGGGGAGCATCGCCGACGCCTCTGACGCAGCCCAGTTTGCGGAACTGGAAACGCTCGGTGAACTCACGGCCCGGGCATGGGAACGAGGCGTCCAGGTGATGATCGAGGGTCCGGGTCACATTCCACTCGACCAGCTCGAAATGAACGTTCGCAAGCAGAAGGAGATCTGCCAGGGCGCACCGTTCTATACCCTCGGGCCGCTCGTTACGGACATCGCCCCCGGCTACGACCACATCACGTCAGCTATCGGAGCGGCCGTCATCGGCTGGCACGGCGCCGACATGCTGTGTTACGTAACCCCGAAGGAACACCTCAGCCTGCCGAATGCAGAAGATGTCAAGCAGGGCCTGATCGCATACCGGATCGCTGCCCACGCAGCCGATCTGGCCCGTGGACGGCCTGGCGCTCGCGATCGGGACGACGCTCTGTCCCGGGCGCGCTTTGCGTTCGACTGGGAAGAGCAGTTCAATCTGTCCGTCGATCCCGAAACGGCACGCGCTTATCACGACGAAACGCTGCCTGACGACTACTTCAAGGAAGCGGAATTCTGTTCCATGTGCGGACCGAAATTCTGCCCGATGCATAATTTCCGAGATGTCGACTGGGACGAGATCACGCAGATCGTCGAGGAGCGGCGCAGGGTACCTGCCGCCATTTCCTAGGGCGCAGGAGGGCCTATACGCAAAATGCCGACGAGGCCCCGGGCGGAAATCCGCCGGGGCCCTCGTCGTTGCAGCCCGGAATGGCATCCCGGTGCGTCAACTACCTTCCATCTCAGTCACTGAGTATGAGACTTCCGGGTGGCATCAGCCGGCTCATCATTGCAACCTGAGCGGCAACGGCACTCGTCGGCGCACCGTCGATGCGGACGAGAATTGCATCCCGATCCGTAGCGGATAACTCGCCAGACTCGGCAAGACTCCGTGCGTTGGCAACGAATTCGCGGCGTTTGCCGGCGTACCCTTCTGCTACGGCGATGAATGCCGCGTCGACCCAGGCGTTGGCAGCCGTCAACACATCGCCGGTCGCCTCAGCGACAGATGCAGCCTTCTCCATCGCCCGCCGCGAGCGCGCAGTCTCTCCGCTGTACAGATAAAGAATCGCCGCGCGGTTGAATCCGAAGAACTGTCCCGCATCGTTCTTTGTCAGTTGCCGGGCGGCCTTCTCATGCAGCTCTCCCGCCTCTGCCCAGCGCGCCGGCGTTTCGTATAATTCCATCGCCGCGATGTGCAGCGGGTTCTGGAATACCTCGACCTCGATGGCCGGAAGCTCAAACATTTCTCGATCTTGTCCGCTGGCGACAGCCGGCACGGCCATCATGGCGACGAGCGCCAGGGCCCCGGTGCGGATCATCTCGTTCCTCATAATCGTCCCTTCCTTCCCCATTCATCCCCATCCCAGTTATTTGCCAGCCCCCCTGGGTCGGCCTCTCGGGCACCTTATAAAGCAACCCCCGTGCCAAAACACAGACGAAACCATAACACACATCATTGCATGCGATTACACGCAACAAACCCACGGTGATCGCCGCGGGTTTGCTGGTCGCTTGGGGTACAACCTGTTCGGATTCGAACGGTTTGGCGGTGGTCCGTCAGCCGTCCCCACTCGTGAAACTGCTCCCGGTAAACGTGTCGGGCCCAGCCGCCGACCGCACCGACATTCTCGGCCGGCCATCCGAGTAGCTCCATGCGGCGCCGATTTCGCCTGCTTTATTGATGGCGACGAACTTCTCCCCCGGCATGTAATTGGGGTTAACAGGGAGATACTTCTGTCGAATCATCTCCAGAGTGTCCTCACACGCCTGCTGGGGAGAACGGCCATCACGCATTCGCATCACGATGTGAAACGAAGCACACGACTTGATCACGTCTTCACCGCGACCCGTAGCACCCGCGGCTCCTACGTCATTATCCACGTACAGACCCGCGCCAATAATCGGCGAGTCACCAATCCGGCCCGGTATCTTCCAGCTGAGGCCGCTCGTGCTCGTAATACCCGCGATGTCACCGAACGAATCGATCGCCAGCACGTTGACGGTGCCGTGTTCGTACGTCGATGGGCGTGGCAGGCTCGCTTCCGTTTCGGGGAGACCGCGCAGGTGATCGGGCGGGCCCCAGTCATCGTCGCCCCGGTTCTCCCGCCACTCCAGCCAACGCCGGCGAGCTTTTTCTGTCAGCAGGTCTTCTTCTTCAAACCCGAACGACCGGGCAAACTTCAGTGCTCCCGGTCCGACGAGCATCACGTGGTCTGTGCGGTCCATGACAAGACGGGCAACTGACGCCGGCGTCTTGATATTTTCGAGCGATGCGACGGCACCGGCGTTGTAAGTGCGGCCGTCCATGATCGATGCATCGAGTTGCACGACTCCGTCCTCGTTGGGAAGTCCCCCGAAACCGACGGACGTGTCCTCTGGATCCACTTCGATGACGTTCGTAGCCTTCTCGACCGCATCAATCGCGCGCCCACCGGAGGCGAGAATCTCCCAGCCGACTTCCATGGCTCGGCGTCCCGTTTCGTTCCGATGACTGGTCACGATCAGTGGCGTGTTGAAGCCTCGCCCTGGAATTCGGCCTTGCAGACCAAGGCTGCGAAACAGGACTCCGGCGGCGGCAAGGCCGAAGCTCCGGTCGAAGAATTTCCTGCGGGACAGTGATATACGCATTGTTCACTCTCAGTCTGAGGACACGGTTGCGAGCGGGTATTGTCGGTATGATATCCCGAATTTAGCGGAACGTCGGCGGCGTCAACTCGTCGGCGGAAGCGTCTTCGCCTCTGAGCCGCGCGATTCGATGAGTGACTCGGTAAAGTCCTGGCGGTCAGTGAGAATCTGCATGCGGTCGTCCAGTGCCTCCACATGACGGCCGAGCGAGCGAAGCTCTTCCGTCACACCGTCCAGCACCGCCCTGTCCGGGGCGCCTTCGCGGCGCATTTTCACCCACTCTTCGAGAACCCGGCCGAGCCGCCGTGTGATGGGAATCGTCACCAGGAGCAAGCCGATGACCGTCACCGTCGCAAAGACGAAAATCAACACGGGGATAATATCCGACATGGCTTCCCTCCCGTTACCCGATGATTCCTGGTCCCACCTTCAGCTATCTGTCACCACGGAGGCCTGTTTGAACAGGCTTCCTAATAAGCGGCTAGTCCCGTGATCGTATGACCGAGGATGAGACCGTGGATGTCGTGTGTTCCCTCGTACGTGTACACGGACTCGAGGTTCGCCATGTGCCTCATCGACTGATACTCAATGAGGATTCCGTTCGCGCCAAGCAGGCGACGTGCTTCGCGGGCGCACTCGCACGCCATGTCCACGTTATTTCGCTTCGCCAGCGACACTTGATATGTGGTCATCGTGCCCGCGTCTTTCAGGCGGCCTAACTGAAGCGTGAGCAACTGTGCCTTCGTGATTTCGGTCAACATGTCTGCCAACCGTACCTGCTGGATCTGGGTTGCACCGATTGGCTTGCCGTCGAACTGGATCCTGGTTTTCGAATAGTCGCGGGCCTCGCAGAAACACGCCATGGCGGCGCCGATCGCGCCCCAGGAGATTCCATATCTCGCCTGGGTCAGACAGTTCAACGGACTCTTCAGACCGCCGCTTCCCGGTAGCAGGTTGGCATCAGGCACACGGACGTCCTGAAGGGCCAGTTCGCTGGTGTCCGAGGCAAGCAGCGACAGCTTGCCTTTCTGGTCACGCGCCGAGAACCCGTCCCGGTCCGTCTCGACAATGAACCCGCGAATCGAGCTGATATCGTCAATGTCGCCCGTCTTGGCCCAGATGATCGCCACGTCAGACACAGACCCATTCGTGATCCACATCTTCGCGCCGTTCAGCACCCATTCGTCTCCGTCTTTCACGGCACGCGTGAGCATCCCGCCGGGATTGGATCCAAAATCGGGCTCGGTGAGACCGAAGCAACCGATCGACTGTCCACTTGCCAACCTCGGGAGCCACTCCCTTCGTTGCTCTTCCGACCCGAACGCGAAGATCGGGTACATGACGAGCGCTCCCTGGACGGACACGAAGGAACGCAGACCGGAGTCACCGCGCTCCAGTTCCTGCATGATGAGGCCATATGCCACGTTGTTCAGACCAGCGCAGCCGTACTCCTCGGGAAGGTTCGCTCCAAAGAACCCAAGCTCACCCATCAGCGGAACCAGCGACTGCGGAAACGTCCGGCCGATATAAGCCTCGTTGATGATCGGCATGACTTCAGCGTCCACCCAGTCCCGTACCATGTCGCGGATTGCGCGTTCATCCTCGCTGAGCAGATCGTCCATCGCGTAGAAATCCACACCCTCGAAGCTCATCCATCTTCTCCATTTTGTCTGACGTTCCACGTATCCGTCGATGCGTCCCGTGCCCGCTGCACTCCTTTTCTGACCTCTCCCCCAATCCGGAGACCGAGATAGTACGCCGCCGCCAGTGGCATCGCCCACGCGGCGGGAGGAAGGACACCGCGGGTGTCTCCGACCAGAATCCAGATAGCGAATGGAACCGTAACTGCCAGCGCAATCGCATGGGGCATCCAGCGCATGTGTCAGCCCAGGTTAGCCGCTATCGCGGCGGCAAATTCATGGGTGCTGGCGGTCCCACCCAGATCCGGTGTCACCACCTTCGCCTCGACGACCGTACGCCGCAGCGCATCCCAGATGCGATGACCCGAATCGGGTAAACCCAGATGGTCGAGCATCAAGCATGCAGCCAGAAGGAGCCCGCACGGATTTGCGATATTCTGGTCTGCAATATCGGGTGCCGAACCATGGATAGCTTCAAATATAGCCGTGTCCTCTCCGAGATTCGCGCCTGGCGCAAATCCAAGTCCGCCGACGAGTCCCGCCGCCAGATCAGATAAGATGTCACCGAACATGTTCTCCGTCACGATTACGTCGAACTGGTACGGGTCGAGGACCAGGGCCATGGCGGTGGCATCCACGATCCGCTCCTCGAACTCTATCGTGCCCTGATAGTCGCGCGCGACTTCACGTCCAACGTCCAGAAACAAGCCCTGGGTACACTTCAGAATGTTCGCCTTGTGCACCAGCGTGACCTTCTTGCGACCGTGCTCCACCGCATACTCAAACGCGTGCCGGACGATGCGCTCTGATCCGAAGCGAGTGATCAGCATGACAGACTCGGCACCGGCCTTGGGATCATTCTGCATGCCGATGTAGTGCTCAATGCCCGCGTACAGGCCCTCAGTATTCTCACGAACTATGACCAGATCTATCTCATCGTACCGGCCGCCGGGCACAACCGTCCTCGCGGGACGTACGTTGGCGAATAGATCAAAATGCTTGCGAAGCGCCACGTTGATCGAACGAAAGCCGGCCCCGATCGGCGTCGTAAGGGGACCCTTGAGGGCAATCCGGTTCCGCTCAATCGAATCCAGAGTCGGTTGCGGCAGCAGGTCTTGCCCGGCGTCGAGCGCCGCCAACCCGGCCAGCTGACGATCCCATTCGATCGGCACTTCGGCCATGTCCAACACGTGAAGGACGGCTTCGGTGATCCCGGGTCCGATTCCATCACCGGGAATCAGGGTTACGGTGTGGGTCATCGGTCAGTCCTCACATAACGAGCGCTGTACTCGAATTCAGTGTTCTCCTCCCCGTACTCGGCAAGTTCCACCATGGTGTTCGGGCGCCTGGTGCCCTCCACGCGGGCACGGCCGGACACATTGATCGCCCGTTTCCAGGTCACACTATTCAGCGTCGACCGTTGGAGGAGAGCACGAGCGATCAGGCGGTCGCGACCATCGAGCGTTGTAACGCGAACGCCTCCCACGCCGCCATAATCATTGAATATGGACTGGGTCTGAGGCGTGAACAGGTAGATATAGGGTCCGGCCTTCGCCCAGATGGGACCTCCGCGCCTGAGCTGGTCAGGGCTCTGAGTCACAGTGACCTCTACGACGTTACCGTTCAGGTGCAGTTCGATGCCGTCTCCGAACAGTCCCGCCAGTTCGGTGGTCGTTGGGAGCCGCGAGTCGATCGCCGGCTCGCAGCCGGTCATCCCGATGATCAATCCTCCCAGTATCATCGTACTTACGACTCTCATCATTGAGCGATCTGTCGTGCAATAACGGCAGCCAGCCTGGCCAGCAGTGCCCCCGATTCCGGACACACGGCGCCGCCGCGAATCGTTCCGTGCCATATCACGGCGCTGCGGCGGATGTCGATGAACGCCACGAGCAACACCGCTCGCTGTCCAGTCTCGTCGTCGGAACAGGCCAGGTCGTGAGTCGGCTCATCCGGTGACACCGGCTCCACCTGGAGCAACAACGGCAGCATCAGATAGCGCGTTCCGAACAATGCCGCCAGCGTACGCAACTCTCCGTGAAGTGGTTCGTACAGTTGATCGCGTGCGTCGGGTCGTTTCAGAAGCCCCTGGTAGGCCAGTCGGTCAGGATTCACGGCCAGGATCGGGTTCCGTTTCACTCGACGCCGCAGCGCCGACGGTAGCGCCCAGTTTTCCGCGCCACGCTGATCCGACAAGGCAAATTCCACTTCGGCATCCATGGCCCGGAGTGCCGCCTCGGCGGTAGCCGCCCGACCCGGCCAGGCCCCCCCAGGCAGCGGCTCCGTCGACTGCACGGGCAGCACGACGACGGTCGTACCGAAAGGAAACCCTACCCGGGAGTCCTGCGCGGATACCGGTGTCGCTCCCATCATCAGCAGGACCAGCAGGGCACTCAAGCGCTTCGTCACTCCACCTCACTCTCAATGATCGGAGGGTGCTTGCGTAACGTGGCCCGCAGAAGGCGATGACCGAGCAGGAATGTGATGACGCCGGCGGACACAGCCAGCCATGCCGTCAACGACCGTCCGGACGCCGTCAGGCTAAACGATGAGAATGCCAGGGCGAGGCCGAGAAACTGTGTCATCAATCCTAACATTTTCGCCATCACGGCGGGGAGCCGATCACCGCCTCGATCTCGTCAGCGGTAAGGGTATGATCGCTTTGCTTGGCCAGTGCGAACACAGATTTGGCCAGGTCGTCGTTCGACCCGTCATAACCGTGCGTGTTCAACCAGTAGCGCACGTTGCTCATCCCTGACACCGGAGACACCTCGATCGTCTGCTCACAGCCGACCATCGAGGCGGGAACGCCACTGTAGACTCGATCGACGAGCCATTCATCACCCATTTCCATCGCCTTGATGATTGCCGACGCATGTACGCCCGTACCGGTCCTGAACGCGTCGCGACCCACTACGGGATATGCGTGCGGTATTTCGAGACCGCACATCTCCGCGGCGAGTCGGCAGTAATTCGGCAGTGAAGTGAGGTCATGGTCGTGCATGCCCAGCAAACGGAGGTTCACCAGCAGCAAGTCCATTTCCGTGTTCCCGACGCGCTCGCCGATTCCCAGTGCCGTCCCGTGCACCCGATCGACACCTTGTTCGATGGCAGCCAGCGCGTTGGGCATCCCCAGGCCGCGATCTCGATGGCCATGCCAGTCAATCTTCACGTCCTCGCCGGATTTCTCCACGAGATCTCGCGCGAAGCTCACGAGCTGCTTTACCCCGAACGGCGTGGCGTGGCCGACCGTGTCCGCGAGACAGATGCGGCGGGCGCCGGCTTCGATTGCCGCCGTATAGAGCATCTCAAGCGTTTCCGGGCGGGCGCGTATCGTATCCTCCGTCACGTACATGACGTCCAGCCCCTCACCCACGGCAAACTCGACGGCTTCCGTCGTAGTGCGAAGCATCATTTCGTCGGTCCAGCCCTCCGCAAACTTGCGGATCGGCGAGCTGCCAATGAATGCCCCGACCTCCAGACGAAGACCCGTTTGCTGTGACAGCTGTGCGATCGGCTCCAGGTCGGCAATTACCGTACGGGCGGCGCAATTGGCGGAAATCGGCAGATCGTTGTCTGCGATCTCGCTGGCCAGGAACAGGCACGACTCCCGGGCGTGAGGCCCGGCTCCCGGCAAGCCAATGTCCGCGGCATGGATCCCGAGCTCCACCATCAGATGCAGCAATTCGATTTTGCGTTCGAGCGGTGGATCTATGACCGAAGGGTTCTGGAGGCCGTCCCGCAGAGTCTCATCGTCGAGCTCGACGGACAGTTCTTCGTATGCGAAGCAACCCGGAAGGCGATTCCAATCGTAAATTAGATCGCTCGAATCCGCGTTCGGCCGTGGTTCCACGATCAATCCGGTTGAATCCGCGTATGGTCGCCAAGCGAGGCGCTGCCGCGCAGGCCGCTGGCCTCCACATGATCGCCGATCAACGAGTGCTGAAGGTCACAATTCTCCAGGATCGTGTTCTCCCCGACGATGCAGTGGCTCAGGTGCGTCCTGCGGATCGTGGATCCCGATCCTATGCTCACATTCGGGCCGATGACCGCTTCTTCGAAATTCACGTCGTCACCAACGCACACGTTTCCCGTGACTTCGACATCCGCACCGCTTTCCGCTGGTCGATCCCCACCACTTTGTAGAATACGGTGATTCGTTTCGAGCAACGTCTCCTGCTTCCCGCAGTCCCACCATTCTGCGACTTCTGCCGTGAGGATGCGCGATCCATGATCTACCATGTACTGAAAGGCATCGGTGAGAAAGTACTCGCCGAGCATTGTGGGCTGCGCCATCACATGATCGATCCCCTCGAACAGCAGCTCGTAGTCACGGATGTAGTAGAGACCGATATTGGCGAGCCGTGAGATCGGTTCCGAAGGCTTTTCGACGATGTGCTGCATGAATCCGTCGTCATCCTGCACGATTACGCCAAACCGCTGGTAGTCTTCGACCTCCTTGGCCCAGATGATTCCGTCTGCGTCCAGCCGAGTTTCGATCAGGCCGAGATCCGCCTCAAATAGGGTGTCGACGAACACGATCAGCACGGGACCGGATACGTAGGGACGGGCCAAACGGATGGCGTCAGCGGTTCCCAGTTGCTCAACCTGCTCGACCGGAATGAACCCCAGATCCGGGTGATGCTCGGCCAGATGCGTCTCTATGCTGCCCGATAAGTGGCCCATGATTCCGATGATTTCATCGACACCGGCTGCGGTGAGCAGATCTATGACCCGGTCAAGCACCGGTCGGTTTCCAACGCGCAACAGCGGCTTCGGTCGCGTGTGCGTGTGTGGCCGCAGGCGCGTTCCTTTGCCGGCCAGTGGAAGAATGGCTTGCATGGACTACTCGCAGGAGTTCAGATGATAGGACGTCCGTCAGGAACGTACCGGGCCCCTCGAACCTCGGCAACCGACACGGACAGCCATATGCAGCAAGGTATTTGGCCGACTCGAGCGGCAGGAATCAGGGTTCCGCGATGATCGAAGAATCACGCAGAGGATCGCCGGACAGTGGCCGACCGCATGTCGTTGATACGCGCAAGCCGTTCGGACCTGAAGGCCGGACCTACGCCGCTCCGTTCGCCGCCGTGTGGGATCTCCTCGACGCCGAGATCCGGGGCCGCCGGAACTGGGAGCTGGTCCACGCGGACGAAGAACGTGGCTTGTTCACCGTCACATGCCGCTGCTTCATGCCTCCCGGCACGGACGACCTCAGCGTCTGGGTGTGCCTGGACGAGGATGGCCTCACGAGGGTCGACCTGCGCTCCAGCGCCCGCGGTGGCCGCCGGGACTTCGGCGCTAACCAGCGTCGAGTCCATTCGATCATCCGGGCCCTGGACGAGGGGCTGGGTACCGGAAATCGGGTTCGGCGCTAGCCGGTCGACGCAGCCAGCCGCGCCTCACGCCGCCTCTCCGACCTGTCAATCACGGCGGAAGCGGTCAGGTCGCCGGTGACGTTCACCGCCGTCCGGCACATGTCCAGCATGCGGTCCACGCCCAGAACCAAGGCGATGCCCGCCGCCGGATCCACGCCCGTTCCGGCGAGCGCCTGCTCCAGCACCAGCACCAGAATGATGATACCCGCCGAGGGGACCCCGGCCGCACCGATCGACGCGAGGGTCGCCGTGAGCACGATCATCAGCTGCGTGGCAATCGAAATATCGCCGACCAGAACCTGGATGATGAACATCGTCGCCACGGCCTGGTAGAGCGCCGTTCCGTCCATGTTGATGGTCGCACCCAGTGGCAGCACGAAGCTCGACACTTCCTTGCTCACTCCCAGCTTTTCTTCGGCCGTTTCCATCGTCAGGGGAAGCGTGGCATTCGAACTCGACGTGGAGAATGCGATCAGCTGCGGATCGCGGATCTTTCGCAGGAAATCGAGCGGACGCCAGCCGGCCATGAACTTCAGGATGAGCATGTACGTGACGCCGACGTGGAGCAGCAATCCGAGGACGACGGTCAGGCTGTATATGCCCAGGCTGGCGATGATCTCCGTGCCAAACCGTGCGATCACGGCAGCGATCAGAACGAACACCGCGATCGGCGCCAGCTTCATGATCCAGTGGATCATGATCATCGCCGCTCCGTTGACGCCGTCGAAGAATTCGACGAGCGGGTCGCGCTGTTTGGCCGGCAGCGCGGAAACGGCCGCCCCGAAGAAGATCGCGAAGAAGATGATCGGGAGCATGTCGCCGTCGGCCAGTGCCCTGACCGGATTGCGCGGAATCATTCCGAGCAACACCTCGACTATGCTCGGGGCCTGCTGCGCCAGATCGACCCGGGTCGCGCCCTCGGCTCCATAGGTCGATCGTAACCCCGCCAGGGTCGCTTCGCTCATGCCGCTGCCGGGCTGGATCAAGTTGGACACCAGCAGGCCGATACTCACGGCGATCGCCGTCGTCACCAGGTAGTAGGCCACTGTTTTGCCGCCGATGCGGCCCAGCTTCGTAACGTCGCCCAGGCTTGCAGTTCCGACGATCAGGCTGGCGAATACCAGCGGGATCACGACCATCGTGATCAGCCGGATCCAGGCCGTGCCGATCGGTTCGATGGCCACCAGAACGTTGGTCAGCAGATCGATTCCGAGGAGGTTCGCCAGGAGTCCGGCCGCGAGCCCCAGAATCAGAGCGATGGTGATCTGCGTATGGAGGCGCATGCGAAGTCCTCGGAAGATATTCTCGGAAAGGTCAGAAGGTACCTGCCAACCACTATCGGTGACAGGTCTGAGCGGTTCGGATACCTTGTCGTCCGTGAACTTACGATTCGTATTCCGTGACCGCGGCAGGGAATTCCGCAGGGCG
>SMVB01098581.1_pt1 | contig 14557 bp, 13 predicted proteins | sample 2456461 | NCBI WGS metagenome assembly SMVB01 (sample SAMN11095934, study PRJNA526329) | marine sediment metagenome | biome: Marine sediment; feature: Surficial sediment; material: Deep marine sediment; isolation source: Hadal surficial sediment | place: Pacific Ocean | collected 2014-05 | depth... | reverse complement strand
GAATTCACTCGTCACGTGCTCTGGTATAACAGCGGGGGATACCGTCCTGGTGCAGGGTACAGGCGGTGTGGCCATCATGGCCCTGCAGTTGGCAAAGGCTATGGGAGCAAGGGTCATTGTCACCTCGAGCAGCGATGAGCGTCTGCAACGCGCACTGGTGCTGGGAGCCGACCATGGCATTAACTACAAGGAAACACCCAACTGGGGTGAGGCCGCCCGCAAACTGACGGACGGGCGGGGCGTGCACGCCGTGATCGAGATCGGCGGAGAAGGCACCTTGGCACAATCCATAACTGCCCTCCGGCGCGGCGGCCACATCAACGTCATCGGTTATCTGGCGGGTATCGGCTTAGGACTTTCGGTATTCGACCTGATTGAACGCAATGCCAACCTTCACGGGCTAAGCGTCGGCAACCGTGAACAATTCGAGGAAATGATGGACTTTGTCGGTGAGCACGGCATCAGACCGGTAATCGGCCGAAGGTATTCCTTCGATGAAGCAGGACAGGCGATACAGGATATTACGCGCGGTGGAACCTTCGGCAAGTTAGTAGTGACCATCTGAGGATAAAAAGTAATGAAAAGGCGTCTACCCGTGTTTTCGGGACATAAGAAACTTATCGTTTTTCGGGCAAATTGTATACAACTAGTATTGATCGAAGTATATTGAGATCAGCTGGCGTTGCAAATCGAAGGGAGGTTTAGTGAAGATAAAAATAATTGTACCAATACCTTTGGATGCTGCCGGTGTTGCCAACCGTGCTGCACAATTACCCAAGGATCTTATAATGCCGGGAGCGGAGGTGGAGTTTGTCGCGGTAAGCTGGGGTGCGGCACTGGGCGATAGCTATTACGACACAATGCTCATGGACATGAGCGTTTTTGAAGCCGGGCTTAAAGCCGAAGAAGAAGGCTTCGATGCCGTTTGTATCGACACCGTCAGTGATTCGGGCATGTATGCCCTGCGTTCGAAACTCAACATCCCGGTAGTCGGCCCGGGGCAGGCCTCGTTTCATCTTGCCTGTTGTCTTGGGCACAAGTTCTCGGTGATTACCATGTGGGATGAGTGGTTTCATCTGTATACAAAAATATTGAAAGAATATGGACTGGAAAGCCGTTGCGCCTCCCTGCGCTCCATCCAGACCCGCCCGGATCTGGCTGAGTTGCTGGAAGGCAAGGAAGAGGTTATTTTCGCCAGGCTGGAAGAGGAAAGTCTCAAAGCGATAAACGAAGATGGTGCTGATGTCATCGTCCTCGGCTCAACCACTATGCACCAGTCCCACCAGTATTTACAGGAAAAACTGCCGGTGCCGGTGATCAACCCGGGTCAGGTCGCTTACAAGCTGTGCGAGCTTTTCTTGCAACTGGGTCTCAAACACAGCAAAAAGGCTTTTGCCTCGCCGGAGATGCCTAACGACGACATGATTTTGTCCCGCGGACAAATATAATAATAATCACGCAGGTAAACAGAAGAGATAAGAAGATGAGTAAATTCGATTATGAATATCACCTGGATATTGTCACCAAGCGTTATTTCCATGGCGTGGATCATTACGACATGGATTTGATTCTGGATTGTTTCCACGACGATGCCGTATTGAAAGAAATGACTTCTGATACCGTGCATGACGGCAAAGATCAAATAAAGCAGATGTTTGTCGGTTTGTTTGATGCACACACACGGATCTGGCACGGTAATTTTGTGCATACTGTTGATGTACGCGAACATGCCATCTGCTCGCAGTTTACCGTTGAAGTGACGGCAAAGGAAAGTGGTGAACTGACACGCTACGAGAATTGTAACCGCTTCTATCTACAAGACGGTAAATTCACACGCGTTTATGTTTACATGAGCGGCAGCAACCTACTGAAGTAAAAAATTGGAAAGGGCTTGAACCATGCAATATCAATCATCACTTGATCGGGATGGCTTGATCGAACTGGCCATCAACAAATATTTTGCCAGTGTCGATAGAAAAGATCTGGATGCGGTACTGGACTGTTTTCATGACAATGCCATGATTACGACCCAGACATCATTCACCACCCACGCCGGCAAGGCAAATATCAAACGTATGTTCAGCGACTTCATGTCGGCTTTTGATGTCATTATTCATCGCGACTTCAACTGCACGGTGGATGAAGACAATGGCAGGATTACCGCCAGCTTTGTGGCCGAGTTAACGGACAAGGAAGGAGTAAAGACCTACCTGGAAAACACCAACTTCTGGCGTATACGTGATGACAAGTTTCAGGAGATCTATATCTACATGAGTGGCGAAAACGTTCTGGTATAAACGCTTTAGTTTTTTTCCTCAACCAGTTGGGTCAGCGCTCCGATCGTGGAATCGGGATCAATATCGGCGACCTGCCAGTTTAAAATTCCGACCCTTGCCTGTTCATCTTTTAATGTGCCGCCCTTGTCTTTAATTCTTTTCATTGCAGCACTGAGATTCTCCACCTCATAGGAAATGAGAAAGAAGCCTTCGCCGTGTTGTTGTAAATGTTTACCTGGAGGGGATTCACTATCCAGTGGTTGCAGCAGTATGATCCAGGTTTCACCAACCTTAAACCGCGCTGTTTTTACCGAGCGAAGGGGATGATCAAGGTATTCACAATGATCCAGGCTGAACAATTCCTGATATTTCCTTACCGCCAAATCCAAATCATGCACGACAAAATTAATATGGTGGACGCGTTTGAGCATGATTCAAACTTTTTGCCTAGATAATCCCTTTTTCTTTATATTCAGCTATTTTGTCTTCACTGAATTTTAGTAGTTCGCGGTAAATTTCATCATTATGCTGGCCTAATTCCGGTCCGCACCACTTAACTTTGCCCTGGGTTTCAGACAGTTTTGGAAAGACATTTTGCATTTTTATTTCACCCAATGCCGGATGTTTCATGGAAATGATGGCATCGCGCGCAGCATAGTGTTCGTTTTCCAGCATATCCGGTACAGTGAATATTTTCCCATTGGGGACACCGTATTCGTTCATGAGTTTCCGTAATTCCGCAGAGCTAAAGTCCTTGGTCCAATCGGCGATGATATCGTCCAGTTCCTGCTGATGTAATCCACGGGCACCATGGGTAGCGTATCTTTCATCTTCGCCAAGATCAGGCCGCCCCATGGCCTGGGTAAGACGCTTGAATACCGTATCCTGGTTGGCTGCGATCAGATAGTCACCGTCTCGGGTTGGATAAGAATTTGAAGGAGCAACGTTGGGCAATACAGAGCCACTGCGTTCGCGGATATAATTCCCAAGTTGATATTCAGGGATCAAGGATTCCATCATGGCTAATACCGCTTCATAGATGGCGGAATCCACCACCTGTCCACGACCGGTCGTCTCTCTGGCATGGACTGCGCTCAAGGCACCCAGGGTAGCAAAGGTGGCGGCCAGGGCGTCACCGATACTGACGCCAATTCGGCTGGGTGGGCGGTCTCGCTCACCCACCACATAGCGAAGTCCACCCATGGCCTCGCCGATAGCACCGTAACCGGCCTGGGGTGAATAAGGCCCCGTCTGTCCAAAGCCTGTCACTCTGACCATGATAAGGCGAGGGTTGATCCTGGCAAGCTCCTCATAACCGAGGTTCCAGCGCTCCATGGTGCCGGGGCGAAAATTCTCGACCAGGATATCGGCTTCCTCCACCAGTTGCTTGACGATTTCCTGCCCTTCTGCTTCGCGGGCGTTGAGGGTGATGGATTTTTTATTGCGGGCGATCACCGGCCACCATAATGATCTCCCATGCGGTTTTTCCTGGCCCCAGTTCCGCATTGGATCGCCTACCCCCGGTTGTTCAATCTTGATGACTTCAGCACCATAGTCGCCCAATAACTGTCCACAAAAAGGCCCGGCCAGCAATACGCCCATCTCGATAACGCGTAGATCGGCTAGCGGACCGTATGTTTTTAGTTGTTCTGCTGTTGCCATTGAATCCTGAACCTGCGAATGCTGAAATTACCGTTTATCATCAACTAAGCTGGCATCCGGTGTTTAATTGTTGTAAAAAGTTGCGATAATTATATGGTGTTTTTGCTTAATAGCAATAAAATTGTATACAAAATGTGGGTATTAAGATTAGAATTCGACATTGTTGGGTTTTTTTGTATACACGGCTTCTTCAGCGAATTCACACAGAATGCCTAAAGGATCAATTGATTTGGATGACTGATTTGTTTGACAAGATAGAAATTATCGAAGTTGCACCACGTGATGGTTTGCAGAGTCAGTCGGAGATCGTGGATACGGCGATCAAACTGGAACTGATCAAGCGCCTGATTGATGCAGGTATAAGACGCATGGAAGTGGCCAGTTTTGTCAATCCCAAACGCGTGCCGCAAATGGCAGATGTCGATGAATTGATTCGCAAGCTTCCTCAGCGTGAGGATGTAACTTTCATCGGCCTGGTGTTGAACATGCGTGGTTTCGAACGTGCCTTGGACAGTGGCATTGATCAAATCAATTGTGTTGCCGTGGCCTCCGATACCTTTAGCCAACGTAACCAGGGCGCGTCGATCGATGAAAATATGCGAACGATTGCAGCGATCGCGAGCCAGGCCAAGGCAGAAAATTTTCCCTGCACAGTCACCATCGGCGCGTCATTTGGTTGCCCCTTCGAGGGAGAGGTGCCGGTGGAAAGGGTAGTACAAATGTCGCAGCAGTTAGCAGATATGGGCTTTAAGGAAATAGCCCTGGCCGATACCATCGGCGCGGCAGGCCCGTCAGATGTGGTAATTCGAATCCGCGCGGTGAGGGCAGCAATTGGAGATGTTGTAAAGCTGCGTTGTCATTTTCATGACACACGCAATACCGGTGTAGCCAATGCCTACGCGGCCATCATGGAAGGGGTGAGGATCCTTGATGCCAGCTGTGGCGGTGTCGGCGGCTGTCCTTTTGCGCCTGCAGCGACGGGTAATGTCGCGACCGAGGACATCCTTTATATGATTCAACGTATGGGTTTGCAGACCGGCGTTGATATCGAAGGGATCATGGCATGCACCCGATGGCTGGAGGGCCCCTTGCATACAAAAATGCCTGCCATGTTGACCAGGGCGGGGGTATTTCCTGCTGTTGAACAATAAAATCGGGAAAATTTTTGATAAGAATAAGTTATGATTCTTACTGTCCTTAATGTAATTCTGAACAAGCTTGCCTGTCAAGGCGCGGCATAAAAGAGAGTAAAGCATGTCATTTAGACTGGGTGTCGATGTCGGTGGCACTTTCACCGATTTATTGTTGATCAACGAAGTGAGTGGGGAAACTTTCACCGCCAAGGTGCTATCCACCCCGGAAGATTCTTCTGTTGGCGTATTAAATGGCGTCAGTCGCATTTGTGAAGAATCCGGTGTAAACCCAAAGTCCATCACCCATGTCATGCACGGTACAACGGTGGCGACCAATGCGGTGCTGACAGGTCGTGGCGCTGTCGTCGGTCTGATCACCACCAAGGGCTATAAACAGACATTGCAAGTGGCGCGTTCTTTTTGTCCCGGTGGTCTGGGAGGCTGGGTCAGTTTTGTGAAAAAACCCTTGCTGGCGAGGCTGGAACTGACCATTGAAGCCGATGAGCGCATGGATGCAACTGGCGCCGTGATCAGGCCACTGGATGAAGACGCCTTACGTGCCGATTTACTCGTCCTGCATGCTAAAGGCGAAGTGGAGTCCCTCACCATCTGTTTTATCAATGCCTATCTTAGTGGTGAAAATGAACAAAGAGCGGCAGAGATAGCGAAAGAAATTTTCACTGATATTCCAATTTCGATTTCCAGTGATGTGGTGCCGGAGATGCAGGAGTATGAGCGTACTGAGACCACAGTGGTGAATTCCTACGTGCGCCCTGAAGTGGCGACCTATATAAAGAACTTGCAGACAGCACTAAATCAAACACTGGGCGATGACGTGGGCTTATCCATTTTACGTTCAGATGGTGGTCTGGCGTCCGGCCGTGCTGCGGCCGAGTCCCCGGTTAACCTGTTGATGTCCGGTCCTGCCGGCGGCGTTGCCGGGGCCATTTATTTTTGCAGTCGCTCCGGTTACGACAATATCATTACTTTCGACATGGGCGGTACTTCCACCGATGTCGCCTTGATACAAGATGGCAAGGCACGGGTGCGCAGGGAAACCATCGTCGGTGATGTGCGGGTACGCGCCCCTTCCGTGGATGTGCGCTCGGTGGGTGCGGGCGGCGGTTCCATTGCATTTGTACCGGATTTGACCGGAGCGCTGCGTGTCGGTCCGCAATCGGCAGGTGCAGTACCGGGCCCGGCCGCCTACATGAAAGGTGGTGAGGAGCCGACTGTTTGTGACGCCAATGTGGTCCTGGGGTATTTGCCTTCAGACGTACAACTGGGTGGTGCCATGGCCATCGACAAGTCTGCTGCGGACCAGGCAGTACAAAAAGTGGCTGATGCCATGGGTATCGGTTTAATGGAAGCGGCCGAGGGTATTATCAGGATCATTAATGAATCCATGTTAGGAGCCTTGCGACTGGTGTCGGTTGAACAGGGCTATGATCCGAGAGATTTTTCGCTGGTGGCTTTTGGTGGCGCCGGTCCCTTGCATGCCAACGCACTGGGGATCCTCACTGGCGCGTGGCCGGTGATCATTCCACCTGGTCCGGGTGTATTGTGCGCATATGGGGAAGCCACTACCCAGGTACAGGATGAAGCAGCACGCACCTATGTCACCATGGCTGTCGATGCCACGACCGAACAATTGCTGGTCGATCTGCATGCGCTACAAGACAAAGCGGCTAAATCACTAAACACCGACGGTATCGCCGAAGCGGACCAGGAAGTATTTTTCCAGGCCGATTTACGTTACGCGGGGCAGGCCTATCAAATCTCCCTGGATTTTAGCGAAGCGGAATTGCGTGAGCAGGGAATTGAGTTGTTAATCTCCCGTTTTGATGCGGAACACAAACAACTTTTTACTTTTGCCCTGGATGAGGGTCATGAGATCGTCATGATACGTGCCCTGGTCAAGGCCAAAGCCGGGGCCCTTGCTGATCTCAAGGTGGGCAAGGCAGGCACCACGTTGCAGGATTGCAAATTACATGACACGCGTTATTACTACGATGGCGATTGGCATGATGCGGTGATTTATGATCGCAACAAGTTACATGAGGGTCTGCTTATCCCGGGACCGGCCATCGTGACTGAAATGGATGCCACGACCGTGATTTTACCCGGCTATAAAGCGACAGTGGACAAGCTCGATAACCTTGTTATTGAACCGCTTGATTAGGGGGAAGAGGAAATGACTGCAACGATAATTGAACAAAATACCACTCCCCTGCAACGTGTGGATGTGGATCCCGTTACGGTGGACATCATTGAAAATGCCTTGCGTAATGCACGTGAAGAGATGGACGCTGTATTGTTTCGCACGGCCATGTCACCGGGTATTCGCGAACAAGGCGACTGTTTTCCCATGATCGCGAACCGGGACGGCAAGATGATCGTGGGGCAATTCGGTTCGTTTATATACGGCCTCATGCAGGCCTATGAAGAAGAGATCGAAGAGGGCGACATTATTCTCACCAATGATCCCTATATGTGCAATGGTGCTGTTTCGCATTTACCGGACTGGATCGTGTTAGTGCCTATTTTCAAGGACAATCGTCACATTGCCTGGTCCGCAATGTTTGGTCACATGTCAGACAACGGTGGCATGGTACCGGGCAGCATCCCCATCCAGGCGACAACGATTTTTCAGGAAGGCATACGGATCCCGCCGATCAAGCTTTACAAAAAAGGTGTCTTGCAAAGTGACCTGCTGGAGTTAATCCTGCACAACGTCAGAACGTCACAGTGGAACCGATTCGATCTAAACGCGCTGGTGGCGGCCTGCAATACCGCATCGAAACGGGTGGTTGAGCTGGCGGGTCGCTTTGGCGATGACATACTGCATTCCACCATGGAAATCATGCTGGAACGCAACCACATGGCGATGAAGCAGATCATCGAAATGTTGGTGCCGGAAGAGCCCCGTACCTTTGAAGATTACCTGTGTGACGACGGTGTCGGCATGGGGCCGTACAAGATTAAATGTACCTTATGGCGTGAAGGTTCAAAGGCCATTTTCGATTTTGCAGGGACTGATCCCCAAGCTAAAAGTTCGATCAACTTTTATCTTAGCGAAGAGATGTTCAAGATGTTTTTCGGTGCCTTTACCATTAATCTGTTTGATCCACACATTCTCTTTAATGATGGTTTTTATGATCTGGTGGAAGTACGTATTCCTCAAGGTTCATTATTAAAGCCCAATTACCCGGCTGCACTGTCTGGTCGGACCCACGCGCTTGGTCGAATTTTTGATGTGATGGGTGGCTTGTTGGGTCAGGGCGCACCGGAGGCGCTGAACGCGGCTGGTTTTTCCGATAGCCCGCACTTGTTCTATTCTGGTTATGATAAAAAAGGTGAGTGGTTTCAGTTGTTCCAGATTGGCTTTGGCGGCATTCCTGGTCGTCCTGCCGGGGATGGCCCGGATGGTCATTCCCTGTGGCCGAGTTTTACCAACGTACCCAATGAATTTATCGAGGCCTATTTCCCCTTGCGTATTGAAAAATATGAACCCATCATCGACTCAGGCGGTTCGGGCCTGCATCGCGGCGGCAATGGCTTGAGTGTTGCCTATCGTTTTTTATGTGACGGTACCGTTGGTATCCATGATGAGCGCTGGTTGACCTACCCCTGGGGTGTCAATGGTGGCGAACCGGGGCAACGCTCAAGCAAATTACTGGTACGTGCGGATGGTTCGGAAGAATGGTTACCATCCAAGTGTGACGGCATTGAGGTGAAAGAGGGCGATTTGCTTTATTTCAATACCTGGGGTGGTGGTGGCTGGGGTGATCCTTATGCCCGTGATCCTGAACTGGTCAGACAGGACATTGAACGCAGTCTGGTTTCCACACAAGGTGCAAAACGATATGGCGTGATCATTGCCGATGATGGCAGCGTCGATAACGGGGCCACCAAGAGTCTGCGTGAGGAGCTTATAGCCAAACGGGGCGAACCGCCAATGTTTGACTTTGGCGGTTCCATAGAAGAAATCAAGGCCCGTTGTTTGCAAGAAACGCATCTGCCCCCACCTGTATCGCCAAGTTTTCACCAGTAGTCCCGTGAGCTACTCATGGATCTTGAACGTCACCATGTAGGCCTCGGCAAGAAACCGGCCATCATCGTAGTAGACGTGATCAATGGTTTTACCGATCCGCACTGTGCACTGGGTAGTGAATGCCCGGATGTCGTTGCCGCCAACCGGGAATTGCTGGATGCTTTTCGGGCAACGACGTTACCGGTATTTTTCACCACAGTGATCTATCGAAATCCGCAGCAGGCCAAAGTCTTCCGGCAGCGCCTGCCGTCTTTGAATGTGCTGAAGCCGGGTTCGCACTGGGTAGAGGTGAACGCAGCATTGGGACGACTACCAGATGAAGATATCATTGAAAAACACTGGGCCAGTGCTTTTTTCGACACGGATTTATCAGCGCGTTTAAAAAAACAGAATGTTGATTCTCTGGTGATTACAGGATTAACGACCAGTGGTTGTGTGCGTGCCAGTGTACTGGATGGAATGCAACACGAGTATCCGGTTGTCGTCCCCAGGGAAGCGGTGGGTGACAGAAACCCACAGGCCCATGAAGCAAACCTGCACGACATGAACGCCAAGTATGCAGACGTCCTGTCAAAAGATGATGTATTGAGTTACCTGTCCAGCTTCTAAACTTCGGATTGAGCCAGCCCGCATAGTGCGGTATCAGCCTCTGTTCAATTCGGTGAGTTCATAGTGCGTTTTCATATACCCCCCCGCCTCGGCCCGTAACAAAAGGTAATCTTCATCCGCGGTACACCAGACATCGTAGGGCGGGTGATACTGAATTACTCCAGTCCGCGTTCTTCATCCATTCGCTCCGGTTTCTTACTGGTATAACGGATAAGGCCGTGAATGTTGCTATGCACGTTTGCTTCCAATTCCTTGTGACTGTTATAAAGCCGGTTGCCTGCTTTTGATATATCATTATGACAAATTCTACAGAGGGTAAAGGTCGCATGATCGAATTGCAGTCAGTGTTCAGTGAAAAACAGCGCCAGAAGCTGACCCGCCACTCACCCACCCCGCTCTACTTTCAATTGTACAAGATGCTCAAGACATCCATTCTGGATGGGACCTTCCAGTTCGGCATGCGCCTGCCGACCGAAAAACAACTTTCCGGGGAATTCGATATTTCACGCATTACGGTCAAACGATCCCTCGATGAACTGGCAGCTGAAGGTCTGGTTGAACGATGGCGTGGCAAAGGCACATACATCATCTACAAGTACAAACCAAAACCGGTGCATGCACCCCTGGTCGGTATGCTGCAGGAAATTGAATCCATGGCCTTGAATTCACCGGCCATCACCCAGGATTGTGAACTGTTGCAACCGCCACAAGACATTCGTCAAGAGTTCAATATGCAGCCCGGCGAGAAAGCGCTCTACCTAGTCCGGATTCGCGAGCGCAATAATTTACGTTTTGCTTACTACGTCAGCTGGACTGTGGGTGTGGACAAGCCAGCTAGGGCCAGTATTTTCAACAAAACACCGCGTCTGAAATATTTTCGTGAAAACGGCCTGGTCATAAGCCATGTCAAGCAGACCATCAGCGCAGAAGGCGCCTCACCGGAAGCAGCCGAAGCATTGGGCGTGGAGGAAGGCACGCCCCTACTGAGTCTGACCCGAAGATCCTATAAACAGGACAAGCAGGGTGAAAAACTGATCGACTTCATGCGGATTCTATATCACCCGGAACGCTTCCAATACCGCATGGATCTTACCCTGGATCAATAGACAAGCGAACGGAGCAAAAGATTGCCTGAAACCGGACTGAGACCTGTTTTATCCGCTACCATTTTCACTTCGAATCTTGATCATAGCATCCGGGTATATGATGAACATCTCAACTTGAGTCAATACGCATCATCCGAAGTATCTCCGGAAATAGCTGCCCGATGGCACTGCCCTGCCCTGGCGGGTGCGCCGCAAACCTGGCTTCAAAACCAACTGGGTGAACCCTGGCTCAGGATAATCGAATCTGAACACGCCGGACAGATTGACCCATTCAGACACACCGGGTGGTTATCGCTGGAGATCAGCGTTCGCGACACCGATGCACTTTTGGATGTTTTGCGCGACAGTCCCTTTGAGGTAATCGGCGAACCGGCCAATCTTGAGCTAAGCGATGCCATTCGGGCTATGCAAGTCAAGGGCCCATCCGCAGAGGTTCTTTATCTCACCGAAGTAAAAGCCGAAGTCCCACCCTTTGAATTGCCATTTGCACGCTGTGAGGTTGACCGTCTTTTCATCCCCGTTCTGCTTTCAAGTAATCGGGATACCGCCATGGATTTCTACGAAAAGCTCGCCGGTGTCCAGAGCATGAAATTTGATACACGCGTAACTGTCATTAACCGGGCGAGAGGTCTCCCGGTTGAAACGCGCCATCCGATCGCCACTTTACAACTTCGCGGCAACAGTCTGATTGAAATTGATCAACTGCAATCCCTGACCCGCAGGGAAACCAAAAAAGGCTATCTGCCACCCGGCATTGCACTCATCAGCTTCGCAGTGGATCAACTTCCCACAGGCGCAGATACCTACCAGGTTCCGGACGGTCCATTGGCAGGACATCAAGCGGTATTACAAACCGGGGCTGCCGACAAATTAATTGAATTAATAGAAAAACCGCCTCACCGAAAGGCGACTAAATTTCAACATTTGAAACTCGACAGGAGATACCGGGTTTGCCCGTGGATTGAGTGTTTCAGTCACAAAAAATATAATCTCATATTATTAGGGCAATTTTTTTGTCCCATCATTCATCACGCGGAACCTCGAATTCAATATGTTTGATCTCATCCTTAAAAACCTGACAGTCGTGCGCCCCACCTATGATGTGCCCGAACCATTCGACATCGGTATATCTGCAGGCAAATTCGCGGCCATTGAGCCGGAAATCAATTCCGGCAGGGGCCACAAAACAGTGGATTGTGAAGGCCTGATTGGTTTTCCGGGCCTGGTGGATGCGCATATGCACATTGGTATCTATTCCCCTTTGAAAGAAGACGCAGTGAGCGAGAGCAAGGCAGCTGCTATGGGCGGCGTGACAACCGCACTGACCTATTTTAGAACCGGACAATACTACCTGAACCAGGGCGGCAGCTACAGTGACTTCTACCCAAAAGTGCTGAGCGCCTCAAAAGGCAATTACTGGGTCGACTATGCCTATCACTTGGCACCCATAGCCTCATCGCATATTGGGGAGATGGATATGCTGTTAAACCAGTACGGGGTCAGTTCGTTCAAGATTTTCATGTTTTATGGCGGCTACGGGCTGCATGGCAAGTCCGACAAGAATGCCCAGCGTGAATTCCTCATGATCGGTGAAGATGACAGTTATGATTTTGCGCATTTTGAGTTCATTATGCGTAGCGCGGCCAAGCTGATGCGCAAGTACCCGGATATCGCGGACCAGATAAGTGTCAGCCTGCATTGTGAACTCGCCGATATCCTAAGCGCCTACACGCGTATCGTGCAACAGGACAGCGAGCTTACCGGATTGCGAGCATACAGCGCAGCCAGACCGCCACATTCAGAAGGCCTGGCCATCTGGATTGCCGCCTACCTGGCCTACGAAACAGACTGTCTCAATATCAACTTACTGCATTTAACTTCACGCAAGGCGCTGGAAGCCGCCCTGATGATGGAAACCACCTTTCCGCATATCAATTTTGGCAAAGAAGTTACTATTGGACATCTTCTGCTGGATTATGACGCTCCCAGCGCATGTCAAGCCAAGGTCAATCCGCCGATCAGGTCCCGCGAAGATGTCGAGTTCCTCTGGCAGGCATTGCTCGATGGAAAACTGGATTGGGTGGTCAGTGATCATGCGTGCTGCTCCCAAGAGCTCAAGGTGTCAGGTCAGGATCACCTGGATGGTGACAACATCTGGGTTTCCAAGTCAGGTTTTGGTGGTACCGAATACCTGCTGTCCGGGCTTTATAGTGAAGGTAAAAAGCGTGGAATGTCACTGCCACACATGGCCAGGCTCGTCAGCCAGAATCCTGCAAAAAGATACGGTCTGAATCACAAAGGAGACATCGCCATAGGTTATGATGCAGACCTCGCCATTCTTGACCCCACTCAAACTTTTACGGTGAAAGCGGCTGATTCGCAATCCAGCCAGGGCTACACTCCATTTGAAGGAATGGAACTGACTGGAAAAGTCGTTTCCACCTACCTGCGTGGTACGAGAATCTACCATGATGGTGAAATTACAGGGCCACCTACGGGGCAATATCAAGCCCGTCCGACGACCTTGAAAATCGGATAGATTAACCACCGTACAATCATGCTGCGCGACCAATTCGGCTGGCCGGTTGTCGTATCTTCAGCGCTTGGCATTGCCGGAGCACTGGCCAAGCTGTACGCGGGCTTTTTGATTGATTATATCTGGGCGCCCGCACTGGCTTGCTGCACGCTCATGCTGCCGGCAATATTGATGCTGATTCTGCAGATGCCTGAGCGCAGGTATGGAATACGATTTACTTGCCTTCCTGGTTTCAAAATATTTTGAAACCAGGAGCTATGCAGCCATTTACGGGGCTCTTTATACCTTCTTCGCGCTTGGTGCAGGATTCGGGCCAGCGGTTTTTGGCCAAGTGTTTCAAAAAACGGGTAGTTACGATTCCGTTCTCAATTACTCGATGTATGCCTTTATTTTCTGTTCATTGGCATTTTTGCTACTGGGCAAGTACCGCGATGAAGAGCTCAAGGCAATGACCCAGGAAAACTGAATGGGTTTTGGGTGGCGTGTAATGATGGAATTTCACTTATCGCTGGTATTTATACACGTGCTGTTGTTTGTTTTTTAGTGGGTATTGACAAATTAACTGCCGATATTGGCTAACCGGCAGATCAACAAATCAAATATCTTCAAGTGAGTTGGCAAGCTGAGTTAACCATCCCACTCTTCCAGTTCACCTGGTTCAATATATTTAGAATCATCGAACAATTCCCGTCCCACCAGCATACCTTCGTATATTGCATTTTCAGTAGTGCGAGGAGCGAGGCAATCTCCCACGCGATGAATGTTGTCAAAGTCTCTTTTCAGTTCATGATAGATATCATCGTTTACCTTTGCGCCACCCGCGATGATATAACCATCATAACCATCCATTCGAAAATCCTTATCGGTAAATATATTAAAAACAGTTGCCCCCCCATCATCGATGGCGCGTACCCAGGAATTCAGTGTGAATGTTAGCCCTTTATTAAAAACATATTGATAGTTGACACCTAAATCCAGGGTAAAGATCATGTTCGGTGCAAGTTGCATAAAGCGGGTAACGATATGGACCTCATGCCCTTCATCGAGAAGTTTTTCCGCAGTACCTAATGCGTAACGTCCACCATGTTCATCGAATATCAGCACGCGTTTTCCGAGTTTCGCCCCTCTCAGTACATCCGGCACAGTAAAAACATCATCACGCTCTGTGCCCGGCACTTGGT
>SMVB01075238.1_pt1 | contig 14559 bp, 12 predicted proteins | sample 2456461 | NCBI WGS metagenome assembly SMVB01 (sample SAMN11095934, study PRJNA526329) | marine sediment metagenome | biome: Marine sediment; feature: Surficial sediment; material: Deep marine sediment; isolation source: Hadal surficial sediment | place: Pacific Ocean | collected 2014-05 | depth... | reverse complement strand
GATCGGGGTGCACTCGACGGCAACGGTGCGGACCCTCCAGGACATGCGCGAGGTATACACACCCGGGGTCGCCAGGGTGGTGCAGGCCATCGCCGAGGACGAATCGGTAGCGGACCACCTCACCTGGCGAGGAAACACGGTCGCCATCGTGACCAACGGATCCCGCGTGCTCGGCATGGGTGATGTTGGTCCGGTTGCGGCGCTTCCGGTTATGGAGGGCAAGGCGCTGTTCTATGCCGAGCTCGTCGATCTCAACGCCGTCCCCATCGTGCTCGACGCCCCCGACCCCGGCGATGTGATCGAGACGGTGGTCCGGCTGAGCCCCGGGTTCGGGGGTATCCACCTCGAGGACATCGCCACTCCTGCGGTTTACGAGATCGAACGGGAGTTGATCCGCCGACTCGACATTCCGGTCTTGCACGACGATCAACATGGCACCGCGGTGGTGGTGATGGCTGCGGTGTTATCGGCAGCACGGCAGCTCGGCAAGGAGACCGCAGACCTGTCTTTCGGCCAGCTCGGCCTTGGGGCTGCCGGAAGCGCCATCGCAGGTCTGGCCTCGGGTTTTGGTTTCGAGATCATCCGCGGGTTCGATCCCAGCCCGGATGGTGTCGAGCGGCTCCTCGAGATCACAGAGCAAGGAGTCCCCGTGCTTGCCAACAGCGACGACTCGTTCGCCGACGAGATCATCGACCGCTCCGATGTCCTCGTCATGACGACCGGGCTCCCCGGATTGCTCCCCCCCGACCGCTGCCGTACCGGTCAGATCATCATGGCGCTCAGCAACCCGGTGCCAGAGATCGCGATATCGGAGGCAAGGAGGGGCGGCGCTGCGATCGCCGCCGACGGCAGCATCGTCAACAACGTGCTCGCCTACCCCGGTCTGTTCCGCGGAGCGCTGGACTCCGGCGCCCGGTCTATCACGATGGCGATGAAGCGGGCCGCCGCCTTCGCCATCGCCGATGCGACACCAGACGACCAGCTGCTCCCAGATCCGCTCGATCGGGACGTACATCGCCGGGTCGCCAAAGCTGTGGCAGAAGCCGCGTCCGGCTGAACGGCCGCCCCCTCTGCTCAGAGAGCGCACAAATAGGTGACCGGTCGTCTCGACAGAAGTAGGGCTACTTTTCCCGCTCTTGCCGCTTCGCGGCGGGCCGCTTGGGCCACGGCTCCGCCAATGGCCACGCCCATTGAGACTCGATCGCTCCCGTTTGCGGAGCCTCTGAGAGAGCGCACAAATAGGTGACCGGTCGTCTCCACAGAAGTAGGGCTACGTTCCTTGCCGACCCTCATCATCCTACGATCAAACGGCTTCGGTGTACCGGTGGCTCGAATTCGGGTGTGGGGTACGCTCGAGCGCAGGCAAGGAGGGCTCGATCCAGGTGTCGGCGAGCAAGATGTGGTGGATCGCTGCGCTGGTTCTAGTGGCGGCATGCTCGGGCGACGCCACAGAGCCGTCATCGACGACCCAGCTCGCGATCACGACGACCACCGAGGTCACACCTCAGAGTGACGCTCCCCGAACCACCACAACGGCCGACGAACCGGTGCCTGCGCTGCAGGGCGCCGTCCTGGTTCCGGCGGCTCAGTTGGTGCTCCGGGCCTACCCCGTCCCCGCAGGATCGCGGCCACACGACGTCGCCCCTGCCCCCGACGGTGGCGTGTGGTACACCGCCCAAGGCTCGGGCGAGCTGGGTTGGCTGGATCCGAACACAGGCGACACCAAGCACATCCCTCTCGGGCTGGGGTCCCGGCCCCACGGGGTGATCGTCGGCCCGGATGGCGCCGCCTGGGTCACCGATGGTGGGCTCAACGCCATCGTGAGAGTGGACCCGACAACAGACGAGGTAGAGGTCTTTCCCCTGCCAGCCGATCGCCCCGACGCCAACCTGAACACGGCCACGTTCGACGGAAACGGGCTGCTCTGGTTTACGGGGCAAAATGGCGTCTACGGCCGCCTCGACCCCGCCAGCGGCGCCATTGACGTGTTCGACGCCCCACGCGGCAGGGGCCCCTATGGGATCGCTACGACACCAGCGGGCGACGTGTACTACGCATCGCTCGCTGGGAGCTACGTTGGGCAGCTAGACGGCGACGGCGCGGTGGCAGTGCTCGAGCCGCCTACTCCCAACCAAGGAGCCCGCCGGGTATGGGCCGACTCGCGGGGGAGGATCTGGGTCAGCGAATGGAACGCAGGGGCGGTCAGCCGCTTCGACCCCGCCACCGGGGATTGGGCGACGTGGCCCCTCCCCGGGGTTCGGCCGCAGGCGTACGCGGTGTACGTCGATGAGTTCGATGCGGTGTGGCTGAGCGACTTTGGGAACAACGCCATCGTCCGCTTCGATCCCATCACCCAGGCATTCGACGTATTCCCGCTGCCGAGCAATCCCGGCGACGTTCGGCAGATCCTGGGCAGGCCAGGGGAGGTCTGGGGCGCTGAGTCGGCTGCCGATCAGCTCATCGTCATCAGGGAGCAAACGAGCTGACGGCGCGACGTTCGACCAGTATGAGACCGAACACGACGAAAGGGCAGCGATGCGCATCGGCATCTTGACCGGTGGCGGCGACGTCCCCGGGCTCAACCCCGCCATCAAGGCGGTGGTGAACCGGGTTGTCGCAGAAGGTCATGAGATCGTCGGCATCCGCCGTGGCTGGGGTGGACTCACCCACACCAACCCGGACGATCCGAACACCGTCGAGAGCAACCTGATCCCGCTCGACCCCGGGGTGGTCCGCACCGTCGACCGGACCGGCGGCACCTTCCTGCACACCTCGCGCACCAACCCGGGCCGGGTCGCCGCAGCCGATCTGCCGGGATTCCTCACCGACTTCGATGGCGAGGGACCCCACGACTTGACCTCACACGTGCTGCGGGTCTTGGAGAGCCAGCGGATCGATGTCCTCATCCCGATCGGTGGCGACGACACGCTGTCCTACGGGTTGCGTCTCCACCAAGAAGGAGTGCGAGTGATCGCCATTCCCAAGACGATGGACAACGACGTCCAGGGCACCGACTACTGCATCGGCTTCTCTACCGCAGTGACCCGCGGGGTTCAGGCCATCCATGGCTTGCGCACGGTTGCCGGCTCGCACGAGCGCATTGCGGTTGTCGAGCTGTTTGGCCGTCGTAGCGGGGAGACGTCGCTGATCACCGCCTACCTGTCAGGGGTCGACCGGGCGATCATCTCCGAGGTGCCATTCGATCCGGACCGGCTGGCCAAGCTGCTGGTCACCGATGTAGGCGCTAACCCGTCCCACTACGCCATGATGACGATCTCGGAGGGAGCGCGGATGGCGGAAGGGGAAGTCCAACTCTCCGGCGGGGCGGACCCCTATGGTCACCGCAAGTTGGGGGGCATCGGCGCCAATACCGCTGCCGCACTCGAGGAGCTCACCGGCCGGGGAGTGCTGTACCAGCCGCTCGCATACCTGTTGCGATCGGGACCGCCCGATACCCTGGACCTTATGGTTGCCACCAACTACGCGGCGATGGCCGCCAACCTTGCCATGGAGGGAAGCGGCGGGCGCATGGTCGCTCTCAACGGCGGCAGCTATACCCACGTACCGCTCGAGGTCACCGGGGAGGGCGAAAGAAGGGTCGACGTCGACGAGCTCTATGACGCCCAGGCCTACCTCCCCAAGGTGCGCCAGGTGCTCGACAAGCCGATGTTTCTCTATTGAGGGTGAGTCGACGCCGGGGGGCTAGCCTGCTGCGATGAAGGTCTCCCATGTGATCTTGCGGGTCAGAGACCTCGAGACATCGGTCGCCTTCTACCGCGACCTCCTCGGGCTCGCCGTGATATCGGAGAGCCCGGGTTTCGTCTTCTTCGACGGTGGCTCGATCCAGATCGCGCTCAACGCCAACCCGGACGAGCCGACCGACGAGACCTCCACCGAGGTGGCCCTCGAGGTCGAAGACGTCTACTCCACCGTCAAGGAGATGGAGGACCGCGGCCTCGAATTCGAGGTACCGCTGCGCCCGGTGACCACAGCTGGCGATCGCACCCTGCACGCGACCCACTTCCGTGATCTGGACGGGCACTTCTGGTCGGTCACCGGCTGGGTCTGACCTGCCGCCTTTGCCTCCCCCTGAGGGGGAGGCAAGCAGCGGCGGAGCCGCTGACGAAGGGGCCTAAGCCTCCGATCAGGTGAACGGTCGCGCTGAGCTGCGACCACCCAGCAGCAGACCGTTTGCCTCCCCCCCCAGGGGGAGGTGCCGAACGAAGCAAGGCCGCGAAGTCTTTGCCTCCCCCTCAGGGGGAGGTGCCGAGCGAAGCGAAGCGGAGGGGGTCAGACCGTAGTCGCGACCACCGCTTGACCCCCCTCCGCTCCCTGCGGTCGGGACTCCCCCGTGAGGGGGGAACAAGACAGCAACCCGTCGCACAATCGCCAAATGCGACACCGCTGAGATAGCGCTGCTAAGCCCTCGGCGGTCCGAGGACCGGACCGCCTGCGCTCACTGCACCTTCTCGGTCGACGGTGCGTCGGTCATCTGCGTGCCGGCTTTCGAAGTGGACAGGTCGACCACGACGTCCCCGGCTACTTCGTCTCCATGCACGGCGAGCGCATAGATGACCACCACATCGAGAGCGATGATCAGGTAACCCCAACCGGGGTAGACGTTGAGAATCGAGACCGCCGTGATCAGGCTGAGGCTGGCAACGATGATCCCGACCACGCGGGCCCACATCTGCCCATACAGGGCGCCGGCGCCAACGAGGACCTGCAGAATCCCTGTGATCAAGAGGATCCAGCCCCAGGTGGTGAAGTTCAAGTAGAGAATTGAGTCGGGGGTAAACACGAGCCAATCGCTGTTGAACAACGCCGTGAGGCCGTAAATGATGTTGAGGATCCCGACCACCAGGAAGATGGTCGCCGCGAAATAGACCCATCCACTCGTGCTCATTCTCATTTTCATACCGCTCGTAGTCATATGCCTCCCCTATCGACAGGACCTGTCCTATCCGACGGCGCACCCGGCCTCTGTGACCGTCCCGTCGGGCCTGCCTGATAGACCCGACCACCAGCCGGGGCGTTACGAAGCGGCGGGTGTGTCGCCGCCGCTACTGCTGCGATCCGAGGTCGCCCGGATGGCGCCGGCAAGGACGGCCACGCCGGCAACGATCAGCAAAACCGGCCAGATCCACCGGGTGTCGAGGCTGAAAGCAAGGCGATCGTCTAGGAAGTGGGCGGCAGCCGCCCCGACAAACAGCAACCCGAACACAAATGACAGAAGGTCAAACGAACGGTCCTTCACGGCGTCACGCTCCGATCTCGTGGAAGATCTCATCGAGGATCCCATCGAGGTGCTCCGACGATATTCCTCCGAATTGCGCCGATCCCGAGCGACGCACCTCCACCGACCCCGCGCCCAGGTTGATCTCGAGAACGAGCATCCCGTTGCCGGCCTCGGTCACCCTGGTCACGATGCCAATGCCGGTGTCATGGCGGGCGAGCAGCCGAAGCTCGCCGATACCGACCGAGGCGTCGATGTCGAGCCCGGCATCCGGCGGAAGATCGATGACTACCTCACCCGCACCCACCTCGACGAGGACGTGGACGGTCTCACCGGCCAGGTCGACCTCGCTGAGGTCGAGGCGAAGCTCTCCCGCCGCCAACCGATACTCCGGCTGCACCTGACTGACAATGGACGGTGCGTACCGAAGCTCTCCAAATCCGCCGCTCAAGTTGAGCGGCACGAAGCGGGAGAAAAACAACAGCGGGAGCAGGAGCACGCCGACGACGACAAGGGCGATCGATCGGCCCCAGACGATACCAGCGAGCAGCCCGGCGCCGATCACCCCGATGGTCGCCGCCACGTAGTCGGCGAACGACGGATCGATCCAACCCAACGCCTCGGCGAGGGCCATCGCACCGATCACGAGCAGCACAGCCCCGAAGGTCAGCCTGCCGACGATCGAGCGCGGCTTTTTCGGCGACGGTGGAGACACTGGCTCGGGCGCGAGCCCTTGGCGCGCCGAGGGTGGCGGCGATGAGCCGCCACCCTCGATTGCATCTGCGTCACCGGTCTCATCCTGGCCAGCCTCCGGTGAGTCGGTCTCGGATCCCGGCGGGGGCGGGTCAGGATCGGTCGGAACCTGACGATTGCCCGAGCCGATCTTGAGATCACCCCGATACAGCATCACTCCAATGATGATGAGAAGGGCTGCCCAGAACACGGCGCTATCGAAGACGCCGATCCATCCGAGCACGATCAGGCCGGCGAGAGCCAGCAGGCCCGCTCCGATCCACGTGGAGGCATCGCTGCCGTCGGCTCTTCCGATCCATTGGGTAGCGATCGAGTCGAGCTGACCGGCCTCCGGGATCAACAGCCAGCCGACTGCGTACAGCGCCAAACCGAGGCCACCGAACGCACTGAGCACGATGAAGCCGGCACGGAACCACCATGGGTTCAGGCCGAACCGTTCGCCGAGGCCGCCGGCCACGCCGGCGACGATCCGCTGCTCGCGGCTTCGCTGGAGACGGTTCTGGTTGGCTGTGGTGTTGGTCATTGCATTCGTCGGTGTGTTGGTATCACTCATGATGCCGCCATCATGCATGGGCGGGGCGCTCCGGTGAATCAGGTATGCCCCTATGCAAACCCCGAGACATCGGGGGTCCGTTAGGGCGGTCACGGGTTGTCCGGATATCCCATCCGTGACAACATCGCGGGGTGGCTATGGAATCGCCGGCGGCAATCGAGAATATTGGCGATGACCCTTCCCGACGCGGCCCCGCGGTCGTCCGTCGGACAGACGACCGCGTCGTCGCCGGGGTCGCCTCCGGGGCCGCGCTCCGGCTGGGTATCGCCCCCGTGTATACCCGCGCTGCATTCGTCGTGCTTGCGTTTGCCGGCGGGATCGGAATAGTCCTCTACGGTGTCGGCTGGGCGCTTCTTCCCGACGACCGCACCACCGAACCTCCCCCGCCGGCGCAGCCGATCGGCGGCCGTCAGCTCGCCGGTCTCGCCCTCGCCTTCATCGGCGTCTTGTTGTTTCTCGATGTGATTGGGCTCTGGTTTGGCGACGTGGTCGTGTGGCCGGTGGCGCTGGTCTCGTTTGGTGTCGCTGCGATCTGGGACCGCGGCAACTACGACTACCAGACGGCACTGACGCAGATTGCGGGAAGCGATGCCCCAACACGGCCGTCGCGAAGGCGCGTGATCGTCGGGGGGCTGCTCATGTTCGCCGGAGCGCTCGTGCTGTTCACGGCAGTGGACGCCTTCAGCGCCCTTGGCCCGGCGGCGATCGCCGTGGCATTGACTGCGATCGGTTTCCTGATGGTATTTGGCCCATGGGTGTGGCGGTTGGTCGGGGATCTGACTGCCGAGAGGCGGGAGCGCATCCGCTCGGAAGAACGAGCAGAGGTCGCTGCCCACCTCCACGACTCGGTGCTGCAAACCCTGGCACTGATCCAACGCAGCACCGACTCGAAGAAAATGGTCACGCTGGCCCGTGCCCAGGAGCGCGAGTTGCGCTCCTGGCTCTACACCAGTGGCGAAACCTCCGACGCCTCGCTGGAGGCGGCGCTGCAGACCGCCGCATCGCGGATCGAAGCCGATCATGATGTCCCGGTCGAGGTGGTTGTGGTAGGTGATCGCGCCATCGGACCTCGTGGCGCGGCGCTGGTCCAGGCTGCCACCGAGGCAATGACCAACGCGGTGAGGCATTCTGGGGCCGATCGGGTCTCGGTGTATGCGGAGGCCACCGACGAGACCATCGACGTATGGATCAGCGACCAGGGCTCAGGGTTTGACGTCGATGAGGTGCCGGAGGAGCGGCTGGGTATCAGCGAGTCGATCGTTCGCAGGATGCAGCGGCATCGCGGATCCGCTGAGATCAACAGCACACCGGGCGAAGGGACCGAGGTTCATCTCCGCATGAAAGGCGAGGGGACATGACGATCTCTGTCTTCCTCGTGGACGACCACGAGCTCTTCCTGAGCGGTGTCCGCGCCGAGCTCGACGACCGATTCGATGTCGTCGGTTGGGCGACCGACGTCGACCAAGCGATCGATGCGATCAGGAAGGCGAGACCAGACGTGGTCCTCGTCGATGTCCATATGCCAGGAGGCGGGGGCGTCACCGTGGTCAAGAACATCACCGAGACCAACCCCGAGGTACGTCTTCTTGCCTTATCGGTCTCCGACGCACCGGAAGACGTGATTGCCATGATCAGGGGTGGCGCACGCGGGTACGTCACCAAGTCGATCTCGCCGGTAGACCTGGCTGCGGCGATCGATCGGATAGCGACAGACGACGCGGTGTTCTCGCCCCGCCTCGCCGGCTTCGTCCTCGATGCCTTCACCGAGACCATGCCGGTGGAGCACGACCCCGACCTGGACCAGCTCACCCCGCGGGAGCAGGAAGTGCTTCGGCAGATTGCGCGCGGCTACAGCTACAAGCAGGTTGCAACACGGTTGTCCATCTCGGTCAAGACGGTCGAGTCGCATGTTTCTGCGGTGTTGCGCAAGTTGCAGCTCTCAAGCAGGCATGAGCTCACCCGATGGGCGACGGAGCGCAAGATCGTTTGAGTTCGGTGCTCCCCAACCCGTGGCGGCCTCCATCCTGCCTCGTCCTGATCGTCGTTGATCGGAGAGGAAAGCAGACAGGCAACGGGCGCCCATAACGACACCGCGGGAAATCTGCCATATGGGGCAAGCAAGGGCGCGGTGGATCGGATCCCCGCTGCTGTGAGCCTCGCCGAGATAGGCGTGACGGCAAACGTCGTCAACCCTGGCGCGACGGACACGGGTTGGATCTCATCCGACGTTGAAGGGTCGGTCCTTCGCCGAAATCTTCAACCGCGAGTCGGGCAACCCGACGACTGCGCCAATCTGGTTCGCTTTCTCTGCTCGAGTCAGGGGCGATGGATCAGCGGGCAGTTTGCTGCACTCAGGCGGCAGGCGGATCTCCCAGCCAACCCTCTCGGGATTCGAGCCCCGGTTGGCTCCTGTGGCGCGTTGTGCGCTCGAACTGGTCACTGAGGATGTCTGCGCCGAATGGCTCGGTGATCCTTGCTGTTGGATTCACCAAACCGACGCGTTTCATCCGTTGGCCTACTGAGACGCCTTTATGGCCATGGTCACTTGGACTGCAGAGCGGAGGGTCATCTCGGGTTCGGCTTCGAAGGTGGCCAGCCCGGTGGAGTAGATGTCGAGGGGTGCATCCTCGTCGCACGGGTCTACCTGGACCGGAGAGAATGGCGAGGCGTCGAGTTCGCTGATCGCTTGGATCCCTTCTAGCGACACACCAGCCACACTGGCAAGTGCAGTTGCTCTAGCGACGGCGGCGTTGAGCGCCTCGCTGCGGGCCGTAGCGAGGAGCCCTTCGCAATCCGAGTGTGTGAACGTCGCCCCGGACAGGTCCGAACGCCCAAACACTCCCTCGATAGCGTCGACGATTACGTCGCCGGCGCCGCTCAGCTCGCCGGCCGCGATCTCGACCTGGACCACCTGAAGGCCGGAGAACGGCTGGTTAGCGATGTCGATGTCGTCTTCCTCGTAGCCGAGCGCGGTCAGTGCGTCGATGACCGCTGAACGGTCCTCGGCCGAGATCTGTTCGGGACCAAACTCGCCGAACGACTCAAAGGCGACCACAACATAAGCCTCGTCAGCTGCGACGGTCAGTTGGCCTTTCCCGACCACGGTGATACCGGGCACCGTGGTGGCTACCCCGGCGAGCGCATACGTCACACCGAGGCTGGCTTCGATCTCGACCTGGGGTTCGGCATCGAACGGTGCGAAACCCGTCCCGAACTCGCCCTCGTCGAACGATTCGGTATCGCAAGGATCGGCGACCGGTATACGAAAGTCGCCCACCCCGTCGCCCTCAGCGATGGAAATGATCGGGCCAAGCTCGATGGATGCCGATGCCGCCAACATCTGCGCTCTGATCTCGGCGGTTTCGAGCGCGTCGGTCCACGCCTGCTCGAAGGCGGCGTCGCAGTCTGCGACCCCGAACCTGAGCCCGCTCAGCAGCGACCGGCCGGCGACGTCTTCGACCGCCTCCAGGACCCGCTCACCGATCCCGGGTAGGTCCGTTGCGTCGACCCTCACTCGCACGACGGAGACGAATGGCGAGAAGATCTGTCCGGATGGGAAATCGATGTCCTCGTCCGGTATGCCGAGCCCTTGGACGCTGTCCTTGATCTCTGCCCGGTCGTTTGACGTCAACCCTTCCGGAAACGGGCCGAAGCCTCTGGGTTCGGGTACGACGATCACGAACACGACACTGGACGGCATCGTCGCTCTTCCGGTCACGTTCACCGTGAGACCCGATGGCGACTCCTCGGCGGGGACAACCGCAACACCTCCACCAGACGCCCCCACCTCGACGACCTCCGAACCGGTCGTCGGTGAGCTACCGCTCGTGCACGCCGATGCAACCACGGTCAACGCCAGTATCGGAATGAGAAGCACAAGAAAGCGTCTCATCGCCGCCTCCCAAAGAAAGAGTTGTCTAGTCATAACGTACTCTTCGACGCCCGCCCGTGCGCCCGGCTCGCCACCCAGCCGCTGCAGACCCGATCAAACATATCTCTCGAGCACTCGCCACCAGCCCACACCGCCACAGATCATCCATTCCGCAGCGATACCGCACCGAGCGCTCACCCGCCCGGGACGCACGACGGCACCTCGGACGCCGGCGTCACAAGGCCGAAGTCGATGCTCGTCGAAGGAGTGCCTCGTATGACGCAAGGGCCAGGTCGAGGTGTGTACATCGAATACTCGAATCGCCTAACAGGACGTGCGCGTCGCGTCCCCGAGGAGGAAGGAAGACGATCGACATGGAGCCGGCCGAATCTGTACGAGGCGGAGAATTCGCAATCGAGGTCCGCTCTTCCCTCGACGGACAGCTACTGCGCGTGCCCGGCCGAGCTGTTGAGTCAGCGCTCGTAGATCAAGGCGGACGCGGTGAACCCGATAACCTGCGGCGCGGTCTTGCCGGGGAAGGTCTCGACCCTGAGGGTCCGGTCGTCGACCAGCTGGAACAGCACAACCCCGTAGATACGTCCGTCGAGGTTTCTGGCCTCGATGCCTTTCACCAGGCTCACGCGATCCCAGCGTTCCCCGTCTACGTAGTAGTCGTAATCGACCAATTCGTACACGACGACCTCGGATTCGATCGAAACGTCGCCGGGATCCGGAGCGTTGCCCCGCACGGCGAACTGGACGGAAGCACCGTCAAAGGTGCCGATCGAGACAACGACGTGAGAGGGGTCGAACAGGTCGTAGGCAACCGCAAGGTGTCCGGCCCAGTATCGGTCGCGGTCCACCCCGGCATACCCATTCGTATCCCGCTGGAACCAGTTTCCGACAAGCCGACCATCGATGTCGTAAGCGAATCTGCCGCCGAAGGGCTCCTCGGTGCGAAGGCTCTTGGCGATGAGCACTTCCTGGATCTCGCCGGTGAAATAGTCGAAGGGGTCGGGTGTGTGGATCTTCCAGCTCTCCTGCTCGTAGTGAGCCGGGACGAGGAGACCCTCGAGAGTCACCTCGAGATCGATGACGTTGTAATCGACGTTCCTGCGAAAAGACCCGATCGTCTCTCCAGCCTCGACCGGAAGGTCGATGCGGGCGTATCCACCGGCCGAGGGTGCGACCTCGGATAGTCGGGGAGATAGTTGCCCCACATGGATGAAGATGCTCGAGATAGTACAAGTGTGTTCGATGACCAGCCGGTAGTCATCGATCGGCTCCCCGGGACCATCCGATACCGTTTGCTGCATGTGCTGGATGCCGGTGATGGTGCCCGCGGCAGGGCTATAGACCGTGATATCCCAATCCGGCTCCTTGAAATTTTGGTAGTACTGGTGGTCGACCGGAGTCACGTGGGAGCCACTCATCAGTCCGAGCGGCGTCACGTATTCGATCCGTTCCAGATCGACCGGTGGATACTCGAAGGTGACTCTGCCTCCGTCGCAGTCTGGCTGATCCCGAGCCAGAGCGGGTGCCGTCTCCACAGGTGTGGCGGTGGACTCGGTGTTGAGAACCGAGTCATCGACCGCAGTCACGCCGGGCCGGGGCAACGAATCGGCCGTGGCCGCCGACGAGCCCGGCGTCGATCGGCTGCCGCATCCGGCGACCACAAGCATCATCACGACGAGAACGATCCGCTTCATCGATACCTTTCCGGGTCCTTGCTAGATCGGCGGTTTCGTTCCGTGGCTATAGCGTCGCGAGTCGGCACAACATAAGCTGCCAGATCTGTCGGCTTCGAGCCTGTGGCTCAGCCAGGAACGACTGGTCTCGGTTGCGCGCCCGGGGTTAGCCGAGATTCGAGAATTTGCGGTGGTGGTTCCGGGACCTACACCCGGACGAGCAGGCGGTGGCGAACTCCCGGAATGCATCGGCCGTCAGCACTTCTCCATCGTCCGGTGCTTCGACGATGAACGTTGCCTGGTCGATGGTGGACTCGGATCGCAGCGTGTCCGCCGCCCGATCCTCGACCCGGAACAGCTCGGTGTCGGGCGAAAAGTTGGGCTCGTCGTTGTTGACAACCCATCGGCCCGACGACGCCAAGCGCCCCAACGGTCAACAGAGCGACCGCCACAACGAGCCGGGCGTGTCGCCCAACCCAGTCGAAGCCACGATAGAGACGAGTATTCATTGGATTGTCCTCCCCGAGAAAAGGTGGGTGAAGATGGTGAGGCAAAGCGGAGGCGGGCACCATGGGGTATGTCCCGCCGGAGTCGCCCATGCCTCGGGGTTCATCTCAGGGTTTCGGTTGGCATCGCATGGGTGCCGGCTTTCGGCCCGCACCGCGACGGTACGGTGAGCCGAGGACACCAGGCGAGGGGGAGTTGATGGTCAAGCGCTCGTACCACACAGACGAGATCGTGGTGCACTGGGACTCCGAGCTGTGTATCCACACCGCGATCTGTCTCAACGCGCTGCCCAACGTGTTCGATGTGCAGGCCAGCCCGTGGATAACGGTCGAGGCCGACAGCGCCGAAGAGATCGCACGGGCTATCGAGGGGTGCCCGACGGGTGCGCTCACCTACGAACGCACCGACGGTGCTCCCGGCGAGCAGACGCAAGCGGAAACAACCGTCATCCCATGGCCAAACGGTCCGCTCATGGTGCGAGGAAACGTTGAGATCCGTGATGCCACAGGCGAGTTATTCACCGCGGGCCCCCGGTTCACCCTGTGCCGTTGCGGAGCCAGTCAGAACCAGCCGTTCTGCGATCTCTCTCACCGCCGCATCCAGTTCCACAACAATCCACGGGTGGTGTCCGCAGACCGAGAGACCGCGCAATCACCACAGGACATCGACCCCAGAATCGGGCCGTGAAACCACCGCACCGGCGGTGTGCCGATCTTCCGCAGTAATACAGGAATCCGATGCCTGAGCTCCCCGAGGTCGAAACGATCCGACGCCTGATTCACCCGGTGCTCGTCGACCGATCGATCACCACCGTGTCGGTGACCAGGGATCGCATGTTGCGCCGTCAGGAGCAGCCGACCGATTTTGCCGCTCGCCTCCAGGGCAGGCGGATCATCGACACCTCCCGACACGGCAAGCGCCTCCTGATCCTGCTCGACGACGATCTGACCTGGGTGGTGCACCTTGGCATGTCGGGCAGGCTCAGCATTGCCCCGAGAGAATCGGAAGCACCGCCGCACACCCACGTCCGTGTCGGCCTCGACGACGGGGCCGAGTTCCGTTTCACCGACCCGAGAACATTCGGATACACGGTGGTGCTCACTCCTGAAGAGCTCGGGGAAGCCCCTTCCGCCACACATGGCCCGGATGCATGGGCCGATCCGCCGTCAGCGGATGAGCTGCACCGCAGGCTCGAGGGGAGATCGGCTCCGATCAAGGCGCTCCTTCTCGACCAGACGATCATCGCCGGCGTCGGCAACATATACGCCGATGAGACCCTGTTCGCCGCCGGAATCGATCCTCACCGGCCCGGTGGATCGCTCACCTTCGAAGAAATCGAGAGGTTGCTCGAGGCGCTGCACCAGGTGCTGGAAGCCGGCATCGCCGCCGGTGGCACCACCCTCGGTGACTCGGCCTATCTCCTCCCCGACGGCCGGTCCGGGGAGTTCATCAGCAAACTCGCCGTGTACGGGAGGGAGGACGAGACCTGCCCGCGTTGTGGCGACTCGATCGTCCGCGACGTGATCCGCAATCGCAGCACCTTCTGGTCCGCTGGCTGTCAGCGATGATCTGGCAGGCATCACATCGGGCCGGCAGCGCCGGGTAGCCGGTAAAATCTCGGTATGGCAAAGCTGACCGCAAGCGAACGAGCGAAGCTGCCAGACAGCGCCTTTGCCTACGTCGATTCGACGGGAAAACGGCGTCTTCCCATCAACGACGAGTCGCACGTGCGCAATGCGCTGAGCCGTTTCGATCAGGTGCACTTCGAGTCGGATGCGGCGCGTGAGCGATCCCGAACGCGATTGCTCAACGCCGCCAAGAAATATGGGTTGGTGCCGGTGGGCTTCATCACCGGACAGCTGGAATCGGAGCGGAAGCTCGGCGCAGCGTCAACGGAGCCTGCTGCCCTCCCCTCCGGGCTCGTCACGCTGCTGTTCACCGACATCGAGGG
>SMVB01074694.1_pt1 | contig 14559 bp, 13 predicted proteins | sample 2456461 | NCBI WGS metagenome assembly SMVB01 (sample SAMN11095934, study PRJNA526329) | marine sediment metagenome | biome: Marine sediment; feature: Surficial sediment; material: Deep marine sediment; isolation source: Hadal surficial sediment | place: Pacific Ocean | collected 2014-05 | depth... | reverse complement strand
TGGTCGGGGCGCCCGGATTCGAACCGGGGGCCTCCTGCTCCCAAAGCAGGCGCGCTACCAGGCTGCGCCACGCCCCGTCGCCCGGAAAGTAAGGGCTTTTAGGTGTTTCGACAACCGCGGGCGGTGTCGGGAACCGACAAATAGGCGAACAAATAGAAAAAGAACGAGAAAATCGCGTCACATAGGCGTCACACCGGGTTGCTTTAGCGTTCTGCGTCCAGATCCCCGTTGCAGCATCAGAAGTCCGCGCGCAAAAGCGACCGGCAGGCACTGGATCGGCGCCCGCCACCGGCTGATCGCCCAAGAGAGAGTTTCCGGCTAGCGTTTGATACCGAGAAAAGCGTGCATCACCTGATCGTCGGCAAGCAGATCTTGCGCCTTGCCGGACAGGATCAGCCGGCCGCTTTCCAACACGTACCCCCGGTCGGCGACGCTCAGCGCCTGGCGCACGTTCTGCTCGACCACGAGGATGGTCACACCCCTGTCCCTCAGCGCATGGATAAGCTGGAACAGATCCCTGACCACCAGTGGCGCGAGCCCCAGGGAAGGCTCGTCCAAAAGCAACAGCCTCGGCCGCGCCATCAGGCCCCGGAGCAGGGCCAACATCTGCAACTCGCCGCCGCTAAGATTGTAGGCGCGCTCGTCCAGCCTGCCCTGCAGGCGCGGGAACAATTCGAGGTCGGTTTCGATGTCGCGCGCAACCTGATCCCTGTCCTTGCGATGGTAGGCCCCGAGGAGAAGGTTTTCGCGCAACGTCATGTTGGTGAAGATCTGCCGGCCCTCGGGAACATGGGCGATGCCCAGGGCCATGATCCGGTGCGCGGGCAGGCGGTCGAGGCGCCGGCCGGCAAATTCGATACACCCCGCCGCCGGTTTCTCGACGCCGCAGATGGCCCGAATGGTCGACGATTTCCCGGCCCCGTTGACCCCGACCAGGGCGACGATCTCGCCTTCGTTTACCGCAAGGTCCAGACCGACCACGGCGCGGATCTTGCCGTAGCGGACGTCAAGCCCCTCGACCGTCAGCAAGCTCATCGCTCTCCAACCCCATATAGGCTTCGATGACCCCCGGGTCCGCCTGCACCTCGCTCGGCGGTCCCTCGCAGATTTTCTCGCCGAAATTCAGGACCACGATGTGGTCGCAAAGCTCCATCACCAGATCCATCTTATGCTCGATCAGGAGCAAGGTCCTGCCCGACGCGATCACCTGCTCGAGCAGGCGTTTCATTTCGTTTGTTTCCTGCGGCACCATGCCGCCGGTGGGTTCGTCCAGCAACAGGAGTGTCGGCTCACGGGCCAGCGCCCGGGCCAGTTCGAGCTTGCGCAACTCCCCGAGCGGCAGGTTCTTGGCCAGGACATCGGCCTTGTCGATCAGCCCGGTTAACTCGAGCAGCTCGTAGATTCGCGCGCGACGCTCGCGTTCGGCCGCCCGGTCGTGCCCGACGAGACGCCAGAGCGGCATTCCCGGCAGCCGGTGCTGCGCCGAGCGGACATTGTCGAACACGGTCATGCGCATGAACAGGCGCAGGTTTTGAAAGGTCCGCGCGAGACCGAGTTGGACGATATCGTGGGTCGAACGCCCGACGATCTCCCGCCCCTGAAAGCGTATGCCGCCCGTGGTTGGCGCGACCACGCCGGTCAGGATGTTGAACATCGTCGTCTTGCCGGAACCGTTGGGGCCGATCAACCCGACCGCCATTCCCCTCGCCACCTCGAAGCTCAGATTGTCGAGCGCGACATTGGCGCCGAACTTCATGGTGATCCCGTCGACCGCCAGAATTGGCGCGTCTTCGGCGACGGGCGCCGGGTACGACACCGCTGCCGCGGGTCGCCGGCCCGGCGGGCCGGAGGTGTCCGGGCGATCCGGTCCGGGGCGGCGGCGGACCGAACGCAGTCGGTGCATCAGTTCTTCGTCGAGCAGGCCGCGATGGCGGAAGATGAGCAGCACTGCGACCAGACCGCCGAACATGATCATGCGATACTCGCTGAGCCAGCGCAGGGATTCGAGGAGCCCGATGTCGATGCCGACGCCGAGCAGCGGGCCCAGCGCCGTGCCCAAACCGCCGATGAGGCCGTAGGCCAGGGCGTGCACGCCGAGCATGATGCCGAAATTCCTCGGCTCCAGATAGGTGGTGAAATGGGCGAACAGGGCGCCGCCTTCGCCGGCGATAAACCCCGCCAGCGCGACGGCCAGAATCTTGAAGCCGGTGACGTTGACGCCCTGCATCGAGGCCGCCAATTCGTCCTCCCCGATCATCCGGAAGATCGATCCCAGCCGCGTATGCTCGAGAACGAAGAAGCCGGCCAGCACCAGGCCAAGCAGCACATAGATCAGCACCACATATTGGGCCTGGGAGATGTCGTTCTCGAAGATATAGCGGATGCCCCGGAAGCCTTCCGAGCCATTGGGCCCGACCAGCTCGCCATCGATCTCGACCTGGTAGCGGAATACGTTGAGCAGCAAACGCACCATCTCGCCGAAGGCCAGCGTGGCGACGGCGAAATAAAGCCCGCGCAGGCGAAAGGTCGGCAGCCCCAGCATCACGCCCGCAATTGCGGCGACAACCGCGGCCGCGGGGATCGCCAGCCACAGCGGCAGTTGCCAGACGACGGTGCAGATTCCGGCCGTATAGGCGCCGATGGCGAAGAATCCCTGCTGGCCGAAGGAAATCTGCCCGACGATCAGCAAAAGATAGGCGCTCAACGCCAGGAAGGCGATCATGCCCATGTTGGCCATGACGCTGTACAGGTAATCCATCCCCTAGGCCCGCTGGGCTTCGGCGCCGATCCCGTCACCCCCGGTCGACCCGAACATTCCCCCCGGCCGAAAAATCAAGAAGGCGAACAGGATGAGATAGGCGACCAGATCGCGGTACTCGGCGCCGAGGAACCAGGCGGCCTGGATTTCGGCGATGCCGAGGAGAAGGCCGCCGACGATGGCGCCGGGGATCGAGCCCATGCCGCCGATGATCATGGCGATCAACCCCTTGATCGTCGCCCAGAGGCCGAAAAAGGGCGTCACCTGCTCCTGAGTGACGGCGATCAAGTAGCCCGCGATCCCGCCGATAACCGACGCCAAAATGAACGCCTGGAAGCCGATCCGATGGACGTTGAGACCGAGCATTCGGGCAGCACCGATGTTGTTCGACACGGCCCGCATGCTGCGGCCGAACCGGGTCCGATAAACGATCCACCATAAGGCCGTCATGACGACCAGGGCCGAGCCCCACATCAACAGATAGTCGATGCGCACGATGAAGGGGCCGAATTCCAGCGAGCCCAGTTCGAACGGCGCCGCGAAGGGATAGGCGTAGGTCTGGCTCCAAGGCGACTGGGCGACCAGTTCTTCGAGCTGCATCCAGATGGCGAAGCTGGCGACCATCGAAGCCAGAACCGCTTCCTGCGGGATCAACCGGAAGCACAGCCGCTCGACGTAAATCCCGGCGACCACCGTCATACCGATGGTGATCAGCAGCGCCAGGAGAGGCTGGTCGGGCATCGCCCGGAGCAGGGTAGAGCCGGCGAACACGCCGATCAGGATGGTCGAACCGTAGGCCAGGTTGACCCGCCGCAGCACGCCGAAAATCAAGGTAAAGCCGAGACCGAGAAGGGCGTAGGACGAGCCCACCATGATGCCGTCGAGGAGGTTCTGCACGATGTCGATGACGACTTGCACTGGACAGCCAACCTCCCCTATCGGCGGACAGCGTTACGGACGCTCTTCGAGACTCCTGCGGCCAAGATAGGCTTCCTGAACGAGATCGGAATCGGCGAACGTGCCGGGGTCGCCGTCGAACGCCACCGTGCCCAGGTTCAGCACCACCACCCGGTGGGCGATGGCCAGCGCCAACTGCACGTTCTGTTCGACCAGGAGTATGCTGGCCCCTTGCTTGTTAAGCGCGGCAATGATTTCGAATATCTCATCGACGATGATCGGGGCGAGGCCCAGGGACGGCTCGTCGAGCATCAGCATCTTGGGCCGGGCCATGAGCGCGCGGGCGATGGCCAGCATCTGCTGCTCGCCGCCGCTCATCGTCCCGGCCTCCTGGCCCGCCCGCTCGCGCAGGCGCGGGAAATACTCCATCATCCTCTCGATATCCTCGGCAACCCCGGACTTGTCCGAACGCAGTCGCTGGTAGGCGCCCATGCGAAGGTTTTCCAACGCCGACAGGTTGGGAAACACCAGACGGTTTTCCGGCACGAGGGACAGCCCTTTGCCCACGATGGCGGATGGTGCAAGCCCGGCGATATCCCGATCGCCGAACTGCAACCGCCCCCCGGTGGGGCGGATAATGCCGGCCAAGGCCCACAGCGTGGTGCTCTTGCCGGCGCCGTTGGGGCCGATCAGACAGGTCACTTCGCCGGCCTTGGCCTCGAAGGAAATCCCGTGCACGACCTCGATCCGTCCATAGGCGACGCGCAGATCCGAGACCACCAGCATCACGAATCCCTCTTGGAGCCGAGATAGGCGGAGCGGACCTTGGGATCCGCTTGAATCTCCGCCGGCGTACCTTCGGCGAGCTTCTGGCCGAAATTCAGCACCACCACATTTTGAGCCACGTTCATGACCAGATCGAGCACGTGGTCGATCAACAGGATGGTCGTGCCCTGTTTCTGCAGCGTGCGGATGGTATCGACGAGCTCGGCGATCTCGCTCACATGCATCCCTGCCGCCGGTTCGTCGAGCATCAAGAGCTTGGGGTCCGTCGCCATGCCGCGGGCGACTTCCAGCCGCCGCGCCTCGCCGAGGCTGAGATTACCGGCCAGCACGTCGCGGTGGTCGGAAAGATGGCTGTTCTTGAGCACCTCGTTCAGCCAGGCGCGCACCGAGGCGTCGGCCTTGATCCAGCTCTTCAATCTCGACTCTCCGGGCCGGCGCTTGGAGGCCACCCAAAGGTTCTCCCAAACGGTCAGGCTATCGAACACGCGGATGTTTTGGAAGGTGCGGGCGATGCCGGCGCGGATCACCTGATGGGTGGCCAGCCGCGTTATGTCGCGGTCCTCGAAATATATCGCGCCGGAGGTCAGCGGATAGACGGATGTGATCAGGTTGAGGGTGGTGCTCTTGCCCGAGCCGTTGGGGCCGATCAGGGCCATGATCTGGCCGGCTCCGACCTCGAACGAGAGATTGTCGACGGCCCGGATGCCGCCGAAATTCTTCACCACCTGGTCGAGCACCAGCATCAGTTTTCCTTGCCCACCCTACCGCCGCGGATGCTGAAGAAACTTTTGAGGCGCTGGACCACCTTGGCGTCGATAAACCCGTGCGGCCGCACGTTCATGGCGATCACCACGGCGGCGCCGTAGATCATCATGCGGTACTCTCCCAGGAATCGCAGGCCCTCGATCAGGGCGAGGAAGAAGAGCACGCCGACGACGGGTCCAAGCCAGCTTCCCAGCCCGCCGACGAGTACGTAGGCGACGGCGATGATGGCGACCGACAGGCCGAACGCCAGGGGGCTGAGAAACGTCGTGTAGTGCGCGTACAACCCGCCGCCCAGACCGGCCGCGGCGGCGCCGATGGCGAAGGCCCCGATCTTGATCCAGACCACGTTGATGCCGGCGCTCGCGGCCGCCAGCTCGTCGGCCCCGACGGCGCGCATGGTGGCCCCCAGCCGCGAGCGCTCGAGGACGGCGTAGAAGACCAGCACGATAGCGACGATGGCGACCACCAGAAGCGTCACATCGAGGGAGGTCCAGGAGTTGTCGTTGAAATAGCTGATGTGGCGGAAGCCTTCGGGACCCACCGGACCGACCTCGGCGCCGCCGACCTGGCGGGTGAAATAAAGGATGTTCAGCCCATTGCGCACGATCTCGCCGAAGGCGAAGGTGGCGATCGCCAGATACAGCCCCTTAACGCGCAGCGCGGGAAAGCCGACCATCACCCCGATAAAAGCGCTGACCACCATCCCCATGAGCAGCGCCAGCAGGAGCGGCACCCCCCATAGCACGGTGGCGATCGCCGAAACGTAGGCGCCGATGGCGTAGAAGCCCTGCTGGCCGAAGGAGACCTGGCCGGTCAGCGCCACCGCATATACCGACAGGCCCAACAGGATGTGGATGCCGGTCTGGGTCACCAGGGAATAGAAATAGTCCATCTGCGCTCCTTGGTATTACTGGTACAGGCTCCGCTTGCCGAGCAAACCCGTCGGGCGCACGACCAGGACCGCGAACAGCACGAGATAGGCCACGATGTCGCGAATGGTGGCGTTGAACAGGTAGTTGGTTCCGGCTTCCAACACGCCGAGGATCAGGCCGGCGATGATCGCCCCGGGAACGCTGCCCAGGCCGCCGAACACCGCGACGACCAGCCCCTTGATGGTCAACACGCTGGCCAAGCCCGGGATGATGGTGCCGATGGTCAGGGCCAGCATGAAGCCGGTGGCGCCGGCGATGGCGCCCGAGATGACGAACACCATCTCGTTGACCCGGTGGATCATGGCGCCGCACAGCTGGGCCGCCACCGGCTGCTCGGAAATCGCCCTGGTCGCCAGACCCAGCCGGGTGTGGAAGATCATGTAGTACAAACTGCCGACGGCCGCCAACGCCATGGCGGCGAGCAACAGATAGTCATGGCGCAAAATGATATCGGCGTAGGTGAACTCGAAGGCGCCGTAGAGCAGCGGATTGGGGAACTCCATGGGTTGCCCGTCGGTCACGTGCGAAAGGATCTCCTCGATCAGGATCAACATGCCGAAGGAGCTCATCAGCGGCGCCAGTTCGTACTCCTTGGGCAGGAAACGAAAACACAATTGGTAGACCAGCCAGCCGATCGCCGCGGCCCCGGCCACGGCAATCACGAACACCAGGGAAGTCGGCACCGCCTCGCCCGACAGCCGATACACCGCCAGCCCGAGATAGGCCCCGGCCAACGCCGTCGGACCATGGGCCAGGTTGAACTTCTGCATGACCCCGAAAACAAGGGTGAAGCCGATGCCGATCATGGCGTAGCTGAACCCGAAGAGAAGCCCGTCGACCAGAGATCCAATCATCGCCTACACACGCTCCGCCCGATCCGCCGGGCCTTCGATTTCACTGAAAGTCAGAGCAATTCCAACCATTATTGAAGCTATCCCGTGCCCTGTGTTCCGCGATGCATCGACCCGGCGCTTAAAAAAAATGCGTCGGATTTGAACCGCGAGCATGAGGAGAAAAAAACCCGAACAGGCAACAACCCCTCCCTACCCTCCCCCGGGAAGGGGGAGGGCTCTTGCGGGAGGGAAAGCCCGGCCAGGGCCAGAGTTGGCCCGCCCGGGCGAAAGTTGCCTGAAGCCTTGCCTACTACTCGACGCCCTTCAGGGGACCGGTGCCGCCGAGCGCCTTGGGCCGCCAGTAGATGCCCCACTTGGCGCCCTTGGCCTGGGCCAGCAGCCACGGCTTGCTGATGTCGCCATCGTGCTTGACCGAAGTCTTGTTGTTCGAGACGATGAGCCCCAGCAGGCCTTTCCAGGTTCCCACCTTGGCAACGTAGTCGCGGATCTTCCGGCGATCGGCGGCCAGCGTTTCCGGCTTGAGCTGCACGTCGGTGTTCTCGAGAGCCTGGACCACCACCGTCATCACTTCCCACACCGCGGCGCTGTGGATGTCCATGAAGCCACCCTTCTTGGCGACGATCTTGGCGATGCGCCGGGCTTCGGCGTTGACCGGAGCAAAGGCCGTCGGGATGATCATATTCTGCACTTCCTTGGCGCAGCCCTGCAAAGTCTCGATGGATGAGGACGAGGTCAGGCCGATCAGGATCTTATGCTTGATCCGCTGGCGCTTGGCTTCACGCATGAAGCCGCAGGTCGTGAAGGGATGGGCCGAGATGATCAGGGCGTCGGCATTGGCCGCCTTGATCCTGCGCGCCTGGGTGCTGAACTGGGTGTCGTCGAAGTGCCAACCCCTCTCCACCTTCACGTCCAGGCCGACGGCCAGCGCGTGCTTGCGCATGACCTTGAAGGTCGCGGTGGAGTGGGCAAAATTGTCCTCGTAGCCGAAAGCGACGGTCTTGATGCCGATCGCCTTGAGATGCTTCATGACGGCCAGATACATCACCGATTCGTTGGGCGAAGCGCGGAAGCCCCAGGGCGATATCTTGCCCAGGCCCGGCTTGGCCGAGGTGTCCGAGAAGACCATGAACTGCAGGCCGGTATCGCTCTTGTCATCGAGCTTCTTCTGGAGGATGCCGAAGACCGGCTCCAGCGCGCTCGAGCAGGTCGGACCAACGGCCAACAGCACCTTGTCGACGCTCGCCATCTTGCGCACCACGGCCAGCGCCTCTTCGGCCTTGCAGCCCGAATCATAGAAGGTGGTCTTGATCTTGCCGATGCGGCCGTCCTTCAACTTGATGCCGCCCTTGGCGTGCAGTTCCTCCACGAAGGCCATGTAGACCGCCTTGGAGTTGACGCCGAAACTCTTGAACACCCCCGTCTGGACCCAGAAGGCCCCGAACGGGATGGAAACTTCCTCGGCCGCCTTGGCGGCTGTCGACAGACCGCCCGCCATCAACAATGCGGCGGCTGCGGACATGATGGATCTTCGCATGCTAACTCCTCCCAGGGTTCCGGTAGCCGGTCCAAGGACGAACGCTACGTTCGTCGGATTACCTCGCTACCACCAAGATGCCTCCGCGCCACGACATGGCACGGGAGGTCTTCATATCCCGGCTCGCAAATCCGGGGAATTCGGCGTGTAATTTGTGTTGTTTGCGGCTCACGGCTTCGCTACCGCGCCCTGGCCGGACTCTGTCGCGTTCACCAGACAGGCCATGTTGCCGAAGGGGTGCTTGTTCTCGTGCATCAACTGGTGGGCGTGCCCGATCTGATCGAACGGGTAAGTGCCCGAGAGGCACGGATCGATCTTGCGCTCGCTCACCATCTGGTTGACCGCGGCGGCCTGATCGTCGTTGGACAGATGGCTGCCCTGCAGGCGTTTTTGCATCATCCAGTGGTAGCGAAGGTCCATCGTGATGGTGTAGCCGGTGGTGCCGGCACAGATCGCGATCATGCCGCCGGTGTCGCAGACGAAGCCGGAGGTCGGCAGCGTCGCCTCGCCGGGATGCTCGAAGACGATGCGCGGGCTGCTGCGTTCGCCGACCGCCTCCCAGATCGCCTTGCCGAAAGCGCGCGCGCCCTTGGCCCAGGCGCCCCATTCGGGGCTGGTGGTGTCGGGCATCGTGCCCCAATGATCGAAGTCGTTGCGATTGATCACACCGACCGCGCCGCGGTCGAGGCAAAACTGGCGTTTGTCATCGTCGGATACGACGGCAACGGCGCGTCCGCCCTGGGCGCTGACGATCTGCAGCGCCATGGAGCCGAGCCCGCCGGCGGCGCCCCAGACAAGCACGACGTCGTCCTTGCCGACCACGTTGGGCGCCCAGCCCATCAGCATCCGGTAGGCGGTCGACGCGCACAGCATGTAGCACGCCGCTTCCTCCCAGGTGAGGTGCTTGGGTTTGGGCAGGCACTGGTGCGACTGCGCCCGGGCGAACTGGCAGTAGCTGCCGTAGTTCGTCTGATAGCCCCAGATGCGGGTGCTCGGCGCCAGCATCGGGTCCTTGCCGGAGACAACCCACGGATCGTCCGGCTCCCACCAGCCGCTGTGAATCACCACCTCGTCGCCGACCGCGACGTTGCTCACTTCATCGCCGACCGCCCAGACAATACCGGAGGCGTCGCTGCCGCCCGCGTGGAAGTCCTCGGGCTCGCCCTTCTTCTGCCGGTCGGCGATGACGTCGACCGGGTAGCCGAGCGCCGCCCAGACATTGTTGTAGTTGATCCCCGTGGCCATGACGTAGATGAGCACGTCCTTGGGGCCGATCGCCGGCGTGGGGATCACTTCGCGCTTCCAGGAATCCTTGGGTTCGCCGAAACGATCCTGGCGGACGACAAAAGCATGCATCCGATCCGGCACGCTGCCCACGGCCGGACGATCGCCCAGATCGAAAAGCGACTGCTTTCCCGCGCCGCTACGCGCCAGATTGTCGGCCACCGGCAATCCTCCCGCCTCGCTCCCGAGTCCGCCGCGCAAATCGTACGCGGTCCCGCCCAGGTTTTTCCATGCTCCACATCAACATCCGGCCCTTGCAATTTGTCAAGTAAATATTAGATTGCAGAAATTGTAATTCATATACGGGAAATTGCATCCTGTCGGAGGAGATGATCGAGTGTCGGTTCAGCCCGGCTAGTGCGTCGGGCCGGCGGTTGGTGTTTCCTGGTTTGGCCACTTCAGGGGCCAACCGTACCTGCTCGATTGTCGAGGGATGCACCCGACGCTCGCCGACAACGGAGATGAACGCGTAATGGCAATCAAGTTTCAACCCATCGGGACCGATAGCGTCTCGAAACGGATCGCCGAGCAGATTCGCGAATCGATCGTCGAGGGCGCGCTCAAGGTCGATGACCGGCTGCCCACCGAGGAGGAACTGGCGCGTCAGTTCGGCGTGTCACGGCCGACGGTGCGCGAAGCGTTGAAACGGCTCGCCGCGCAGCATCTCACCCGTTCGCGCCGCGGTCCGGGCGGCGGGACGTTCATCAACCGTCCGAGCCATCAGGAGGTTGCCTCGCACCTGACCACGGCGTCCACGCTGATGGTGACGCTCGGCGAATTCAACCTCTCGGACATAGCCGAGGCGCGCAAGGAAATGGAGTTGCTGTGCGGGCGCTTGGCCGCGTCGCGGCGCGAGGACAGCCATCTGCGCGATATGGCGGCGGAAATCGAAGTGCAGAAGAACCCGGAATTGTCGGACGAGGATTTCTGCGCCTCCGACGTCCGCTTTCACCGGGCGCTGGTCGATGCCTGCCGCAACCCGGTGCTGCAGTTCGTCATGTTCGCCGTGATCGAGGCGCTCCAGCCGGTCGAGAACATGATCATCTTCCGCTTCAGGGACCGCCAGCGCAGCGTCGTTCAGCACGAGCGCATTCTGGCCGCGGTGCGCGCCCGCGACGCCGATGCGACCGCGCTCGCCCTCAACGAGCTGATGACGTATCTGCGCGAGCAGTTCGCCCAGGCACAGCAGGCGCGCGAACTGCGGCAATCCGAGGGTGCGGCGGAACCGGCAACGGTATAGACGCGGATCGCGGCCCGGGGGCACGTCCGGGACTCTGGCGAATCCGCAGCCGGCGGCGCGGTTTCGATTGGATACGGGAGAGGCCAATGAGATTTCTCGCGATATTTGCGGTTTTGGTGCTGTCGTCGGCGGCCAGCGCCGGCGAACGCGCCAAGGCCGATGTCAGCTGCAAGGCGACCGGCCAGAAGCTGGTCTACGACTGCACGATCATGCTCACGAATAGGAAAAGCGGCGAGCCCATCGCCGGCGCCAAGATCGTGGTCAAGGCCGCCATGCCGTCGATGCCGATGGCCCACAACGTGGCGCCGGTCGAGGCCAAGGCCATGGCCAAGCCCGGCGCCTACCATGCCCGCATCCGAATCCAGATGCATGGCGAATGGGCCTTGACCATCGATGTCAGCGGCCCCTTGCGCGACCGCCTCTTCAAGAAGCTGCGGTTCGGCGCGATGGGTGCGATGAAACACGGCGGGGGGAAGCGCAAAGGCGAATAGGGCCGCATGCCCGCGACGCCGATCCCGCGCCCGAAGCCGCCCAAGCGGATGCCGCGCACCGAGTCCACGACGTGCAGCTAGCGGCGCATTATCGGCGCAGCTTGGTATGAGTTCGCCTGAACACGCAGACGATCACGCACTCTCAGTCGATATATTTCCAGTAAGTGTCTTTCTTCGTGACATAGCCGCCGCGGAACTCCCACAGATCGCAGCCGGTATATTCAAACGGCTCGCCTTCCACGGGCGTACCGCGCACGACCCATTCGGAGATCGCCTTGGTCTGGTCGCAGATCCAGTGCCGCATTTCTTCCCAGCGCATGTCCGGGATCTGGTCGAAACGGGCGCGCAGAACTTCGCCGATCACTTCCTTGCCGAGACAGCGCCGCCCTTCCGGCGCATTGGGCCCGCGCGCCATTAGCCATTCGCAGTCGTCAACGAAATGAGACAGGATTGCGCTCACATCATGCTTGTTGAACCCGTCCTGGATCTCGTCGAGCAACTCGATCGTCAATTCACGCGACATGGCGATTCTCCCAAAATTAGAAGTCGGAAACCGGAATACCGAATTCCGGTATCCGACTACCGAATGAACAACTTACTGAGACATCACATCTAGTCCAAGGTGTGCAGCTCGCGGCGCATGATCTTGCCGGTGCTGGTCTTGGGCAGATCGGCCACGAACTGAACTTCGCGGGGCACCTTGTAGGCGGCCAGATGCTGGCGGCAGAAGTCGGTGATCTCCTTCGCCTTGGCCTTGGCGTCGGGTTTGAGCACGATATAGGCTTTGGCGATCTCGCCCTTGACCTCGTCCGGCTTGCGGCCGATGGCCGACATGGCGACCGCCGGGTGCATGGCGAGCACGCGCTCGATCTCGGCCGGATAGACGTTGTAGCCGGCCGTCAGGATCATGTCCTTCTTGCGGTCGACGACATAGATATAGCCGTCCTCGTCCATGGAGCAGAGATCGCCGGAGTGCAGCCAGCCGTCGGGCTCGATGGCCTCCGCGGTCGCCGCCTCGTTGCCGAAATAGCCCTGCATGACGATCGGCCCCCTGCACATGAGTTCGCCGACCTCGCCCCGCGGCAGCGTCGCGGACGCGTCGTTCTCGTCGGCGATCCGGCATTCGGTATAGGGGAGCGCGACGCCGACGGAGCCGAGCCGGTTCTCGGCGTACCAGGTGTTGGCGGTGCCCGGGCCGGCCAGTTCGGTCATGCCCCAGAGCTCCAACAGCGGCGCCTCGAAACGCGCCTCCACTTCCTCTCCCGTGGCAACGGGGGTGGCCTGGCCGCCGACGATCAGGCGCTTGATGCTGGACAGATCGTATTTTTCGAAATCGCGATGCGCCAGCATCATCATGTATGAGGTCGGCACCCCGTCATAGAGCGTCGCCCGGTGCTCCTGGATGGCGCCGAGCACCGCAGTTTCCTCGAACCGAGGCAACAGCACGAAGGTGTAGCCATACAGGAAGGCGCCGTTCATGATCACGTTGCCGTAAACATGAGCGCAAGGCAGCGCCGACACCGAGACATCCTCGTGAATCCGCCGGTGGATCATGGCCGTCAACGCCGCATTGGTGATGACGGCCTTGTGGCTCTGCATGGCGCCCTTGGGATGGCCCGTGGTGCCCGAGGTGTAGCAAATGGTGGACAGCTCGTCCCGGTCGCGCTCGGGCGCATCGAAACTGTTGGCGCCGGCCCCGAGCATCTCATTGAACGACAGCGCCCCCTTGGGCAGGTTGTCGCCGAACAGCACCACATGCTCGAGCGGCGTGTCCCCTTTTATGTCCATCAACCCCTCGCCGGCGTCGGCGCCGGCGACGATCGCCTTGGCCTCGCAATCGTTGGCGACGTAGCCCACCTCTTCGGGCGTCAGCATCACGTTGATCGGGTTGACGACGGCGCCGGTCTTGGCGATGCCGTGGTAGCTGACGACCCATTCCCAGCAGTTCTGCGCATACAGCGTCACCCGGTCGCCGGGCTCCACCCCCTTGGCCTTGAGGCCATTGGCGAGCTGGCAGGCGAGATGGTCGATCTCCGTGAAGCTGAATCTGCGCGCGTCGACGACGAGCGCGGTCTTGTTACCGTAGGTTCGCGCCCCGTGGCTCGAAATCTCTCCCAGGTATTTCAACATGGCATGTCTCCCCTCGTTTGCCGGCGACCCTCAGGGTTTGAGCACGATGCGGCCTAGAATCCGGCCGTCCCGCAACTCGTTGAGCACCGCGTTGGCCTCGGCTAGCGGCCGGGCGGCAACCGGTATCGACGGCACCTTGCCCGCGCGCGCCAACGCCATCACCTCGTGCATTTCCTGGAGGGTGCCGACGTAGGAGCCGCGGATGTTGAGCATCATCAGCGGCATCATCACCAGCGGCAGCGGCATGGCGTCGCCATAGAGGCCGACCGATACCAGCGTGCCCCCCTTGCGCAATACGTCGAGGCCGAAGCGCGAGGTCTCGGGCCGGCCGACGAAGTCGATCGCCGCCGCCGCCCCGCCCCCGGTGATCTCGCGTACCCTTGCGACCGCGTCGGGGGCGCCGTTGTCGATGGTCTCGTCGGCGCCGGACTGGCGCGCCAGACTGCGCTTGGTGGCGTCGATGTCGGCGACGATGATCTTGCCCTTGAGCACCGATTTCCCGAAGACCACGGCGGAGAGCCCGACGCCGCCGGCGCCGATCAGCACGACATCGTCGCCGGCGGTCTCGGCGCCGGTCTTCTTGAGCGCGCTGTAGGCGGTCAGGCCCGAACAGGCATAGGTGCAGGCAAGCTCGGCCGGCAGGCCGGTATAATCGATCAGATACTTGGCGTCGGGCACAATGATATGGTCGGCATAGCCGCCGGGCCAGCGCACGCCGATGGTGCGCTGTTTCAGGCACAGAAGCTCCTCGTCGCGCCGGCACACATCGCATTCGCCGCAGCCGATCCAGGGGTAGACCACGCGCTTGTCTCCGATCTCCACGCCGCCATCCCGTGGTCCAGGCACGTCGGGGCCCAGCGCCGCGACCACGCCGACGACCTCGTGCCC
>SMVB01361036.1_pt1 | contig 14561 bp, 9 predicted proteins | sample 2456461 | NCBI WGS metagenome assembly SMVB01 (sample SAMN11095934, study PRJNA526329) | marine sediment metagenome | biome: Marine sediment; feature: Surficial sediment; material: Deep marine sediment; isolation source: Hadal surficial sediment | place: Pacific Ocean | collected 2014-05 | depth 0-1... | reverse complement strand
AGCTACCCAGAGAAAATTTCGATCGTAGATGGCGTGCAATGTGAAACTTGCCATGGTCCCGCCTCGGCGCATGTTGCCGATGGGAAAATTCTCCGCATGAACAAGGACGCGGTCATCGACATCTCGGCCAATATCCGGATGCCCGATGAGGGCCTTTGCGTAACTTGTCATAATCCTGAAAGCCCACCGTGGAATCCGGAGAAGTTCACGACGAAGTCGGGCGAAAAGACTGGATTCGATTTTGATCGGGCGGTGCGGATTATCGCGCACGGGAACCCGAGGCGCGCCGGTGTCGACCAAAGAGAAACTGCGGCCACGCCGGGTACTCGATAGTTTCTAGCGCATTGCGCGCTATTCAACTTGGGGCACTCAAGAAAGGATTGGGCCTTTCAACGTGCATGCTTATCGCCGGGGCCTTGAGATGATGATGGGTCACGGAGTTGTTGCTGTGCTTGCGGCGCTTGCAGCGTGCTCCACAGGGAACGAGGCGGAAGGGCAAGAACCCACGCCGGAGTCTTCGTGGAAGGACGGCTTCGCGGGGGAGTTGCAGCTCGGATTGGATACGGCGCGTTCCTCGCGCGACAGCGATATCACGCTGGACCAGGTGCTCCGTTTGAGAATCGATCCGCCGAAACATGAGCGCATTCATATTCGCTCCACGCTCTGGATGATCGAAGACCTGGATGGCCATGAGGACCCGTCGAGTTCACTCCGAACGATAAACAACGCGTCCGATGCGGCGGTGCAGGCCCGGCTGATGAGTCTTTATCTTGAGGTGGACGATATCGGCGGCGATTCGACGCTGCGCGTGGGTCGCCAGCGTATCACGGACGGCGTCGTCTACAATCGTATTGACGGCGGGTACTTCAAGTGGCGCGATCCGATTTGGGAGGCGTACGTTTTCGGCGGGGCGCGGGCGTCGGTATATAGAGACGCGCATGAGGACCTCTCCACGGGGGCGGGCGCCTCGCTTCGGCTGCCCACGAACACGCGCGTGGGTGTGGATTACTTCTACGGAAATGATGAGCGCCGGGGCTTCGGGACGGGCGACGTCGAGTCTTCGATCACGACGGTATCTCTTCGTCAGGCGCTGACGAAGCAGCATTCGGTGTATGGGCGCGCCTCGTGGTTCGACACGGATTTGGATGAACTGAGATTTACGGCCCAGGGCTTTTTCACGCAGCGGGAAATCGTCTATTCGGTCTCGTACTACAATCGGCTGAGCACCTTGGCCGAGCGCGTGACCGATGTGAGTGAGTTCTATCGCGTGGTAGGCGAATTCAATGAGTTTCAAGATATTCACGCCCTTGTCGATATCCCCATCACGAAGCGATTTTCGCTGGGGCTGGAAGCGCAATTGCATGACGCTGAAGACGCCTCGCTGGAGTCGGGTAACCGCGACTATCAACGTTATGGTGTGTCGCTCGACCTTTACGATCTGGCGGAGCACTATGATGCAAGTGTCATTTTCGAGTACTGGGACGTCGATTTTGGCGAAGGGCAGTGGACGATCACGGGTGAAGTGACGCGCAATTGGAAGGACACCGCCGCAACGCTGGGGGTCGATTATATTCGGTTCCAAGATAGGGTAACGCTATTCGATCCGGACGTACAGGAGGTCTTAGTCGTTGAAACTCACGAGAATATCTATTCAGTTTACTTGAAAGTGAAGCACGAGATTAATGAACGGCAGGGGATCCGCGTTTATGCGATTTTAGAGGAAGACGACGGTCCTGATTCGCCGTATTGGCGTTTGCGTGCGGAGTATACACTGAGATTTTAGCTGTTGGAGAGAGTTCATGAAGAGCCGGTTTACAGCCCAATTTAAGGTCATCGCCACTGTGGTGATGCTCTACGCGCTCGTGGTGGCGTGTTCGACTTTGCGTGAGATGACGCGCGCGAAGCCGAATCGCGGGGTCTTCGCAAACCATGAGTTCCATGTCCAGGAAGGAATGGATTGCACGGACTGTCACGAATTTTCTCCGGGCGAGCGGGCGACCTTTCCGGACCATGAGACCTGTTCCATTTGTCACGATATTCCGGAGGATACGATCGCGGATGCTTCGTGTTCGATGTGCCACACGCGCAACGACTATTCGGTTTGGCCGCAGCGCGTGGTACTCACGGAAGAGATCAATTTCGATCATACGGTGCATCTGGCCGCGGCGGTCTCGTGCACTGAATGTCATGCGAATCCGGACGGCGCTCCGGTCGCGGCGGGCAGGCTGATGCCGTTGTGCATGGATTGTCATGAAAACCGGGAATTTGAATTTGCTTCAATCGCGGACTCGGGCGTGGTCGGTAAGATTTTTCGGGCGAACGAATGCTCGGTATGCCATAAGGAGCTCGATCTCGACACGGTGCCTACGCACCGGCATGGTACGCGTCTGGCGCATGATTCGCCGCATGCTTGGGAGACGCTTCATGGTTCGGAATCGCAGCTGTCGCCTCAATTCTGCGGCCACTGTCACGATGAGCAGGAGCACTGTGCGGACTGCCATCGCGTCACGAAGCCACAGAGTCATACGCCTAGTTGGAGCCGGAAGATGCACGGGTTGCAGGCAGCTTGGGACCGGCGGAGCTGCAGTGTGTGCCACGAGGAGGACTCGTGCATGAAGTGTCACGACAGTACTCAGCCGTCGTCTCATCGCGGGAGTTTTGATGCGCCACAGAACACGCATTGTGTGCAGTGTCATTTCCCGCCGGAGAACAATTGCGCGATCTGTCATCAGTCGATTGAACATCGTTCGGCGCCCCGAACGCCGCATGATGTAGAGGGCGGATTCCCTGGAGACTGCAAGCTGTGCCACCCGGGCGGGGTCGGGGGAGCGGTGCCTCACTTGAACAATTTTACTGTGAATTGCACGTTCTGTCACCGGTGACCGCGGGGATCCGGTAATGATTACGCGAACAGCGATTGGACAGAATTGGCGCGCGGCCGGCCCATCGAATGGATGAGGAGCCGGCCGCGCAATGTCGACGAATAAAACTTTGGGCTTAGGTCTAAACTAAAGCTAGTTTTCCTCTCTAACGGTACCTGGGGCGGGCAGTCTGCCGGAGGGACCCATCAATTCGAAGACGTTTCCGTCGGGATCGCGGCCATAGGTGACGCTGATGCCTCCGCCGAGTTCGACGGGCGGACTGTTGAAAAAGGTGCCCGCGTCTACGAGCCTCTTGTACATGGCGTCGATGTCGTCGACCATGATGCCGAAGTGGTTATACCCGTGGTCGTTTACGCCGTACTTGGGATCTTTCGTCTTCGGGGTGGGTGAATCGTACTTGAATATCTCGATGTGCGCGTTGCCGGCGCGAAGCATAACGTAGTTCGCGGAGGAGTTCTTGAGTCCCGTTACCTGGTCGGCGACGGCGCTCCCCTTGGGCCAACCCTGTCTGGAAACCACTTCGCAGCCGAGGAGGTCCCGGTAAAACGCAACGGAACGTTCTAGGTCGTTGGTGGATATCCCCATGTGATGAAAGGCCGTAATCTTCGGCGCGTCATCGGAGTCTACCGCGGCGGCGACCGCCAGGACGCAGGAAACGAGCACGAACGACACGAGAATTTTCGTGCTTAGGTGCCAGTCCGCAACTAACTTGTTCATTTTGGCAGGAAATTTGAGTCCACGCATTGTTCCATCCCTCCTTGTTGGCAATTCGATAGATGGTGACTGCTTGAGCCACCGTGGCTGATAATCGTTCCTTACCATACCATCCGACGGGCACAACTTCATCTGAAATCGAGGGGCGCTGGTTGCCTCTTCGGGGGATCGGATATTTTACGTAACCCGGGCCGAGTATCCGGAGATCGAAATAGCCTACTTAACGGAGATTGGCTCGGGGCCTTTGTCCCTGGCAGCGCCTGTGCGCATCGAAATGCGAAGCCGGCGTCGATCCAGCGCTTCCTCCAGCGTGGTATACAGCACCGGAATGACGACGAGGGTCACAAGGGTCGCGGTCAACAGGCCTCCAATAACGACCCGGGCCATCGGCGCCTGCAACTCGGAGCCCGAACCTACGCCAATCGCCATCGGGACGAGCGCGAGTGTCGTTGTGAGCGTCGTCATGATGATGGGCCGCAACCGGCGCCGGCCGCCTTCTTCAACCGCTTCGTGCAGCGGCATTCCTTGCTTATGGCGGAGCATGTTGATGTAGTCGACCAATACAATCGCGTTGTTGACGACAATTCCAACGAGTACGATCACGCCGAGGATGGACTGGACGCTCAGGGTCGTATCGGTGATCCATAAGATTCCGAGGACGCCGATTGTTGCGAAAGGAATCGAGAACATGATGATGAAGGGCTGCAGGAATGACTCGAATTGCGCCGCCATTACCATGTACACCAGTAAGATGGCGAGCGCCAGGCCCAGCATGAGTTCGCGATGCGATTTTTTCTGTTCTTCATACTCGCCACCGTAGACGAGTGAGAAACCGTCGGGCATCGGAATCTCCCGCATGCTTTTTTCGACCTCCGCCATGACGTTGCCCAGACTGTATTCCGGATCGAGATCGGCGGCGACGGTCAGCACGCGCTCTTGGTTCTTCCGCTCGATCTCCAGGGGTCCAGAGGTCCTGACTTCGCGCAGGAAATTGCTAGCCGGCACGCGTTCGCCGGAGGGCGTGGTCAGCCACTGCGTCCGCAGATCTTTCACGCTCTGGCGGTCCTTTTCCTGTAAGCGGACACGGACGTCATATTCCTCGCCGCCTTCCCGATAACGGGTCGCCACCTCGCCGCCGAAATTGATGCGAATCGCCTCGGCGACGGTTGTGACTGTAAACCCCGCCTCGGCGGCTTTGAAGCGGTCGATGAGCAGCCCGATTTCCGGCCGACCTTCGGCGTCACGCAGATTTGGATCCATGACTCCCTCGATTGCCTCGAGGCGCCGTTTCACTTCTTCGGCGAGGCCCATCGCGACGGTCTGATCGTGCCCGCGAATTTCGACAGAGATTCTTTCGCCGTTTGGCGAGAACTGTTTCATCATCCACATGCCGCCGCCTGGACGCGCATTCGCCCTCAGGCCCGGGATGTTGCCAATCTTTGCCCGGAGCTCTTTCGCGGCTTCCTCGCTGGTTCGCGTGCGGAGGGAGGCATCCACGAGTTCGACTTCCATCCGGCCGCTGTTGGAACCGCTGGACTGGAACCATGAACTCATCCCGAATCGTGTGTTGATGTGCTTTATGTCGTCGCCAAGCGTCTCGTGCGCGATACGTTCCAGTTCCGTGAAAGCCTCGTCAAAGGCCTCCAGCCGCGTTCCTGGAGCCATCGTCCCGTAGACGCGCACCTCGCCTTCGTCCGCAGAGGGCATGTACTCGGATCCAAGCGTCTTGTATAGCGGGAGCGAGGCGGCGAGCAGCGCGCAGCTCACGGTCACGACGACGAGGCGATGTGCGAGCGCGAAATGTAGCACGCGGCGGTAGGCCTGTTCGAGACGTTTCAGCATTTCTTCACTCACGCGATAGATTTTGTGTACGAGCGATTCGCTTGAGGTGCGTTCGAGCGATTCCACATGCAGCAGGCGCCGGGCCAGGGTCGGAATGAGCGTGAGGCTCACTATCAGGCTGCAGGCAAGGCTGAAGGCGACGACGTAGGCGAGTTGGGTAAACATCACGCTTGCCGAGCCGGATAGAAAGAGTAAGGGCAGAAACACAACGAGGGTCGTCAAGGTCGAGGCGACGATCGCCATCGAGACTTCCTGGGTGCCCTCGATGGCGGCCGATCGCGCGTCTTGGCCGGATTCTCTATGGCGGTAGATGTTTTCCAGAACCACGATGCTGCTGTCCACCAATAGCCCAACACCTAAGGCGAGGCCTCCGAAGGAGACAATGTTAAGGGTGAAATCGCTGAAGTAGATTAAGGAGAACGATGCCATCACGGATACGGGGATGGAACTGGCGATAATTAACGTCGCGCGAATATCACGCAAGAAGACGAACAGAATGATGACGGCAAGCAAGGACCCGAATAGGGCGGAGCGCCGCACATTGTCGATGGCATTCTTGATGAATTTCGAACTGTCGTACAACTTCAGCACGGTGAGTTGGGGGTATTCCCTCTGGATCTTCTCCATCTCCCGCGTTGCGGCCGCGGCAACGGCAACGGTATTGCCTCTGGATTGGCGGTAGACGCGCAAGGTCACGGCGGGCGACCCGTCGACGCGCTCGACCCGGCGCAACTCTTCGAGCCCGTCGACAACTTCGGCGACGTCACGAAGGTAGATTGGTACGCCGTCGCGGGTGGCTACGACGATATCTTCGAACTCACTCGGATCGGTCATTTGACCCTGCGTACGCATGACGAGCTGCGTCTCTCCCGAGAAGACCTCTCCGGCGGGAAGGTTTATGTTCTCTGCCCGGATCGACTGGACAATCTGCTGTGGCGTGAGCAGCAGCGATTCCAGTTTTTCTCGGGAGAGGTTTACCTGGATCTCTCTTATTTGGCTGCCGCCGACCTGTGCCGAAGCCACGCCGGGCAATCGTTCCAGCCGTTGCGCCAATTGATGTTCCGCGAGATAGCGCACTTCTGAAAGCGGCATCGTGCTCGACGCTATTCCGAAGCCCATAATTGAATTCTGGTTCACGTCGAACTTGTAGAGCACCGGCGGCTCCACCTCTTCGGGAAACGAATTGCGCATGCGGTCGAGCTTTGAGCGGACATCGTTGGCCGCCTCGTCTAGATTTGTCCCCCAGGCGAATTCGAGCCGCACGCGCGCCGATTCTTCTCTCGCGGTCGTCCTGATGGATTTCACGTTTTCGACGGAGCCCATTGCTTCCTCAAGGGGCCGCGCGATCAGCGTCTCGATTTCCTCGGGCGTTGCGCCTCGGTAGGTGACGTTGACCGAAATTTGTGGAAAACTCACATCCGGCATGAGGTCGATAGGCAGACGCGACAGGGAGACGATGCTGATCACGACAACGATGCCCACTATCATGGACGTGGTTATAGGCCGGTCGACGGCGACTTCCGTCAGTTTCATGAGTCGAGGACGCTTCCCTGCGGTTTCTCTCGCTCGCCGCTACCGTCGTCTACGGGACGCCCATCTTCGAGAAGGTATTGCCCCTTGACGACAACGCGATCGCCGTCCTCAAGCCCGCGGGTCACCTGTACGTATTCCTTCTCCTCGATCCCGAGTTCAATCGGGACCAAGTAAGCGACGCCTTGCTCGATGCGATAGACGAAACTACTGCCCTGCTGATAAAACACCGCTACCAATGGAATCGCGAGTGCATCTGAATCTTCTTGAACCGTCAACATGACATCGGCCGACATGCCGGGACGCAAGCGGCGGTCCGGGTTTGGAACTTCCACGACTACTTCCGTCGTTCGGGTCGTGACGCTGAGCGATGGGGCCACGCGCCGGACCACGCCTTCATAAGACTCATTCGCCACGGTAGTCACCGTCGCGGCGCGCCCTTCATCGGCGAGCCGTATTTCCCGCTCCGGCACATAGACGACGACCTGGGCCGGATCCATGTCCACAATGGTCAGGATGGGTGAAGAGGGTGTGGCTAAGGCTCCGGGATCGGTATGCCGTGCCTGCACCCAACCCGTAAGCGGCGACACAATTTGCGTGTTCGCGACATGCAATTGGGCTTCTTCAAGAACGGCGTTCATCCGCTCCACCTCCGCGGCTGAGACTTCCACGTCCGCTTCAGCCGACGCACGCGAGGCCCGCGCCATGTCGAGTTCCTGCAACATGCCTACGCCGTTATCCGCCAACTGTTGCACCCGATCGAAGTCGCGCCGGGAGAACTCAAGTTGCGCCTTAGACTTCTTCAATCGCGCCTCGGACAGCCGGACACTTGCCTCGGCCTGTTTTTGGCGTTCTACAAACTCCGCGTCGTCAATCGCGACCAGCGGAGCGCCCTTTGCTACGAAGTCGCCAAAATCCACGTGGATGTATCTGATAATCCCGCTGATTCGCGGCGCGATGGATACGGTTTCGTCAGCCACGATCGAGCCGGGGTAAACGATGGTCTCGCGAAGGGCGCGGCGTTCGGCCCGGGCGGCCTCGACGCGCACCGGCTCATTTGAACGCCGGTAGTTCGCTTCTGCTTCGTCCTCCGCGAAGTAGTTGTCGCTGAGCCAATAGCTCGTGGCAACGACTCCGGCAGCGATAATTACGAATAAGAACTTTTTCAACATTGTTTGATGTATTTTCCAGCGGTGCTCTGCCTGAATGATGGATTCGGGACTCCGTTAAACCCCAAAATTCATAAAAAGGCACGGAAAATTGTGGGGTTTGACGCATTTCCTATCCGCTTATTGACGGTCTCCGCGTTCGAATCATTATGCTCCTGGCGCGACGTCCGTCAATCCGTACGAAGCCTATTGTACCCTCTTCAGGGGGAAAAGATGAACTGAATCTGCTTCGGGGAGAATTCGACCCAATTGGGGCTCACGGAGGGAGAGAGTATCTCTTTGGCGGCCTTGAGTTCTTGCGAGGATTCAGTGCTCGGCGGCTCAGGTCATTCCCCTTCATTCTGAAACCCTGATGGGTTGATCCTTGGTCTGTTCTATGCTTAGATGGGCTCTGACATTGCTTATGCGTAATCGCGCATGGGCATTCTGAAGTCCTCAGCCAGATGGTCTCGGATGAATCATTAGTCGCGCTATTTTTCAAGCAGACACGATCAGGGAGAGTATTGATGACATCGACATGGCGTTCGCGAATTTTTTGGGTCCTTGTTCTTCTGGCGGCCCAATGGCAAACTCTGGGCCTCGCGCAAGCGCCGAGTTTTTCGTCGGCTCAATCCATTGCGGGAAGAGAGGCTTATCGCGAAACCTGTGCCACGTGTCACGGGCCCAAGATGGAAGGCATGCATCTTTCGCCGAGTCTCGTTGGAGCGCGCTTCGACCAGATGTGGCGCGGCAAGCCTGTCGATGCACTCGCGTTTCACATTCGCCGCATGCCCCAGGAGCCGGTTGGCGAACCGGGAAGCTTAAGCGACGAGACCTACGCCAATATTCTGGCCTATATCCTGCGCTCGAATGGCTTTGAGCCTAGCAAAGACGAATTGCCTTCGGGCATGGATGCGCTCGCGAAGATTTCCATCCCAAGACTCAAGGGCATGAGTATCGATCCGTTCATTCCCGTCACCGCGTCGGCGGAGCAGGCCGCGCTCTTGACAAACCTACCTTCCGTGACAGATGAAATGCTGAGTAATCCCTCGCCCAACGATTGGCTCCGCTGGGGACGCGCTTCTAGCGGCCAGAGTTTTAGTCCACTGGAGCAGATCAATAAGGAAACGGTAGGTGGATTGAAGGCGGCATGGCGTGCGCCTCTACGCGCAGGCCAGAGCATGTCGGCGCCACTGGTAAACAATGGCGTCATGTTCCTGCACACCTTCCCGGACACGGTGTTGGCGATGGATGCGACAAACGGGATGGTGCTGTGGCGCTATGAATATAAGGATGCGGGGCGTTCCAGCTCGAAAATGGGTCTGGGCCTGCATGGGAATAAGGTCCTCGTGCCTACGTCCAACCTGCACCTGCTGGCCTTGAACGCCAAGACGGGCGCGTTGATCTGGGACCATAAGATCGTCACGGAATCGGACGGCAAGGGAATGGGCGGCTATCAGCTCAGGACCGCGCCCCTGGCCGTTGGAGACAAGGTGATCCAGGGCATTACGGGAAGTTTTCAGTCGAAGGGCGGATTCATTCTCGCGGTGGACATTAATTCCGGAGAAGAGGTCTGGCGTTTTAATTCGATTGCGCGGCCGGGCGAGCTGGGAGGAAACACGTGGAACGATCTGCCGCTTGAAAAACGGAGTGGCGGATCGGTTTGGCATCAGGGCACCTACGATGCCGAACTCAATCTAATTTATTTTGGGATCGCTCCAACTTACGACACGGGTCCACTGCTGCATTCGCTTAATAAGGAGGGCGTCACGAACGATGCGCTCTTCACGAATTGCACCGTGGCCATCAATGCCGATACCGGCGAACTGGTCTGGCACTATCAGCACATGGCGAACGATCAATGGGACCTGGATTGGGCCTTCGAGCGCCAGATTGTTGAATTGCCCACGAGCAGCGGCACGAGGAAAGTGGTGATGAACGTCGGGAAGATGGCGATTCTTGAGGCACTGGATGCGGCGACGGGCGAGTACCTCTTTTCGGTGGATACGGGCACGCAGAATGTGATCACGCACATCGACCCAGTAACGGGCGCGAAGACCATCGACCCCGCGAAGATGCCGAGCTTGGATCGGCCGTGCACAATTTGCCCGAATGCTGCCGGGGCGAGAAGTTGGCCACCGACTTCGTACAGCCCTCTGGCGAAACTCGTATATGTGCCGATTACCGAGTGGTGCATGACGATGGGCGAGAAGGGGATGCGGCTGCTGACTTCGGGCGTCGGCATCTCCAGCGCGGATCATCCGGATGCCGCGGATGGAATGATTGCGCGCCTGCAGGCCATTGACGTGGAGAAGCGGGAATTGGCTTGGACGCACGATCAGGCCGCGCCGCTTTCGACAGGACTGTTGTCCACGGGCGGAGGCTTACTCTTTTCCGGCGATGTCGAGCCTTCATTGAAGGCCTTCGACGATTCCACCGGCGAGCTCTTGTGGCAGGCCGCCCTTGACTCCCCGCCAAGTTCGGGTCTCATGACATACAAAGTCGGCGAGACGCAATATGTCGCAGTCGTAGTCGGCATGGGCAACATTCATGTTAACTCCCTCGTCGGTGCGTACAGGGGAGCCGCAGCCAACATCGAAGCCCTAAGCTCCGCGCCGCCAACTAAGGGTGGAGCCTCCGTCTGGGTGTTTGCACTCTAAGCATCCAGGTGGCGATTAGATTGCGGCCCAGATACTGTGGACCGCGAATTTCGATGCGCGTTATCGCTTCGACGCGCGCTATCGCTTGGTCACGAATTCGATTAAGGTATCGATGTTCGCTCCCGGCGTCTGACAGAATTCGACGAGAGCGCGCTCGCTTTTGAAATGGTCGTAGCAGGCTTGGCCGAGGATGTCGGCAACGCTGTCGGGAATTTTGATGACGCCGTGTTGATCGCCCTGGATGAGGTCGCCGGAGTTGACGGTTACCTCGCCCACTTCGACGGGATTCCCGAAATCGACGAGATGCACGTAGGCGTGCGACACGAGCACTTCGGCGGCGAAAAATTGGAAGCCGAGGCCGCGTACCTCGTCGAGGTCCCGGACGCCTCCATCGGTGACCAGGCCGACACATCCCAGGGTCTTGTGAATGTTTCCGTTGACTTCGCCCCAGAATGAGCCGACCGGATTGGGCGCGTCGTGGTCGTGGATGACCATGATGGTTGGTTTGGGCAGCGAGGCGATGTACTTCCAGTAGTCGAGATTGTTGGCGTAGGGATCGCCCTCTTCGCGGGGTCTTGAGGCGCGAATGGTAGCCGTCGCAGCATAGCCGTTCACGATGCCCAGATCCGGCAGGATACTCCGAATCTTCGGGCCGAAAAGGCCGTCGAGGCGGCTCTGGCCATGCTTCTTGGGCAGGTCGCCCCACTCGAGGCCGTTGGCCAGGGTCGGTGTGTCCCACTTCCGCAGATAGTCCAATTGTTCGTCGCTTAGCATTGGGGTTGACTCCTTTGTATTTTGGCCGGTGGCCCATGGTGGTGCGGCAACACTCGCCGCAATCCCGGCCCCGCCCGCCAGGGCGCTGTTCCGCATGAATTCACGTCGGCTAATTTCACTCAAGGCTGTTTGTCACTCATTCCATAACGGGGAGACTTAGCATCTACCCGTCATGATCTCAAGAATAGAAGTCGCCAGATTAATCAGAAAGGCCGAGCCAATTCAAGAAATTTGGCAGTAGCCCCGCAGGTCTCGATACGAATTCATTTCTGAGGCGTTCTTTGACTGCATCCAAAGTTCTTTGGTTCAATGGTGCTAAATACGCAAAGGCCGAAGAAGATTTGATACAGTGTCTGCCCAAATCGAAGACAGAGCCGGTCCGGCCATCGGGACCATGACGCAAGGAGTTCTATGATGTTTTTTGAGTTACGGCAATACCGTGCAAAGCCTGGTAAACGCGCGGAGTGGGTTGAGTTTATGGAGAGTGAAATCATCCCTTTTCAGTCGGGTAAGGGCATGACGATATTTGGGAGCTTCATCGCGGAGGAGGAAGACGACCTCTATGTATGGATCCGGCGCTTCGAGAATGAGGAGGAGCGGAAGCGCCTGTATAAGGACGTGTATGAGAGTGACGAATGGAAAAATGTGATGGGGCCACGCGTGAAGGAGTTGCTCGACGTGGATAAGATTGTCGTAACACGTCTCGAAGCTACATCTAAATCTTTGATGCAATAAGAATGCGCGCCGGTACGCGTCGTCAGCGATAGCGAGAGAAGGAATAGAAATGGCAGATAGTAATTTAATTACAAATCTAGATGAATTTGAAGTGGAATATAAGAAGGGCATCGGCGAGGTCCTCCCCAGCCGCAGGATGAAGGAAGCCAACCTGGACAATATTCTCCGCTTCGGCGATGGCGCGGGCGATTACAATCCGCTGTGGCGGGATGAAGCCCATGCCGCCAAAAGCCGCTTCGGAATGATTACGGCTCCTCCTCCCTTTTTCTACGGCGTGAGTCTGGGCGTAGTTGCGGGTGAAACGGGCGCAATCGATCGCACCCGGGTATCCACGACATATCTGCCGGTAAATTATGCGGGCGCTGAAATCACGTTTCATCGCCCGGTTTGGCTGGGCGACCGGATTACGTGTATGGAAGAAGTTGGGCCTACGACGCGGAAGGTCAGCAAGCGGATCGGTCCAATTGCCTTCAATACGGCCTTCGTGACCTATACGAACCAGCGTCATGAAGTTGTAGTTACGGTGAAAACGCTGATGGCGCGCTACGAGAACATGGGCCATACGCTGGAGTATGACCGTGAACCGCAGGGCGGCGGCGATGGAGACGGCCCGCTCATCGAGGCGGCCGACCCGCTGGTTTGGGAACGAACGCGGCGGGGCGACGAGATTCGATATTGGGAAGATGTTTCGGAGGGCGAGGAACTACCGGCGCTGAAGAAGGGGACTTATTCGGTCACGGAGTTGTTCCTGTTTACGCACGGCGTACTCGGCACGGGCCGGACGCCGAGGGCTTATCTTGAAGCCGAGGGTTCCGCCGATTTGGGTGGCGGCGGGCGTTTCGATCTGGAGCACGCGCAAAAGCGCCGGAACATGCCCGGGCAGTTCGATTTCGGTCCGCAACGGGTGTGTTGGTTGAGCCAGGCGGTAACGGACTGGATGGGAGATGAGGGCACGCTGCACTCTCTTAACGCTTCGGTACGGCACCCGAATATCGTCGGGGACACCAACACCGTCTATGGCGAAGTCACGAAGAGGTATGTCGACGATGGCAAGCACCTGGTCGAAGTCAATGTGGAGAACAAGAATCAGGCCGGGCTGACGACGGCCTTCGGCCTCGCGACGGTCGAGCTTCCTTCGAAAGGATGACGGTCCCGGAACTCCCGCTTGGAACTTCATCCTGAGATAGCGTATTCTCAACCTCTTCGGCTGATCTAAATAGACCTTAGTCGTCGTGCTATCTATTTCGGTCGCGGCTTCGCCCAAATCCGATGAGCGGAGGCGAAAATACAATTCCGGGTCTATCTATTGCCCAATGCAAGCTCTGCCGAGACTATTTGAATAGGAGAAAGACTTCGAATGGAACGTACAGTAATTGTGAGCGGCGTACGCACGCCGATTGGAAAATATGGAGGCTCGCTCTCCGAAGTGCCGGTGTACAAACTGGTTGCAGCGGCAATCGATGGGGCCGTCAAGAAGGCCGGAATCGAGCCGGGGCAGGTCGACGAAGTTATCATGGGGCAGGCGTATCAGAATGGCGAATGCTCGAATGGCGCGCGTATGGCGCTGCTCGCAGCCGGCTGGCCGGAGCATGTTACCGGCATGACGATCGATCGCCGCTGCTGCTCGGGTCTGGATAGCGTTGCGCTGGGCGCGATGAAAATCCAGGTTGGTAACGCGGATATTGTTGTCGCCGGTGGCATGGAAAGCATGAGTCAGGCTGAAATGTATTTTCCAGGCGACATTAAATGGGGCATCGGCGGCAAGACGGACGAAAAATTCGGCTTCATGCCGAGGGGCCATGGCGCGATGCCGATGTGGGGCATTCCCGTCTTCGACCGGATTCAGCGCGGCAGGGGGAGGTCGCAACCCATCGAGCGTTACGGCGAGCTGAATTCGATGATGACCTGGGCGGATGAAGCGGCTAAGCGGGAGGGTATTTCCCGTGAGGAGACCGATGCCTGGGCCTGCCGAAGTCACGAGAAGGCCCTCGCAGCCATCGACGAAGGTAAATTTAACGACCAGATCGTCCCGATATCCGTTCCACAGAGAAAAGGCGACCCGGTGTTGTTCGACACTGACGAAACGCCGCGGAGAGATACAAAGTTGGAGAAGCTGGCGAAGCTGCGGCCCGTCTATCCCAACGGCGTATGCACGGCAGGCAATTCCTCCAGCGAGAACGATGGTGCGGCCGCGGTGGTTTTGATGTCGGAGAGCAAGGCGAAGGAGATGGGCGTTTCACCTCTTGGGTATTTCGTTGCTTCCGCTGTAGCCGGTT
>SMVB01395443.1_pt1 | contig 14562 bp, 14 predicted proteins | sample 2456461 | NCBI WGS metagenome assembly SMVB01 (sample SAMN11095934, study PRJNA526329) | marine sediment metagenome | biome: Marine sediment; feature: Surficial sediment; material: Deep marine sediment; isolation source: Hadal surficial sediment | place: Pacific Ocean | collected 2014-05 | depth... | reverse complement strand
GTCGGTCTCGTAGGGTTGTGCCGCATAGGGACCAATCACCACCGGACCCGGTTCCACCGCATCCCTTTCCAGGGTCGGATAAGGACAATTGACGAACAGTACCGTGCCACTGGGTTTCAGATCCCGCGTGGAGCCAAACGCAATCGTCGTATCCTCACCTTTGGCCGCTCGATACACCCAGGTGCGTTCCGCGCGGTTGAACGGCATCTCTTCGCGATCCATGGCGAAAAAATACTGACGAAAAAATTCGCCGAGGCGCTCGAAGAGATAACGAAAGCGACCGATGACCGGAAAGTTTCTACGCACGGCGTTTTCGGTCTGGGTCACGTCCACCACGTACATGACAGCAACCGCAATCAGCACGGCGCCGATGCTGAACAGAAACACCTGAGTCAGTACGGTCAATACCTGCAAAGTAAGATCCATCATTAATTTCCCTCCTTCCGGCCTCGGACTTAGCTTCGCTAAGTTGAGCGACAAAAACGGAGATCACTCATCTTACGTAGATTCTGTCGTGTTGTACGCCTTGTGGCGAGCCTGATGATTCCGCCCGAACGCTGGGAGTTTTCCAACCATGCCGTGGATCGATCGCTATTACGGACAGCTATTCAGGCAGATTTACATCTTTCAATCCGCGATGCTTGTTGTTTTCCGGTACAGGAGCGTATCTTCTGGTGGAGTCCAAGACAGTGGTGTGGGAAGCGAAATGGAGAAGCCAAAAAACGCGATCGTCGTTCTGCTCGATAGCCTGAATCGTCATATGCTGGGCGCTTATGGCGGTGACGAGTTCGAAACGCCGAATATCGATCTCTTTGCGGCTCGCAGCACGCGTTTTGATAAACATTTCGTGGGTTCGTTGCCCTGCATGCCGGCGCGTCACGATATTCTGGTCGGCACGCTCGACTTCCTCTGGAAACCCTGGGGGTCCATAGAACTCTGGGAAGAGCCCATAACACAACCGTTGCGCGAAAACGGCGTCACGACAATGCTCGTTAGCGATCACCCTCATCTGTTCGAAACCGGCGGTGAGAATTACCACACCGAGTTTCGTGGCTGGGAGTACGTGCGCGGACACGAAAACGACCCATGGAAGACCCGTCCCGATCCGTCCTGGGCAGGGGCGCCTGCGCTACCGGCCGGAGTCGGCACGAATCAACGTTACAACACGACGCGCACCTGGTTTCGCGAAGAGGCCGATTTTCCAGGCCCGCGGACCATGCAGACCGCGGCCGACTGGCTCAATGAAAACGCGGGGTTCCACGACCGGTTCATGCTCTTCATCGACGAATTCGACCCCCATGAGCCTTTTGACACGCCCGAACCCTGGGCGAATAAATACGATCCCGATTGGCGCGAAGAGCTCATCATCTGGCCACCCTACTCCGTGAAAACCGTGGAACGGGGCGTGATCAGCGCCCGTCAGGCCCACCACGTGCGCGCGAACTATGGCTCAAAGCTCAGCATGATCGATCACTGGTTTGGGAAACTGTTGGATGCGGTGGACAACAACGGGCTCTGGGACGACACCGTCGTCATTCTATGTACGGATCACGGTCATTACCTTGGTGAGCGTGACATCTTCGGTAAGCCCGGGGTGCCTCATTTCGAACCGATGGGTCATACCCCGCTGATGATCCACGTACCCGGCGTGGCCGCCGGTAGCGTCGATGCACTGACCACCAACGTCGACATCAATGCGACGCTCTACGACATCTTCGACCTAACGCCCCGCTACCGCGCGCACGGTGTTTCGCTGTTACCGCTCGTACATGGGGAAACCACCAGTGTGCGCGAGTGGGCTTTGTCTGGTGTGTGGGGCCGCTGGGTGCACGTGTTCGACGGCAGCAGGAAGTATGCCCGAGCCCCGGTAAACGATGACAATCTGCCCCTGTCGTTGTGGTCGAATCGATGGTCGACGATGCCAATCATCAGCGCGCCCAAACTCAAACTGCCTAACCCCGATCGCCGCGCTTACCTCGACTATATGCCCGGTTCAGACATACCCGTCATTCGCCAACCGTTTGAACCGGGAGATCGGATGCCCTACTGGTGCAGGAACCAACCCATCAACTGGCATTGTCTGTATGACATCGACAACGACCCACAGGAAACTGACAATCGCCTGGGCGGCCGCGATGAAACAGACATGATGGAGCTTTTGAGAACGGCGCTTGCGGATGTGGAAGCACCAGAGGAACAACTCGAACGACTTGGCCTTGGTTGAGTCCGTAGCTTGGCCAATCTGGGCCAATAGACAGAACACCCAACCGTTTGCGTCGACTCGTTAGGTTAGTTCGCCCTTTAATACTTCCTGTACTCGCCCACCCACCTCGATGGATTCAGCGATTTTCAGATAAAGGCGCGAAGGCCTTTTCATCTCGACACCCTGGTCCACGACCACCTGGAACTCACCACCGCGCAGATCTTTGAGGTATGCCGCGAAAGCGGAGTTGGCGCTACCGGTGGCCGGATCTTCACGAAGTTCGGGGGAGCGAAAAAACATCCTCGCGGCAAAGTCAGCATCGTGCGAATAACTGTCGCTGGTGAAAACAAAAACGCATTGCAATTCGTATCCCTCCTCGAGGTATTTGTCATAGAGCACCTCGTTCACCTTGGCAGCCTTCAACGTGGCCAGGTTTTTGAGTCCGATCAGCACGAACTTCGGCCCCACCTCGGCAAACCGAACCGGGTATTCTTCATCGAGATCCGCGGTCTCGAGGCCGACCAGCGCCGCGGCCGCGTCACGGGCAAATGACCCTTTCAACGTCACCGCCGGTGGTGAGATCCAGCCAAGTCCTTCGGCAAAACGGACCCTGATCGCACCCGCATCGAGGTCCAGGGTGTAGGCGCCTTCGCCGCCGGACAATACCCAGGCGGTTCCAAGCGTCGGATGACCCGCAAACGGCAGCTCCCGATCCGGGGTAAAAATTCGCACCCGCGCCCGCTCGTGGGTGCGATTGATGACGAAGGTGGTTTCCGAGAAATTCATCTCCCGCGCAATATCCTGCATCGTGTCACTGTCGAGGTGCGCACATTCCTCGACCACGGCTAGTTGATTGCCCGCATAAAGGCTCTCGGCAAACACGTCCACAATGGTTAGTTTCATACGGCAAACCTCTCGCGGTAAAAATCAATCACGTTGACGTCAGGATCAACCGGCCTTCGTTTCCCACCAGCCACCCTGCCGGACTCAAAACGACCCTTCACCCTCACGAGTAACTTCAGAGCATGATGCCAAGTCTGCCAGTGCTTGAAACCTGGGTTCGTACCATCACAGGTGTTCACACGAGTCTCGAGATTCAACGGATGCCAATGGCAACATCCTCTCATCTGTACCGGGTGAAGTCTGCCAATCGTACCTGGGGGTTGAGAGCTTTCGTGAGCGAGCCCGGGAATTTCTAACGAGTACCGCGACCACATCATTGGCATTGGCCGTCCGGGATAGTAATTGACTGCCACGCCTACTTCGTCTACAACGCTAGACCGCCGTTTATGGAGCCCAACAATGTCAGGCGTAATTGAATCCATTTACAGTGCAGCCTCCCGAGGCGAACCGCAACAAACTGTCGACGCGGCCAGACTCATCATCGAAGTGGGACTTCAAGGCGATCGTTACGCGAATTCAGGTGTTGTGACCCTCATCGAAGCGGAAGCCGTCGAACAATTCAATGAAACCACGGGGCTCGATATCGGTCCCGGCGAGGTCGGGCGCAACATCGTGACCCGAGGCGTTCGCCTCAATCCGCTCGTTGGGAAACAATTCAAAATCGCTGATGTTCGGCTCGAGGGTATGGAGCTGTGCGAACCCTGCGCGACGCTGGGTGGTCGGCTGGCATCGGAAGCTGTCAGCGCGACGGAGGTGGTAAAAGCTTTCGTGGCATCCGCCGGAATACGGGCAATCGTTCGCGGCACAGGTGACATCTGCACGGGTTCTGCCATCAGCCTCGACTCGCTTCAGTAACATTCAGGACTTCCCATGATCGATCGAATCGAGCAGGCCACCCACTTCAGGTCGTTGCACGACAGAGCTGGTGCCTTTTTGATTCCCAACCCCTGGGATGTTGGATCGGCTCGGATTCTCGAAGGCCTGGGCTTTGTGGCGTTGGCAACTTCGAGTGCGGGATACGCATTCACTTTAGGCTTACTCGACGGGCATCTTACCCGCGAGCAGGCAATTACCCACATCCGCGAACTTGCCCAGGCCGTAGAGATCCCCATCTCGGCAGATCTTGAGAACGGATTTGGCGACACGCCCGAGGACACGGGCGAGACCATTCGCCTGGCCGGTGAAGCCGGTGCGGTCGGCGGCTCAATCGAAGATTCCACCGGGGACGAGAACTCTCCCATCTACGAGTTCCTGCTCGCGGTCGAGCGCGTGGCGGCCGCGGTCGAAGCCGCTCGAGCGTTGCCGTTTCCTTTCGTGCTGACCGCACGTGCGGAAAATCATCTGCACGGCCGGCAAGATCTCGACGACACCATCCGCCGCCTTACCGCATTTGAAGCCGCCGGTGCCGATGTACTTTACGCGCCCGGTCTACCAGACCTCGATGCCGTGCGCACGGTCTGCGGCGCGCTGTCGAAACCGGTGAACGTGCTTGTTGCCGGACCGTTGGCAAATCACTCGATCGAAGAATTTGCCCAGGCAGGCGCGAAACGGCTGAGCCTCGGTTCAACATTGATGCGCCATGTGCTTGGGCACTTGAATCTCGCCGCACGCGAAATGCTGGACTCGGAGACGTTTGGTTTCATGAAGGTGATGGGTGGACGAAACGTCGTCGACAAGTTCATGCGGTAATTCGCAAGTGCGCGCTCAGCGCTTGAACTCCGCAATGACCGACGAGATTGACGCTTTGGCGTCGCCGAACAACATTCGCGTGTTGTCCCCGAAGAACAGCGGGTTGTCTACCCCGGAGAATCCGGCTGCCATGGAGCGTTTCAACACGAATACCGTTCGAGCGTAGTCCACGTTGATGATGGGCATTCCGTATATCGGGCTGTTTTCGTCATGCCTTGCCGCGGGGTTTACCACGTCGTTTGCACCGATCACCACGGCAACGTCGACGTTCTCGATGCGCGGGTTGATGTCATCCATCTCAACAAGCTGATCGTAGGGAACGTTCGCTTCCGCCAGGAGTACGTTCATATGCCCCGGCATGCGACCGGCAACCGGGTGAATGGCGTAAGTTACCTCCGTCCCGTTGGCTTCCAGAAGTTCGCCGAGTTCGCGAACGACATGCTGCGCCTGGGCCACAGCCATTCCGTAACCCGGAACGAAGGTGACGGAAGACGCCGCTTCAAGAATGAGAAAAGCATCTTCCGGGACGATGGGCTTCACTACACCTTCCACCTTGGTTGCCGTTTTCACCGCTCCAAAGCCCGAGAACAGAACGTTGGCCAGCGATCGATTCATCGCCTTACACATGATGTTGGTGAGGATCATCCCGGCCGCCCCCACCAGGGAACCGGCAACGATGAGGATGTTGTTGTTGATGGCAAACCCGGCGGCACAGGCTGCCAACCCTGAGTAGCTGTTCAACAACGAGATCACCACCGGCATGTCGGCGCCGCCGATGGGAATAACCACCATCACCCCGAAGACCAACGATAAGGCAATCACCGCGTAGAGATAGGGAGACGTCAGCGAAGGCTCGAGGCTGAACATCACGCCACAACCAACCAGGGTAATGAGGATGAGCGCATTCACAACCCGTTGCGCACCGAAGACGATGGCGCGGCTGGACATCACTTCGGCGAGCTTACCCCACGCGACCAGGCTACCCGAGAAGGTGACGCCACCGATCAGGATCGAAAGCAGGATGGTGATGTGGGTAAAGGTGGTGTTGCCCGAGTTGTACAGTGCCGCCCAACCAACGAGCAGGCTGGCAATACCCCCGGAGCCGTTAAAGAGTGCAACCATTTCCGGCATATTTGTCATGGCGACCCTCTGTGCCGCGACTGCACCGATGATAGCCCCGACGAGAACGGCCGCCATGATCCACTCGAACTGGACTATTCCCTTCGAAAACAGGGTAACGACGACCGCGATGAACATGCCGATCGCAGACAAAAGATTTCCGCGGACGGCGGTTGCCGGGGAGCCGAGCCCCTTCAACCCATAGATGAACAGCCCCGCAGCGACGATGTACCAGACATTGATCAGTTCGAGGCTCAGGCTCATGAACCCCCTCCAGCCTTGCTCGGTACTTCTTTCTTCTTGAACATCGACAACATGCGATTGGTCACCATATAGCCACCCACCACGTTGATGGTGGCAAAAGCGACCGCGACGGCACCAAGCCAGGTGGCAACCATCTCGTTGCCCGCACCCGCCGAGGTTAACGCCCCGACCAGGGTAATGCCTGAAATCGCGTTGGCACCCGACATCAACGGCGTGTGCAACGTGGCTGGAACTTTCGAGATCAGCTCGAAGCCCAGAAAGATGGATAACATTAATACCAAGGCTAAAAATACCGCTTCCATTGTTCTTTGAGCTCCGCTTACAGGTTCTTGATGGTTTCGTTGACGATGGCGCCATCCCGGGTGATGACGCAACCCTGGATAATTTCGCTGTCGGGGTCCAGATCCAGAATCCGCTCTTCGGCATCCCAGAAATCATCGATTAAGTTGAAGAGGTTGTTGGAGTACATGTCACTGGCATTACGCGCCACCTCCGATGGCAGGTTGCCCAGACCAATGATCTTCACCCCGTTGACCACAACGATTTCATTCAACACCGAGCCTTCGACGTTCCCGCCGGATTCCACCGCCATGTCGACAACCACACTGCCGGGCTTCATGGCTTCCACCATGTCCCGTGAAACGATCAGCGGCGCGGGGCGGCCAAAGAGTTGGGCTGTGGTGATTACCACATCGGACTGGCTGATGATTTTCTTCTGCCCTTCTTTCTGCAGCTCTATCTGCTCAGGCGTAAGTGCTTTGGCATAACCCTGGTCGGTTTGACCCGTGTCGCCTAAATCGATCTCTACGAACTTGGCCCCCAGGGAGCGCACCTGCTCGGCGACGACCGGCCTTGTGTCGAACGCTTCCACACGGGCACCCAGACGTTTTGCCGTCGCGATCGCTTGCAAGCCCGCAACCCCTGCTCCAATGACGAACACGCGCGCCGGCGCAATCGTTCCGGAGGGAGTCATCATCATCGGGAATATTTTCGGACAGTGGTGGGCGGCCTGGATCACTGTCACGTATCCCGCAAGGTTCGCCTGCGACGACAACGCATCCATTTTCTGCGCGAGCGTCGTGCGTGGGATCATCTCCATGGAAATGGCAGTCACACCCCGGACCGCCAGGGCGTCCACCAGCGCTTTTTCGTTGAAAGGATCCAGAAAACTGACGTGAACCGAGCCCGATTTCAGGTGAGCTACTTCTTCGACGTCGGGTTTGCGTACTCGAAAAACAATGTCAGAGCGCTCGAGCAAGGCTTGTCGGTCGGTTTCGATCTTTGCGCCAGCCTCGTCATACAGTGCGTCCGTATACCCCGAAGCGTCGCCGAGGCCCGTTTCCACGACAACCTCAAATCCATTGCTCACGAGCTTTTTGACGTTCTGTGGGACCAATGCCGCACGCAACTCGCCCGGCCAAGTTTCCTTGGGCACCCCTATCAGCATGCATTTCCCCCCAGATCGACTCGTCGACTCAAAATCGCCACGAAGTATCTCGATTCACTCCGGCTCCCTATATCACGGAAGTTCCCGGCAAGAAGCGCGCGAAGTTAGCTGATCATCCCGGCGAATGCAGTGTACATTTTACCGCACCAACGGGCCAACGGATGTCATGGATTCGTAATACACAAGCTCAGTCTGACCTTGCATCCCCGGCGCCAGATTTACACAATGTAAGAGAACCTCGAATCGATTCTTAGAGGTTCCCAAGCGTCAACGCTTCGAAGGGGGGAGGATGAGCGAACGTCAGATGAGCCAGCGTGCGGCCCTGGTTGGGGTGCTGATTGCTTTTACGGTCGGCATCGTCGGCAGCCTTGCGGTGCGGCCGCCCGGCACCGCCGCCCAGCCCATACAGAACTCAGCTGATGCAGTAGTAAAACGGATCAGTTGGCGGTTGCCCGTGGCATTTGCCACCAACCTGCCGGTGCTCGGGGAAAACGCGATCTATGTTACCGACATGATTCGCGATGTCTCCGGGGGTGCCGTCGATTTACAGATTTACGAACCGGGAGAGATTGTACCGGCCTTCAGCATTACCGACGCCGTTCGTGATCGCAAAGTCGAGGTCGGCTACACCTGGCTCGGCTACGATCAAGGCAAAATACCCGCCTCGACGTTGATCGGAGCTGTGCCATTCGGGATGGAACCCTGGGAGGTTGCGGCGTGGTGGTATGAAGCCGGAGGCAGGGAACTCGGCGAAAAGTTGTATCTACCCCACAACATTCACCCCATATTCTGCGGTCTGACCGGACCCGAAACCGCGGGCTGGTTTCGCAAACCCATCAGATCCCTCGAAGATATCCAGGGGCTCAAAATTCGCTTTGCAGGCCTCGGTGGCAAGGTCATCGAGCGGGTAGGCGCTTCTGTGACGATGTTGCCCGGGGGCGAGATCTTCCAGGCGCTGGAAAAAGGCGCCATCGACGCCACCGAGTACGCATTACCGATCGTCGACCGTGCGCTGGGCTTCCATCAGATCGCCAAGTACAACTACTATCCCGGTTGGCACCAACCCGCGACCTCCTCTCATCTGTTGGTCAACATCGAATCCTGGCACAACATGAGCCTGGCCGACCAGAAATTACTGGAAGCCGTCTGTACCGCCGGGGTGATCCGCAATTTATCCAACGCTGAGGCATCTCAAGGCGCCGTTATTGCCGGGTTTCCCAGTATCGGCGTTTCAGCCGAGACGTTACCCGACGAGGTATTGCGCGAACTGCAACGGGTCACTGAGTTAGTGCTCGCAGAGGAGGCGGCCAAAGACGAGTTTTTCCGTGAAATTCTCGAATCTCAGCAGGCGTTCCGTGCCACCTACGCGCACTGGAAATCGCGCGCCTACCTGCCTCGCGATTTTTGATGGTCTCAACGAGTGTCTCTCTGACTAGCAATCGATTACTCGGCAGGCCACCCGGGCTTTCTGGCGAGACCCGCTGATGCTGTTACCTGAAACATCATTCTCCCGCCGCATCGACCCGTTGTTGGAGAAGATTGGTCAGGGAATCTCCTGGGTGTGGGTGATGCTCCTCGTGGTGATCGTCGTGAACGTGGTGTTGCGTTACGTTTTCAGCGAAGGACGCATCGAGTTCGAAGAGATTCAATGGCACCTCTATTCAACGGGTTTTCTCTTATCCCTGGGTTACGCTTATCAAGCCGACGCACACATCCGTGTCGACGTGCTGCACGAGTTCATGAAGCCACAAACACAGGCCTGGATCGAGTTATATGGCATTCTGCTATTTTTACTCCCGTTCATCGCACTCGTGTTGATTTTCGGTGTTCCTTTCGTCTGGGTGAGCTTCGAGCTTTCTGAGGTTTCTCAAGCACCGGGAGGGCTGCCGTTTCGCTGGGCAATCAAAACAATGTTACCCCTCGGCTTCGGATTGCTGCTGATGGCCGTGTTCTCCCGCCTCAGCCGGGTCTGGGTATTTTTGTTCGCAGACACTCACCAACTCGAGGATACCGATGGCCCCTAACGAAATACTCGCAATTCTCATGTTTGTGAGCTTCATCGCGCTCGTATTTACCGGTTTCCCCGTCGCATGGATTCTGGGTGGACTGTCTGTGTTGTTCACAGCTTTCGCCATCGTGCTGGACGTAGATTTCAATCTGAGCATAAACATGAACTGGGGATATACCTCCATCACCGTCGACCGCATCTGGAACGTGATGGAAAACTGGGTATTGGTGGCCTTACCCATGTTCATCTTCATGGGGCTCCTGCTCGACCGCTCCGGCATCGCCAATCAACTCATGACGAGCTTCGCACGACTGTTCGGCGGAATCCGCGGCGGCCTCGCCATCACCGTAACCCTGATAGGTATTCTCCTGGCCGCCACCACCGGCATCATCGGTGCATCGGTCGTATTGTTGGCCTTAATGGGGCTGCCTGCGATGCTGGACCAGGGTTACGACAAGTCGCTCGCCGCAGGCACCGTCTGCGCGGTGGGCACGTTAGGTATCCTGATTCCACCCAGCATCATGTTAGTGCTCATGGCAGATCGGATGGCCATGAGCGTGGGTGACCTGTTCCTCGGCGCGGTTTTCCCCGGGGTATTGCTCGGCGGTCTGTATGTGATCTACCTGCTGGGCTACGGGCTGGTGAATCCCGACGGCGCTCCCGCAGCCAAACACGATCCGATGGATTGGGCCGCAGCCAAGGATCTGGTTGTTGCGATCATTCCGCCCGCGTTCCTCATCCTTGCCGTGCTCGGAAGCATCTTTCTCGGCGTGGCCACACCGACCGAAGCTGCCGGCATGGGGGCTGCGGGTGCCTTGTTTCTCGCCTGGATCAAAAAGCGGCTCAATCGCGGCGTGATGAACGACGTGTTGTTCGCAACCTCCAAAACGACGGCTTTCATATTCGCTGTATTGATCGGTGCTACGGCATTTTCCCTGGTACTTCGGGGCCTGGGAGGCGATCAACTCATCGAAAGAGCGTTGCTGGGTCTTCCCTTTGGCGCCACGGGTATCGTGATTTCCATTCTCTTTGCAACTTTCCTTCTGGGGTTTTTCCTCGATTGGATCGAACTCACCTTGATCATCCTGCCACTGGTATCGCCAGTGGTTACCGGACTCGGTTTCGATCCGGTGTGGTTTACGATACTTTTCGCCGTTTGCCTGCAAACAAGCTTCCTCACACCCCCCGTCGGTTTCGCTATTTTTTATCTCAAGGGGGTCGCCCCGGAAGGCATTGACGTGCTGACCATCTATCGCGGCGTGGCGCCCTTCATCGTCCTGCAACTCATTGGTCTACTGATCATATTCAACTGGGAAGCGCTCGTTACCTGGCTTCCCGCGCAGAGGTACGGCTAGTCAGCCTGGTTGGCTCACGAAAACGTGTCGCAGGCCAAAGCGTAACAAAGCAAGATTCGAATATTGGTTACGCAGAGGTTTGAGGCTCTACCTCGAGCGATTGAGATGCGTTGCGTTTAGTCATGTCTCGTCAGCCATCGCTGTTACTCTCGTGACCACGACTCAATTTCCACGCAAGCCCCATAATAATAAGTCCACGCGCCGATATGAAATACAAGCCGAACAACGCACCCGACAGCAGATACAAGCCGAGTCCGACCAGAGCCAGATATATTCCGATGAGCAAGGATAATGTCCTGCCGAATGGGTTCGCTCGATAAACAAGCACCATCGCGGCAAATGAAAAGACGCTCGATAGCGCATCTGACAAGCCAAGGCCAAAGTAGTTGGGAAGGATCTGTTGAATCTGAGACGTCTCCAAATCAAGAGCAGCCAATTGAGTCTCAGCCGTTGTCAGAATCATGTACCCGATGAGGACAAGAATGAGACCGTTGAGGCCCAGAACTACTGCAACGAACTTTCTATACACGGTGACCTCGAGCAAGGTCTAAAAGCACCAACACGCTACGTCTTCCTGTGTTCGTAAGTACGATCGATCACGTTGATCAGGGAACGCGTCCACGGGTTCCGCAAGTTCATCAAATTTAACCAGATCCAGTTCGCCTACCCGTGGTACGGGATCCAACGCTACTCGATAAACTCAAAGCGGATGGGTTCGTGCCCGCGCGCGGACTCCTCTCCTGGTGCTGCCACTTCGATGCGGCGCCGCCGCCCAATTCTAGATGTTAGAACCCACCATGAATAGTTTCGTGTTGCCCGCTAACAACTCCATTCGCAAATTACCCAATACTCGAATGAGCCTGATCCCGGATAACCCGGTTCCTCCTGCCGTTGTGAATGATGATGTAAACCGATGACGCATGAACATTGGAAAAGGCGTCTGACGTCCGTATTGAAACGGCTCCAACTAATCTCAGAGGCCGCCCCTGAGCCGCTTAGCCAACCGGCTGGAGTTGAGGCCATCGAAATTCGAATTGGTCATTTCAACGTTGGCGAATTCAGTATCCTGAAGTCGTTGGTCGGTGAACGGATTATCGTATTCAGACATACCGTAGACACACCCGTAGGCTGTTTGCCAGGAAAGACGGCCCAACATTTTGGGATATTGAAGCTCAAGCATCCTTCAACTTCAAAACGACACAATGGCTAAACGGGATAATAAGGAAGGAGCTAAATGCCAACGTTGCGATCAAGGTACCGGCAACCTCTCCCAATTGACTGAAATCCCCTAGTACAAATATCAAAAAAGAAATTATGGAAGCTCCAACCGCAACACTGGATATTATCCACCAGAGTGAACCGAGTCTCTTCAGAGACTCAATGCCCCTGATGGCACTGAACATTATTCGAAACGCCGCTACCAGGAAAGGCGCCAGTAGAAGCACGCCTAGTAGAATTGGGAGAAGGCCCCCGTCTTGCAATTGGATAGTGGTAAAGATGGCTAGCGCCAGCAGATACACGATGCCCAATGGAAGCAGCATTACCACGAATTGAAGAACCAGGAAGAAGCGATGAAAATTCATGTTACTCAATGCCCGTAAAATTGCTCGCGTGACGTCTATTGTATTAGTTCGTTTGCCCGCTACAACCATTGGTCAGATCGGCGGAACGTTCATTCCCGTTTTGTCGGCGGGGCCAGGCAGCAGAGTCATGTCCACATCCCAACTAGGAAAGACCACACCAGCAGGGTGGCATCTGAGCGCTCTGCTCTCGCCAGTTGTTCATGTTAAGCGGCGGAGATACGCTTGACTTTGACATTACCAATAGCTCGATTAGCAATCCATAGATCATACTGCATTTGCTGGTTTAGCCAGCTCTCAGCTGATGTATCGAACGCCTTTGAAAGCCTGATAGCCATTTCAGGGCTGATACCAGCTCGACCGTTTATTAACGCAGAAAGGGGGGTTCGGTAACAGTAAGACCTAACGGTTGGATGCAAAGCTCACTTAGAACTTCTCCGGGATGAGGTGGACGATGCATATTCATTAGTGATAGTCCTCCAAGTCGATGGCGATGGCGTCTGGTCTTTCAAATTAGAAAGTGACAAGCCAGTTCCCGGAAACTCGAACGGACCACGTGCCCTTTCTACGCCCCGAAAGATCACGCAGATCGAGTCCGGGTAGGTTCATATCTCTGGTATCAACTGAGGCATCTAGCCGAGCCAATATTAGTCGGATTCTGGTTGCCTGATTAGCCTGAATACCTCTGGTTGAACCTGTTTCAAAGAATCTTTTGAGTCCGCGATGCTCGAACCCAGCAATCATGATCAACGTTGTAACCTATAACGTTACAGGTTGCATTAGCGAGCAGGAGCCACCTAACGTCTGAGTTCCGCTGGAACGAGTGGTTTGGCGGCGACTGTGGGTCTCGCAGACCGAAACCTGAAAAAGACTTTTGCACTGCAAATGACAATCTAGACGTCACGTCGTTTCCTCCAAACGCGTTGAGATGATCCAGATATGTCCGTATGGGTCTCGAAACCTACCTGAACGGTCTCCGTAGAACCTGTCTTCGACAGGCAATAGGATCTCCATTCCAGCTCCTACTGCGCGTTCGGAGATCGAGTCAACGTCGTCCACATAGAGATGAATCATCACTGGGGTAATGCCGAGAGTAGTTGGTGCAGGCAAATCTGGGGTTTCATCACGAATCAATATCGCAGAGTCCCCGATGACGATCTCAGCATTGGCCACCAAACCTTCTGGTGTGGTCATTCTGTTGCGCTCACTAGCGCCGAGAGCATTTTCGTAGAACGAGATAGCCGCGGAAGCGTCCTTAACAGTCAGATAAGGTGTGATTGAATGAAATCCGTCCGGTGTGGCCATTTGCCTATCTCTCGTAGCTTAGAACATGTGTAAATGGTGCGGTGACGCCTAGCGGCTGGAACAAATGGTTAGGCGGCGCTTGCTGCGATTCCAGAGCGAATCTGAAAATCACGAAACAATCTGCTTGAATGATTTGTTTTTTTGGAGCCGACCAGCAAAGTATTGCTTATCAATTTCTGCCATATCCCAAGATATCCACTTTGTAGCTCGAATTCGTACTGCGATATCGTCAATAGTACCGAAAACTGGGCCAATCAAGGGATCTTTAAGTGCGTCTTGAGTCATATATTTCTCGTGGATGCGTTGGACAATACTGGCTGCGGCTTCGCCGGAGATGATTTCGGCATCACCGCAAGCGGTAACACCCGCCTCACGATTGGGTTCCCTAACGTCAATCATAATGGCTATTCGGGTATCGTTGCGTAGGTTGCGTCCTTTTGCGCTTGACGATGGAATTGCCAAATAAAACTCTTCGTTCTCATATAGGAACCATACCGAAGTTAGGTGAGGCAACCCATCGGGGCTAATAGTAGCGACGGATGCTATTCGCCGTTCTTGTAACAATGCTAGTTGCTTTGTGTTCGGTTGTTTCATGATGGATCTCTCGCGACGCTTAACGTCTGAGTTCAGCGACTACACAACGTGGCAGCCTAATTACGATTGCAATATGCATGATACTTTTGGAAGTC
>SMVB01178849.1_pt1 | contig 14562 bp, 14 predicted proteins | sample 2456461 | NCBI WGS metagenome assembly SMVB01 (sample SAMN11095934, study PRJNA526329) | marine sediment metagenome | biome: Marine sediment; feature: Surficial sediment; material: Deep marine sediment; isolation source: Hadal surficial sediment | place: Pacific Ocean | collected 2014-05 | depth... | reverse complement strand
CGTTCTGAACGAAGTCGCCTGCATGAGGTCGATAATTGAAAACCGGTTAATGGCATCATCCCGCGACACGACATGAATATCTTGCTTACCCTCCTGGCGCGCCTGCTTGCGGCAATCCTGAGCATGTTCGCTCACCGGGCCGGTCTGTGCAGCGTCGTGGCCGTGAAAGAACTGCTGGAACGCCAGCGACCCGACATGCTGTTCAGTTTTTTCAAAGCCGTCTTGTGGGTGATGGCGGTCATGATCGCGGTCACGTGGATTGCGCCCGATATCGTGAAAACACCGGCCACGTGGCATATTTCGATCAGTGGCATCATCGGCGGGCTCATCTTCGGCGTCGGCGCAGCGGTCAATCGCGGCTGCGCCCTGTCGACACTGCGAGAGCTTTGCAATGGCCGGTTTGCGATCCTCGGTACGTTCGCAGGCCTGTATCTTGGGCTGATCTTGCCGAGATTCTTTACCGGCGGCCTGCTGATGGGGATTGGCGCGGCGAGCATCCCGGGCGGGAATGATGTATTGCTTCTCCACGGAATTCCGGGATTTTCGTTCCATGCCGTGCCGGTATTTCTGGCCATGCTTGCCGGCATTGCGCTTACCTTACTGGTCGCCCGGAGGGTCGTTCGGAACCGGCAGGCCGGCTGACGTCAGCGGCTATCTTTCAGGACTGCTCGATAAATTTGATGGTCTGCCGGGCCAGCGCCTCCGGATTTTCCTCAATCAGAAAAAACCCCGTGTTCGGATAAATCTCATGGGGCTGCCCCTGCGTACCGGGAATCTGATCGTGAAATTCCTTCGGATCAAAGCTTTGCTCGGCGATTCGTTGGCCGACCAGGGTCAGGGTCGGCTTGGTCCAGTTGCGCAGTGCTGCCCACACTCGCCGGTTCGGCGCGGCCGCCGAGTGCAGGAAGGTTGCCGGGATCATCATCGGCATACGGCGCGGGCCGCCCTTGTAGGACTCGTCCGGGTAGGGTGCGTCGAGACCCTTGAGCGTTTCGGCATCGAGGTCTTTATCCGTCATGTCCGAAACCATGCTGCTGATCGGGAATATCTCCGGTTTCAGAATATAGCGCCGCCAGCCCGCGACCCAGGCAGCACCGATCACACTGTTACCGCGTGGCACGGCGGTGGTTACCAGCACCAGCCGCGCGAAGATATCGGGCTGGTCGACGGCCACCGGCAGCCCGAAGTAACCGCCCCAGTCGAACATGAAGCCTGTGCTGTCCTTGATGGGCAGCGCCTTGAGGGTTGCCGCCAGCCAGTCGACATGTTTCTGAAAAGTGTGGGCCCGCCAGTCAGCGGGCTTGTCGGAGCGGCCGAAGCCGATCAGGTCCGGCACGACGACCCGATACCCGGCCGCTGTCAGCAGTGGGATCATTTTTCGGTACGAGTAACTCCAGGTTGCCTGTCCGTGCAGCAGCACGACGACGTGGCCATCCACGGGGCCTTCGTCCAGGTAATGCACGCGCAGTGTGCCGAGGTCGGGGTCTTCGATCTCGACGTAGTGTGGCGCGAAGGGAAAGTCGGTGAGGGCTTCGAACCTGGCATCGGGGGTGCGAAGAACGGGTACGTCCGGATCAATCGCTATGGCATCGCCGACCGTCTGCACGTCGTAGTGGTTGAATCCGGCGAGCGATGCTACGCCCACAATCAAGACGGCAAACACGATCAGGATCTTGCGCATGGGTCGATCTCCGGGCAGGGACCGGCGTGTTCTTCGGCCGGCTGCGGTTGATTATTCAGTTTGACGGGTGCGCAACATAACCTTGGCATCTCTGGCGGACAAGAAAATTGGTGTCGGAGACCATTTCGCATACTATCTGTCCATGTCTGCCTGGTTGAAACCTGCTGGTTGCCTCGTCGGCTCCGCGCTACTGGGCCTCGTGTTGGTGCTATGCCCCGCGGCCGCTCAGGAAGTCATCGTGTTCGGCACTCCCGATGACGCGGTCGGCTGGTTGCAAGCCGAAAACTGGTGGGGTGAAGAGCAGCACGGCGAGCAGTTGCGTGTGCCCAACGCGATCATCACGGGCATCTCTCAGCGTTGGCGTGAGAATGCCGGGAAAATGCCGGTTGCGGAGAAGAAGGAAATCTTTTACCGCTTCATATTGCCGCTGGTCATGCACGCCAACACCATGGTGCTGGAGCGCCGGTCGCGGCTAATGCGCATGGCTGATACGCTGGCCGACGGCGACAAGCTGCCGGCTGCGGATCTGGCCTGGCTGCAACAGGCGGCTGTTTTGCTGCGCATCACGAAACAGGGTGCCGCGACGCCGGGCGATTCTACCGCGGAGCTACAGGACGTCATCGCGCAGGCTTTGTTCCGGCTCGACGTGATTCCCGCCGGGCTGGTGCTGGGGCAGGCTGCCTACGAGAGCGGTTATGGTACTTCGCGTTTTGCCGTGGACGGCAACGCCCTTTTCGGGCAATGGACTTTCGGTGGCGAGGGCATGAAGCCGGAACAGCAACGTAAAAGTCTGGGCGACCACCGGATCGCGAGTTTCCTCTGGCTGTTCGACAGCGTGCGGGCCTATTACCTCAATTTGAGTTCGCATCCCGCTTACGCCGATTTTCGCCGTTTGCGCGCCGAGCTGAAGGCGGCCGGAAAGCCGGTGAGTTCCCTGGCGTTGGCGGATGGCCTGATTCATTATTCCGAGCGTGGCCAGGCCTATGTCGACACCTTGAAGGGCATCATTCGCGTCAATCGGCTGGAGATCGCGGACGATGCCGTGTTTCGTGCCGAGCCGATGAGGTTCCTGGTAGCCGCCGACAGTGCGGCAGACGCGGCCAGGTTACGGGAAGAAATCGAGGTTCTGCGGGCATCCGGTGAGCTCGCGCAGATCGTTGCGCGCATGCGTCTGGAGTGAAAGCCAAAGCGAGGTGAAGAGCGAGCATGATGCTGCAACAATTCCGCGTGCTGGCGGCGTATCACCGGCAGATGAACCGGCAGTTTTACGCGGCGTGTGCCGGGCTGGACGATGTTGAACTCAAGCAGGACCGGGGCGCATTTTTCAAGTCGATATTCGGCACGCTCAATCACATGCTATTGACCGACCGGCTGTGGCTCGGCGGCTTTACCGGCCAGCCGGTAGAATTCGGTTCGCTCGACGATGAACTGTACGCCGACTTCGGCGAATTGCGCACCGAACGCGAACATACCGATGCTGCCATCGAGGCATGGGTAGTGACGTTGACGACCGCGGCGCTTGGCAAGCCGTTCAGTCCGGGACCGCCGTTCCCGCTCTGGCTCACCGTCACCCATTTCTTCAACCACCAGACCCACCATCGCGGCCAGCTATCGGCCCTGCTCAGCCAATGCGGCGTGGACTACGGCACGACGGACCTGCCCTGGGTCGAGGGCGTTGCGGGAGCTTACTAATCCTGGTTGGCTCCCGGAATCAGCGGCACCGGATTTAACACCCAGTTGCCCGACGTACGTCGGGCCGGACAAGGAATCGCGAATGTCATGTTCTGGCGCTTTGCGCGCATGGTTTCCATGTCGACGCGCCAGCCGTTGTCTTTCCAGGTCTTCAGGTGTTTCCGGTAACTTATGACGGCGCCGTCGGATGGCACCAGCACCTCTTCGGTGGGGCTGTTCGGTGTGCCGACCGGGTCGAGCGTCTCCAGCAGGTCGATATCCTCCTGGGCGATGGTCAGGTTGATGTTGACCAGGCGCCCGTCGTTTTCCGGCTCGAGCATGAAGGTGCGCATATTGACGAAGAAGACCTGGGTATGGCTCTCGTCGATCGGCGCCTCGAAGAAATATTGATGAAACATGGCGTTTTCGGAGAAGCGAATCCATGTGATCATCTGATTCGGGCCGACGAAACCGGAGCCTGCGGTGACCTCGGGAACCGACTGGGCTACATCGGCCAACGCTCTCGTGTCCGTTAGCTTGTTATCGAAACGCACCAGGAACTCGCTGCCCCAGGCGCTGTCGTGCATGTCCAGCGGTTTCTTCCGAAAATCGGGTTGCATGCCCGGCGAGCCCTGGGCCGGATGCACGAACTCGTTGTGGGACGGGTCTAGGCCGTTTTCGATGGAGCGTTCGTAAAAGGCATTGAGCTCGAACACGACGAGTCGGTTCGTGCGCCAGCCCTCCTGGTCGTATTCCTCGATCTCGTGGAGCGGTGGCCGTTCCTCCTCCGGCAGGTCGCCGAGGAACGCGAATACGATGCCGTATTTTTCCTGTACCGGGTAACTGTCAACCTTGGCGCGGGCCGGCACTTTGTCGTCGTCCAGGGTCGGAATGTGCGTGCATTTGCCGTCGCCGCCGAACTGCCAGCCGTGGTACGGACACACGACGGCGTTGCCTTTGACCCAGCCCTTGCCCCAGCGCCGCGCCCCGATGGATGCAGACATCGCTCAGCACATGCGCAGCACCATCGGAATCGCGGAAGGCAACCAGTTGTTGACCCAGTACCCGGGCGCGATGCGGTTCGTAGGTAACGACGTCTTCGCTCTTGGCGATTGGGTACCAGAAGTTGATGTACATAGGATTTCCCCCAAGCATAGACACGCCGGTGGTTTATGGAGATTCTGCCGGCAGGCAGCTGAGCATAGCGTTAGCTTCGGCGCTCGGCGTATCCGCATTTCTACGTAGTGAACACGCTCCTTATTATCTGTCTGTTCCCCGGCAGTCCGTATCGGAACCTGCGGCCACCTTGACGGAGCACTAGGTATTTTTACGTATTGTTGGGCCCGGGCCGGCTCGGCTAATGATAAGAGTACAAGGCCGGGGCCCGTAAACCGGCGTTATTTCGGCGTGCCGCGCCGGCCGGGGAGATCAATCATGTATATCAATTTCTGGTATGTCGCCTGTCAGAGTTCCGAGCTCACCTTCGGAGCGCAAAAACCACTGAAAGTCATGATGCTCGGCCACAACTTTGCCTTGTGGCGGGATACCAAAGGTGACATTCAGTGCGTGAGCAACACCTGCACCCACCGCAGCGGCGCACTGGCCGATGGCCGTATCCGTGGCGACTGCGTGGAGTGTCCTTATCATGGCTGGACCTTTAACGGCAAAGGCTCCTGTGTGCGCCTGCCGTCATTGGGGCCGGATGCAAAGATTCCGGCGCGTACCCGGGTAGATGCATATCCGGTGGAGGAACGTTACGGGTTGGTGCATGTCTTTCTGGGGGACCTGTCCGAGGAAGAGCGCCCGCCGATTATTGCGGCGCCCGAATACGACGATCCTGAGTGGCGGTTTATTCCGTTCATTCTCGAATGGAAAATCGATTATAAACGCTCCGTCGAAAACACCCTGGACCCGGCACACAACGAGTTTACCCATCCCACGCACGGGTTCCTGGGCAGCAGGGAAGACTACGCGGTTGACGAGATCACGCTGGAGGATACCGAGTGGGGTACCGGTTTCATGAACGCCATGAAATCACCGCCACTGCCGCAGCGGGAAATGCGCGAGGGTTCCGGGCGCGATGGAGACGGCATTACCTATGCCGGTTCCGGCAACCATGGTCCGAATGTGACGTGGACTTATATTCATATCTCCGATCAGGCCTGGTTCCATGGCTTCGCATTTCATACGCCGGTACATGAAAAGCTGGATCGGGTGTACGGCATTTTCGGGCGTAACTTCATGCAGGATCCGAAGTACGACAAGACATTCGAGGATCGCAGCCTGTATGTCGCCGAGCAGGACCGCTACGTGCTTGAACCGATGGACCCGATTCGGACCCCGCGCAGCAATGCGCATGAGTTCCTGGTGCCGGCGGATAAAGCCATCGCCCGGTATCGCGAGTTCTGCCAGACCTGGGAAGACAATGGCTGGCGCCTCGACGTGAACCGGATTCGCGCGGACCAGGACGAAATTGCCTATGCCATCCCGAGCCCGGCCCGTCGTCAGGCCAAGAGCTGGGTTCTGCCCGCGGCACCGCTGCTCAAAGCCCGCAAGCCGGCGATCAAGGCCGTCGGCTAGGTACTCCGTCAAGGCCATATTGGACGACGGAATTGTGACGAGGGAATTGGTGTCAGACACCAAGCGGGAGGAGAACGGAACCATGGCCACGAATGCCAGCGAAGTCAGGCGACTGCAGATTCATCCATTGGCAGGGACGCTCGGTGCCGAAATCACCGGTGTCGATTTGTCGCGGCCACTCGATGAGCCCATGTTCGCGGAGATCCGGCAAGCGTTGCTGGATAATCTTGTGATCTTTTTCCGGGATCAGCCGATTACGCCCGAGCAGCAGATTGCGTTCGGGCGCCGGTTCGGCGAGCTGCATATTCACCCTTATATACCGAACCGCGAGGGCTACCCGGAAATCCTTCAGCTGAAAAGCAGGGCGGATGGTCCGGCCGATATGGCCTACCAGGCAAACACCTGGCATACGGACCTGACCTACCAGGCCGAGCCGCCGATGGCGTGCATCCTGCGTGCCATCGAGGTGCCCCGGGCCGGCGGCGACACGATGTGGAATAACCTGTATGCCGCCTACGAGGCACTGTCGGAACCGATGCGGGGTTTTCTGGATGACAAGATCGCGATTCACTACATTGCCATCAGTATGCCGGCGGATTTTCTCGAGCAGAAATGGTCGGCGAAACAGGTCGAGCGCTTCCATGAACTCACGCCGCCGGTCGAACATCCGGTCGTGCGCACCCACCCGGAGACCGGCCGCAAGGGCCTGTTCGTCAATCGGAACTTCACATCGCACATCAAGGGCCTGACGCGCACCGAAAGCGACGCACTGGTGGCATTTCTGCTGCAACATATCGAGCAGCCCGAGTTCGCGGTGCGCTTCCACTGGGCGACGGATTCGGTCGCGATGTGGGATAATCGCTGCACGCAGCATTACGCGATCGTCGACTATCACTCGCAGCGGACGATGGATCGCGTAACGGTCTGTGGCGACCGGCCACGCTAGCAGTACAGGTGCCGGTGTTAAGCTGATCGCGCCAGCGGCATACGGCCGCGATTCTTTCACGTCGGTACCTATTCATCTAAAGAACAACTATGAACATAGAAATCATCATCGGCTGCAACCTGCATCCGCAGCAGGTTGCGGAATTTGCCGTTGCCGCCGAACAGGCCGGCGTGCGAACGCTTTGGCATTCCAATCTGCCGAATGGCTGGGATCCCTTTGTTGCGCTGGTTCCGGCCGCCATGGCGACCAGCCGGATCAAACTGGGCGTGCTGGCGATCAGCCCGTACGAGATGCACCCGCTGAAAATCGCGTATTCCATCATCAGCCTGAATGAAATATCCAAGGGCCGGGCCATTGTCGGTTTGGGCGGTGGCGGCGCGATCGCACTGTCGATTGTGGATTCGGAATCCCATCATCTGGATTTCAAGAAAATGCGCATCGTGCGCGGCGTACGTGAGGCTGCGGAGATAATCTATCAGGTCGCCTCGGGCGAGTTTCACCGGGGCTATCAGGGTGAGGTTTTCAGCCTCAAGCAGCCTTTTCGCACGTCGTTCGCCAAGTCGCCGCGGCCGCAGATTTTTACCTGCTCCATGGGCCCGCAGATGCTGCGTATGGGCGCGCGAATCGCCGATGGTTTGCAGGTGGGCGATGTCACGCCCGGCAGATCCGGTGAAGTCGTCGAGACGATCCGGGCCAGCCTGACGAAGCGGGCATACCCGGCGGACGATTTTCGCATCGGCAACTTCTGGGCCTGGCACATCAAGAAAGACCGCGAGAAATCGATGCACGAGGCACGCGTTGGCCTGTTTGCCCGCGCCGAGGTGATACCGCCGCATATCGGGCTGGATCATTTGCTGGAGGCCGAAGAGGCGCAGCTGGTCAGAGACAATTTCAAGAATTTTCTGCTGGCGGGTGTCACCGGCTCCGGCGAGATCAAGGATGTGCCACCTGAACTGGTGCAGCGCCTGATCGACGAAGTCAGTTCCTCGGGCGATTACGATGACATTGACCGCGAGGTCGAGCGCTATCGCGAGTTCGAACGGGCCGGGCTTACGGATCTGGCGTTGCGGGTATTCGATGATCCGATGGAGTCGTTGAAAATTATCGAAGAGCGCGTCATGCCTCATTTCGATTAGGCTGCTGTTGCCGGAAGCCGTTCCTGCAAGGGGTTCACACCGGCGCCCGGGTTGGGTCAGGGCTGGAGCCTGTCTGATACTGATTCTCATTGCTGTAAGATGGGCTCATTCACAGAGGATGCAGCCATGATGCCAGTCCGGTTTTCGACTAGAGTTCACCCCGTTTTTGCTGTGGGCGTGTTGTTGCTGGCCGGTTTCGGTCCGGGCGGAATGCCGTCCGCCGTCGCTCAGGATGACGCACACGCCCACCATCACATGACCGATGCGCAGTTCGCCGAATTGCGCGAGAAGATACCGCTGTATCGCGAGTTCACCGATGAGCAAGTCATGGAAAACATGGCGCGCATGGGGCCGGGTATTCATGCTTATCTCAGTGACGACACGGTCGCCGGCAACATCGGCGTGCTGGCGCTGGGTCATGGCTACGGGTCGACCGGCAACGAGGCATTCAAGCACGCCTATGCGCCAACTGCCGCGAAGTATCCGACCGCCGTGGCATTGGGCATGGCGATGATGTCATCGGAGCATATCCAGACCGCCGTCGACGAACTGACGGCCGCCGGCGCAGACACGGTGTTGGTGATGCCTGTGACGACGCTCAAATCTGGCGGGCTGATCGGACAGTGGCGCTATATATTCGATTTGCAGGCAGAGGCGCCGTGGATGTCGGTGGCCCGTGTGCAATCGGACGCGCGGATCGTGTTCGGGCCCACGCCGACTACTGACCCTCTGATTTCGGCGATCCTGCTTGACCACGCGAAGGACCTCAGCCGTGACCCGGCCGGTGAAGTGGTCGCGCTGATTGCCCACGGCCCGGACGACGCCGAGGAGAATGCACAGGAACTGGCCATCCTCGAACAACATGCGACAGTGATCCGGGCCGGGCGAGCGTTCGCCGAGGTGCGCGGCTTCACGCTTCAGGACGACGCGCCCTCGGCCGTACGCAAGGCCAATATTGAGCGGATTCGTGACTGGGTGCAGGCGGCAACCGACCGGGGGCAGCGGGTCATCGTGCTGACGACGTTGCCCGTGAAGGGCAGTGTGCAAGCGAAAATCCGCCGTGACCTCGCCGGGCTGGACTTTACCCTGAGCGAAAAGGGCATCGTCGAGAACGCGCTGTTCAGCGACTGGGTCGAGGCGGTGATCGCTTCTTCAAAGTAGCACGGATGGTGCCGGCACCACGGCGCCACTAAGTCAGCATCAGCGCGAACGCGGCCCCGAGCAACCCCGCAACCGGCAGCGTGATCGCCCACGCAAGCAGGATCTCGCCGATGGTTTTCCAGCGTGCCTGGCGCGTGAGTGTGCCGATGCCGAACAGCGCGCCGCAGGATACATGAGTGGTGGACACGGGCAGCCCGAAGTTTGAAGCGCCGATCACCAGTGCCCCGGTCACGATATTCGCCGTGAAGCCCTGGCCGGGGTTCATGGTCGTGATGCCATGGGACAGGGTTTCCGCGACCCGTCGGGCACTCATCCAGCCGCCGAAGGCAATTGCCGCGCCGACTCCGATGATCGCATCGCCGGGCACCAGCAGGTTGCCGACCAGCAGCAGCGCCGCGATCTTGGGCGTATCGTTCAGGCCCCGGGCAAAGCTGACCATGCCGGCGGATAAAAAGTGTGCGCCGTCCAGCAGCGACCGGGCGCTGATGCCGATGACGGTACCCTGGTAGCGTACCCGGCAGCTGGCCTGGTCATCGATGTCCAGACTCAGCGCGCTGATCATCTGTGCGGCCTGCTCGGGAGCCAGCCTCCCGGGCACGACATCGATCACTTTCTGGCCGATGCAGATGCAGGTTTCATAGCCGACGCCCAACCGGTTGCGCAAGCCGTGCAACGCCGGGTAGACCCCCATCGTAATCAGGATCGCGAGGAAGGGGCTGACGATCAGCGGCAACATGAAACGGTTGCCCAGCATCGTGACATCGATGCCTGTCGATGAGGTCAGCAAGCCGGCGCCGATCAGGCCGCCGATCAGCGAGTGGGTGGTGGAGATCGGGAAACCGAAGCGGGTTGCAAGCCCCACCGTGCTGGCTGCTGCCAGCGCCACCGCGAGTGCGAAGCCGGGTGTTGCAGCCACGGCGGGCGGGACCAGACCGGCGCCACTAAACGCCGCCAGCAATTTCCCGGCGAGAAACAGCGCCGTGACGGAACCGAGCCCGGTGGTGACGGTCGCCCACACGAGCGCGGTACGATAAGACGTCGTCCCGCTGCCGTACAGTGTCGCGACGCCTTTAAAGTTGTCATTTGCGCCGTTGGCATAGGCCAGCAGCAACCCGATGAGCACGGCAATGGTGAGTGTCAAGAACGGCTCCTCTGGTGGTCAGTATGTCGGCATGAAGTCATGCGAGTCCGCGCCGCCGTGCATCATATAGAGCGATTCGGGCGGGATTAGTTCCTCGCTGGCCACCCTCTGGGTATTGATGCCACACTGTATATTGCTTCCGCAGGACTTAATCAGGGGTTTCCTTATGATCCACGCGCTACGGTTCGTTGCGTTTGCCGCACTCGCTCTGTCCATACTCGTCCTGGCCGCATGGGCCCCGGCCGCATTCGCAGAGACGGATGCGCTGCCTGACCCGACCTCCACGGAGTTTTGCCAGGCCGTGCAGAGAATCATGGCCAATACCGAGGTGGAAAGCGACAATACGCTGTTCACCGACATGCCCGAGTACCGGCATTCCAAACCATCACCGGATCCGCTGAAGATTTACCAGGTGGTTACGTACGCTGGCCAGCGGCCGATCATGGTGTCCTGCAAGATCAAGGGTGCGGCGCATATTCGCGCCGTGTTCGGCGAGGATGCCGCCGGCGAGCAGCAGTGGTGCCCGAGCGTGACTCGCATGGTTCAGGCACAGGCGGTCGCCGAGCTCGAACAGGAAAACCGGCAGGCGGCGGCCGACAAGGCCCGGGCCTTCGTGATCGATGACAACGAGCCGTTTGTGACGGGTCGGGACTATCTTGCAGATTTTGAGTTGAGCTATGTCGGTGACGACGGCGCCATCCACTTCAATTCACCCGGCCTGTTTCATGACTACGATAGCTGGACGACCTGGATCTTGCCGGCGATAGTCGAAGGGCAGGTATACTGCCATCTCGCTACGGTCGCTTACTTAAAGGCGGTTGCGACCGGCGAGATGGAGCCGGGCACGACGGTGACGACCGCCGCCGATGCCCCGGTGGTTCCGTACTGATTCTCAAGAGGACGGCTTGGGTGGGAGCGGCTCTCACAACAGCCTGCTGAAATTCTGGAGCCGCGATATCCAGACGGTGTCAGACACCCTGTACGTTACGAACCGGTCTCCAGAGAAGCCTCGGGCATGGCCTTGGCGGGTGTCGGCTGCGTGTCGCCCGGCGCTATGACGCGCACCACCAGGGCCAGCACAAAGATCAGCACTTGTGCCGCGCCGACCATGGCGAACGACGTGCTTGAAGTCAGGCAACTGGCGGCCGCTAACTTCTGAGTAACTCAGCGGCCGGCGATCGCAGCAGTGAGAAAAATCCCCGCCCGGTGCGGGGCTTTATTTTGCCGGGCGGGCGAGTGTGAAAAGCGGCCGTTGATCCCGCCCGCGGCCGACCCTGTTTTTTCCCCTGGCTATTTCTTTCGTGTGACTGTGTAGCCCTGGTCGCGCATGAAGTCGACCCGATCCTCCGCCTTGAACGTCTTGGCGGCGAGTTGCAGCAATCGGTAATCCAGCGTACCGTCCATTTCCGGATTATCGAGATTGGTGCTGTTGAGGCGTTTGCGTCCGTCGTCCGGATCGGTCTTCTCGAGCACCCAACCGAGGTCGATGAACTTTCCAATAGCTCGAGTCACGGTGGATGCCGACATGTCCAGCGCGGCACAGATGTCCTGGTGCGTTGTCGAGTGGCCGAGACAGGCGGACTGCCAGTTTATGTACTGGGCCACGCGGATCTGGTTCAGGGTCGTCTCGCCGCTGTGGAACTCGGCGACCACGTTCAGCGACCGGTAGACAAATTCCTGTTGCGTGGCCCGCATCGAGCTCTGAGGTTGTTTTCGCATGCGAAACTACCCTTTAAATCAGACACGATCGGCAGTATACCTATTGAAGGAATTGTTCAGAAGGAATAATTGCCGGTACGTATACGTAATTCGGGGCCTGGCGCTGGCGGGGAAACCCCGCAGAGGGGATATGTGTGGCGATTCATGGTCGATAAGAACAGACCTCGGCGGTGGCTAGGTGGCTAACGATCTCTACTGCCTCCAAGGTAGGTTGCCCCGCTTCGGCGGGGCTTTTTTTTTGGCTCTGTGCACGGCACCGGTAACAGCAACTTTGTCCTTGGGGGAAATGCGAGGCATCCCCCCCGGCGGCACTTTTGTGGGGGGCGTGAGTGAGGCTCTGGTGCGGGTACTTTGTGGGAGATTCTTCAGCCGCGATTCCCGCCTCTTCCGTCCCCAAAAATAATCGCACCCCACTTGGCATCGACCTTCGTGAAAATGTCCGGGTCATGTTTGGCCAGCACCTGCCGGCTGTATTCGGGATAGTGCTCCGGCCCGCCTTCTTCAGGCCACTGGCGCGTGGCGTCGATGACAATCTTCGCAGTCTGTCCGCGCACTGGTGCGCTGGGTTCCAGCGGCATGGTGGGCAGGTTCTCGAAGATGTGGCTGGCCGGGAAGGCTTGCCAGCGGGTTGCGCAGGCCATGAACAGATCGGCCGGATTCCAGATATCGACGTCGTCATCCACCATCACGACGATCTTGAACACCGGGATTAGCTTGGCCAGGCGCTTGCCGACCGCGAGGGCCTGGCCCGGTTCCTTCTTCTTGATGCTGAAGAAAGTGACACTGTCGACGTAACGATAATCGACGATCTCGGGCACGAAACGTTGCAGGCCTGCCACCGTCAGCGCGGCGCTCGGCATTTCGATGAGCGGACGGGTGATGCCGGTGAAGTCATTTACGAACCACGGGTCTTTGCGGTGAGTGATGCGGGTCACGGTCATAGAAAACGCCTGTTCATAAACGGCGCCGATATAACCCGAACCCTCGCCGTACGGGCCGTTCGGTTCGAATGCCTCGAGTGAAATTTCACCCTCGATGATCATCTCGGCGTGGGCCGGCACGCGAATGTGATTCGTATCGCATTTGATGACGTCGATGGCCTTGCCGCGCAGGCCACCGGCCGTGGCCAGTTCGTCGACGGCCTGCTTGCCGCGCCGTTCGGGGATACGCGCGCCGCTGACGAGCCAGATCATCGGGTCCTGGCCGAGCACCAGTGCGATGGGCACCGACGTCTCGCCACGCGCCTTCGCGGCCATGAACATGGTATGACCCGTTTGGCCCTCGCCGGAGCCGACGGCAATGTGCCGGGGACCCTTGATCTCACACCGGTAGGTGCCGATGTTCAGACCCAGTTCGGGGTCGACGTTGAATACCGATGTCGTGTTCAGAAATCGCCCGCTGTCGCCGGGGTTGTTCTTAAAAAACGGATAGCGGGTGATGTCGATTGCATCACCAGTCACGACGACCTGCTTGCAGGGCGCCTGTTCACGCGTGACCTCTACGGGCGGGATGGTCGGGTATTCGCCCCCCGCCTTGTCCAGCATGTCGTCGAGGTAGACGCGGGCTCTGCGATAAGTGGCCGGCCCGTCGTTGGTCACAGGCTCGAGGCCGAACAGAATGGCCTCGCAGTCGACATGGCGCAGTTGATTCGCGATTACGGGCCCGTCGATCCAGCGGCCGTCGATCCTGACGCGTTCAAACAGTACGATGGGCGCGCGAAAGCGGCCGTAAATATCCACCAGTCGGCACATCAGCGCCGTGCCCTCATAGGCGTCCTGATCGATCGCATCGATGCGTTGCAGTAAGCCGTGTTCATCGAGTGCCTGGACGTAGTCGCGCAGCGAGTCGAACGGTGCGGTTGCGCGCGGCCGGCGGTGTGTGGCTGCGGCCGGGGCGATCGATGTGGAATCGGTGGCGGCGCAGCCGGCGGTTGACGCGGCGGCCAGGCCGGCGCCTGTTACCGTCAGGAACTCACGGCGTGATACGGCGTCCTTCGGGCTGGTGCCAGATTGCTTTTCCGACATGCGATTTCTCCTGGGCAGGCGGCAGCGCCAAGGATGCAGTATACGAAATTAAGCGTCAGGCCTGACGGGCCCGTTAATACGGGTGTCCGGTCCGAATGGCTCAAGCCGCAGGGCAGTCAGTCGAGCATCATCAGGCCGCGGTTGCTGCTGTTCCGGTACGGCGTCGTAGTATGATGGCCGCAGAGGGATTTTAAGAAGAGCAAACGCAGATCGGTCGGGCAACCAGTCGGAAGGGAATCCATGCACCGGGCCGGCATCAGACGGACGGGGGTGTGTGCATGTTTAGATTCAGAATCTCCAGCAGGTTCACTGTTGCCTACATGGCAACCGTGGTTTTGTTGATCGCGGGCCCGCAGGTTGCTTGGGCGCAACTCGAAGAGATTATCGTCACGACGCGCAAGCGTGAGGAGAGCCTGCAGAAGGTACCGATCGCGGTGAAGGCCATCGGCGCCGAGCAGATCGAACTGCAGGGTATCAATAGTCTCGAAAAGGCCTTGATGCTG
>SMVB01142354.1_pt1 | contig 14562 bp, 12 predicted proteins | sample 2456461 | NCBI WGS metagenome assembly SMVB01 (sample SAMN11095934, study PRJNA526329) | marine sediment metagenome | biome: Marine sediment; feature: Surficial sediment; material: Deep marine sediment; isolation source: Hadal surficial sediment | place: Pacific Ocean | collected 2014-05 | depth... | reverse complement strand
TACCTCCTGAGTGAGACTGGATTTTTTGGGGTTGACCTGACTTTTCTACGCTTGATATTATTTATTGCCGTTATCGCATCTATGGTGCAGTTGGTAGAAATGATTATTGAAAAGCAGTCTCCGAGTCTTTATAATTCACTCGGGATTTTCTTGCCACTTATTACTGTGAATTGCGCCATTTTAGGCGGCTCACTTTTCATGGTGTCGAGGGAGTATAACCTGGCTGAGTCAGTATCTTATGGACTGGGTGGAGGCTTCGGCTGGTTCCTTGCAATTATTGCAATTGCAGCGATCCGGGAGAAGATCAGATATTCGAATGTACCTGCTCCGCTAAGGGGGCTAGGTATCGCATTTCTGATAACCGGCCTTATGGGTATTGCATTTATGAGTTTGATGGGTATTGACCCTGCAGCTTTTATGGAAGCGAGCTAGGCGATATAATTGATTTTTGACCATGAAGATTATCATTCTTTCCGTATTAGTTTTCACCCTTGTAATACTTGGATTGTCGTTCATTTTAATTCTTGCACGACGAAAGCTTGTTCCACAGGGCAGTGTAAGTGTCTTGATCAATGGCGAAAAAACGATTACGGTACAACCGGGGTCATCACTGTTGACAGTACTTTCTGATGAACATATATTTCTGCCCTCTGCGTGTGGAGGCGGTGGAACCTGCGCCATGTGCGAATGTTATATTGACAAGGGTGGTGGCGATGTCCTGGCGACCGAACTCAACCACCTAACGAGAAAAGAAGCTGCAGAAAATAAGCGCCTCGCGTGTCAGGTAAAGGTCCGCGAGGACATGGAGATTCGCATAGCCGATGAGATATTTGGAATTAAGAAATGGGAATGTACGGTAAAGTCCAATTACAATGTGGCTTCCTTTATTAAGGAGTTTATCGTCGAACTTCCCGATGGTGAAACACTTGATTTCCAATCAGGGGGATATGTTCAGATCGACGTCCCCGAGACAACTGTTGATTTTAAGGATATGGTGATTGACGCCCATCCTGAATTCCATGAGAAATTGGACAAGTTTGAGGCTGAGTGGGATCAGTGGAAAATGCGTGATTTGAAGATGGTGAATGAAGAAGAGGAGTTTCGCGCTTATTCAATGGCAAACCACCCTGCCGAGGGAAATATCGTCATGCTCAATATCCGTGTGGCAGCCCCGCCATGGGATCGCAAGGCAAACAATTGGATGCAAGTCAATCCTGGCGTGTGTTCGTCTTATACGTTTGGACTGCAACCAGGCGACAAGTGCACGATATCTGGTCCTTACGGGGAGTTCTTTATTAAAGACACCAAGAAGGAAATGGTTTATATCGGTGGCGGTGCTGGAATGGCTCCATTGAGATCTCATTTATTTCACTTGTTCCACACATTAAAGACAACAGATCGTAAAGTGTCTTTCTGGTATGGCGGGCGATCAAAAAGCGAACTTTTCTACGTGAATCAATTTCGCGATATAGAAAAGGAATACCCGAATTTTACGTTTAACATCGCACTATCGGCTGCACTGCCGGAGGACGAATGGAAAGTGAAAAAGTCAATTGATGATCCAGACGGAGATGGCTTTGAAGGATTCATTCACCAGGTACTCATGGACAATTACCTCAACGATCATCCTGAACCCGAAGAGATAGAGTATTATTTCTGCGGACCGCCTCTGATGAATGCAGCTGTAATCAAGATGCTGGACGACTTCGGTGTTCCGGAAGAGAATATCAGCTTTGACGACTTCGGCGGGTAACGGAGTTGTATGGCAGAATAAAAGAAGCCGTTTCTGTTTGCAGGAGCGGCTTCTGTTGTTGGTGCAATATTGGTGGGGGGCGAGACGTGTGGCACACCTTAAGGTGTGCCACACGTCCAGATTATAGTATTAAGAGAAGTATTCAGGCAGCGCATCCACCAAAGCCGCATCCACCAAAGCTGGGTATCAAAAAAGAAACGCAATCATCAGTACACCTGCCGCAATCGTTGATGTGGCCGGGTGAATTTTTACGCCTCTCTGTTTCATGTCGAAAATCACGGGAAGCGACATGATGATGTCGATGACAGAAAACAGAATGAGCGTTGTCGTAAGTATTGCATTTACACTCAACATGATCCTATCTGATTTAAAAACGCGATGATACACTGTTTGACTATAATATTGCGTGTATAAGATCAAAATGATTCATTAAATTGTAATAAGATGTTAAAATGATTAATATTGTCCTAATATATGGTTGTGTTGACTATAATGTATATGAATTGTGCCAGTAGAAAGTCAGTTTGACAGCATCGATTTTCGTATTCTTCATGCGCTTGCCAGTGACGCGAGGATAGCATACTCACGCCTGGCGGACCAACTCAATGTGTCAAATTCACTCGTGCATCAGCGTGTGCGAAAACTGCAGGATGCCGGTATGCTGACAGACCCGGTTTATCAACTTGACGCAGAACGCCTGGGTTATGAGACGAGTGCTTATTGCCAGATTCTGCTTGCAAATGCGAGGTATCTGCGCTCAGTAGTCGAAGCGCTCAAGAAAATTCCCGAAGTCGTCGAATGCGTAAATATCGCGGGGAGGTACGCGATCATGGTCAAATTGTACGCCATCAATAACAGCCACCTCAGGGATATCATTTATGAGGGGATCCAGACTATTGCAGGCGTCGAAGAGACCAATACAGTAATGAGTTTTGAAACATCTTTTTCCAGGGGGGTTCCTATTCCCGGATTTCACGATAATGAAAAATAATGAGAACACTAAGAGCGTATCTTCGCGACCCAAATATTAATAAAATCCAAATCCATGGTTTTGTATAAACGGTATATGGTAACATCTGCGCTGCCTTATGCAAATGGTCCGTTGCACGTTGGCCATTTGACGGGCGCGTATATTTCCGCTGACATCTATGTCCGGTTTTTGCGCAGCATGGGCAAAGACGTAGTCTTTGTCTGTGGATCGGATGAGCATGGAGCGGCTATTACGATGAGGGCGAAAAAAGAGGGTGTCACACCACAGGAGATTATCGACAAGTATGATCAAATGTTTCGCAGGTCGTTTGATCAAATGGGCATTTCGTTCGATATTTTTCACCGGACTTCCAGCCAGTTGCATCATGAGACGTCGCAGGAGTTTTTTCGCAAGTTGTATGAGGAAGGTGAGTTTATTGAGGAGGAGTCTGAACAATACTTCGATGAAGAAGCAGGACAGTTTCTTGCCGATCGCTATATCAAGGGGATATGCCCAAAATGTGGCCACAAAGATGCCTATGGTGATCAATGCGAAAACTGTGGGAGCAGCCTTAGTCCAACAGAACTAGGAGATCCCGTCTCGACACTTACAGGGCAAAAGCCCGTAATGCGGAAAACAAGCCACTGGTATCTGCCTCTCGACAAGCACGAAGACTGGCTCCGCGAATGGATCGAAACAGGTGAATTTGAAGGGAAGGAACTACATGATCCTCAGAAATGGAAAAATCATGTCATCGGGCAATGCAAATCATGGCTGGACGCCGGATTGAAGCCAAGGGCAATGACACGTGACCTGGACTGGGGCGTGGATGTTCCACAGGATATCGAAGGGGCTGATGGAAAAAAACTCTACGTATGGATGGATGCGCCGATTGGTTATATATCGGCAACGAAACAATGGGCTAAGGACAATAACAGAAGCTGGGAGCCGTATTGGCAGGATGAGGACACAGCACTCATTCATTTCATCGGAAAAGACAATATCGTGTTTCACTGCCTGATTTTTCCTGCAATTCTCAAAGCACACGGGGGATATACGCTCCCAACGAATGTACCCGCAAACCAATTCATGAATCTTGAGGGTGAAAAAATTTCAACTTCCCGAAACTGGGCTGTCTGGGTCCACGAATACCTCGAAGAACTCCCTGGAAAAGAAGATGTGCTTCGATATTACCTCACGAAAAATATGCCTGAACAACGCGATAGTGAATTCAAGTGGAAAGGATTTCAGGATGCTAACAACAATGAATTGGTGAACAACCTCGCCAATTTCGTACACCGCGTGATGGTGCTTGCTGACAAATACTATGAAGGGATAGTTCCGGAATTTGATGAGAACCTCTCATTTGAAGCAGCCTCAGAAATGGATCTTCCTGCTTTTCACGATACCGAAATATTAGATCTGCACGATCGCCTCGACGCTTTTTCACAGGATATTCGCGACTTTGAATTCAGAGCCGCACTCACAAAATTAATGGGTGTTTCGGCTGTTGGTAATAAGTTGCTACAGTTTAATGAGCCGTGGAAGCTGCAGAAAGAAGACCCGGAAACAGTTAAAGTGATTATAAATCTTGGCCTGCAGTATGTTGCTGCATTAAGTGTGGCCATTGAGCCATTTTTGCCACACGCTTCGGCAAAACTCAGGGGCATGCTAAATTTACCGGTCGTAGATAATAACGAAGAGTTTTTGACTATGATGATGAATTTGGCAGAAGGCGAATTGCTGCTGAAGGCCGGCCATCGGATAAACAAAGGAGAGCATTTGTTTCAGCGAATCGATGATGATATTATTGAGGCCCAGATTGCCAGGTTGCACGCCACGAAAACGCAAAGCGGAGATCCGGCTTCGGAAGCCGCTAGTGTGCCATTGAAGCAAGAGATCACATACGATGATTTTACTAAGTTGGATATGCGCACTGCTACCGTATTACACGCCGAGAAAGTCGAAAAAGCAGATAAACTACTCAAATTGAGGATTGATCTGGGTTTTGAAGAGCGTACAGTAGTCTCCGGAATTGCTGAACATTTTGGGGCGGAAGACATAATTGGCCGTAAAGTCGTTTTATTAGCAAACCTCGCACCTCGTAAAATCAGAGGGGTGGCTTCGCAAGGTATGATTCTGATGGCCGAGGACCAGAATGGAGAATTAGGATTTATTGCCCCTGACGACAATTGGGAAAACGGAAGCCCGATAAGTTAGAGAATTTGACACGAATAAAAATCATTGCTCTCATTTCCACACTTGCTGTTGCGGGGTGGGTGGGTTATGACATGATTCGACAAACTGATGAGGAATTGTTGTGGGGCTGGCGACCGTTCTTTTTATTGATTTTTATTTGGTCCGCTGTTCTCATTATTGCTGATGGTAGTAAAGCAAATGCACAGCACAGAAGATGGATTTTATTGTCCTCGTTGTCAGGACTCATTTTGAGCGCCGGATTTCCACCTTCCCCAATTACACCAATTGTATTTATTGGTTTTGTGCCATTGCTCATATTGGAGCAGGAAATCTCGGATCATTATGGGGGCATCACCAAATGGCGCGTTTTTAAATACGCTTTTAACGCGTTTTTTATTTGGAATATATGTACCACGTGGTGGGTGCTCAATACCTCGTTTATGCCGGGCATTGTTGCCAATGTGCTCAACGCCACTTTTATGGCAGTTGTCATCGTATTGTACCATCACGTGCGTCATGTCCTTGGCAAAAGACTTCACTGGTTGATACTGGTCACGCTGTGGATCGGATTTGAGTATTTGCATATTAATTGGGAAATTTCGTGGCCCTGGTTAAACCTTGGACACAGTTTTGCTCAGTACCCATCTTGGGTCCAGTGGTATGAATACACTGGTATTTTTGGTGGCAGCCTATGGATTTTACTAGCTAATTATACGATTTGGTCTCTCTATCAAAAATGGAAGCGAACAAAGCGATGGGATCGAAAAGGGATGTTCGGTCTTATTTTGTTGATTTTAATTCCTATTGTATTTGGAGTCACACGATATTATACTTATTCATTACCGGTTGGTGATACGGAAATCGTTATCATTCAACCTAATTACGAACCCCATTATGTCAAGTTTGCGACCTCACAGAAAAAGCAGTTGGATCGGTTTATAGCTTTGAGTGATTCTGCCCTTACGGAGTCAACTGACTATTTGGTATTTCCCGAGACGAGTTTTGGCTACGTCAATCTGACAAAGGTTGAGCTTGATTTTCGAATTGCAGCATTGCGGGAGATCGTGGACAAACATCAGGATCTCAAGTTGGTGACTGGTCTCGCTACAATCCGCGTACACGAGGAATTTATTGATTTGCCGACACTTCGCACCCGGATTAGAGGATATGATACAACGTTTCTGGACATACAGAACAGTGCAATTCAAATTATGACCGGTGAGGAGATTAACCCTTATTTTAAATCTAAACTTGTTCCCGGGGCAGAAATATTTCCATATAAAAATCTACTCCCATTTCTCGCTCCGCTAATTAAAATGTTGGAAGGGACTACTGCGGGCCACACAATCCAGAACGAACGAGAGGTTTTTTCTTCAGAATCCGCGCTTGTTGCACCCATTATCTGCTATGAATCAATTTATGGGGCCTATGTGGGTCAATACGTCCGTAAAGGAGCTGATATATTTTTTATCATTACGAATGACGGCTGGTGGGACGATACACCGGGTCACGTCCAGCACTTGTTGATTGGTGCTTTGAGGGCGATTGAACATCGACGACCTATAGCCAGATCAGCAAATTCAGGGATTTCCTGCTTTATTAACGAACGCGGAGACGTATTGCAACCTACAGAGTATGGAGTGATGACTACTATAAAAGGTAAATTGAGTTCGTCATCTGATACGGTGACATTTTATACACGATGGGGCGATGTGATTGCACGATTGTGCGCATTCATGGCTGTATTGTTTATGGTATTGGCATTCGTGAATACAGTGCAAAAAAGCTGGCAGCCAGGGAATAAATCCCCTTGAGAATTGTCCGCAGGACTCCTTCGGAGAATTTGAGTTTGTCCAACGGACTCCTCGGAGATCATTGAGCTTTAGACCCTCTCCAATAGACATTCGCCCAATCCTCAAATTACACAACTGTCATATTTCCTCAGAGTCTAAGTTAAAAAGTTAAAAAGACTTATTCCGACTACTTAAGACCAGACACCATATCTCCCGGCTTCACCCATGCATCAAATTCCTCCGCACTGAGATATCCGAGACTGACGGCTGCCTCCTTAAGTGTGCTTCCTTCTTTGAATGCCTTTTTTGCTATCACCGATGCTTTATCGTATCCGATTTTGGTATTGAGCGCTGTAACGAGCATGAGAGAATTATTTAGATTCTGCTCGATACGGGCATAGTTTGGCTCGAGGCCGGTTGCGCAGTTTTCATTAAAACTGCGACATGCATCCCCAATAAGTCGTGCGGACATCAGGAAATTAAATATCATCATTGGTTTGAAAACATTGAGTTGGAAGTGGCCCATACTACCACCGATCGAGACGGATACGTCATTTCCCATCACTTGAGCCATAGCCATAGTGAGGGCTTCGGATTGAGTTGGATTAACTTTTCCGGGCATGATTGAGGATCCCGGTTCGTTAGCAGGAATATTTAGTTCTCCAATACCGCAGCGGGGGCCTGAAGCGAGCATGCGGATGTCATTCCCAATCTTCATGAGTGATACGGCTACTGTCTTTAGCGCGGCATGCGCCTCAACGATGCCATCATGAGAGGCCATTGCTTCAAATTTATTTGGAGCAGTTTTAAACGGATAGCCACTTATATCGGCGATATGCCCGGCAACTATTTTCGAATACCCTTTTGGCGTGTTAAGCCCTGTGCCAACTGCGGTACCGCCAAGTGCCAGTTCGGTTAGATGTTTAAGGCTGTTTTTTATCGTTGCAAGACCATGATCTAGTTGAGCTACAAAACCTGAAAGCTCTTGTCCTAATGTCACAGGGGTAGCATCCATAAAGTGTGTTCGACCGATTTTGACCACGTTTTTGTACGCCTTTGCTTTTTCGTTCAGCGTATTTCTCAGGGCTTTGATTCCTGGAATCGTCACCTCCTCCAATACGATATATGCAGCTATATGCATTGCAGTTGGGAAGGTGTCATTGGAAGACTGTGATTTATTCACGTCGTCATTAGGATGAATAACCTTTTTAATATCGTCCAGTTTGCCTCCTTTTATCACATGCGCCCGATTGGCGATAACTTCGTTGACGTTCATGTTTGACTGAGTACCCGAACCCGTTTGCCATACAACGAGAGGAAACTGATCGTCAAGTTCACCTTTAATAATTTCATTACACACGCGCTCTATCAGGCGGGCCTTATTTTTTGATAGAACAGCCAGCTCGGCATTTGTCCTGGCCGCTGCTTTTTTGAGTATTGCAAAAGCACGGATTACCTCAATCGGTATCTTCTGACCACCAATTTTGAAGTTTTCAAGAGATCGTTGCGTTTGAGCTGCCCAGTACTTTTCTGCCGGTACTTTAACATAGCCCAGACTGTCTTTTTCCTTTCTGTATTGCATAAATGAGGTACTTTCAGATTGAGACCACAAGGTACTGCAATCATAGACCAAATGAATGTGATCGCTCATGTTCTGTGTCACCTATCCCGTACGTCAATAACATCTCTCAGTTTTGATCATGCTCCCTTAAACGTCTCGATAATGTTGAAATATGTCCAGATTAGTGCATAATAATACTGTATTGCGGTGATAGAGGCTATGGGTAGTTCTTCAATTCCTTATGTTTGTTTAAACAGATACAATATTATGCGTGCATTACTATTCTTGATTTTCATTGTTTCAACTTCTTCATTTGTCGTGACAGATCCACCAACAAAGTTGGAGATGGTCATCAAAGACGATCTGCCGTTTCTAGTGGAGTTCTACAAGCACAGGCATCAAAATCCTGAGATATCACTTCAGGAGAAAGAGACTTCAGCAGAGCTTGCTGCTGAGTTGCGCAAACTTGGCATTGAAGTGACCGAAGGATTTGGCGGATATGGGATTGTAGGAATTTTGAAAAACGGAGAAGGGCCCTTGATTCTGTACAGAACGGATATGGACGCTCTTCCCATGTATGAAAAGTCTGAGCTTGATTATGCCAGTAAAAAGGAGATTGATTATGAAGGGTTGCGCACGGGCACAATGCATTCTTGCGGGCATGATGTGCATATGGCAACCTGGCTTGGCACGGCCCGTGCTTTGGTTGCGATGAGGGATCAGTGGAAGGGTACCCTGATGCTGATAGGCCAGCCAGCCGAAGAAATTGGAAAAGGGGCAAAAATGATGCTGGAAGCAGGGTTGTATGATAGGTTTGGCGTTCCGGATTACGGAATAGGATTGCATAGTAGTCCAACGATTGCTGCAGGACAGGTTGGATTTGGTAAGGGTTTCACCATGGCATACACCGAAAGCGTGGATATACTCGTAAAAGGGATTGGTGCCCATGGTGCCTCGCCTCATATGTCGATTGATCCGGTTGTTATTGCGAGTATGATCGTCATGGACCTGCAAACAATTGTGAGCAGGAGCCTGAAACCAACCGAGGCTGCCGTAATTACTGTAGGGGCGATTCAAGGTGGGATAAAGCACAATATTATTCCTGATCAGGTGAAATTGAAACTTACTGTTCGGACGTATAAAGAAGAAGTACGCGAGATGGTCCATCGAAGAATTCGCGAGATTGCCGAGGGTATTGCAATTGCCGCAGGCCTGCCAGATGATATGATGCCTGAGGTATATATTCGGGAAGAATCAACTCCTGCAAATTATAATGATCCGGATCTGGTGGAGGCCATGACGGTTTCAGGTGCCAAAGCAATTGGGGAGGACAATGTGATATATGCAGAGCCTGTCATGATTGGAGAAGATTTTTCGATGTACGGGTCAACGGAACATGACGTGCCGACTGTCCTGTATTGGTTGGGAACGGTCTCTGAGGAGAAAATTGAAGCCGGGAATCTACCTGGATTGCACTCTCCGTACTACTTCCCGATGCCCGCAAAGACAATCGAAACCGGTGTAGCAGTGACTACACAGTCGTTGATAGATCTATTCAATGGCTGAATGTAATTGACCGGCTCTTGCGCTTGGCAGTAAGTCTGGTAGTTTCAGTGTAACCATCGTGCGTGACGTGTACCATTTGGGTCTGAGTCGGAAACAGCTCCATCAGGAAGTCAGCACTGATCTCTAGTTCATTCCATTCTGAAGGACAGTCCAGCACAAAATCAATTTGATATATATCTCCAACGTGTTCACACGTTTGCATTTCCAGGTTAACAGGACTGTCGTTAATCAGAAGGGACATGTGCGCTTTGAAATACTGAGCTACGTCATCATTGTGCTCCGTGCAAAGTAGTTGGGGATCTATGATTACTTCACTTTTCAATGCATTGCGCAATGCACTTTGCATATCATCAGTAAACACCTTTATTGTCAATTTTGCCACCTGAGATTGGGAGTTATGGGTTATTTCAATCACAGAGATATATAGTGCATGTTCGGTTTTGATATCTGATAAACTGGTACTTAAAAAAAGTAGTGTAGTTATGATTTGTGCGTACATGTTGTAATCAGGTTTTGGCTAATTTATCCTGCACCACAATCCCTGTGTCAAAGGATTACATCAAACTTAAACAACTTGCATATCTTGGGGTTAAATAGATACACTTTTCATCACTTTTTAAAAGAATACAATAATGGCATTTTCATTACCAGCTTTACCATATGCATTTGACGCCCTCGAGCCACATATTGACGCCCGGACGATGGAGATTCATCACGGCAAACACCACAATGGCTATACGGGAAAATTAAATGCAGCGATTGAGGGCTCTGACCTTGATGGCAAAAGCATAGAAGATATACTTGAAAATCTCGACATGTCAAATGCAGGCGTTCGAAATAACGGCGGTGGCTATTACAATCACTCCTTATTCTGGACAATTATGAGCCCGAATGGAGGCGGACAGCCCGGTGGCGCACTTGGTGCTGCGATTGATGATGCTTTTGGATCCTTTGATGCGTTTAAGGATGCATTTTCTAACGCTGCAGGGACACGTTTCGGTTCTGGTTGGGCATGGCTGTGTGTACATCCCGGGGGTAAACTCGAGATTTGTTCAACTCCAAACCAGGATAATCCACTTATGCCGGGAGTGGAATGTGGTGGTCAACCGATACTCGGTCTTGATGTGTGGGAGCATGCGTACTACCTCAATTATCAGAATCGGAGACCAGATTACGTTGCTGCGTTTTTCAATGTGATCAACTGGGATAAGGTGGCCGAAAATTATTCTTCGGGAAGCTAGTCACATATGGCACAAAGTTTGCATGTGTTCGTGTACATTAAACTACGGACATATGCTTATTCTGGCTTTTACTATCGTTATCTTTTTGCTTGTGATTAGTGAGTATACAACGCCCACTCATGGCATCAAGTAGGTGCCATAGATATTCTATTGAACAGCCTGGTACATTCCCTGTACTGCTTCCAGAGTATATTTGCCTCCCAGACTAGTTTGAAAAACATACTCCTTATCTCCCTGTAATCGGAAATAACGAAACCCGTAGTTGATATATGATGAATCAATCGCTGTCTGGTAAATAAACCCCTGATCGTCCTCGCTCATTATTTTCTGATAGAATTTGTTGCCCTGGACTTCGTAGAGCAGCCGTGCCTTTATAGCTTTAGGGTTGCTCACCAAAGCATCTGATTGGAATATCTGCAATGAGAAGTCAGGTCCTTTTTTCACTGTAATATCTTTTTGTATAGCAAGGCTGATACTCTCGATGATTGGATCGGACGGAGCCTGTATTACAATCGGCATGCCGTGCGAAAGCAGATCCAATTCGACAAATTTTGATTGAGGTTCTTCAACTCCACAGGAGATTATTCCAATTGAAACTGTTATCAGAAGGAAAAGGAGGTATTTTATATGCTTCGAGATCATGTCTGCAATTTACGCATTTGTGACTTCCTTGAGTAAAACAAAAAAAGCCAACTCAACGAGCTGGCTTTTGAAATGAGGCGATGCCTTATTTTAACTTTTCACTTTGATTGTACACCCGATTGCCTTTGTGAAACTTGGATCAGGATCACTTCCTGCTTCCATTGCGGCGATGGCATTGGCGACATAGTTTTTAGTGACGTCATCGGCACTTTTAGCATTATCGTCGATTGCACCAATATACTTGACAACACGGTTTTGATCGAGAAGAAAGACATGCGGCGTTCTTGTAGCTCCGTATGCAGGGAATACTTCCTGATTTGCATCAAACAAGTACTTAAAAGAAAACTCCTTCTCATCAGCACGGACTTTCATTTCTGCATACCCATCTCCGGATACGACATCCGGGTCGTTCGGATTAATAGCAATCACAGGATATCCCTTATCCGCATATTCGTTGCTGAGGTCGTTGATCCGATCTTCATACATTTTTGAATACGGGCACATATTACAAGTGAAAATGACGATATATCCTTTTGCATTTTCGTAGTCAGATAATGACACCCAACTGTCATCCACCGCATTTTGCAGTTTGAAATCCGGTGCAGTATCACCAACCTCAAGGCCATTCCCCATTGGGAATGTGAACGCAAGTAAAATTGTCAGGCTTAAACACCCTAAAATGCCAAACAGGCTTTTCATAATCAAGATTTTAAAAATGGTTTAATAATTTGTTGTAGCTCTTCAAATGAATGAAAACTCTTTTCGTAAAATTCTTCTTTACTGCCTCTTTTTATAACTGTTGCCGGTATGGCCCCCGACCATTCCGGGCTCACCTTGTCGATCCATGAATTTGCATCGGGATCGTCCAGCAGTATCACGTTGGACCTAATATTATGTTCTTCGATAAATGGGACAAGTCGCGATTCAATTTGATTGGTAAAATCAAGGCTCACCAGAATCACTACTACATCCTCAGCATTATATTTTGCAGTTGCCTCCTCAAAGAATGGAAGTTCTGCCACGCAGGGTACGCACCAGGTTGCCCAAAAATTAATGATTAGTGTTTTATCGCCAAACTCCGCGAGATATTGTTCCAATTCTTCAAAATTGACTACGCGTATGTCCGAAACTGCATGCCCGGGAAGGGTAATATCAGTTGACTTCACATTAAATGTAATTGCCAAACCCATCAATATGGCGCTAAATACCATTTGTCTTTTTACGTAGTGATAACACGAAAATAGGTATTCACACTAAAGAATACATCCATTTCCTGACTTTTAGATTCTCTTAACACGCTAAAACAATCGACAATTATTGAACCGGGAGGCAAGTATCGATTAATTCAACTTGTATTTGAGGCCAAGTTTGGAAATCTTCTCAATGAATTGGCTATCTACTTTGACAAAGAAAGCTTTGGATAAAAGCCCCAGAACTACCTCTTCATCTTTGTGATATATCTGAAGTTTTAGCTTGTGGCTTCCTTTATGGTACTTGCATATGGATTCAATATTGGCTATTAGTTCTTCTGAGATAAATCCGACCGGAATCAGCAGCGTGATGGAAGTCGTCATTTCTTCTCCAATACTATCCAGCAGTCGAACTGACTTTACCTGAAAACTGAGTTCCGTTCCGTTCCAGCGTTTTTGATAAAACCCTTCGATGTAGAGCACTTCGTGCAAATCAAACAGATTGCGATATTTTTTATAGTCTTCACTGAATAATCGTAATTGTAATGTGCCACGAAAATCTTCAATTGTGAAAATCCCCCAACCTGTTCCTTTTTGGCTCACCCGGTGTTGCGACTCTGTCACGATTCCGGCGATTTTTAGTTTCCGGTCCGGGTATTTCTCGATCATATCAAGCGGGCAATTTGTAAAATTCTCGACTTCAAGACGATAATCGTCCAGTGGATGGCCCGTCATGTAGATTCCCGTGACTTGCTTTTCGTGATTCAGTTTTTGTATAAGCGACCATTCTTCAGTTTCAGGAACTTTTGGCTCATCTAAAGCAACTTCGGCTGAATCGCCAAATAAAGAAGGGCTCCCTGGGTTCTCCTTGCGCGACTGATACGCTTTGCCATATTCAATGGCATTCTCAATAGACGAGGCGTATTTTCCTGAGGGTGCAAAATACTGAGCTCTGTGTACACTCTCAAACGAGTCCAACGCCCCGCCCAAAACCAGGCTTTCAATTGACTTTTTATTTACAGCGCGCAAACTCAGCCGACGTGTCATATCCAGCAAGGAGGTGAAATCTCCGTCCTCTTTGCGCTCTTCAAGAATGTTCTGTACTGCTTTTTCGCCCATGTTTTTGAGAGCGGAGAGGCCAAAACGAATTTGTCCTTTTTGATTGACAGTAAAGTTGAGCCAGCTTTCATTGACATCCGGTTGCAATACATCGAGCCCAATCCGTCTGCATTCACGCAGGAAAAAGTGGAGCTTTCCAATATCATTCTTATTGTGCGTAAGCACTGAGGCCATAAATTCAGCAGGGTGATGCACCTTCAAATAGGCGGTTTGGTATGCGAGCAAGCTATAGGCAGCGGCGTGGGACCTGTTAAACCCATATGATGCGAACTTTGCCATGACCTCAAAAATACTCTCTGCCTTTTCTTTGTCAACCCCCTTGGCAGCCGCACCATCGATGAACATCTTGCGATGCTCTTCCATAGCTTCAATCTTTTTCTTTCCCATCGCCCTCCTGAGCATATCAGCTTTTCCGAGAGAGTAATCGGCCATGATTTGTGCAGTGCGCATAATTTGCTCCTGGTAAACCATGATTCCGTATGTAGGCTTCAATATTTCTTCTAGCCACTCGTGCGGATATTCAACCTT
>SMVB01203752.1_pt1 | contig 14568 bp, 14 predicted proteins | sample 2456461 | NCBI WGS metagenome assembly SMVB01 (sample SAMN11095934, study PRJNA526329) | marine sediment metagenome | biome: Marine sediment; feature: Surficial sediment; material: Deep marine sediment; isolation source: Hadal surficial sediment | place: Pacific Ocean | collected 2014-05 | depth... | reverse complement strand
GGATGTTCTTACTCCTAATTCCTCCTCGAAAGTTTCTAAATCATTTCCGCGGACTTTCGCGAATAGTTTCGCTCGCACCAGATAGACGGCCGGCACTAAAAACATCATCAACGGCAAGATATAATACAATTCTAGTTCATCCGGATGACTATTTTGATTAACAATACCCCATAATTGAAATGCATACATCGCTACCGGAACTAATATGATCCAATGCCACCAGTGCTTGCAAGTGAAAAACCATAATAATAGAAGATATAATGGAACAATCTTACTCACTAAGAACCATATATAGGCATTAATAGAAAAATAAGACGTTTCAAATAGAAAATAGGCAGTCTCCCAAACTTTTGTATCGTTTGGGAAACTCTTATATGAATAAAATATAAAAGGTGTTATTGCAACAACTAACACAATAATTCCACCAATAAACAGATTTTTCCTATCCGTTGTTTGGGGGTTGGACTTTTTTGGCGTCAATTTGTTGATCTGTTTGTGCATTTTCTATACTCTCGGGAGTACAAGAAACGAATAAAACGGCTCCAAAAATTGCAACGATAAATAAGTAATACTTGATTTTCATAATACTTGCTTTTGTGAGGTTTATATTACAATTTTACCCCAAAAATAAACAAGTATTTCAACTAAGTTAGTCGTATTTTGTAAGGTTTACCCTTTTTATAAAATATATCGTCTTTTAAAAATTACGATTTGGGGCAAACAATTAAAAATTACGGTAATTTTATGTTTCGTTACATTCTATTTCACTGGCGTTACGTTTATAGTTCGACTTCCGTTTAGGTTTATAGTTAATTTTATTTTAGTATTTTCTTCCGGTAATAAATTCGAAATTTTCTCCGGCCATTCAATGAGTTTCCAGTGATTGGTTTCAAAATATTCTTCAATTCCTAAATCCATCGCCTCTTCCTCATTTTTAATTCTGTAAAAATCGAAGTGATACAGTTTATCACTATCCAGCAAATATTCGTTCACAATCGAATAGGTCGGACTGCTCAGCGTATCCTGAACACCAAGTTTCTTAGCCAGCTCCTTGATCAAAGTTGTCTTACCTACTCCCATGTCCCCATAGAATAACAGGGTTTTGGTGGAAGCATTTGTGAGTACCATGCCTGCGATATTAGGCAGATCTTTAATGGTGTATGTTTGTTCCATGATCGTGGGCTGAGACAAATATATAAATATTTCGGACTATTTGCTTAAAACATCGATAAAATGGAATAAAATCAGTAAATTCCTACATTATTTCTATTTTGGAGTCAATACTGCGAATGGAATGATCATTTCTTCCAGTGAAACTCCCCCGTGCTGATAAGTATTTCTGTAATAATTTACATAATGATTGTAATTATTCGGATAGGCGAAGAATAAATCCCCTTTCGCAAAGATGTATGAGCTACTCATGTTGATTGTGGGTAAGTGAATACTACCGGGATCTTTAACAGCCAAAACGTCCTTGGCTCCATACGTTAGACTTTTCCCTGTTTTGTAACGCAAATTTAGACTCGTATTCTTGTCACCTATCACCTTAGACGGGTTCTTTACATTTATGGTTCCGTGGTCCGTAGTTATGATCAATTGAAACCCAAGCTGCCCTGCCTGTTGAATTATCTCCATCAAAGTGGAGTTTTTAAACCAACTCTCCGTTAGTGATCGATAGGATTTGTCATTGGAGGCCAACTCTTTGATCACTTGCATTTCGGTTTTTGAATGAGAAAGCATATCAACAAAATTGTATACGATTACAGTTAAATCGTCGTTTTTATGACTTTTGAAGTTTTCAGACAATCTTCTTCCTTGTTTTAAGCTGGAAATTTTATGATAACTCCAGTTCAAATTTAATCCCAACCGGTTCAGCTGAGCCGATAAAAATTCCTTCTCGTACATATTTTTTCCACCTTCATCAGTATCATTCAACCAATAGTCGGGATGTAATTTTTGCATTTCACTTGGCATCAAGCCGGAGAAAATCGAATTTCGGGCATACTGAGTTGCGGTGGGAAGGATGCTGTAAAACAGATCCTCTTTTGTATTCTTATAGATCCCATTCAAATATGGCGCAAAGGCTCTCCATTGATCGAGGCGCAAATTATCCACCACGACCAAAAGGGTGGGTTGGTCGTCCTTTAATTGAGGCATTATCTTATCACGGAATAAGGTATGCGACATCGTTGGGGCATCGTCTGTATTCTTGAACCAGGATGGATAGTTCTTTTCGATGAATTTACAAAACTGAATATTGGCCTCGGTTTTTTGAGATTCTAAAATTTCAAACATCCCCGAGTCCTCGATATCTTCCAACTCCAATTCCCAGTACACCAATTTTTGATACAACTCGGCCCATTCCTCGTGCGAATTGATCATCGATATGTCCATTGCGATCTTTCTGAATTCCTGTTGGTAGTTCGAAGTTGTTTTCTCTGAAACCAACCGAGCATGATCCAGATTCTTTTTTAAACTCAGTAATATTTGATTAGGGTTGACAGGCTTGATGAGATAATCCGCAATTTTTGAACCAATGGCTTCTTCCATGATATATTCTTCCTCACTTTTGGTTATCATCACCACAGGAAGATTGGCCTGATGTTCTTTTATCTCAGCCAGCGTTTCCAGACCTGTAAGTCCGGGCATATTCTCATCCAGAAATACAATATCAAAACTGTTTTTTTCTATTTCCTGAAGCGCTTCCATGCCACTTTGCGCCGTCGTAACTGAATAATTTCGGCTTTCCAGGAAAATAATGTGAGGTTTTAACAAGTCGATTTCATCATCTACCCATAGTACTTTTATCTCGCTCATATATGTATATTTGTTTTAAAATTAAAATTGAACTGCGAACGTTATTATAACACCAAAAATACCTCCGTAGTATCTCAAAACTCAACCTCATACTATTAATTAAACGTTAAAGTTTGCAATCCATCAACGAATTAAAGATTATCAACGATCCAATATATGGGTTCATTACGATACCCAGCACCTTGATATTTCAGCTAATTGAGCATCCGTATTTTCAGCGGTTGCGCAGAATAACACAAATGGGCCTGTCTTATCTGGTTTATCCTGGAGCGCAGCATACACGATTCCATCACGCATTGGGGGCCATGTTCTTGATGCAACGAACCGTACAAATCCTCCGGGTGAAGAACATCGAAATATCAGAAGATGAAGAGGAGGCTCTTTACATCGCTATTTTATTACACGATATAGGCCACGGACCGTTTTCCCATGCGATGGAACTCAGTATTGTGGAAAATGTAAGCCATGAACAAATTTCATTGATGTTCATGTCAAAACTGAATCGCGAATTTAATGGACAATTGGGTCTTGCCATTCGAATTTTTAAAAATGAATACCACCGGAAATTTATGCATCAGCTGGTATCGGGACAGTTGGATATGGACCGGTTGGACTATTTGCGCCGGGATAGTTTTTACACCGGTGTTCCTGAAGGCAACATTAACTCTCAGCGATTGATCGCCATGCTCAATGTGAAAGACGACATGCTGGTCGTCGAGGAGAAAGGTATCTATTCGGTTGAGAAATTTATAGTGGCACGACGGTTGATGTATTGGCAGGTCTACCTTCATAAAACGAGCTTGGTGGCAGAACAGTTGTTATTGCGATTACTCAAACGCGCAAAGGAGTTGACTCAAAATGGATTGCGGTTACCCGCGAGTGATGCCCTTTCTTTTTTTCTGAATCAGTCCATTGCCCCGGATGATTTTAATGAAGATGTCTTGAATACATTTGCTAAGCTGGATGATCATGATATTATTTCGGCCATGAAGAGTTGGTGTGCTTCGGAAGATTTTGTGCTTCGGGAACTTTCGAGTATGTTATTAAATAGAAATTTGTTAAAGATCAAATTAAAGAATCGTCCTTTTTCCCGAGAAATAGTCCAAAAAAAATTAGATCAGGTTATAAAACAACACAACCTTTCACAAAAAGAGGCATCTTATTTTGTGTTCGAGGGAGCTATTTCTAATCAGGCGTACCGTATGGACAATGACGCCATCAACCTTATTAAAAAAAATGGAAAAATAGTGGATGTAGCCAAAGCCAGTGACCAATTGAACATTGAGGCTTTGTCTCAAAAGGTAATTAAATATTATCTCTGTTATCCTAAAAGCCATTAGCATTCCTTTTTTTATATTTGCAACATTCAAAATCAATAATGAAGTTTACAGCCAATCAAATAGCGGGAATTCTTGACGGACAAGTAGAAGGAAATGAGACCATTGAAGTTTCCAAACTCGCAAAAATAGAAGAAGGGTCTCGGGGGAGCCTTACCTTTTTGGCCAATCTTAAATACAAGTCCTATATCTATACAACGGATGCATCGATTACCATCGTAGATAAAGATTTTGTAGTTGAAAGCCCCATCAAAACAACCCTTATTCGAGTAGAGGATGCCCGTAAAGCGTTTACTCTATTATTGGAATATTATAACCAGGTGAAGATGAATAAGACCGGAATTGAGAAGCCTGTTTTTATCGCTGAAAGTGCTACATATGGAGAAAACATTTATTTGGGAGCCTTTTGTTACCTGGGTGAAAATGTATCCATAGGGACCAACGCAAAGATCTACCCCAATGTTTATTTAGGTGATAACGTAACCATTGGAGATAGCGTTGTTATATACGCGGGTTGTAAGATCTATTCTGAAACGATAATCGGAAACGATTGCGTGATTCATAGTGGAGCTATTATAGGAGCCGATGGGTTTGGTTTTGCGACCAATGAAAATGGTGAATTCCAAAAAGTTCCCCAAACCGGAAATGTGATTATCGAAGACAATGTGGACGTGGGAGCCGGAACCACTATTGACCGGGCGACTTTGGGATCTACGCTCATTAGAAGTGGCGTGAAACTGGATAACCAAATTCAAATAGCACACAATGTCGAGATCGGAAAAAACACTGCCATAGCTGCACAGAGTGGAATTGCAGGTTCCACCAAGATCGGTGAAAATTGTTTGATAGGTGGGCAAGTTGGCATAGCAGGGCATATCACTATTGGAAACAATGTTCGTGTCCAGGCCCAAAGCGGTATTGGCAGCAATGTTAAGGACGATGTGGCGATACAAGGTTCTCCTGCTTTAAATTATGGAGATTATAATAAGAGTTACGTTCACTTCAAGAACCTTCCGAAGATCGTGAAGCGTTTGGACAAATTAGAAAAAGATAATGGCAATAAATAGCTGTACAGCAAAACAACGTACATTAAAAAAAGAAGTATCGCTCACAGGAGTAGGACTTCATACGGGTGAAGAAGTAACCCTAACTTTTAAACCTGCTCCGGTGGACTATGGATATACTTTTACCAGGGTCGATCTGGAAGGAAATCCGGTTATTGAAGCTCATACCAATTATATTGTGAATACCCAACGGGGTACGAATCTTGAAAAAATGGGGGTGAAGATCCAAACTTCAGAACATGTTCTGGCGGCTTTGGTAGGGATGGAAGTGGATAACTGTTCGATAGAGATCGATGCTTCTGAACCTCCTATTATGGACGGGTCTTCCAAATTTTTCGTGGAGGCTATTGAAAAAGCGGGCATCATCGAGCAAGAGGCTCAGCGTAATGAATATGTCGTGACCGAGGTCATTTCATTCACAGATGAGAAATCAGGCAGCGAGATCACAGTTATTCCGGCAGATGAATACCAGGTTACCGCGATGGTGGATTTTGGCACCAAGGTATTAGGGACTCAAAACGCTACCTTAAAGCACCTTTCTGATTTTAAAACCGAAATATCCAATTCGAGGACCTTCAGCTTTTTACATGAAATAGAGATGCTTTTAGAAAACGGACTCATAAAAGGAGGCGACCTCAATAATGCTATTGTTTACGTAGATAGAGAACCTACGAAAGAGGCGATGGAGCGACTTCGTATTGCGTTTAAGAAAGATAAAATTTCGGTAAAACCCAATGGAATACTGGACAACCTTACCTTGCATCATCCCAATGAGGCTGCACGTCATAAGTTGTTAGATATAATTGGGGATTTGGCGTTGATAGGTACACGCATACGCGGAAAAGTAATTGCCAGCAAGCCGGGTCATTCTGTAAACACGAATTTCGCTAAAAAGCTTGCTAAAATCATTCAGATCGAAAAAAGAAATAAAATCCCAAAGTTTGATATCACAAAAGAACCTGTAAAGGATGTGAATCAAATCATGGAAATGTTACCACACCGCCCTCCATTTTTGTTCGTGGATAAAATTTTAGAGCTTTCAGACAGGCATGTAATAGGACTGAAGAATGTGACCATGAATGAACCATTTTTTGTGGGACATTTCCCTGGAACACCCGTAATGCCTGGAGTCCTTATTGTTGAAGCCATGGCTCAAACCGGTGGTATATTAGCTTTGAGTACCGTTCCGGATCCGGAAAATTATTTAACCTTCTTTATGAAAATAAATAATGTAAAATTCAAACGGCAGGTGAATCCCGGTGACACCTTGGTATTTCAATTAGAATTGGTCACCCCAATTAGAAGAGGAATTGTTCTCATGAAAGGTGCTGCCTATGCCAACGATAAATTAGTAGCTGAAGCAGAACTAATGGCACAAATTGTAAAAATAAAAGAAGACTAGATGAATCAGCCGTTAGCCTACGTACACCCCGATGCAAAAATTGCCAAAAATGTGGTGATCGAACCTTTTACAACGATACATAATAATGTTTTGATCGGAGAGGGGACATGGATAGGTTCGAATGTGACCATTATGGAAGGGGCCCGCATAGGGAAGAACTGCAATATATTCCCGGGAGCCGTAATATCTGCGATTCCACAGGATTTGAAATTTCGGGACGAAGAAACTACAGCTGAAATAGGAGACAATACGACCATTCGTGAATACGTAACCGTGAATCGCGGTACGGTGGACCGTAGGAAAACGGTAATTGGCGATAACTGTTTATTGATGGCCTATTGCCATATTGCGCACGATTGCACGGTGGGCGATAACTGTATTTTTTCAAATAACAGCACCCTGGCAGGTCATATCACCGTGGGTGATTATGTGATCCTGGCCGGTATGACAGCCGTAAATCAGTTTTGTATGATCGGGAACCATGCCTTTGTCACAGGGGGTTCAATGGTTCGGAAAGACGTCCCTCCCTTTGTAAAAGCAGCTCGTGAACCCCTATCTTATGTTGGAATAAATTCTATTGGTTTACGCCGAAGAGGTTTCGAAGCCAATAGAATACAGGAGATTCAAAATGTATATAGGATCTTATATCAAAAGAATTATAATAATACGCAGGCGGTGCAAATTATTGAAGCCGAAATGGAGGCTACCTCGGAACGGGATGAGATCCTCCAATTCATCAAAAATTCCAAGCGCGGAATCATGAAAGGCTATTTTCAGAATTAAAAAATCAAACTAACGAATGGCAAATACATCAGATATTAGAAAAGGACTCTGTATTAAATACAATCATGATATTTATAAGATCATAGAATTTTTACATGTTAAACCGGGAAAAGGACCTGCTTTTGTGAGAACAAAACTAAAGAGTGTAACAACGGGAAAAGTGATCGATAATACCTTTTCAGCAGGACATAAAATAGACGATGTACGTGTGGAAACACATAAGTTTCAGTATTTATACAATGAAGGAGATACTTTTCACTTTATGAATACCGATGATTATACACAGATCCAATTAGAAAAAAGCACTTTGGACCGTACGGATCTGCTGAAAGAAGGTGAGGTAGTTACGTTGGTGATCAATTCAGAAGATAACATGCCTCTTTCGGTAGATATGCCTGCCAGTGTTGTTCTGGAGGTAACCGCTACCGAACCCGGTGTGAAAGGAAATACCGCTACGAATGCCACCAAACCTGCAACCGTGGAAACCGGAGCCAAGATCAAGGTTCCGTTATTCATCAATGAAGGGGACAAGATCAGGGTCGATACCGATAAAGGACAATATCAGGAACGGGTTAAAGAGTAGGATGTAAGGCCTCCAATGATAAGATAAAAATAAATCCCGTCTCAACGGAAATTGAGACGGGATTTTTTATATTTGGAATAATATTGAAATCTATGAAATTTTCTCAACCCCAAAGACTTGAAGCCATTGCCACGATAATTGATTGTGAGTATATAGGTGATCCTGAATTTCCTGTTCTGGGAATGAATGAGATACATGTTGTTCAACCTGGAGATATTGTTTTTGTCGATCATCCTAAATACTATGACAAAGCGCTTCAATCGATGGCCACTATCATATTAATCAATAAAAATATAGACTGCCCTGAGGGAAAAACCTTATTGATCAGCGACGATCCCTTCCGGGATTTTAATAAGCTGACAAACCATTTCAATCCTTTCGTGGCTGCCAGTGCCGCCATAGCAGATTCAGTAAAGATCGGAAAGCACACTATTATTCAACCCAACGTATTTATTGGAAATAATGTAGTCATAGGCAACGATTGTGTGATTCATTCTAATTGCGTGATCTATGATAACACCATTATTGGTAACGATGTTACAATTCACGGAGGAACAGTTTTGGGATCGGATGCTTTTTACTACAAAACACGACCAAAGAAGTTGGACAAACTCTTGAGTGGAGGAAATGTAATCATTGAAGATCAAGTTGATATTGGTGCATTATGTACCATTGATAGAGGCGTAAGTGCGTCCACCATCATCAAGGAAGGATCCAAATTAGACAACCAGGTTCAGGTAGGCCACGATACCATCATTGGCAAACGTTGCCTGATCGCGGCACAAGTTGGGATAGCCGGGTGTGTGCTGATCGAAGACCTCGTAATCCTTTGGGGGCAAGTTGGCGTGAAAAGCGATATAACCATCGCTAAAGGAACTGAAATTTACGCACAATCTGGACTGGGACATTCTACTGATGAAAACAAAACTTATTTTGGTTCTCCCGCGATGGAAGCCAGAGAAAAATTCAAAGAAATGGCCTCTATCAGATTAATTCCTGATATCATTGAAAAACTGGACAAACTTCATGAGTAAAAATGCAAAGGAGATCGTAAGGGATTTTTATGAAGCGAATATATTTGATGATGTCACTGTTCTGGAACGGTATTTACATCCTGAATTGGTCCTCATATGGAATAGTTCGGACGGACTTTCAATTATGCACTTTGATGATATTATAGATTTCTTTTCTGAAATTCGCCGTACATATAAAGATTTTAGATTGGAGGTGAGTCATTTGTTGGCAGATGGCAACCATGTTACCATACGATATAAATACTATGTTCGGACAATTGAAAATTTGGATGAAGAATTAGGGATCGCACATTTTATTGCTATTTGGGAAGTCAAAGATCAAAAACTTTATAGGGGATATCAAGTAAGCCAGCCGGTTACCGATAAAGACGACACCAACGAATCCTACCACAATGTTAAGGTTTAATTCCTTTTCTGAAAGTCCACAAAAGAGTATCTTTGCCGCCGATCTGCAGGTTGCGAAATGGCTGTAGTTGTAGTGACGAAATCATATTTAATTTAGAAAACAATGAGCGTTTTAGTAGATAAAAATTCCAAAATAATCGTACAGGGCTTCACCGGAACTGAGGGAACTTTCCACGCCGAACAAATGATCGAGTACGGAACCAATATAGTTGGTGGTGTAACCCCTGGAAAAGGAGGTCAAACACATTTGGACAAGCCCGTTTTCAACACCGTAAAAGAAGCTGTAGAGAAAGTAGGCGCAAATACTTCTATTATTTTCGTTCCTCCGCCTTTTGCTTCCGACGCCATAATGGAAGCAGCCGATGCGGGGATCGAAGTGATCATTACCATTACCGAAGGCATTCCCATAGCTGATATGATAAAAGTAGTCGATTACATAAAAGATAAAGATTGTCGCTTGATCGGCCCTAACTGCCCGGGTGTGATCACGCCGGAAGAAGCCAAAGTAGGAATTATGCCCGGATTCGTCTTTAAGAAAGGACGTGTTGGGATAGTATCAAAATCGGGTACATTGACGTATGAAGCCGCAGATCAAGTTGTGAAACAAGGCTTAGGCATTACCACTGCAATTGGAATTGGAGGAGATCCAATCATAGGAACCACAACAAAAGATGCAATTGAGTTATTGATAAACGATTCTGAAACAGATGCCGTTGTAATGATCGGTGAAATAGGAGGACAGTTAGAAGTGGATGCGGCTTATTGGTATAAGAAAAGCGGAAGTACAAAACCGATTGTTGGATTTATCGCAGGAGAAACAGCACCCGTGGGACGTACGATGGGGCATGCCGGCGCCATCGTTGGAGGAAGTGATGATACCGCGAAGGCTAAAAAGAAAATTTTGCGTGAATGTGGCATCCATGTGGTGGATTCTCCTGCGGAAATTGGTAAAAGAATCGCAGAGGTTTTGAGGTAAAACTTTATGTAAATAATAACACCAAAGCCCCGTACATATTAACAGGGCTTTTTTTATATTTGAAGAGATACTAAAACGATCATAACATCAACTTAGATATGAAACTACTCGAAGGAAAAACAGCCATCATAACAGGTGGTAGCCGCGGAATAGGAAAAGGAATTGTGGAAACTTTTGCCAGGCATGGTGCGAATGTTGCATTTACATATAATTCGTCAAACGAAGCTGCCGAAGCCGTTGCTGCGGAGGCTGGTAAAGAAGGCGTAAAAATAGTAGCCTATAAAAGCAACGCGGCAAATTTTGACGAATCTCAGGAATTGGCGACCAAGGTTTTGGAAGATTTCGGAAGCATCGATATTTTGATCAATAATGCCGGGATCACTAAAGATAATTTATTGATGCGTATTTCTGAAGAGGACTTCGATGCTGTGATTGAAGTCAACTTAAAGTCGGTATTCAATATGACCAAAGCGGTCCAACGCACTATGCTTAAACAGAGGCATGGATCGATTATCAACATGAGTTCTGTGGTGGGATTAAAAGGAAATGCCGGACAGACCAATTATGCGGCTTCCAAGGCCGGGATCATAGGCTTCACTAAATCGGTAGCGTTGGAATTGGGGAGTCGAAACATTCGTTGCAATGCGATCGCTCCGGGATTTATAGAAACTGAAATGACATCAAAACTTGATGAAGTTATGGTTCAAAGCTGGCGGGATGCCATTCCTTTAAAGAGAGGTGGCAGCCCTGAAGATATTGCGAATGCATGTGTATTTTTGGCCAGTAACCTATCCAGCTACGTGACCGGCCAGGTATTAAATGTTGACGGAGGAATGCTTACTTGATAAATGACTGCTGAAACCATACTTTATATTGTAATTGCCGGAGTTATTGCCTTTGCGTTGGCGCTTTTTATGTATGGGTATAGGTCAAAATATCCGGGGAAACTTAACTGGCTGTTTGGTTCGTTGCGATTTATTACTTTATTCTCACTTTTTCTTTTACTCATAAATCCGAAATTTAAAACGGCTACTTACACTATCGAAAAACCGAAGCTTCCGGTTTTGGTAGATAATTCATCTTCCATGGTAGAATTGAACCAGGGAGAAAACGTTTTAAGGTTCGTGGAGGAACTTAGGACCCACACCGATCTGAACGATAAATTTGATCTTAGTTTTTATCACTTCGGAAATGATTTCGCCGAAATGGATTCCTTGTCCTTTTCAGAAAAAAGAACCAATATCGACAAAGCCTTAACGGCAACCGAAGAATTGTTCGGAAGAGAAACAGCCCCCACTATTCTTATCTCGGATGGCAACCAGACTTTCGGAAAAGACTACGAGTTTTCAAGCCTTACTTATTCGAACCAAATATTTCCGGTGATCGCGGGAGATTCCATCCGGTATGTGGATCTAAAGATCGGGCAACTCAACACCAACCGGTATTCGTTTCTAAAAAATCAATTTCCTGTGGAAGTTATTTTAGTCTATAGCGGTAAGGGTACGGTAAATTCACAGTTTGTTATAACTCAGGGGGGAAGTAAGGTATTTTCACAAAATGTAAATTTTACGGAAACGCAGAACACCCGAACCATTGTCGCCAATTTACGGGCTTCCGGGGTAGGATTGCAGCGGTACAGCGCAGAAATAATTCCATTTGAGGATGAAAAGAACAAGGTCAATAATCGCAAGGCCTTTGCGGTAGAGGTGATCGATCAGGCAACCGATGTTTTAATAGTAAGCGATATCATTCACCCGGATCTGGGTGCTTTGAAAAAATCCATCGAAACCAATGAGCAACGCATGGTAACTTTCAAAAAACCTTCAGAAGCAATGGCGGTCATAAACGATTATCAATTGATCATCTTGTTTCAACCAGGCCGAAGTTTCACCGGCGTTTATTCTGAAATGTCCAAACTCAAAAAAAACACTTTGACGATCACAGGTTTACAAACCGACTGGAATTTCCTGAATCGCATTCAGCAAAACTTTAGCAAAGAAGCTGTGAACCAGGCCGAGGATGTCATGGGAATACTGAACCAAAATTATAGTGCCTATGCTGTTGAAGATATAGGTTTCGATAACTTTCCACCATTGAAGACTGAATTCGGTGAATTGAGTATCAACGTGCCCCATGAGGTTCTATTGGAGCAATCCATCAATGGTTTTTCGACAAATTCGGCACTGCTGGCTTCCATGGAAATTAACGGCCATCGACACGCTATCCTTGATGGAGAAGGACTTTGGCGTTGGCGGGCACAATCGTATTTATCAGATGCTGACTTCGAAGGTTTTGATGGGTTCATCGGAAATATCATTCAGTATTTAGCCTCCAACAAACGCCGAAGCAGGATGGAAGTTACATTTGAAACTTTCTATTACAACAACAATCCATTACGTATTTCAGCACAGTTTTTCGACAAGAATTTTATGTTTGACAATAGAGCCCAATTGAATATTTCGGTAGTGAATAACGAAACAAAGGAGGTTACGAATTTCCCTATGTTGCTCAAGAATAACTTTTATGAAGTAGATCTGAACAGTTTACAGGCCGGGAATTATGAATTTACCGTTTCAGTGAAAGAGGAAGGAATAGCCCGTAGCGGTGGCTTTACTATATTGGAATTCAATGTGGAACAACAATTCTTGAATGCCAATGTAACAAAACTAGGGAGAGTAGCGACAAATACGGGCGGAACAGTTTATTTCATCGATAAGACCGTAAGCCTTATCAACGAACTACTCGAAAATGATAATTTCAAAACCATTCAAAAAACCAATCAAAAAGTTGTACCTTTAATAGCTTGGAAATATCTGCTCGGATTGATAGTTTTAACGTTATCGGCCGAGTGGTTTATCAGAAAATATAACGGACTCATATAAACAAACAAAAACAAATTATTATGAATAAATTACCAAAAATAGGGGTGCCTATAGTCATCCTTTTAGTACTAGCGATAATCATATTGGCAAAATCTGCGGTCACCATTGGATCAGGTGAAGCGGGGGTTCTGTACAAAACTTTTGATAACGGTGTAGTAACCGATCAACCCCCGTTAGGTGAAGGTTTCCACCTCATCGCACCATGGAACAAGGTGATTGTGTACGAGGTACGGCAGCAAGAGCTTTTTGAAAAGTTGAAAGTACTTTCGTCTAATGGTCTGGAAATACTAATAGACGCCTCGGTGTGGTATGTACCTGTTTACAAAGATTTAGGACATTTACATCAAACCCTGGGAGAAAATTATCTCCAACGTGTTATTCAACCCGCTATACGTAGTGCAGCCCGTAGCGTAGTTGGACGATATACACCGGAACAATTGTACAGCAGCAAGCGAGATATCATACAAGATGAAATATATATCGAAACAAAGAAAATCCTCGACAAACAATACGTTCAATTGAACGAAATTTTGGTGCGTGATGTTACCTTGCCTCCTACCATTAAAGACGCGATCGAACGAAAGCTGAAACAGGAACAGGAATCTTTGGAATATGAATTCAGATTGGTAACGGCCGCAAAAGAAGCGGAAAAAGTAATTATCGAAGCCAGAGGAAAAGCCGAATCCAACAGAATTTTAAGCGCTTCCCTAACCGATAAGATCCTTTTGGACAAAGGTATTGAAGCGACCTTAAGACTAGCCGAATCGCCAAATACTAAAGTAGTGATCATAGGATCCAGTGATAGCGGACTCCCACTTATATTGGGCAATAATTAAAAAAAAAACAGCATAAAAAACCGCTCAATTTTGAGCGGTTTTTTTATATAAAAATTTTTATTCGGTTAAAAGATGTATTTTTGAACTCGTATTAATAAACGATAGAAAATGAAAAAAATAATCTTTTTTGTAACAACACTTTTAAGTATTTATGGCGTTCAGGCCCAGGGATTTGGAGTTGGTATTTCAGGTGGGTATCTCACGGAACTGGAAGGATTTGGCGGGAGTGTAGACCTAATCTCTGAAATTAGTGAGAAGTGGGGGGTTTCCGCTACATTCACCTATGCGGTCAAGGACAATGGTGGAATAAGATCGAAATGGACTGCGGTCGATTTTAATGGACGATATAAGGTAATTGAAGAATTATACCTGTTGGTAGGTGGGGAATACTTATATGTTAATAGGAGACAATTAGGTCTTGGAGGAGGAAATCCGATAAGTACTGAAAG
>SMVB01048719.1_pt1 | contig 14578 bp, 12 predicted proteins | sample 2456461 | NCBI WGS metagenome assembly SMVB01 (sample SAMN11095934, study PRJNA526329) | marine sediment metagenome | biome: Marine sediment; feature: Surficial sediment; material: Deep marine sediment; isolation source: Hadal surficial sediment | place: Pacific Ocean | collected 2014-05 | depth... | reverse complement strand
TGTTGGAGTTTTACATCCCGAAAAAACATTTGCTGTTGCCGATCATAATACCCCTACGATAAACCAGCATTTACCGGTAAGCGATCCGCTATCAGCGAAACAGTTAAAAACTTTGGAAGATAATGCAAAACAGTATGGCATTAGCCATTGGGGATTAGGACATAAAAATAATGGAATTGTACATGTTGTTGGACCAGAAAATGGAATTACTTTACCGGGAGCCACAATTGTTTGTGGTGATTCACATACCTCTACTCACGGTGCTTTTGGTGCCATAGCATTTGGAATTGGAACATCGGAGGTTGAAATGGTACTTTCAACCCAATGCATTATGCAGCCGAAACCAAAAAAAATGCGCATAAACATCGTTGGGAAATTGAGTAAAGCAGTTACTCCAAAAGATGCGGCATTATATATAATTTCAAAATTAACCACCTCAGGCGCCACTGGTTATTTTGTTGAATATGCGGGTGAAGTTTTTAAAGACATGAGCATGGAAGGAAGAATGACAGTCTGTAATTTAAGTATCGAGATGGGGGCAAGAGGAGGAATAATTGCACCGGATGAAAAGACATTTGAATATATAAAAGGAAGAAGGTTTACGCCCAAAGGTAAGGATTGGGATACTGCAATGGATTATTGGAATACATTAAAAACAGATGAAGATGCTGTTTTTGATAAAGAATTTACTTTTGAAGCTTCTGATATTGAACCGATGATTACCTATGGTACAAATCCGGGAATGGGAATGGGAATTTCAAACAATATTCCGAATGCTGAAAATGTTGAAGGTGGTGTGGAATCGTATAAAAAATCTTTGAAATATATGGATTTTCATGAAGGAGATTCTATGATTGGTAAGAAAATCGATTTTGTTTTTGTTGGCAGTTGTACCAATGGAAGAATTGAAGATTTTAGAGCATTCGCATCTATTGTAAAAGGAAAGAAAAAAGCTGATGATGTGACTGTTTGGCTGGTTCCGGGTTCACATGTGGTGGAAACTCAAATTAAGGATGAAGGAATTCTTGATATTATTAACGAAGCTGGATTTGTTTTAAGGCAGCCGGGATGTTCGGCCTGTTTGGCAATGAATGATGATAAGATTCCTGCAGGTAAATACTCTGTAAGTACATCAAATAGGAACTTTGAAGGAAGACAAGGTCCCGGATCCCGTACCTTATTGGCGAGTCCACTGGTAGCTGCGGCTGCGGCTATAACCGGTTTTGTTACTGATCCGAGGGAGATGATGTAGGGCTATATGCAATTGGCTTTAGGCTATATGTTCATTGTATATTATGAGAAATTTTAAGAATTACGAGGTTTGGCAATTGGGTAGAAAATTTTGTTCTACAATTATTTAAAAACTAAAAATTATCCAAAAGAAGAAATATATGGCATGACCAGCCAGATAAGAAGAGCAACATTGTCAATCCCAACAAATATCAGTGAGGGATGCGGTAGAAATAGTGATAAGGAATTTGCTTAATTTATTAATATTGCATTAGGATCCGCTCATGAAGTAGAAAATTTACTTATTATTTCAAATGATCTTAATTATTTAAATAATGAAACATTTAAAGAATTAGAAATTGAAATAAATATTATTAAACGTAAATTATACAAATTATATTTAAAACTCAAGCAATAAGCCAATAGCTTACTGCATAAAGCTTAACACAGTTATAAAAATGGCATACGATAAATTTAATATATTAAGAACTACGGCATATCCCTTGCCCATTGAAAATGTGGATACCGATCAAATAATTCCGGCTCGATTTTTAAAAGCGACAGAGCGTATAGGTTTTGGCGACAATCTTTTTAGAGATTGGAGATATAATCCTGATGGGTCTCCTAAAGAAGATTTTGTTTTAAACAGTTCAAAATACAGTGGTAAAATATTGATTGGAGGTAGAAATTTCGGATCAGGTTCATCAAGAGAACACGCGGCATGGGCAATTTATGATTTCGGTTTTAGATGTGTAATTTCATGTTTTTTTGCAGACATCTTCAAAAATAATTGCTTAAATATTGGTGTTTTACCGGTACAAGTAAGTGAAGAATTTGCAGAAACCATTTTTACAGCTATTGCTGAAGATTCAAATACGGAGATTGAGGTGGATTTGGAAAATCAAAAAGTAACTTTAATGGCAACAGGTGTATCTGAAATTTTTGAAATTAATACCTATAAAAAAGATAATATGTTGAATGGTTATGATGATATAGACTATTTACAAAATATTAAAAATGAAATTCAGGAATTTTCAACAAGTCGTCCCTTTTAAATATAATTTTCCATTCATTTGATACATATGATGAATCAACGAAAAATTGAAATAATGGATACGACCCTGCGCGATGGTGAACAAACCAGCGGAGTGTCCTTTTCCTCTTCCGAAAAATTAACAATCACTCAACTTTTATTGGAAGAATTAAAAGTAGATAGGATTGAGATTGCTTCTGCCAGAGTTTCTGACGGAGAATTTCAAGCCGTTAAAAATGTAACAACATGGGCAAAAAAAAATGACTATATCAATGCCGTAGAAGTATTGACATTTGTTGACAAAGGAATTTCTATTGAATGGATGATAGGGGCAGGTGCAAAGGTGCAAAACCTATTAACCAAAGGTTCATTAAATCATTTAACTCATCAATTAAAAAAGACATCAGATCAGCATTTTAAAGAAATTTCTGACTGTATTGCATTAGCGAAAAAAAATGGAATTGAAACAAATGTTTATTTGGAAGATTGGAGTAATGGAATGCGCAATTCCAAAGCATATGTTTTTGAATATTTAAATTTTATTGCCACGCAACCTGTGAAGCGAGTTATGTTGCCCGATACCTTGGGAGTTCTTACACCTATGGAATCTTATGAGTTTGTTTCCGAAATAAGAAAAATGTTTCCGGATTTACACTTAGATTTCCATGCTCATAATGACTATGATTTGAGCGTTTCAAATGTTATGGAGGCTATTAAGGCGGGTGCCGATGGGATTCATTTGACGGTTAATGGAATGGGAGAACGAGCGGGAAATGCACCTTTAGCGAGTGTAATAGCAGTGATCAATGATTTTATGCCCAATGTTAAAGTGGGTGTAAACGAAAAAGCATTAAATTCTGTGAGTAAATTGGTCGAAACTTTTTCGGGGTTTAGAATTCCCGTGAACAAACCAATTGTTGGTGATAATGTATTTACGCAAACTGCTGGAATTCATGCAGATGGTGATAATAAAAAGAATTTATATTTTAATGATTTATTGCCCGAAAGATTTGCCCGAAAACGAAAATACGCACTTGGAAAGTCATCGGGTAAGGCCAATATTCAAAAGAATTTACAAGAACTCGGCTTGCAATTAAATGATGAAGATTTAAAAAAAGTAACGCAGCGAATTATTGAATTAGGGGATAAAAAACAAATTGTTACCAGAGAAGACTTGCCATATATCATATCAGATGTTTTGGATAGTGATCTGTATGAGCAAAAAGTTCTTGTTGATTCCTATGTGCTTACGCATTCAAAAGGATTACGGCCATCGGCAACAATTTCGTTAATTATAGAGGGAGAAACTTATGAAGGAAATGCAAGCGGTGATGGACAATTTGATGCGTTTATGAATACAATCAAAGGTATTTACGCAACGAAAAATTTATATTTACCTCAACTAATAGATTATGCCGTTAGAATTCCTCCCGGAAGTAATTCTGATGCTTTATGTGAAACGGTAATAACCTGGAAGGATGATGAAAAAGAATTTAAAACACGTGGCTTGGATTCGGATCAAACCGTATCAGCGATTAAGGCAACAGAAAAGATGTTGAATGTCACTTAGTATTGACATATTAAATGTAGAATTTGATAAAAATTATTCAAAAGTTTTGTGAAAGCCATTCGTTTTCAATGAAATAATTTTAAAAAAAATAATAATTGTAAATGGCTTGAGTCTAATACCAGATGATATCGGTACTCAAGTTTTATTAATAAAATCTATTAAAAATGAAATTAAACATAGCCCTTTTAGCAGGAGATGGAATTGGCCCAGAGGTTATTGATCAGGCGGTTAAGGTAAGTAATGCGATTGCTCAAAAATACAATCATGAAATTAATTGGATTCCGGCATTAACAGGTGCCGCGGCAATTGATGAAGTAGGTGATCCTTATCCAGATGAAACACATGATATTTGTTTGGCTGCCGATGCCGTTTTATTTGGAGCAATAGGTCACCCAAGGTTTGATAATGATCCATCAGCAAAAGTAAGGCCGGAACAGGGTTTATTAAAAATGAGAAAAAAGCTAGGCTTGTATGCTAATATTCGCCCTACATTTACTTTTCCATCCCTAATTGATAATTCACCCTTAAAAAGAGAACGCATTGAAGGTACAGATCTTGTGTTTTTAAGGGAATTGACTGGTGGAATTTACTTTGGTGAAAAGGGAAGAAAAGATAATGGTAATACAGCCTATGATCATTGTGTTTATACTCGGGATGAAGTGAAAAGATTGGCGAAAAAAGGATTTGAATTGGCCATGACAAGAAGAAAAAAATTATGTTGTGTAGATAAAGCAAATGTTTTGGAAACTTCTCGATTATGGAGAGAAACGGTTCAAAGTATGGAGAAAGATTACCCGGAAGTAGAAGTGTCATATGAATTTGTTGATGCTGTGGCCATGAGATTAGTACAATGGCCAAATTCATATGATGTATTGATAACTGAAAATTTATTTGGTGATATCTTAACGGATGAAGCATCTGTAATATCCGGATCTATGGGGTTGATGCCATCAGCCTCCGTTGGAGATAAAAACTCACTTTATGAACCCATTCATGGTTCTTACCCTGAAGCTGCAGGAAAAGATATTGCCAACCCTTTAGCCACCGTATTATCTGCAGCAATGATGTTTGAGGGCGCCTTCGGGCTTCATGATGAAGCTCAAGCCATTCGCGATGTTGTAAACAAATCTCTGGAAGAAGGAATTATTACGGAAGATTTATCAAATGGTAAAAACGCATATAAAACAAGTGAAGTAGGGGATTGGTTAGCCAAAAATATATAATTCAAATATTATTAATATAATAATATAATTTTCAACACTTTACGCAATAATGTAAAATGTTGAAAATTTGATACAAGTTTTGTCTTGAAAATAGTTTATTTAGAAGTAATTTTGCTTAATTGATTTTTAAAGAATTCTATGAGTTTATCAAATTTTGATAAGGAGGAAAAAGTTATAGGTAAAAAGTTATACGATTATCAACACGGTGCTATTGATAAAATTTTTGACCGAATTAATGATTCTCCCGAAAATTACAACCTATTATATCAATTACCTACAGGAGGTGGTAAAACAGTAATATTTTCTGAAATTGCCAGAAGATATATTGAAAAAACAAAAAATAAGGTATTAATTCTAACACATAGAATAGAACTTTGTAAGCAAACTTCGAATATGCTAACAGAATTTGAAGTTGAAAATAAAATCATCGACAGCAATGTAAAAGAAATCACAAATGAAGATAATTTTACTTGTTTTGTTGCGATGGTTGAAACTTTGAACAATCGGATCAAAGAAGAAAAAGTTGAAATTCATGATATCGGATTGGTTATTGTTGATGAAGCACATTATAATTCCTTTCGGAAATTATTCATCCATTTTGAAAAGTGTTTTATACTAGGTGTGACGGCAACTCCTTTAAGTTCAAACATTAATTTACCGATGCGTGAAATTTACAACGATTTGATTGTTGGAGAAAAAATTTCATCTTTGATCGAAAAAGGATTTTTAGCGGAAGCGATCACCTACAGTTTTAATGTAAATCTTACTTCACTTAAAATAGGAATCAATGGTGATTATACAGTAAAATCATCAGAGGAATTGTATTCAAAAAACGAAATGCAATCAAAATTGGTCAAAGCGTATGAGCAGGAATCCAAGGGTAAAAAAACGCTAATTTTTAACAATGGAATTCAGACATCACGACAGGTTTACGAAAGTTTTAAACATGCCGGTTATAATGTTGAATATATTGACAATACGAATTCAAGGGAAGAACGAAAGAATGTATTAGAATGGTTTAAAAACACTCCGGATGCAATTTTATCCTCTGTGGGTATTTTAACAACAGGTTTTGATGAACCAAGTATTGAAACAATCATTATTAACAGAGCTACAAAATCATTGGCATTATATTTTCAAATGATCGGAAGAGGTTCTAGAATAATGAAGAATAAAACCGAATTTTCAATTATTGACCTGGGTAATAATCTTTCTAGATTTGGGCTTTGGACTTCAGATGTAGATTGGCATTTGATTTTTAAAAACCCGAATTTCTTTTTGGAAAACTTGATGAGTGATGAAGAAATAGAACGAAGATTTAAATATGTTATGCCTGAAGCGGTTCGGGAAATGTTTTCTAAATCGGAGGATTTTAATTTTAATGTTAAGGAAGAATACGAGAAAGTTACTAAATCTGGTCAAAAATCAAAACTGGTGTTGGAAAAATCTTTGGTACAGCATGCTAAAATTTGTGCTGAAAATAGTGAAGATGTATTTGATGCCCATATACTTTCCAGAGAATTAAATGATGACATTGAATTTAGAATAAAACAATATTCTTACTGCATTTTAAAAAGTTCAAAAAATTATATCAAATGGTTAGAGGAAGACTATAAGCGTCAGCTTCGGGTTAAAATAGGCCAACGGTTTAATTGAATTATTGTTTAAACAATAGTTTGGTATAAAACAATTGAATAAGTCAATTCATTAAACTCTTCATAATTGATGAATAAGCAACATACGATATATTGATAATATCTGTCAATAATATTGAATTGATTCTCAATTCAATTTGACAAAAAACCTTACAGATGAAAATACTTATTTATGGTAGCGGTGGCATAAGTGGGTATTTTGGAATTAAACTTGCAGAATCTGGAAATGATGTCATATTTTTTGGAAGAAAAAATCACTTAAAAGCAATATTAAAATAAGAATTTGAGCATAAAATCAATGCTGTCAAACTAAGAACTTCAAAAAGAAATTCACGTAACAGCATAGCTTAATCTTACGACTCAAGCTTTGGTGTAAGCCATTTTATTGAAATAAAAAAAATATCGCCAACTGCAACCTGTCACTCAAAACGTTAATAAATATAAAAATGATTAGACATACAGTTGCATTTAAATTAAAACATAAATCTGGATCAATCGAAGAAAAATCATTCCTCGAAGCGGCCTCAGAATTAGCAAATTTACCAACAGTACAAAAATTCGAATGTTTAAAACAAATAAGTCCAAAAAATAATTTTGATTTTGGGCTGTCAATGGAGTTCGAAAATATGCAGGAATACGAATCATATAATAATCATCCCGAGCATATTATTTTCGTTAATAAGGTGTGGATACCTCAAGTAACTGACTTCATTGAAATCGACTATCAATTATAAATCTTCTTTAGTTAACAACAAGCTCGAAAATTGAATATAAAAACTCCTGTCAACAATTTTATTTACAGTTGTTTATCCATTCAAGAACAACAATCCAGAAATTAGGGATTATATTATTTATTCCCACCAGTGGGTTTAATACCCTCCCGATAGCTATCGGAACTGCGTCGAAATATAAAAGGTTATTTCCTTTCAATGACTCGTGGGTCTGCCTTGCCGACCAGGCAGGCTTGCCCCGAGGTAATTTACTGAAACTCCTGATACCAGCCATGGTATAGCAAAAAGACCCAGTATTTTGCTTACAAAAGTTGCCAATACTTTGGCCTGGTTGGAGAAATACAGAAAGCAGGATGAAGATTAAGATTTTGAGTTTTTTTCTTCAATCCATTTTGATAAATATTTAGTGCTTTGTAAAGTATGATGTTGTAACATCATACCCGTAAAATTTTGCAATCGATGATTCTCTAAATTTGAATGGATTCGATGGATAGCATCCATCAATATTTTAATATATTTTTCTTTAGAAAAACATTGATTGATTATGGCTATCCCATTTTGCTGAGATTTTAACCAATATTTTTCATTCGTATATAATTCAATAGATTTATTGGCAAATTCTTCCGGCTTGTCTGAAATAAAACCATTCCATGGTAAATTATCGTGCATGGCTTCTGCACCAATTATTGTGGTAACATTTGGTGTACCATATTGCATTGAATCAATCAATTTACCCTTAAGCCCTGCACCAAATTGTAAGGGAGCTAAAAATACTCTGGCATTTTTTAATACTTCTTTTTTGTTTTCTGCCCAACCTTTAACAAGAAATCCTTCATTATCATTGTGGAGTTGTTTTATTCTTTCACTTGTATAAGCACCATATATATGCAATTCGGTTTTTGGTAATTGTTTTCTTATCAAAGGCCAAATGTTGTTTTTTAAAACCAATACCGCATTCGTATTGGGTTCATGCTTAAAATTACCCATGCAAACAAAATGATTACGATGCTTAAAACCAGGGTAACTATCTAATATTGTGCTATTGATATTAGTTAAAATGAAAGGGATATAACATAATATTGATGCGTCAATTTTAAAAGTATCAAGGAGCAACTTGTATTCAAATTTTGATATTATTAAAGACAAATCACATCGAAAAATACTGGCTATTTCCCTTTTGGTAATATCATTGATTAAATATTTCATATCGACCATTTTATCATCTTTAAAGGCTTGTTGACGTGCCTTTCGCAAGAAATGTAAGTCCTCTGTATCTAAAATCCTGATGGCATCAGGACAGTTTTTTTCAATTCGCCACCCAAATTGCTCCTCGGTTAAAAATCGGTCAAATAGTACAATGTCTGGATTTATTTTTCTTATCAAAAAATCAAAATTCGAATCATTTAACTGAATGTCAAATGTTTCAATGCTTAAATGCTCTAATGGATATGATTTTTCGTTTATTAGACTGGTGCTGACAAAGGTAATTTTATAATTATTTTCTTGAAAAACATGAATCAATTGAAGCATCCTGCTTCCGGCAGCAGTAGTATTTGGTTCAGGCCAATTGATCCCAATTATTAATAGATGATTTTTCACTCGTTTTAATTTTAGTACTTATTAAAGGGTGAGTCAGCGATACGCGGTTATTTTTTCATCTTTTTTTTCAAAATGAGAAAAATCTTTAAGAGCTAAGTAAAAAGCCCTGTCACAACCTAGGACAATACTATCGTGAAGTTCAGCACTGATAATGTTAATCTTATCTATTCATGATTTAGAATTATTTAGTATCGATTTTTCACTACCCTCGCATCTAATTTTAAAATATCAATAGTACTGATTTTATATTTCCTTATAATATCTGATATGGTTAAGCACTTGACGAATTGATTCGTTGATTCACTTTTATTAAAGGTTTCAGAAACAGTATAGTGCCTGTTCGGAAATAGGCGATTTTTAATTTTGATGTGTTTTCGACCAGGCACTTTGTATCAGGTACTATGCAAAGATATGATAGAATTAGAAATAATCCATTCCTTCCCAAGGGAAAAAGAGGTCCAAGTCAGAAAGCTCCTTTGGTAAGGATTTTAAATTGTATACTTTATAAATTAAAGATAAGTTTTAATTGAAGTTTTCACCCATAACTAGTTGGTTTGAGGATAGTAATTTAACCCGATTTATTTACTAGAAAATCCCTGCCTTGCCTGGCAGGCAGGGATTACAGCTTCCAACCACTTCAAAATATGACTTTACCGTGTTTCATTATGTTTGAAACATTCATAACGAAGTTCCATTGCATAAAACGGGTTAAAAGAAGGGGAATAAATTGGCTATCAGGGCAGAAAAAAGGAAAAACAAAGTAATTTAAAATATATATATTGCTACCATGAAAAAGAACCAAAAAGAAAATTTTATTTTAGAAATCGGAATTGCTACGCTTAAATTGATTTTTGTCAGTGTCCTTATTGGCTTTTTGCATCAATATGACTTTTGGATCATGATGTTTTTAACAGCATTTATGATTTTAAAGTTCTATCCAAAATTCATTAAAAATTTCAAAGAAAATATAATTCTTTTTTATGGTATGATCTGTACCGGAATTTTTGGGATCGCAATAGAATATTGGGGTGTTAGCAACGGATATTGGTCATATCATGATTTAAATGATGGAAGAGACTTTCCGTTTTGGTTGTTTTTCTCCTGGATGTTGGCATTTTACTTTTTATACAAACTTGAATGCATGCTTATTGGATTGATGAAATCAAAATCTATACCTGCCAAGTTTTTTTTAACCATTTCTATTTCTATGACCTTCCCGGTATTGGGAGAGATTATTACGATTAATTTAGGGGTATGGACCTATTACTTTCCCATGCAGTTTTTAGGGGTTCCTTTGTATGCTGTATTGGGCTTGATCACCGTACATATGATCGTTAACTTTATTTTGGTATTTATTTGTAAAAAGTATCATATCCGGGATCCGATTTTTTCTTTGAATTATTTGGATGCTTAACACGATATTTTGAACCGATTATTTATCCATAAATAAATTATCCACTTCCAAAATCTCACCAGCTTTCAATTGATTAATTTTAAATTTTCCTATTCTCATTCTTACCAATCTTAAGGTTGGAAAACCCAAGGTTGCCGTCATTTTTCTCACCTGTCTGAATTTACCTTCTCTCAGGGTTATTGAAATCCAACTTGTAGGCCCATGCCTATCATCTCTTATTTTTTTTCCTCTTTCGGGGAATTTTGGAATAGAATCTAATATATGAGCTTTACAAGGCTTTGTAATATATTTAGTTCCTTCAAGCCCTGCACTGTAGGCAGGCAAACTAATTTCTACACCTTGATTTAATTTTTCAATAGCCTTTTGTGTTATGATGCCGTCAATTTGAACATAATATTCTTTTTCCACTTTGCAGGAACTTATATAATCGCTTATTTTACCATCAGTGGTTAGAAGTAACAGGCCTTCTGAATCTTTATCTAATCTTCCAATAGCCATAATTTTGTCTGGAAAATCATATAATTCCCCGAGTAATTTATTGTTTGACCTTTTGGTTTGATTATTCACAAACTGACTTAGATAGCCGTAAGGCTTGTATACCAAAAAGTGATAATGATTTTCATTTCGTTCCATTTAAAATTGCATAAACTAATTCCTTGGTCAAGGGTTTTCCATGGGCTATTTTACGGATATCATCAAAACTAAACCTAAAATCACATCCGTTTTTAAATTCACTACAGCCGTAAGCAGCGTTTCCTTTGATAACTGTACCCTTTGTGCATTTGGGACATTTGAGCGTATCAGACACTTTTTCTGCCATTCCTACTCCTCGTGCTGAACTGGTTTTAGTAAAAGAAGAAATCTCTTTTTTGTCGTTCCGGGTGCTTAATGAATCCTTATCAAGATCTCTTTTTTCTTCTAAAACCAATTCAAAATTTTCATTAAAACGAACCAAACCCTCAACTTTTCCTGAATCTGTTGTAAAACTTTTTAAATTTACAGTGCAACCCTTTTGTAACAAACGGATGAATTGATTTTCTGATATTTTCTTTTCTTTAAAACTAAAGGGTAATCGAAAGTCACATCCATTTTGATAGTCACTACAACCATAAGCCGATTTACCTTTAATAATATTCGCTTTTTTGCATTTCGGACATTTAATTCCAGTAATTACAGCCACCTTTTTGTTCGTTGATTGTTTTGTCATTCCTGAGGAATCGTGAATCTCAGGACGTTTATTTAAATTTGACGATATATTGGCTCTTTTAGTCTCAGCACGAACTTCATACACCAAATGATCCACCATTTTCTTCATGTTTTTAATAAAAGTGCCGGCATTGAAATTTCCCTTTTCAATTTCTTTCAATTGTTTTTCCCATCTTCCGGTTAATTCGGCCGATTTTAAAAGTTTATTTTGAATGGTATCAATCAATTGAACGCCGGTTGGGGTAGGTATAATTTGCTTTTTTTTGCGCTTAATATATTTTCGTTTAAAAAGTGTTTCAATAATATTGGCTCGGGTTGAAGGCCTTCCTATGCCATTTTCTTTCATGATTTCTCGCATTTCGTCATCATCCACTTGTTTACCTGCCGTTTCCATAGCTCTTAAAAGTGTGCCTTCGGTAAAGTATTTAGGAGGTTTGGTTTCTTTTTCTAAAAAAGAAGGTTTGTGAACTCCTTTTTCTCCCTTTATAAAATTTGGAAGAATTCCTGTTGCTTTCTTTTCTTGAGTTAGATTCGTTTCAAAAACAATTCGCCAACCCTTTTCTAAAATTTCTTTTCCTGTAGTTTTAAAGATAACATCGGCAGCTTTGCCAATTACAGTGGTATTTGAAACCAGGCAGTCATCATAAAATACAGCAATAAAACGTTTGCAAATGATATCATACACCTGCTGTTGGTTGTATTGCAAATTAATTTGTACTCCGGTAGGGATAATGGCATGATGATCGGTTACTTTTTTATTATTGAAAACTTTAGAAGATTTTTTTATTTTATGCCCTAATATTGTTTGTGTTAGCTTAATGTACTTAGTTAATTTCTTTAATATACCGGAAACTTTTGGATAGATGTCATTGGGTAAAAACGTAGTATCCACCCTGGGATAAGTAATAACTTTTTGCTCATATAATTTTTGAACAATTTTCAAAGTTTCGTCAGCCGAAAAACCAAATTTATTATTACAATAAACTTGTAAACCGGTTAAATCAAACAGTTTTGGGGCATATTCTTTTCCTTTTTTCTTGGTAACAGAAACAATTTCAAAGTCACTTTTTTCTACTTTGTTTGCAAAGATTTCTCCCTCCTCTTTTTTTAAAAACCGACCTTCTTCATAGTTAAAAAGAGTCTCTCTATATAAAGTTTGAAGTTCCCAATATGGTTTTGATATAAAATTTTCAATTTCTTTAAATCGATTTACCAGCATTGCCAGTGTTGGAGTTTGTACTCTTCCTACTGATAATACTTGCTTAAAACCACCATGTTTTACCGTATACAGCCTTGTTGCATTTATCCCTAATAACCAATCACCAATGGCTCTTGAGTATCCTGCATAATATAAATTATCATATTGCTCCGATGGTTTTAAGTTTTTAAACCCTTCTTTGATTGCTTCGGTAGTAAGGGAAGAAATCCAAAGTCGTAGAACTTTACCTTGATATCCCGCTTGTTGGATTACCCATCGCTGAATCAATTCTCCTTCCTGTCCCGCATCTCCACAATTGATAATAACACTTGCTTTGTCGAACAAACTTTTAACAATATTAAACTGTTTTTGAATACCTGAATTGTCAACAACTTTTGTTTTGAATTTTTCGGGAAGCATGGGTAAATTATTCAAATCCCAGCTTTTCCAATAGGGTTTATAATCATTGGGTTCAAATAAGGTACAAAGATGGCCAAAGGTATAGGTAACAGCATAACCATTACCTTCAAAATAACCGTCATGTCTGTTCGTTGCACCTACTACAGAAGCAATTTCACGGGCAACACTTGGTTTTTCGGCAATACAAACCTTCATTTAACCTTGGGTATTAGAAGATGCAAATTACATTAATTTGATCAACTGCCGTGTCAAAACTATGATTATATAACAGCCAATCATAGTTATTTCCCATATTAAACTAATGCATAATGTGGGTTAATCCAAAAAAGTGCCCTTAATAAATAAGGGCTTGAAAAGTTTGCATAATTTTATGATAACCAACCTTTGGTTGTAGATTGTTTTGAGTACCACACCAAAAAAAATCCAAAAAGAATGACCATAACCGGTATGATCATGCCTCCCGGCCCATAAACTTCAGCGTCTTTTCTCATCATAAAGTTATAAGTCATTTGAGCCAGAATACCAATAAGTGAAACAATAAATACGGATGTCGCTAATTTTTTTCTAAGCAATAACAATATACTTCCTAATGTTCCGCCAAATACTGCAATGGCAAAAGCCGCTGTTACCCAGGCTGGGGTGCTTTCATACAAAACTCTTTCGGAATATGACAATGCCCCTAGAACTTCATCTGTCATATATGCCTGACCTAAATATGTAAATACACCCATTAAATTCCAGATAAGAGCAACACTGGAGATCGCCCAAAAAGTTACAGCAGGTTTGTTTGTTGAATTTGTCATATTTGTAGTTTATTGGTTAGCTTTATTCAACCAATATAGTAAACTTTATTCTATTGATTGAAATGATGAATAAATTGAACAATTTGGGTACATAAATAATAGAACTATGCATTTAAATTAAGACAGAATATAAATGAAGTCAAAGTTGATAATTTTTTCTTCACTGCAATTCAATCCAGTTGAAATTATAAAATTTGCCCAGATAACCAATGGAATTTTATTACCTGTGGTTGCTTTATTTTTATTGAGGATAGTAAATAAAAAGGTTATCTTAGGGAAGTATAGGAACAAGTTAGTACAAAATGTTATTCCTGTAATTATTATTTTGATTACTATTGTTCTTGGGTTTAACCCTGATTATGCATTAGGGTTTCGTCATGAAGCTTGAGAGTGCTATAAAATAAGGCAGTTTGGAGAATTCAGCGTAGCACCGCTACGGTGAAATCGAAAACTTCAACGATGTGTCTTATTTTGAAGTAATTTCAAGCTGTAATAG
>SMVB01049978.1_pt1 | contig 14584 bp, 9 predicted proteins | sample 2456461 | NCBI WGS metagenome assembly SMVB01 (sample SAMN11095934, study PRJNA526329) | marine sediment metagenome | biome: Marine sediment; feature: Surficial sediment; material: Deep marine sediment; isolation source: Hadal surficial sediment | place: Pacific Ocean | collected 2014-05 | depth 0-1... | reverse complement strand
CGAACCGGTTCCACCAGGCTCGTACCGTCTCGTGGCTGATGTCGATACCGCGCTCGTGGAGCAGGTCTTCGACCTGCCGTAACGATAATGGAAAGCGGACATACATCATGACCGTCAAGCGGATGATCTCGGGCGATGTCTTGAAATAACGGAATGGATTTTTCATCCCGGGACGCTACGAGACGTGCTTTCGGCGCTCAAGCAATTTTGCTCTGACACTGCCGCCCAAGACTAACATTCCGCCTGGACCAGGTTTTGGGGGCCAGGTCAGTGAAAGCGATGGCGCCAGTATGGAATTATTTGCACGCACCAAACGTATCAACCGAATACGCGACTAACCATGAGTTAATTCCTCAGATTCACCAAATATTCTATTTAAGAGATGCATGACTCAAACTCATTGAATGCGTTACGTATTGGTCGTTTGAATACCATATTGTTGTGGCCCTATTATCAGTGTGACGGCTCCGATCATCTGGAAATGGCGGATTGTCTCTATAGATCTGCGAAAGAAAAGCGCAAATTCGCGAGAGAGGGCGATGACGATGGGCAAGTTTGGTTTCCCAACGTCGGTTTCCCGCCATTGTGAGCCGAAGAGTTAACGACACCGAAATTGTGAGTTTGGTTGGTCATGCCGCGACGCTTCCCCCATCTCTCCGAGCCGCTCGCCTTGCGTCACAAGAGGTTGAAGAACAGGCTCGTCTTCGGCGCCCACACCGCCAACATGTCTGAAGCCGGCATGCCCGGGGAGCGTCACCACGCCTACTACGAGGAACGCGCCCGTGGCGGCGCGGCGATGATCGTCGTCGAGCCTATGCCGGTTCATCCGACGGCGGTGTTCACCCGCGGCAATTTCAGCCATTCCGATGACGCTGTCATCCCGGCCTTCCGCAGCATCACCGATGCCTGTCACGCCTATGACGTGGTGATGATCCACCAACTCCACCACATCGGCCAACACGGCGATCCAGACAATTCCTACCTGCCCAACTGGTCGCCCTCGGGGCTACCGTCCTACTACAATTCCGACGGTAGCCACGCGATGACGGAGGCCGAGATCGAGCAGGTCATCGAAGGCTTTGCGCAGGCCGCACGGCGCGCTCGCGAGTCCGGTTTCGACGGCATCGAGCTGTCCGCCGCATACAACGGCCTGGTCGAGCAGTTCTGGTCGTCCTGGTCGAACCGGCGCGAGGACGGTTGGGGGGGCGCATTCGAGAACCGCATGCGCTTCTCTACCGAGATAATCGGGCGAATTCGTGACATCGTCGGCGATGACTTCATCATCGGTCTCGCCGTCAGCATGGACGCCGAGGTGGAAGTGACGCATTCGATTGAGGCCTTGCAGGAAATCGTCGCCTACCACGACGAGCGCCGGCTGATCGACTACGTGACCTGCGGGACAGGAAGCTACTTCAACTTTTACAAGATCATGCCGACCGCTCTATACGCGGAAAAACTGGGGGCACCCTTCGCCGAGGCCCTCAAGCAGGTTGTCAAGCACGCCCGCGTCCAGGCGGAAAGCCACATCCGTACGCCGGACAACGCCGAGGATGTCGTCGCCTCCGGTCAGGCCGACATGGTCAGCATCGTGCGCGGGCAAATCGCCGACCCTCACCTCGTCAGGAAGGCCATGGAAGGCCGGCCCGAGGACATCCGGCCGTGCATCTCGTGCAACCAGATGTGCTGGGGCCGCCGCTCGCGCGACTATTGGATATCGTGCCTGGTCAATCCGTCGGCGGGCCGCGAGTTTCAATGGCACGGCGATCGTTTCTCGGCGGCCGAGCGGCCGCGCCGCGTGCTGGTGGTGGGCGGCGGGCCGGCCGGTCTCGAAGCCGCGCGGGTCGCCGCCGAACGAGGCCACACCGTGACGCTCACCGAGGCGGCAACCCAGCTCGGCGGGCGTTTCCGGCTCGCCGGCATGCAGCCGCGGCGCGGCCAGATCCTCGATCTCATCGACTGGTACGAAGGTCAGCTCGGCCGGCTCCAGGTGGCGGTGCAGTTCAACGCGCCGATGGAGCCCGACGAAGTTCGAGCGTTCGGCGCCGATGTCGTCATTCTGGCCACCGGGTCGTTGCCGGCGGAAACCGGCTTTCAACGCGCGTTTCCGCAACTCGATCGGTTGCCCGGCATCGAGCGCGGCAATGTTTGGTCGGTCGAGGACGTCATGAGCCGCGCCTGCCGGCCCGGCAAGCGCATCCTGCTGCTCGACGACATCGGCCATTGGCACGGCTGCGGCACAGCTTGGCACCTTGCCGAGCAGGAACACGAGGTGACGCTCGTCACCCGCTTTGCCATGGTCGGCAAGGAACTCATTCGCACCACCGCGGATTGGCCGCTGCGCCGCAAGCTCAAGCAACTCGGCGTCAAGACGGCGACCGACGCCGCGATCACCGAGTGGCATGGCGACGGCGCCACGGTCGTCGACCTGCGAGACGGGAGCGAATGGCGGCTCGATGCGGATGCGCTCATCCTGGCCACGGTCAACACACCGCAAACCTGGCTTTACGACGGGCTCGCCGACGGTGATCTCGAGGTCCACGCTATCGGCGACTGCGTGGCCCCGCGTCTCGCTGTCATGGCCATCTACGAGGGCCGAGAACTCGGCATGCGACTCTAACGGCATCTTGCGAGCGTTGTCAGGGCAAACCGGCGTGAGGCGGCGCTTCGGCTTCATCTACGCGAACGACAAGTGGCGCTCTATACCCCGAACAGTCCGAGCTCCCGCTTTCTCCGCGCGCTCCAGCTTTGGATGACGCCGTCGGTGGTCATCGCGATGAAGGCCATGCAAAGCGCGGCGGTGATACCCATTCCGAAGCCCCCACCGGCCAAACTCTTATAGATGACCTGTCCCAGGCCCTTGGTGCCAACCAGCGCGGTGATAACCAGCATGCCTAGACCGAAGAGGACCGTTTGGTTGATGCCGAGCATGATCTCCGGCAGTGCGAGCGGCAGCTGCACCCCGAACAGGAGCTGTCGGCGGCTACAACCCATGCTGAGCGCGGCCTCGACGACTTCAGCATCAACCAGGCGGATGCCGAGCTCGGTATAGCGGATGGTCGGGACGATCGCGTACATGATAATGGCCAACAATCCGGCGAACTCCCCCACCTTGAACAGAACCACGACGGGGATGAGGAACACGAAGAGCGGGATCGACTGAAGCGTGTCGTTGACAGGCCGTATGATCGCCGAGATGCGGTCGTTCAAAGCGGCCCAGACGCCCAGCGACACGCCGATGACCACGCAGATGAGAACCGCCGAGCCACATAGATAGATGGAGATCATCGAGCGCAGCCAGAACCCGCTGGTCAGCATGAAGCTCAGCGAGAACAGTGCAAAAATCCCCATGCGCCGGCCGCCGACACGCCAGGCGAGCACGGTGACCGGCACCAGAAACGCCGGCCACGGCAACTCGGTCAGACCGACGTAGAATACGATGCCGAAAGCCGCAATTGTCAGGCCAATACGCCAGTTGGCAGCCATTGTCGCAGCCGCGGCCAGCACCAGCACCAGGGCGGCATAGCCCACCCGTATTGGGTTGGTCAGCGTGAAGCCCCATGAAAAGGGACGCACGATATCGTCGAGGCCGAGCTTCATCGGCAGCATATAGTAGAACAGCGTCCAATTCTTGATGTTGTCGGTGACATGAGGATAATTGATGTTGATCCACGAGATGATGCGGTTCAGGAACTCGTATGGATGCAAGGTCCAGGCACCCGGAAAATGCCACAGGAAGGGTACGAACGCGCTCGCCGCAATCAGAAGCAACACGGTGACGATGGTGAAAGTCCACGCGGCGTAGCGCTGCCGGACTCGACTTTCCAGGTCCACGGCGAGCATTCGATCCCGCCGACGGGCTAGGCCTTGAGTGACCCGGTCCATCATCATGGCAACGAGAACGATCGCGAGTCCGGCCATCAGGCTCTGACCGAACTCCGCCCGGCGCATGGTATACAGCACCGCCCAACCGAGGTCGTCGCCGCTGCCGAGCACGGCGGCGATAACCACCATGGCGAAGGTCGCCAAAATCGTCTGGTTGACGCCCATCATCACGGTCGGGAGAGACGTCGGGAGCTTCACCCACCACAGGATCTGTCGGTTCGTCCCTCCCGCCATAATGGCGGCATCCACCACATCCGCCGGAACCCGCGACAGACCGAGCATGACGTTGCGGGCCATGGGCGGCATCGCGAAGACGGCCGCGGCGATCAGGCCGACCGTCGGCCCGAATCCGAACAGAATGAGGCCCGGCACGAGATAGGCGAAAGTCGGGATCGTCTGCATGAAATCGAGCAGTGGCTCGATCACGCGACGGGCACGATGGCTTCCGTGGCCGAGGATTCCCAAGGCCAGCCCGACCGAGATGGACAGTGGCAGCGAGACCGTGACCAGAGCCAGCGTGAGCGCCGCCTTGTTCCAGAAACCCGTAACCAGGATGTAGCAGAGGGCAAGCAGACAGAACAATGCAACCCGCCAGCCCGCCGCGACATGGGCGAGCACCACGACGACGAACAGCAACACCGACCACGGGAGCAACGAGTAGAAGTCGCGAAATCCGTAGACCGGCATTTCGAGCAGCCAGGAAACGACCCGGAAGGCGGGTTTGGACACGCCGACGAACAGGTCCATCGCGACATCGAGCCATACCGGAATCGGCAAGCCCTGCCCCTCATCGAAAGGCACGAGCCAGGGAACATCGCCGTATAGCAGGAAGCTCGCGCCAATCACCAGGCCGACGCCGGTCCACAGCGCTATCGCCGGGTTGTAAAACCGGCCGGGCGACCCAAATGCTCGTGCGAATCGCATGGCCAAAGCAGCACCGGATGACCGGGCAGCGTCGCTGTCCACGGCCATCAGAGACCGTGGCACCAGACCGGGACGGTCACTGTTAGAGAATGTGTACTAGTCGGCATCTGCGCCTAACTCATACATCCGGCATGCGATGAATTCGAGCAGGAACTCCGAGCGGCCTCGTCAACCATCAAGGCACGGCGGCCGGGCTATTGCCCGGCCTGAGTGTCCCTCTACCTCGAGTCGCTACTCCGCCGAGGCTTCGTCAATCCACCCCTGCCAGCGCGACCGGTTGTCGATCATCCACTGGTCGATATAGGCGTCGAGCTCGATACCATCGACGTCGATCGCATTCATCATGCGCACGAGGTCCTTGTCCGCGTGCTCGATGCTCTCGACGATCCGAAGGGCCGCCGGCCAAACTTCGCTCATGCCAGGCCACGTGGCCTTCCAGACGCGCGCCTGATCCCAGTCACAGTCGAAAGTCGCATTGGGATTGATGCCGCCAGACGGGTCGTCGGTGCAGCCGTCCCAATACTCCGGCAGCGCGATCGGGGTCAGCCGATAATTGGCATGGATGCCGTGGGGCGACCAGAACATGATGAGGAGGGGCTCGCCACGCTCCTCCGCTGACTTGATTTCAGCGATCATCGCGCCTTCGCTACCAGCCGGCTGTGACACGAACGGCAAGTCGAGGGCAACGATGCGCGGCTCGTTCAGGGTGCCCCATTCGATGGGGTAGTCGAGCAGTCGCCCCTTCGGGAAGGTCTCGGCCGAGGCAAACACTTTGGCGCAGCCCTTCAACAAGGTCCAGTCCGCATCGATGCCCGGACACATCTCCAACGCCTTGTCGTTGGCGTACCAGGTTTCGACTCCCACGTAGCCGGTCCCGCCGGCATCGTGAACTTGCCCAGATTCGAAGAGCTTCATCCAGCCCTCGCCCATGTTCGACGACCACAGGCTGGTCGCCACGTGCAAGTCACCGTCGGCCAGCCCTTGAATCTGCGGGTAGTAGCCGGCGGTGATTAATTCGGTATTGTAGCCAGCCTCCGTGAGGATGCGGCCAATGATTTGAGACTGGAAGACTTGGCTGGCCGATTCGGCGACAGCGATTTTGATAACCTTGTCACTTTCAGGCACATTTGCGCCTTGGCTAACACCAGATCCCGCGAAATTCAAACTGAACGCAATCACAGCAACCGCCAGCGCGTTCCTACAGAAATGCCATCCCATTTTCCTGGTCTCCCTGTCCATACTCGAATTCATGCACGTATATCAGGCTAACGATGAAGATATCGCGTCACAAACGAGTAATACGTGCGGCTTTGGATGAGTCTGGGTCATGGTGCAAGGCGGCGTCGGGGTCGGCCATGCCATCGTCAGCGGTGCCCCGGAGCCGCTGGGCGAGACACTTCGCACGGACCGGCGGACACCGTCGCTGCGATATCTGGCTGGGCGCATGAGACCCATGAGTTCCAGACGTTGGGTCCTCGCGCCGGAAGTTGGGTTCGGGCGAAGGAACGGAGCAAGCCAGATTTGATAATGTCATGGCAACGACCCGATTTCCGTTCGTTGGAGTCAACGGACGGCAGGTGGGCCAGCTCGGTTATCGCCGTCGCGGGCGGGTCGGGCATGCGCGCCTGATCGGCGTCAATCTGTCACTTCCCAGTTGAAAAAAGATCTGCGACGTGGTGTCCTGCCGATTGATAGGCTGTGACTGTTCAGGTGAGTCTGAATCATGATTCCGTTACACAAGTCCTTGCCGGCACTCAGCGCGTTAAGGGCGTTCGAGGCGGCTGCACGGTACCAGCATTTCACCAAAGCAGCCGACGAGCTCTGCCTCACGCCGTCCGCGGTGAGCCGCCATGTCCGCACTCTTGAGGTGGATCTTGGTGCGAAGCTCTTCGAGCGGGAACATCGAGCGGTGCGGCTGACTGCCGACGGCCGACGCCTGTTGGAAGCGGTTACCATGGGGCTTACCCATATCGGGGCCACGGCTCAGGACATCCGGCAACGCCGGAACACCGGGAAGCTGACTGTTGGCATGCTGACGGTTTTCGCGAGCGCCCTCATGGTGCGGCGGATCGGCGAGTTCCGCCGACACCACCCCGAGTTCGATGTGCATATTGTCTCGCTCGACCGTAACCCCAACCCGGTGGAGGACGACTTCGATGTTTCGATCGTGGTCGGTCATCAATCGAGCCAGGAGTTCGAATCGCATCTTCTTTTTACGGAAAAAGCTTACCCGATTTGCAGCGCGGGATATTTTGCGCAACGGTCCTCCCTCGAACAGCCCGCCGACCTGCTGAACGAGAAGCTGCTCCACCTGGATGACGCATGCTGGGCGGGCTTTCCGTCGGTTGCACCGGTCAATTGGGTGAGTTGGCTGTCACAGTTCGGGGTCGAGCTTCCGTTCCCGCCTCACGGCTTGATCTTCAGCAGCTATCAGATGGTAATTCAGGCGGCCATTCAAGGGCACGGCGTGGCGATCGGGTGGCATCATTTCGTAGCCGACTTGATACGCGAAGGCAGCCTCGTGCGCCCGATACCACAAAGCTGCCAATGGGATGATCGGGGTCATTACCTGGTCGTATCGACATCCCTGGCCCAGCGGCCCGATGTCAAAGCATTCTGTGAGTGGCTGAAATCAGAGATGAAAAGGACGATCTCTGACGTTGAAAACCAAGTAGAAGCATGAGTCACACTATTTGGTGAGGTGGTCCCACTTCGTTGGACAGGTTGGCAGCGCCGTGGAATGAGTCGGGATTCACCAATGCCGAGTTCGACCGTCTGTCGAGCAAGGTGGAAGGCAATCTCGACGTCGACGGGCACCGCGAGGTGATGGCTGAAATTGAAAGGATCGTGCAGGAGGGAGAGCCGATTACCCAGCCCTTCCGGCGCTCGGTCATCACCGCCTACGACAAGCGAGTGACGGGGCTTCGAGCGCGCTCGGCGAACAATATTCTTGCGAACGAGTTGGCAATCGAAAACCAATCCTTCCTGATCACCCGGCCCCCATCGCTTTCGGTGGGAGCCGGAAGTTATCGGGACCACTATAAACTTGTTCCGTTGAAAGCCCGCCCCCATGCCACCAGGCAGGCCTCCGTGGCGGTGGCCCGGTAGCAGGCGACGGCGAGACGCTTCACGGTCGCCTCATCCAAACAGCTCGTCCTCGTAGGGGAAGGTCGAGAGCCGCTGGACGCCGTGCTCGGTGATCAGCACCTGCTCCTCGAGCTTGACGCCCTCGGTTCCCCCTTCCGCGCCGATGTAGCTTTCGACGCAGACGGTCATGCCGGGCTCGAAGACGCCGTCATAGCCCGCCTTGCTGTCACGCTCATCGAAGAACACGCAGATCGGCCACTCGTCGCACATGCCGACCCCGTGCACCGGCATCGGATAGCGCCGGGCCATGAACTCGTCGGGTGTGCGCCAACTCTTTTCGGCGAACTCGCGGAAGGTCAGTCCCGGCGCCAACAGCTCGACGTTGGTCTCGACCTCGTCGCGGGCTAGGCCGTATAGCCGCTTCTGCTCGTCGCTCGGCCGCCCGGGACCGCAGAAGAAGGTGCGCGAGATGTCGGCGCAGTAGCCGAATGGCCCGATCAGATCGGTGTCGAAAGCGACCAGTTCACCGGCCCGGATGAGTTTGTCGCCACACTCCTGGAACCACGGGTTGGTCCGTCCGCCCGAGGCCAGCAGCCGGGTCTCGATCCACTCGCCGCCCATGGCGATGTTGGTCTCGTGGAGCTTGGCCCACAGCTCGTTCTCGGTCATGCCGGGGCGGAGCGCCTCGCGCATGCGCGCTATGCCGGCCTCGCAGACCGAGATGGCGTGGTTCATGCAGGCGATCTCGTCGGCTGACTTGATGAGCCGGGCCTGCTCCATCATCTCCTGGCCGTCGCGGAGCTCGATGTCCAGACCCTCGAGCGCCCGGGTGCCCTGGAAGTTGCCGTGATCGAGGGCGAGGCGCTTGTTGCCACCGCAATGCTCGGCCACCAGACCGGCGATTGCCTTGGCCCACGCCTTGGCCTGGTCTGCCATGTTCTCGCCGGCGCCGAAGTAGAACCAGCTTATCGCCGGGCGCACCTCGCCGATGGTCTCGAGCCCGTCGTTGAGGTGCTCGCAGCGGGTAAATTCGAAAATCACCGCCTTGCCCTCGGCCGGCACGAAAGCGCAGCGCGAGGCGTTGTGCAGCCCCCAGATCGTCGTATTGCGGCTGCCCGTGGTGTAGCGGATATTGATCGGATCGTGCAGCACCACTGCGCCGTAGTCACGCTGCCTGAGCTGTTCCTGCACCCGGCCCAGGCGATATCCGCGCAGGCGCCTCATGTCGATCCGGTCCTCGGTATCGGTGAGTCCGACACCCTGGGTCTTGCGGGCGAGGTAGTTTGGGTCGGTAGACGTCATGACTGTTCTCCAGTGATCGACGCGCCCGCAGGGCGGCGGGTCTGTCCATGGTGAGAAAGCCGGGTTAGTTGGCCGGCATGGCCGTCGTCGGCTGTGTGGATTACGCCGTCGCGCTTGCGGCGGCCACTCGTGCCGTCTTTCTCCCCCGCCATTCCAGGGATGGACATTTTCATTGCACCATGATGACCGGCGAATCAGTCTTCGCCTTGATATCCATGTTGCTTCTCCCGACTCCGAATGAAGGCGGTCAATTCGTCGTCGATCGCCGGGTCGAGGGTCGGGGGGTCGTCCTCGTAGCGTTCCAGGAGCATTATCGCCGCTTCCCGGCCTCTCGCGTAGGCGTCCCGCGAGCCGTTCAACACCCACGTGTCATGGACCTCATTGTCTTGTAGCGAGGGCATGAACGGCAGATTCTCGCGCGTATAGTCGGCGCCCAGAAAATGGCTTTCGTCGCCGAGGTCGCGGATCATCTGAATCGCAGTTGGCAGGTCCGATCGGTTCGGTCCTCTGGCGAGAACGAAGTTGGCCTCCATCAATTCGCCAGTGAGCATCATCGACGCGAAGTCCATCTGCATGGCACCTTCCAGTGGACCCGTGCAATGGGTAATCCAGTTGCATCCGGCTAGAACAGCCTGTTCGGCACGAAGCGCCATATCCTGACCGGCGGAGAAATCACAGATCTTGGAACCCGAAACCGGCCCCACAGCACGCCACGGCAGGTCGTAGTAGCGCGCCATCTGGCCGCTCAAGAAGATCATATGCGCCACTTCAGGGACACCCCACGTCGGGGCGCCACTCTTCATCGACACGCCCATCGGTGCGTTCGCGAAGAGCGCCGGCGTGCCCGGTCGAATGATTTGGACCAGGGCGACGGCGGACAGGGTTTCGGCGACCACCTGCGCGACCGCGCCGAGGACGTGAGGCGGCGTGCTGGCGCCGTAGGTAACGAAGGGCGAGCAGACGACGGCTTGCCCCGCCCGGGCGAAGATTTTCAGGCCATCGAGCATGGCGCCGTCCCACCTGAGCGGTGAATTGCAGTTCGCCAACGTGGTGACTACCGTGTTTGAGTCCACGAACGCCTCGCCAAAGACCAACCGACACATGTGCAGGGCATCCTCGGCGACCGCCGGCGTATAACTGTTCGCGCCAATCGGTTTGTCGGAATACCGAAAGGGGCAATAGATTTGATGCAAGTGTTGCACCGGGACCGGGACGTCGCTGAGATCGACGGCCGGCCATCCGGTTGTGACATGGATGGACGGAATGCAGTGGATAAGCTTGACGATGATCGGCAGGTCCGCGCGTACCGGGCGCCGACGCTCGCCGTTGAGGTCGCGGATGTATGTCGCACCGCTCGGCCCGAAGATCATATTGCGCCCGCCAATGGTGACGGTGCGTTCGGGATTGCGGGCGTGGAGCGTGAACGTCGACGGCGCCTTGGCAATCAGCGACAACAGAAGGTCTCTTGGAATGTGGACCTTGTTGCCCTTGATGTCAGCACCCACATCGCGCCAGAGCGCGATGGATTCATCGTCGTCGAAGGTGACACCGAGTTCCTCGACGATCGTCATCGCGGCCTGATGCACGAGCTCGATGCCGTGGGCATCCAGGATTTCGTACGTCGGGATCTCTCTGACGAGTGTCGGTAAGTGCACAATCGGGGGGCGGCTGCGCAATTTGTGTTTGCCTCGATGGCCGCCGCTGCGACCGCGCTTCGCGGATCCTGTGGTTTGTTGTCCCGCTGCCGGGTCGTTGGGGCTGATGGTCTTATTCATTTCGGTTCTTTGGGCAACGCGACGCTCTGTAATGTCGAAAACGCATTGGCGGGGGCGTCTGGCCCGCTCGAGCAAACGTTATGGAGGCCCGTCGTCAGGCGCATTGGTGACATCGTATGAGGCATCGCATGGGATCCGGGCCGGTGGTCGCATTCAGGCGGCGCGCGAGCCGCGTGCCGCGCGCACGCTCTCACCGAGCCGGGCCATGCCGGTCTCGATCTCGGCGACCGTGGGAAAGCCGAAGGCGAGGCGAATATAGGGCCCGGCATTGCCGTGGATATGGAAGTCCGAACCGTGCGCGAAGGCGACGTCGCGGTCGGCCGCGACCTCCTGCAGGCGCCCGGGATCGATATCGTCGGGCAGCCGCACCCATATGAACAGGCCGCCGACCGGGTGCGAAATCGAGCACAGGTTGCCGAGATGCGTCTCCAGCGCCGCCAGCATGGCGTCGCGCTTGACCTTCAGCGCGGCGCTGATCATCTCGATGTGTTGCCACAGCTTGTCCCGGAGGTATTCGTGGGTGATGGCGGCGGCCAGGGTGTTGGGGCCCGAGTCATGGCGCCGCGCCAGGATGCGTTCCAGCATGGCCGGCGCCGCCGTGAGGTAGCCGAGCCGGATACCGGGCGCGAAGATCTTGGATAGCGAGCAGATGTAAATTTGCCGGGGATCGTCGTCCAAGGCATAGAGCGCCGGCGGCTTCTCGCCCTCGAAATGGACATCGCCGTAACAATTGTCCTCGACGACAACGCAATCGTGACGCCGGGCCAGCTCGATCAGTTCCAGGCGGCGCTCGCGCGGCATCATCGCGCCGGTCGGGTTCTGATAGGTTGCCAGGGTGTAGATGAAACGCGGTGCCCGGCCCTCGTCGGCCAGCCGCTGTAGGGTCTCGGCCAGGGCGTCCATACGCATGCCATGGGCGTCTAGCGGCACGCCGGCCATCTCGATACCCATGGACTTGAAGTAATTGATGGTGCCGACGTAACAGTATTCCTCCATCACCACGATGTCGTCGTGACCTTGGCACAGGGCCTCGGTTACCAGGGTAATGGACTGCATGGAGCCGTTGGTCAGGATAATGTGCTCGGGATCGATGCGCACGCCTTCACGGTCGAATTCGCGCTCGGCCATGAGTTGGCGCAGACCCTCGTGGCCGAACTTGCCGGGATAGCGGTTGAGGGCGGTGGTGATTGTCGGGATTACCCGAGCCGCGGCCGCGGCGAAGGCCTCAGCCGGAAAGCTCTCGGGGTTGGTGTTTCCGGTGGCGAAATCATAGGCTGTCATCGGGTTTTATCTCCTTGCGGCCAGCGTCCACGGACGGTTCGAATGGGCGTAAATGTTTGCAGTTCTCACTCTTCGCGATAGCGATGTCGGCAGCCATTTAATTTAGAGTAATTTCGAGGTCTCGCTCCGGCGCTCCGGGGCGTTGTGTCGTCTCCCACCCATCGGCGTAGTAGGCGGGCGCGTTCGATGGTTGCAGTGGATCCCGGCCGAGAATCATATCGGCGGCCTTCTCGGCGATCATGATGGTCGGCGCGTTGAGGTTGCCGTTGGTGATGAATGGCATGATCGATGAGTCCACCACCCGCAGGCCCTCGACCCCGTGGACCCGGGTTTGCGGATCGACCACCGCGGCGTCATCGCTGCCCATCTTGCACGAGCCGCAAGGGTGGTACGCGGTCGAGCCATAGTCGGCGACCCAGGCGTCGATTTCGTCGTCGCTGTGGACACCGGCGCCAGGCGCGATTTCCCGGCCGCGGTACGGGTCGAAAGCGGACTGAGCGAAGATTTCCCGGGTCAGACGGATGCCAAGACGGAAGGTCAGCCGGTCGTCTTCCCGGTCAAGGTAGTTGAACACCATGGTGGGCGGATCGGCTGGATCGCCCGAGCGCAACCGCACCCGCCCTCGGCTCCGGGGCTTGCCGGGACTGAGGTTGGCTTGAAAGCCATGTCCCTTGAGTTTGTTGGCGCCGCCGAAGACCATGGCGCCGGCGACGAAGTGGTATTGGATATCGGGAAACGGAATTCCGGGCCGGCTGCGGATATAGCCGTTCGATTCAAAGTGGTTGGTCGCCCCCAAGCCGTCTTTGAACAGTATCCAGCGCAGCGCGATAAGAAGCTTTGAGAGCGGGTTCATCTGGCTGTTGAGAGTGATTGGCTGGGTGCAGGCTTGCTGGAACCAGATCCCCAGGTGGTCGTGCAGATTTTCGCCGACACCCGGCAGGTGGTGGACGGTTTCGATGCCGTGTTCGCGCAAGTGCTCGCCATTGCCGATGCCCGACAGCATCAACAGTTTGGGTGAATTGAACGGTCCGGCACTGAGAATCACCTGGCGTCGGGCCTTGACCCGGAAGACCTCGCCGCCCTTGGCGTACTCCACGCCGACCGCGCGCTTGCCCTCCATCAGCACCCGTCGGGTCAGGGCGTGCATCTCCACCGTCAGGTTCGGGCGCTTCATGGCCGGTTTCAGATAGGCGTCGGCGGTCGACCAGCGCACGCCACCCTTGACCGTCATGTCCATGCGCCCGAAGCCCTCCTGCTGATAGCCGTTGACGTCAGCGGAATGGAGGTAGCCGGCCTGGGTGCCGGCGTCGATGAAAGCGCGGTAAAGCGGGTTCCGCATGTTGTTGCCGTTGCCGATGTACTGGGGCCCGCAATCGCCACGGTACTGGTCGCCGCCATAACTGCACTGTTCGGCGCGCCTGAAGTACGGCAGGCAGTGAGAGTAACTCCAGCCCTCGGCACCGAGGCGCTCCCACAGGTCGAAATCACCCGCGTGGCCCCTCAGATAGCACATGCCGTTGATGGAGGATGTTCCGCCGATTACCTTGCCGCGGGCCTGGTGGATGCGGCGCCCGTTAAGACCCGGTTCGGGTTCGGTCATGAACCGCCAGTCAAAGCGCTTCGAGTTCATAGGGATGGTGCAGGCGGAGGGCATCTTGATAAAGATGCTGTTGTCGCGACCGCCGAACTCGAGGACGAGAACGCTGTTGGCGGGATCCTCGCTCAGCCGGCAGGCGAGAACACTACCTGCCGACCCCGATCCCACGACCACGAAGTCAAATTCTCTATCCTGCATGCGTCGCGGCCTCGCATTCGATCATCCACGTCTAAAGCATCTATTTTCCGAGCCATAAGACCACTGCGGTAAACAAGGTGATCATAGAGTTACGACAATGCATCCTTCAAACGACCAATACGCAGGGATTTCGATGAGTTTAATTCAACAATAGTCAAATTGGCGCTGTCCCGTTGACATCGTAACCTTGGCAAAGCCGGCACTTGCCGCCTCGGGATGTGCAAGGCATCCTGCTGTCGTCATCGCTTCCTTCGGTCAGCATCCGGCCTGCCGCCCAACGACTACTAACGGGTTGTTATGGAATGATTATAGTCGTCAGGCGCAGTGATAAACATCATCATTACAACCACGAAACCATCAAACTCAACCGCTCCGCTGCTCTTGCCAAGTGACGTCAGTGTGCGACCGACGACTGCGTTACCTTCGATTTTCGAAGATCATTTCTTCTAACTATGACAATGCTCCGTTGACTTAATCGTATCGATCAAGTAGCAACCATCGATGGCTGAAAACGTCAACGAAGGCGGGGCAACCGGGG
>SMVB01342917.1_pt1 | contig 14591 bp, 11 predicted proteins | sample 2456461 | NCBI WGS metagenome assembly SMVB01 (sample SAMN11095934, study PRJNA526329) | marine sediment metagenome | biome: Marine sediment; feature: Surficial sediment; material: Deep marine sediment; isolation source: Hadal surficial sediment | place: Pacific Ocean | collected 2014-05 | depth... | reverse complement strand
TGGTGCGAAAGGTGGGACTCGAACCCACACGGGCGTTAGCCCACTGGCTCCTAAGGCCAGCGCGTCTGCCAATTCCGCCACTTTCGCGCAAGGCAAGCAAGGAGGCGCCGGATTGACGCAGCGCTCCATCCGGCGGCGGACGGCACGGCGCGAACGGCCGTTCCGACGCCGGCGAGTTAAGTGGTGAGCCGCCTAGGAATCGAACCTAGAACCTACGGATTAAGAGTCCGTTGCTCTGCCAATTGAGCTAGCGGCCCACCAAAGAAACGAAACCAATGCGCCTGGCAGGAGTCGAACCTGCGGCCTTCGCATCCGGAGTGCGACGCTCTATCCTGACTGAGCTACAGGCGCGGGATTGACTGCGATCAAGGGGTGAGCGAGGGGACTCGAACCCCCAACCGCTAGGACCACAACCTAGTGCTCTACCATTGAGCTACGCTCACCGTCACAGCGGTAATGTTACGGGGGTTCCGCGGCGGCGGTCAAACAGGAACGCCTCGACTATTCGGCCCCGTTCCTAGTCCCACTCGATGACGATCTGGAAACTGATCGCCGCGGCCATCTGCGTCGTGCTCGTTATCTTGAACGTGCCGGTCTCGTTGGGACCGAGATCCGCCGGGACGGCCGAGGTGCTGGCGACGTCGATCAACGCGTTGTTGCCGTCGAAGATATTGACCGAGACCACGATGGTACGTGCCGTTACGCTCCCGGTATTCGTGACCTGCCCGAGATACTCGGCGATGCCGTTGGCGCCGGCCTGAACCGTGGCCTGACCGATCAGAACGACGTTTCCGGAGAGAGGGGAGGTCGGCGTCTCGTCGTCGTTATTGAAGAGATCGCAACCCGTGAGGGCAAGCGCCGCAAACAGGAATACAATAATAAAGAACCGATTTTGCGAAAACTCGCGCATGGAGTGAGCATCTGGGTGGGCGCGATTTGAGGTCCGACGGGGGGCCACGAAAGGGTAACGTACCCGGCCCCGGCGTAGATAGTCGCCCGCAAGGCTCGGTCCGGCGAACAACAAGGAGATCAAGCAATATGCGCAATCAGGCAACCGTCATCGGTGTAGCTTTTCTCGGACTCGTGGTATTGGCGGTAGCAGCCGGCCCGTTGGGCGCCGCACCACAGAGCGGCGGCGGCATTGCCATCGTCGACAACGCCCGCGTGTTCGAGGAGTCGAACCAGGGCAAGATGGCGACGCAGCAGATCCAGGCCAACCTCAACACCTGGTCGCAACAGATCACCACGGTCCAGACGGAGCTCCAGGGGTTGATCAACCAGCGCCAGCAGCAGTCGGCGATCATGACGCCGGAATCACTGCGTAGTCTGGACGGCGATATCGAACAGAAGCAGATCGATCTGCAGCGGCTGCAAGATGACGCCCAGCGTCAGGCGGGCGCGACCCAGGCCCAGGTGCTGGCCGGTCTCGACGCTGCCCTGACCCCCGTGGTCGCGGCGCTGGCCTCCGAGATGGGTTACAACGCGGTGCTGAACTCGGAGTCGCCCGGTTTGCTGTACTTCAGCCCGGCGGCGGACATCACCGATCAGCTGATCGCTCGTCTCAACGCGATGGACCAGTAGTTACCCGCCGACCCGCCAGAGCACGAAGCGTAGCTCTGCGGTCAGCTCATCGATGACAGCATCGACAGGGCGGCCACCCGAGTGGCACTGAAGTCGCGGCCGCCGCGCCCGGTCGGCGCCGAGCCGGCGTCGACCCGGTAGGGCACCTCGACGTAAATTGTCGGATACGCCAGCGACGCCCTTCCGGCTCGCGCCTTGTCTCCACGCCCTTCTCCGTGCCCTCGCGACGAAGGGCCTCGAGATATGCGGGCTGATCGAGTTGCGGAACACTCACCACCCTCCCGCTCGCGGTCCCGATAGGCATACGGAGTAGTATGTCGAACCGCGTCGTAGCAGTCTCGCGTGCCCGCCGGAGTCCAGCATGACCCTCGAAATCGGCTTCTTATTTGCCATCATCGCGGTCATGGTCATCTTCTTCCTGACCGAGAGGTTGCCGGTCGAGCTGACCGCCTTCGCGGGTCTGGCGGTCCTGGCGCTCACCGGATACGTGGAGCCGGACGAGGCCTTCCAGGGGTTTGCGTCGCCCGCGGTGATCACCATGCTCTCGGTGTTCTTCGTCAGCGGAGCGCTCCTCCACACGGGCGTCGCCGACAGCGCCGGGCGTGCCATCTACGACCTCGTCGGGCCGCGCGAGAAGCTTTTGGTCGTCAGCCTGATGCTGGTCGCCGGTGTTCTGTCCGCCTTCATGAACAACGTTGCGGCTACCGCCGTGTTGATGCCGGCGGTGGCATCGTTGGCGAAGCAGGCGAACATCGCCCCGTCGCGCCTGTTCATGCCGCTGGCCTTCGGGGCGATCCTGGGCGGCACGACGACGCTCGTGGGTACGCCGCCCAACTTGTTGACCGCGCAGATGATGAGCGAGCGCGGTATCGAGCCGTTCGAGCTCTTCGACTTCACCCCGTTCGGCGTCGTTCTGCTGCTGGTCGGCGTCGTCTACATGCTGACGATCGGCCGGTGGCTGTTGCCCCACCGAGGCACCGGCTCGACGATCGTGTCACAGGGTGACTTGACGAAGATCTACCGGTTGCGTGAGCGGCTGTTCTCGATCCGTGTCCCGCAGGGCTCGCCGATGGACGGCACGACGCTGCGCGAGGCACGCCTCGGAACGGCCCTGAGCGTTAACGTGGTTGCGGTCGTTCGCGGCGGCAAGAAGGAGCTCGCGCCGCCTCCGGAGTTCGTCATCCGGGCTGAAGATCACCTGTTGGTCGAGGGTAGGTTCTCCGATGTCCAGCATCTGATGGGCGTGCGAGGCCTCGAGATGGCGCGCTCGAGCCAGGTCGACTTGCGTGAGGCGTCGGGGATCTTCACCGGTGTCGTGATCCGCGTCGCCGACAACAGCGACATCGTCGGCAAGACGGTTCAAGCGCTGCGGGTTCGGGAACGCTACGGAGTCTTGGTGGCGGCCGTGTGGCGTGACGGGGAGATCGCTCACGACCGCCCGGGCGGCTTGCCTCTGCAGGCCGGTGACGAGGTTCTGCTCGTTGGCCGGCGCGAGCAGATCGAGCAGGTGGCCGCGAGCCCGGAAACCGACGTCATCGAAATCGGGCCGCCCGCCGTGAGCCGCCTCGAAGGGGTTGGTTTTGAGCTCAAGGTCAAAGAAGGGTCGACGATGGTCGGCAAGAATCTGCGCCAGAGTCGCATCGGTGAGCTCGTCGGCCTTACCGTCATCGGCGTGCTTCGAGCCGGCAAGCTGAGCACCGTCGATCCCGATGACGTTTTCGAGGCCGGCGACCGTCTGCTGGTGACCGGGGAGCCGACGCGGGTCGCTAGTCTCATGGAGGTCGGCAGCGTCGAGCTCGAGGAAGAAGCACCCGAGACCGAGCTCGAGTCGGAATCGGTGCTCGTCGTCGAGGCCGTCGTCGCGCCGCGCTCCGCGATCGAAGGGCACACGCTGAAGGATCTCAACTTTCGCGAGCGTTACAACCTGCAGGTGTTGGCGATCTGGCGCGAGGGGGAGCCGATCCACGAGGGGCTTCCCGATATGAAACTGCGTATCGGTGACGCTCTGCTGCTGCAAGGGCCGGCGGCCAAGATCAGACTGCTGGGCCCCGACCCGGACTTCCTGATGTTGACCCCGGGGTTGGAGGAGGTGCGCCGCACCAGGAAGGCGCCGTTCGCCCTCGCCGGCCTCGGCTTGATGGTGTTCCTCGTCGCGGCGGGGTATTTTCCCATCCAGGTGGCGGCGTTTTCGGCCGCGGTTTTTGTCCTCCTGACCGGCGCGCTGACCATGGAGGAGGCTTACCGCGCAATCGAATGGCGGGCCATTTTCCTCGTCGCCGCGGTGCTCCCTATCGGCGTCGCCATGGATCGCTCGGGGGCGGCCGCCCTGATCGCCGATGGTGTCGTACACAGCGCTGGCTCGATCGGTCCGTACGCCGTTCTGGTTTCCCTGTTGATCTTGTCCAGTGCCCTGAGCCAGGGCCTCGATGGCGCCCCCACCGTGGTGTTGCTGGCACCGGTGGTGTTTCTCGCCGCCGAGCAGCTGGGCATCAGCCCACGGCCCCTGATGATGGGGGTCGGCTTGGCGGCGTCGGCCGCCTTCCTCACGCCGTTCAGCCACAAAGCCAACCTGCTGGTAATGGGCGCCGGCGGCTATCGGGTCGGCGATTTCGTTCGCGTCGGCAGCGCGCTGACCGTCATCGTGCTCGGCCTGCTTGCCCTGATGATTCCCTGGCTGCTGCCTTTCTAACCCGGATATCTCATCGCCCTTCTCCGCGCCCGCAGCAGGAGGGCGTTGAGATATGCGGGCTAACCGGGCTGTTTTCCTGACCCCGACGTCGGCTCGTTGGGGGCTTTTTGTAACCGCTTGCGCAGATTTCGCAAAGTGTCGGTAAAGAAAGGTTAGACGCGCAACTTTTCCGGCGAGCCGGACGTCTAATCAGAAGAAGCGCTCATCACCCGCATCAGCAGCTCCCGAGGTGGACAGGCAATGATCAGAGGGGCACAAGGCAAAATCGACGTCGTGGTCAGCGGCTGGCCGGGCGTCGCGTCCGGAGCGCATCGCTTCGGTGGCACGGAGTGGCGGCTGGGCAAGCGTGAAATCGGCCATATCCACGGCGACGAGCTCGTCGATATTCCCTTCCCCAAGCGACTGCGTGATGAGCTGGTGGCGGCCCGTCAGGCGGAGGCGCACCATGTGCGTCCCGACAGCGGCTGGGTGACGCTACGGCTCGAGACCGACGACGACTTGAAGTGGGCCGTCGTGTTGCTGCGCCACTCCTACGAGTTCGCTCGGCAGCGGGTCGCGCGGCGCACCGGTCGCCCCGTTCCCCGGCCCAAGACCGCCAGCACGGCGGCAGAGACCCTCGCTGAAGTAGCCTGAGCGACGGGCGCCGGTTGTGGCCACCTTCACTTGAGGGCAAGCTAGGGCACCTCAAACCCCAACTCGTGAGGTGTCCATGGGTGGCATCAACATGATGAAAGTCCTCATCGGCGGGATCGCCGCTGGGGTCGTCATCAACGTCGGCCAGTTTGTCGTCCACATGTACCTCCTTGCCGACGCCTCCGCGGCGATAATGAAGGCGATAGGCGCTCCCGAAGAACCCACCGGCATGATGATCGGAATCTTCAACGTACTCGGGTTCGCCACCGGCATCACGATGATCGGCGTGTACGCCGCCATCCGGCCGCGGTGCGGGCCGGGTGTTGGCACCGCGATCGGAGCCGGCATCATCGTGTTCATTCTCAGCGAGCTGATTCCGGTCCTGTTCTCGGTGGCGTCGGGAGTCATCGGCTTGGGCAACTACCTACCGTTCTTCATCGCCACGTTCGTCTTGCTGTGCGCGGCGGCGGTCGCCGGGGCGGCGTTGTATTCCGAGGACGAGGCCGACGAAGCGGCGTAACGGCGCGGTGAAGAAGCCCCGCGTAGCCGGGTGCTGAAGACGCACGCCGCTGCCAGGTGGTGAAGAAGCCCCGGCTGTCGTGTGCTGACGAGGCACCCACAAGCGGGGTGGCGAAGAATCGCTTCGAGCTTTTTACCAAGCTGCTAAACGTTTTGAACAATAGATTTCTCTGAACCATCACTCTTCCAGTTGACAACATACATACCAGTCGGTATGATTCCGGCACTGGAAACAAACCGACCGGCTTCCCGCCGGCAATCGAGTCGAAACCATGCGCACCAAGAACCCGGACCTGACCCGAAGCAAGCTACTCGAGGCAGGCTTCCAAGAGGTCTACGAGCACGGTTTCCGCTCCGCGAGCGTCGATTCGATCCTCAAGAGGGCCGGCGTGACGAAGGGCGCCCTGTACCACCACTTTCCCAACAAGGTGGCGCTCGGCTACGCGATCGTCGAGGAGTTGATCGGTGAGTTCATGGTCGACGGCTTGCTGACGCCGTTGAAGGACACCGACGATCCGATCACGGCGCTGCAGCAACACGGTCTGGATATTCTCGAGCTGAGATGCGCGGACGCCTGCTCGCGTGGCTGTCCACTCAACAATCTGGCCCAGGAAATGTCGGGTGAGGACGAGGGTTTTCGCCTCCGTATCCACGCGATTTACGAGAAGTTGCAGCGTGGCATCGCCGCCGCGCTGCGCCGTGGGCAGGAGGCCGGCACCGTTCGCACGGACATCGACGCCGACGACGTCGCTTCGTTCTTCCTCGCCGCATCGTCGGGGATCATGGGCGCCGCCAAGGGCTCACAGGACGAGGACCTGATGCGCCGCCTGATCCTCACCGCCAACGACTACCTCGACACCCTCCGCCCCCTTCCCGTTCACTAGAGCACACGCCCATGAACGTACGTAGATCGTTTCTCGGTTTGCGTGAACAGACCGACCGGTACGTATGTTTTTCTGGTGCCGGACATACCGACCAGTCGGAATGGATATGACGGATCAACCGCAGGAGAAGCACCCAAGATGAATACCCCCGACAAGCAGTCAGGCAACAAGAGCGCCCACGCGTTCGGCAACTGGGTGATTCGCTGGCGCTGGCCGGTGATCGTTGCCACGTTGCTGATCGTCTTGGCCGCCGGCAGCGGCGTTACCAAGCTTACTTTCCGCGACGACTACCGCGCCTTCTTCAGCGAGGACAACCCACAGCTGACCGCGTTCGAGGTAATGGAAGACATTTACACCAAGAACGACAACATCCTCTTCGTGCTCGCCCCTGCCGACGGCGATGCCTTCAGCGCCGACACCCTGGCAGCGGTCGAGGAGCTCACCGACGGCGCCTGGCAGATTCCCTTCGCCCTGCGCGTCGACTCGATCACCAACTTCCAGCACACCCAGGCGTTCGAAGACGACCTCATCATCGAGGACCTGCTCACCGACGCGCGGCAGCGGACCGACGCCGAGCGCGAGAAGGCGCGCCGCGTCGCGCTCGCGGAACCGTCGCTTCGCAACCGGTTGGTCCCCGACCGCACCCATGTCAGCGGTGTCAGCGTTACCCTGCAACGGCCCGGCGAAGCGCTCGACGAGACCACCCGGGCGGTGACCGCGGCCCGCGAGCTCGCCGATCGCGTCAAGGCCGACCACCCCGGTCTCGAGATCTACATGACCGGCATGGTCATGCTCAACAACGCCTTCCAGGAGCAGTCTCGGCAGGACGCGATGACGCTCGTGCCGGCGATGTTCGGCGTCATCGTAGTGGTGTCGTGGTTGTTGCTGCGCTCGCTGAGCGGCACCTTCGCCACCCTTGCCGTTCTCGTGATGTCGCTGATCAGCGCCTTGGGCCTGGCCGGTTGGTTAGGCATCGCCCTGACCCCGCCGTCGGCTTCGGCGCCGACCATGATCATGACGCTGGCGGTGGCCGACAGCATCCACATCCTGGTGGCCATGCTCGCCAAGATGCGGGCCGGCAGCCGCAAACGCGACGCCATTGTCGAGAGCCTGCGCATCAACCTACAACCGGTGTTTCTCACCAGCCTGACGACGGCGATCGGCTTTCTGAGTCTCAACTTCTCCGACGCGCCGCCGTTCGCCGACCTCGGCAACATCACCGCCATGGGCGTGACCGCGGCGTTCTTCTTGTCGATCCTCTTTTTGCCCGCTCTGATGTCGGTGCTTCCGGTCCGCCGCCGTGTCGCCGCCGCCTCGAGCACCCGGTACATGGTGCGGCTCGCCGAGTTCGTCATCCGCAACCGCCGGTCGCTGTTGTGGGCCTCGGCCGCGGTGGTGGTCGTGATGGCGTCGTTCGTGCCCGCCAACGAGCTCAACGACCAGTTCGTCGAGTACTTCGACAAGTCGGTCGCGTTTCGTACCGACACCGACTTCGTCATGGACAACCTGACGGGCATTTACCAGATCGAGCACTCGCTCGGTGGTGGGGAGAGCGGCGGGGTGAACAACCCGGAGTACCTCGCCAAGCTCGACGAGTTCGCCGAGTGGTACGAGGGCCAGCCCGGGGTGGTTCACGTCAGCTCGCTGAGCACGACGATGAAGCGGCTCAACAAGAACCTGCACGGCGACGACCCGACGTGGTATCGGACGCCGGAGCAACGCGAGCTCGCGGCGCAGTACCTGTTGCTGTTCGAGATGTCGCTGCCCTACGGACTCGACCTCAACAACCAGATCAACATCGACAAATCGTCAACGCGGTTCACGGTCTCGACGGTGAACATGTCATCGGTCGAGCTCATCGAGCTGTCGGGCCGCGGCGAGCAGTGGCTGCGCGACAACGCGCCCGAATCGATGTACGCCACCGCGGTGAGTCCGGGCCTGATGTTCGCCCACGTCTCCAAGCGCAATATCTCGAGCATGCTGCTCGGCACCGTGCTGGCGTTCGGGCTCATCTCAGTAACGCTCGCAGTGGCGCTCAAGAGCTGGCGCATCGGTTTGCTGAGCCTGGTCCCCAACGTCGTCCCGGCCGCCGTCGGCTTCGGCGTCTGGGCGCTGTGGGACGGCAGGGTGAACCTCGGCCTGTCGGTGGTGACCGCCATGACGCTCGGGATCGTCGTCGACGACACCGTGCACTTTCTCAGCAAGTACCTGCGGGCGCGCCGCGAGGGCGGCCTCAACCCGCCCGATTCGGTTCGCTACGCGTTCGCCACCGTCGGCACCGCGCTGGTGGTGACGTCGGTCATCCTGGCGTCCGGTTTCACGGTTCTGGCCCAGTCATCGTTTGCAATGAACGCGCAGATGGGCCAGCTGACGGCGATCGTCATCTTCGTGGCGTTGTTCGCCGACCTGCTCTTTCTGCCGCCGCTGCTGATGCGGATCGACGGCCGCAGGGGGGTCGCCACCACCAAAACTGTTCCCGAAAGGAGCATCCCAGACATGAATACTTCGAATCCCACCCAGCAACTCATCAATCCGGCCCGGCTCGGCGGCTTGTTTCTGGTCGGCGCCCTGGTCGCCGCCACCCTCGTGACCCCGGCCTCTGCCGTCCAGGCCCAGAGCCCGGCGGTCGCGGCCAACAACACCGTAACGGGCGCGGCCGCGAACCTGACGCCGGAAGAGCGCGGCCTCGAGATCGCCATCGCGGCCGATGCTCGCGACTCCGGCTGGGGCGACTCCGAGGCGACGCTGCGGATGATTCTGCGCAACCGCCACGGCGAGGAGTCGACCCGCGAGATGCGCAGCCGCAACCTCGAGGTCGAAGGCGACGGCGACAAATTGCTGGTCATCTTCGATCAGCCTGCCGACGTCCGGAACACCGCGTTTCTCACCTTCACCCACCAGGAAGGCCCCGATGACCAGTGGCTCTACCTGCCGGCGCTCAAGCGTGTCAAGCGCATCTCCTCGAACAACAAGTCGGGGCCGTTCATGGGCAGCGAGTTCGCCTATGAGGACCTCACCTCCCAGGAAGTCGACAAGTACACCTACCGGTGGTTGCGCGACGAGACCGTGGACGGCATCGACCTGTTCGTCATCGAGCGCTACCCGGTCGACGAGAACTCCGGCTACACCCGCCAGGTGGTATGGATCGACAAGGACGAATATCGCACCTGGAAGGTCGATTTCTACGACCGCAAAGACGACCTGCTCAAGACGCTCCGCTACATGGGCTACCGGGAGTACGCGGGCAAGTACTGGCGCCCCGACTTGATGCGCATGGTCAACCACCAGACCGGCAAGTCGACCCAGCTGCGGTGGAGCGAGTACGAGTTTCAGACCGGCCTGGCCGATCGTGACTTCAACCGCAACAGCCTGTCGCGTTTGCGTTGAATCAGACCGGCCAGCAGGCGGTGGTGGAAGTGTGGTGGGTCTGGCAGTGGGAGTGCTAGCCGTGACCCGTTGAGATAGAGGCGATCGCATCGGCGCAACGGGACAAGCGGGACACACGAAACAAGCGGGACAAACAGGACAAGGGGACGAGACGATGAACGGGGCCGGTCGAGGAGGCGCAGGTGGCATGAACTCTCTGGCGAGAATTGCACGTTGGCTGCGCTCCTTGATCGTCCTCGGGATCCTGCTCGGGCTGCCGGCGGCAGCCCGAGCACAGGGTCCCGACGTTGCCGGGAACGTCGGGTTCGAGCTGCGCGGCTTTCCCTATGAGTCGACCTCGGGCCTACCGTCGGAGGCGGGGCTGTCGGCGGTGATTCGCCCCGAGCTCGAGTGGCAATGGGACGATGGCGACCAGCAACTGCGCTTTCTGCCGTTCCTGCGCGTCGATCAGGTTGACGACCAGCGCACCCACTTCGACATCCGCGAGCTCATCTGGATGATGCGGGGTGATACCTGGGAGATCGCCGCCGGCGTTGGTCGGGTCTTCTGGGGGGTGAGCGAGTCGCAGCATCTGGTCGACATCATCAACCAGACCGACCTGATCGAGAACCCCGACGGCGAGGACAAGCTCGGCCAGCCGATGGTCAACCTGACATTGCTGCTCGACTGGGGCGCGATCGATATGTTCGTGCTACCCGGATTTCGACCGCGTACCTTCCCCGGCATCGGCGGGCGCTTCCGGCCGCCGGTTCCGATCGACGACGACCTCGCCGCCTACGAGTCCGGGGCCGCGAAGCGGCACGTTGACTTCGCCCTCCGATGGTCGCATTACCTCGGCGATTGGGACGTCGGCGTGGCGCACTTCCACGGCACCGGCCGCGAGCCCACGCTGGTCCCCTTCGCGGCCGTCGAGTCGCTCGGCGCCGGCGCCGGCCTTTCTGATGTATTCGCCGCGGTGACCCACGGTGATCTCATCGCCGCCGGGGGCAGCGATTCGGCCGCCGCGGACGCCGCGCTCATCCCCTACTACTCGATCATCGACCAGACCAGCCTCGATCTGACCGGCGCCAAAGGCGCCATGCTGTGGAAGCTGGAGGCCATCAACCGCTTCGGCCAGGGCGATCGCTACGCGGCGCTCACCGGTGGTCTCGAGTACACGGCGATCGGCGCCTTCAACACCGTGTGGGACGTCGGCGTTCTAGTCGAGTACCTGTGGGACGAGCGCGGTAAGGCGGCGCTCACCAACTTCGACGACGACGTCTTCGTCGGCACCCGCCTGGCGTTCAATGACATCCAGAGCACCGACCTGCTGGCCGGCCTGATCATCGACCGGCACACCGGCTCCAGCCTGTTGAACATCGAGATGCACCGCCGCCTCCGCGACCGTTACACCCTCGAGGTCGAGGCCAGGTTCTTTGTCGGCGCCCGGCCCGAGGACCGGATGTTCTTCTTCCAGGGCGACGACTACGTTTCGGTAGAATTGTCGCGCTATTTCTGAGCGCCTGACGGAGGGTGTTGCTGGCCTCCGCTGGCGGATTCAACCAGTTCGCTTGTTGAGCGCGGTGCGGGGCCTCACGTCGCCGGCGTCTCGAGCACCCGAAGCAAGCGCAACGCAGCACACGCGCGCCATCGTGCCCGCGCAGCCGTGACCCGTTGAGATATCCGGGTTAGCCGACCAGCAACGACTCCTCGTTACCCCGATCGGTAAAACGGCAGTAGCCGCGGCCACTGACTCGGCGACTTCATCACCGCCTACGGAGCCGAGTGGCCCTCGGCAACCGGGCCCTCGTCGAGCTTCTCGACGACGCCTCGATGATTGTGTAGTACATCAGTTATGCTCACTGTTCGTGTGTGCCAAATTCTCTAAAGTTGCGGGTGTATTGGAGATGAAGTTCACAGAGTGGATCAGTCGCCACCTACGCGAGTGACTGATTCCGCCATTGAACGGGGCCGCCCGCACGGTCCACGTACTGACAAGTACGCCTCCGCGCCCAAGGCGGCGCGCGCCTTGTCCTCACACGCCCTCGCGCCCGCTCGCTTCGCAACCCGTTGAGATATCCAGGCTAGTGTGACGATGGAGCACCGATAGGATGGAAGGGCGAGGGGGAGCTGACTCCCCACTCAGGGCCGAGACGCTGGGGCCGGTGACGGTCATTCTGCCGGCCTTCAACGAGGAGGGCGCCGTCCAGCGCGAGATCGAGTCGATCCGCAGCGTGTTGTCCACCAGCGGAATTACCCACGAGATCGTCGTGGTCGATGACGGCTCCGACGACGACACCTGTTCGCTGGCTAAAGCCGCGGGCGCGACCGTCATTCGCCATGTGGAAAACCGGGGGTACGGAGCCTCGATCAAGACCGGGATCCGGACAGCACGGCACGACACGATCGTCATTACGGATGCCGATGGCACCTACCCGGCCGACCAGATTCCTCAGTTGCTCGCCGAACTGGACACGGCCGACATGGTGGTCGGATCGCGCACCGGGAAAAACGTACACATCCCCCTGGTTCGGCGTCCAGCGAAGTGGGTGCTCGGGCTTCTGGCGAACCTGATTGCCGGTCGCTGGATCCCGGATCTGAATTCGGGGCTGCGTGCGTTCCGCAGGGAGTGCATCGTCCAATACTTCGCAATACTGTCCGACCGGTTCTCGTTCACGACGACAGCCACGTTGGCCTATTTCGCCGACGGATACCGCATCGTCTACCATCCCATCGACTATCACGCCCGTGTGGGCAAATCGAAGATCCGGGCGGCCCACTTCATGGAGTTCGTGATACTCGTACTGCGCATGGCGATGCTGTTCCAGCCCTTGCGCGTATTCGTGCCGCTGTCGTTCACTTGCTTGGGTTTGGGATTCCTGAAGATCGTGTCGGATGTGGTGGCCTATTCGCTCGCCGCACCCACTGTGCAGCCGTTGATGTTCTTCGGACAAGATGCAGTGGTTTCCACGTCGGCGATTTTCCTCGTGCTGGCAGGGCTCCAGTTGCTCATCGCCGGCTTGGTTGCCGAGGGGCTGCTGCGGCGAATCGCACAACACGGCAACCAGTTGATTCCGTCACGGGCCGTAGTGCAAGATTCGAGTGGCACAAACGACCCGCGACCAAAGATCGAAGCGGCGCACTGACTAAAGCAAACTCCTCGGGCCAGCAGGCCGCGCCCTCGGGCACGGTCTATTTCATTGCCGGCGCAACGCTACTTGTGGCGGCCGCACTGTTGTCGAACGCGCTGCTGCAAGCGGTACTGCAGGTCGAAGTCGCTACACTCTCCTGGGGTCCAGTGCTCTTCCGGACTCTCCTGGCCGTACACGGCCTCGCGTTGGTGGGTGCCGGTGTATGGATGCAACTCGGTCGCGGAAGCGACCCTGCACCCGTTGTCCGGACCGTGTCGGGGAAGGAGCCTGCACGCTTCGCTGACCTGAGACCTGGCCATTGGCTGCTCCTAGCAGCGATAACGATGGTCGCGCTCGGGTTGAGGCTCTGGCGCTTGGATTCGGGGTTGTGGGTAGACGAGGTGTTTACCTTGATCGACTTCGTTCGGGTGCCATTCGGCCAGATCGTCACGAGCTTCCCTTCGCAGAACCAAAACATGTTTTTCTCTGTGCTGGCGCGCGCGTCGGTCGTTACGTTCGGTGAAAGCGCGTGGTCGTTGCGTCTGCCGGCGGCATTATTTGGGGCGTTGACCGTTTGGCCGGTCTTTCTGATGGGGCGAAGGCTCATCGGGGTGCCACACGCGATCGCAGCATCCGCATTGCTGGCCGTTTCGTACCACCATGTTTGGTTTTCGCAAAACGCACGTGGATATTCGGGCCTGTTGTTCTTCTCCGTCCTTGCAACATGGTTGTGGTTCGAGGCCCAGGATCGGCAAGGGTGGTGGTGGATTGCATACGCTCTGTCCTTGGTAGGCGGAATGTGGATGCACCTGACGATGATCTTCATCGTTGCGTCGCACGGGCTCGTCTGGCTGGTCCAGCTCGGCGCGGCGGCTTGGAGATGGCACCGAGGCCTCCCAGGGGGAGCAGAGAAGAGTGGTGGATTTGCGATGTGGGCCCCGATTGGTGCGTGGGTGCTCGCGGGGACACTGACGCTCCAACTGTATGCACTAGCGCTTCCCGAATTCCTTGTGTCCGCACTTCACGAGGGTGAGGGATCGCCGATCTCGGAGTGGACTAGCCCGATCTGGGCGGTTGCAGAAACTGTTCGAGGCCTGAGCATTGGATGGCTCGGAGTAACGGGAGTGCTTGGCGGTGCCTTCGTGGCGGCCTATGGATGGCTCAGGATGCTCCGGAGAGATGCGCCGGCTGCGGCGCTGATGGTCCTCCCCGGCATTCTCGGCGGCGGTGCGATGTTGGCGTTGGGGCACAATATGTGGCCACGCTTCTTTTTCTTCTGTGCAGGATTCGCCATCCTCGTCGTGATCAACGGTGCGATGGAATTACCCAAGCTCGCACTCCGTCCCCTTCGCGGACGAATGGCCACCGACCGCGTGGCCGCTTTCGCAGGAGTCGGGATGGTCGTGGTGATGATCGTGATCTCAGCAGCTACCGTGCCGAGAAACTACGCTCTGCCAAAGCAGGATTTTGCGGGCGCTCGTGAGTTCGTCGAACGGGAGCGCGGCGAGGGCGAAACCATTGTGGCCGTCGGCCTTGCGGGCAAGGTCTACTCGACGTACTTCGCGCCGGAATGGCTGTACGCCGAAGAACCGAGCGACCTGACGGAGTCTCGACGGTTGTCCAGCGGACCGGTGTGGCTCGTGTATACGATCCCGATTGAGGTGAGAGAGGGTCACCCCGAGATCTGGCGGGCGATCGAAGACGACTTCGAGGTGGTGAAAGTATTCTATGGGTCTCTAGGCGCCGGCGAGGTGTATGTATGCCGCGAGAGGTAGCTGGAGGTGCGAC
>SMVB01093755.1_pt1 | contig 14598 bp, 11 predicted proteins | sample 2456461 | NCBI WGS metagenome assembly SMVB01 (sample SAMN11095934, study PRJNA526329) | marine sediment metagenome | biome: Marine sediment; feature: Surficial sediment; material: Deep marine sediment; isolation source: Hadal surficial sediment | place: Pacific Ocean | collected 2014-05 | depth... | reverse complement strand
TGGCGGGATCTACACGATCGATGGCGGCATGACCGCGACTTGATCGTAGGGTAGGGGTGAGGGCGATTCGCCGAGACTAGTCGACGGCGGCGCCGCCGCCGCCGTAATAGTCGCCTTACTCCGAGTAGCTGCAGAGCGAGTCGCCGTTGCGAAGCGCTGCAGCTGGCATGCTGTCCCGGGCCGCGCACCAGCGCTCGAGGAACGCTGCCCGGGGAACAATGCGGGCGCCCAAGGCCATTTTATAGGGGAGCGTTACGTCTCCCATGTTCCAGAAGCTGTAACCTCGCTTTTGCAGCGCTCGTGCGAGCAGCACCTGTTGCAGGGTCCCATAGTGATTCCATTCGGGATACTCCCGGGCACAGAACCCCGACAAGCTCGTGTAGACCGCCCCGATCGAATAGCCGAGTTCGCCGGCAATGAGTTCGTTGCGAGCCTTACTCCATAGTTCCACGCCATGCATGGCGAAGTCGTCAGTTCCGTTTGCGCCAAGTTCGCGCACCAACGATTGATACGGCTCGTGAATCCAGTTCTTTGCTCCGTGATAGTCGAGCAAGCGATCGAGAACATGGTCGGCGGGGTTCACAACCCGGAGTTCGACAGCGTACTCTTCGAGTTGCCCCGAAGTCATCAGTCGACGCAGGTTGCGCGAGCAGTGGAGGTTCTCCCAGTCGAGCACGGTGTAGCTCTGCTGAAGCTCGGGGATCAGCACGGCCCCAAGTTCTGGATGGATGATCGAAACGCAGATAAAGCCCGCGCGAGCGATTGTCACGTACAGATCAGGGTCCCAGGACTCGGACCAGTAGTGGGTTTGTTCGATCCGCGGATAGATGGCGGCCTGCAGGATCTCCGGTTCGAGCAATGCCCGGGAAAGATGCTCGATATCGGTGGATTTCTCGGGATCCGGCAGACTGTTCTCGGCGGGGGAATGGGTTAACGAAAAACGGGCGGTCGCTTTTCGAGGAAGGCGTTCACCGCCTCTTTGTGTTCCGGCGTCTCCCAGCATTGGCGCAGCAACGCACTCTCGCGTCTTTGAATACTGGTGAGATCCGTTTCGGTTCCGTTGCGGCTCAGGAGCTGCTTGGTCATGAGCAGCTGCGGCCCGGGGTTTGCGCCGATTTCCCGGGCGAGTTCGAGGGCTTGGGGGAGCAACTCGTCGTGGGGCGTGAGCCGGTCGACCAGGCCGACCTTGCAGGCTTCTTCTGCGGAGTAGAGACGGCCCGACAAGCAAATTTCACTCGCCCGCCCAAACCCCATCCGCTGCACCAAAAAATGCGTGCTGGCCAACTCGGGTACCAGTCCCATCTTGATGAACATCATGCCGAAGCGCGCCTTTTCCGAAGCCAGGATCACGTCGCAAGGCAAAATCATCGTGAGCCCAATGCCCACCGCGGCACCATTGACCGCGGCGATTACGGGCTTCGATTCTCGCACCAACGCAACCCAATCCAACCCGGCCGGCAAACCACCCGTCCCTCCCGCGGTATTGTTGCCGGGGTCATCGCCTTCGATTCGCGTCTTGAAAGTGGCTTCCATGTCGGCACCGGCGCAAAACCCGCGCCCGGCCCCGGTTATCACGATGGCGCCAACCGAACCATCGTCATTGGCGCGGTTGATCGCGTCGGCCTGTTCTTCGGACATGAGCGGCGTCCATGCATTGAGGCGATCGGGCCGGTTGAGGGTAATGATCGCGACGTCGTCTTGAACTTCGTACTGAATCTGCTCGTAGGCCATGGGGTCATCTCCTGCTTCCAGTGTAGGGCTTTGGCTCAGCTCCGCTCTACCTGCAGACTCGGGCGTCCGTCATCGAAGACCAACTGCCACTCGGGCACCCGGAGCGCCGCCAGACAACCGTTGAACTGTACCGGGTGGGTTCCGCCGGTAGTGCCCCGCAACTTCGCCGCCTCGGAGCGCTCCGCGTAGCGCATCCCCAGCGAGTAATCGATGCACATGACATTGCGCTCAGGCCCGAGCGCCTGCTGCGGGGGCGTGTCGCCAAACACGTCTGCTTCGGCCTTTTGCGCATTGCTTGCGCGCTGCGGGAAGTAGCGTCGCCAGTAGTGTCCAACGACTACCGGCGGGCCCGAGTACTCTTCCCACCACGGCACCCGGTACACCATCCGCCACTTGCCCGAAGCCCAGAAGCTGTCTTTCGCCACGCGCTCGATCCCGGACGTCGCGACCTTGACGGCGTTTCCCATCTGGTTGGCTTCGTCCAGGCGAGCGAGTTCGGGAATCAGGTCGAGCTTGTGCTTCGGGTCTCTGATGGATTCTGGACCCAGGGTCGAGTTGTCGATGATCGCCTGCAACTCCTCTCTGAACCCATCGAGCTTCTTCTTGTTCGCTTTCTCTTCGGCCCTGAATGCATCGATCAGGCAGTCGCTTTCGCGCAGCTTCCCGATCGAAGGCTCGTGCCAGCACGCGTGCACGACGCGGAAGTCATCGCGTTCGAGTGCACCGGGAAGACTGCGGAGAAAGGGGAGGAAACTGCGCTCTTTCTCCTCCGGGTCTACCAGGGTGTAGTCGTATTCGGCTTCGCGCCGGCCGTACCACCAGCCTTCTCCCGAGCGCTTTTTGTTGGGTTCGTCGCGAATTGCGTTGAGTTCGTGGTTGCCGGCAATGCACAAAGCGCCGCCTGCTTTGACCAGTCGCATGACTGCGCGAAGCACCCCGGGGCTGTCGGGACCGCGATCGATCAGATCGCCGACAAAGACCAACTGGCGACCTTCGGCGTGGTGGCCCAGGTCGTCGTAACCGAGTTTCTTCAGCAGGGATTCGAGGGCCGAAAGCTCACCGTGGATGTCGCCAACGATATCGAGAGCCGTGTCGGGAAGTTCTGCGATACAGCTCGTTGGCAAACTCGAAGTTCCTTTGGGGATCTGTGGCGGTGCCGGCATGATACAGGCTGCGGGCTCGTGTGGCTGCTGCTGCCATCGGACAAGGTTTCCCCCTACGTGAGGTTCTCGAAAGTTCCCAGCTGCCACTGATAAAGCGAATCGAGATACTCCCAGACGCCGTCGATTTTCCCGTCCGAAATCGAGAACAACATGACGTAGTCGCATTTGTAGTCCGTACCCCGCGCCAGCTTGGCCACCAGCGTAAACTGGACCACCACGGAGCTTTCATCCGCAACCACTCTTTGTTGTTGGATGTCCATGGATCCCGGCTGGTAGATCCCCACTCCCGAAGTCAGCAGGTCCATCACGGCGGCATGTCCGATTCTGGGATTGGGTTTGATGGCCGGGTTCGACTGCGGCACCTGCCAGGTCACATCGGCTGCAAAGAAACTGCCCAAATCGGTGTCGGTATCAGCGCCGGTCACGACTGAAAAGTATCGCTGTACGAGCGCCCTGTTTTCCTCGATCGTCATGGCAATGCTCCGTTCTCCAGATTGCGTAGCGTCTGCTGACTCGCGATGCTCTTGTTCATGCGCGAAGCATCGCTTCGGGGATGCTGTCGCGGTCGAGCCTATGTTAGGTAAGAAGTATTCCCTGCCAAGTCGCCAGCCGCTCCTCGTCCAAGCAGTGATGACCGAACTATGTGTTTACACGAAGTAGTGTGATAGTCTACGCGCCTTCAAGCATATGGGGGCTCGTTGACGATGTTCAAGTTTCTGAGGAAGAAGCGGAAACCGACAGCCTACGAACAACTCCGCGGCTCGATCCTGGCAAATGAACCGCTCGAAGACGTCGCGCTAGACCCGGCCGAAAGCGACAACGAGCAGTCACCGTGGTTTCACTTCGCCGCGGCAAACCGCCTCGCCGCGGCGGGCGCCAATGCGGCGATCGAGCACCTTCGCTACGTCGTCGAAATGACTGAGATCGAGACGAGAACCCAGCTTCAGGCGTGGCATTGCCTGCGCGCGCTTGGCGTCGAGCCAGAAGAGTCCATTGGTAAAGAAGTACATGGCATTGTCGTCGAAGTAGGGCTCGAGGCCGGTGTCGATTCCGTAGCAGCCTACCGAGATCGCACCGCTCGCTACTTCAATCACAGCAGCGCCGCGGTCATATGGGACACCGAAACCGCAGAGATGAACGCCTCGATCGACCCACTGCTCGAAATCGCAGCCTCGATCGGCGAATCGACAGCCCCCTTCGACGAACCCCACCCACCCCCGCCCGACGGCGGCGTGTTGCTCATCAATATCCTGACCCCCGCCGGCATCCATATCGGCACGGGCCCCATGGACACAATGCAAAACGACCCAATGGGCGCAGCGGTCACCCAGGCCGCAATGGGATTGATGCAAAAGCTGATGAAGGTGGAAGAAGGTGGATGAGGGTGGACGAAAGTTGCACGAAGCTGATGTTCGCGTCGATCTCCGAATCAACGCGAGAGGAACGGGATTCGCCGTCCCACTTCGAGCGCTGACCTGGAAAACAGGCTGTTCTTGAGTTCGGGATCGATCTTTATCTGAGTGAAGCGAACCTCAGTTTCGGTGTTGCGGAGTCGATTTTCGACCCACATCTGTGTCGGTACGATGTGGTTGCCCATGGAAACCATCTTGTCCCGGGGAATGCGCTGAACTTTGATGGGTTCATCGCGACCCTGGCGGAAGTAGCGCACCTCCAGAATGGCATGGTCCGACTTGGCTACGTAGTAGATCGCGTGGGTATGACGGGACTCATACTTGGGCTCGCAGCGAATCGCGTATCCCACTTCTCCCTGGATCGTCGCTTCTCCGATGATCGAGATCTCAAAGTCCTCAACGTAGCGGCGCTCGAAGTCTTCATAACTCAAATCCGTACCCATGAATGCGTCCGCACGTTGCGCTGACGATACTCTGCGGATCTTTCCCTGGCTTGGGGTGTAGAGGAAGAAGTCATCATTTCGATCGAACTGTTCGATCATCAGCATTCGGGTGCCGCGAAGTTCGGCGGGCGCAGTGAAGTATCCCAGTCCATGGAGACTGCCGTCGATTCGCTTGGTTGCGTATTGCAGGACTCGGTGGAGTTCTCCCATCTCGCTCCGCGCGTAGAGTTCGACGACTTGAACGATGTCGAAATTGAAGCGGGTATCGAAAGCCTTCTGAAGGATTTCGCTAGCGGATGGCGCGGTCGATTCAGCCTGGGACGAAAACGTCGCTATGCAGGCCAGGATGAGCCAGAGTGCAAGCGGTCGCGGCGAATATGCAGGGTACGGGCTTCTCCTCATTGAAGGTGTTCGAGGCCAGGAGTGCCGGCATCGACAGTCAGATGGGCGGGAAGACGAACCGTAGCGGTGGTTCCTTCGCCATCGACTGACTCGAGCTCGAATTGTCCGCCAAGCCTTTCGATCGTCGCTTTCGCGTCCAAAAGGCCAATTCCACTTCCTCCTTCTTCGTGTCTGGTTGTAAAGAATGCCTGGGTGGCCTGCTCGAGGATACTTGGCGACATCCCGCAACCGAAGTCTTCGATCTCGAACAGCAGACTTCCCGCTCTGGCGATCACTCGAATCTCGGGCATGAGATCTCCGGGCCCGGTAGCGATCAAGGCGTTGTCCAAGAGACTTGCGATGACTCGATGGATCTCGTCGGCATGAAAGACCAATGGCAGGTCAGCCGCCGGTCGAACTGCGAGTTCTGCATCGTGGTGAAGGCGCAGAACCACCCGCACCGCCCGGTCAACGATAGCCTGAGCCGGCTGAGGACTGGATCGACCCAACTGACCCGTGGCCGCGTAGTTTCGCAGCTGCTCCAGTCCCTGCGACATTTCTCGAGAAGCTAGCCGGACATCTTCCACAAACTCGGCGAAGTGCTTCGGCAATTCACCATGTCGGGTAATGCGTTGGGTGCTCCGAGCGATGATTGTCATCGGCCTTCCGACCGAATGCATCAGACCTGTCGCGATCCACTCGAGGGTTTCGTGTCGCTCAGAGCGGAGTAGCTCCTCCGTGAGCCGCGCATTGTGGATGGCCGCAGCCGCATGGTCGCAGATTCGTTGTATGAAGTTGATTTCCTGCTTGCGATAAGGCAAGAGGTTACGAGGCGGGGTCACCAAGATCGTGCCGAGAAACTGTCCGTCCCAACGGATGGGCGCGGCCACCGCAATCTGCCGACGCCGCAGGATCGTCCCGTAGATGCTTTGCTCGCCCCCTTCGGGTCCCAGGTACACGGGTGTATCTCGCGAAGAGAGAAAGCTCGTCAGATCTTCGAGTTCCCGGACCAGGGTGGGGGGCGAGCCACTGGCCGCAACGATTCTCCAGGTATCCTCGTCGCGCAGCGCGACTGAAATGCCGGATGCGGCCAGGCCATCGACAAGCACGTCCGAAGCCATCTGGCCGATCGCTTCTTCTGATGAATGTCCCCGGACACTCGCGATGAAGCGCAGCTCGAGTTCGTGGAGCCGCGAGTCCGCGCTGGGGGGTCTTCGACTGGCGATCAATCGGATCCCGAACCGCAACAGTTCGGCGAAAAATAGAACTAGAAAGCCAAGTCCAAGTTGTACGGCGCCGCGGCCATCCCCTGCGGCATTGATGACCCAGAACAGCGTGACCCCGGTCGCTCCTACGTATAGAAGGCTCGTCAACGAAAACAACCCGAACGAGCGCGCATAGGGTCGAGCGTCAAAGAATTGGTACTTTACCAGGGCGTAACCGACGGGAACCGGGATCAGCACGAGCGCAAGGGCAAGCGTATCCGCTGTCGAACTCTGCAGAACTCCGGAGGCCAGTGCGAGTACCACGAGCAAGCCGAACGAACTTCTCATGCTGAGCCGAGCTCTGTGTTGTTCGAGCGAGTCCTGACTCTCTCGGCCAATGGATCCCGCAGCTAGAATCTGCAGCCACGCCAGACTGGAAACGACCAGGACAAGGAAGATGACTGCCTTCCACACGCTCGGGTGGCTGCCGGCGGCCCAAACCAAGGCCATGAACATGATCGAGCCACCCCCGTAGAGAAGCCCCAGCGCTCCCGGAGCTTGCTGTAGTACGACACTTCGCCGCGGAAACGTGATTGCGAGGTGAATCATCGCCACGGGTGTAATGGCCAAGGCAAAGTGGAACGGCAGGGGAAATGTCGTCAACTTGGCCCCGACCAGGACTCCCGCAGCAGCCACGCCAAGTGACGTACTGAGCAGCGCCATGGGGACCGCCGCCTGGGCCGAGGAAAGCCAGAGCACCGACAGTCCGACGATCGACGAAAAAAGTACGGCCAGACATGCGGTTGCAAAATTCATCGTTCGATCGGCGTCGCTGACCGGTTCAACTGCAATCGTGGTCGCCATTCTCTCTCCCGCTCGGACGTACCGATACTCGACCTCGGAGGCTGGTGGGCGCAGCTTCTCTTGCCGGCTGAGTTCTCCGGGCTTGTAGGTCCGACCGCCGAGTTTGATGGAATGAACGATGTCCCGGTTTCCGAGAGGACATTGAGGATCGAGGATCGAGAACGGAGATACGGCGCCGTTTGGGAGAACGGAGCACGGTAGCGGCCCGTTGGACGCTTGCCCGTAGAGGGCTGCGAACAAAATCCCCAGGGTCGCGACGGCAAGCGCCCCAATCGTCAGCGTCGTGACACTTCGCTCTGAAAAACTAGGGATATCGCTGATCGCGGGCGTCAGCTTCTTGGGGGCGTCGAACTGGCCACGAAAAGTCAGGATGATCGCTGGGAGCAGGATCAGATCGGCGAGCAACGCGCCACAGATCGCAACGCCCGAGAGCAACCCAAAGCTCGCAATACTCTGCCAGGATGATGTCATCAGGGCAAAGCAGCCAATGCTGATGGCTACCGACGAGGTGACGAGCGCTTGTCCCGTCTTGCGGATGGCGCCCAGGATCGCCTCGCGAGGCTCGAGCCCGCGACGTTGATGGTCGCGATACGCGGTAATGAGATGAATGCTGTCGTCGACGGCGATTCCGAGAATGATCGCTCCGACCATGGCTGTGCCGGGATCGAGTGGGATGTCGAGCAGACCCATCGCCCCGATCGTCACCACGACCGGCACGATGGTGGGAAACATTCCGACGAACGTCCAATTGAGAGCCGATCGACTGGAGAGTCCCGAAAAGCGAAAGTAGATCCAGAGTAGTGAACTCACGCTGATCGCCGCGAAGGCAAAGCTCCATAGCTGGGTTCGCTGGAGTGCGTCACAAAAGGCCAGGTAAACCGCGAGTGGTCCGGAAAGCGAATACGTCCATCCTTCCGGGAGTCGGCGGTCGAGATACGAGACCACGTTCTCGAGTGTCACGGAGCGTTCACGTGCGGAAGTAGGGTCGGCTGCCGCCGAGATGCGGGCGTTGCGGTCATACGAGATCCAACTCGACATTGGAGAGCCCGGCGCCAACTCCAACAGGAAGGCCAACTGCGCATTGGCAGCGTGAGAATCTCCAGGCCGGAAGTAGTCGGGATCGCCATTGTGGGAGGCGCGGTTGGCCGTACTCAATAGATCGAGCACGCTCCTCGTCTCGCCCAAGCCAGCCTGGGATGAAAGAAACTCGGACACCTCTTCGAGGATCTCGATACCCTCGGGTTCCAAGAAGCTTCGATCGGCAGGGGCGATCAGATGGATCTCCAGGCTATCGGATCTTCGCAAGTTCTCCTCGACGAACAGCGCCCACCCGACGACTTCGGAGTTTTCTCCAAACAACTCGCGCTCATTGACATCCACTCGAAGTTCCGACCAGCCATACACGCTGACCAGCATCATCAACCCGCTCGCAATGAAAACGGCGCGAGGTCGTTGTTCTGCAATCACGCCGAGCTGGCCGAGAACCGTGCTCCAGGCACGCTGAACCCGGTCGGACCGCAGGTGGCGCGGATCGAACCGGGTGAGAATGATGGGCAATGCCGTGAAGGAGAGAAGCAGGCCGGCGCCAACTCCGATCGCAGCGATGATTCCGAAGCGCGAGAAGCTGGTCATGCCCGACGATATGAAGGACAGAAAACCGGCAGCGGTGGTAAGCGCCGTCAGCAGACAAGCTGCTCCCACGTCTCGAGTTACTTTGTCGATCCACCGGTGACGCTGATCGGTGCTGCTATTGCCTCGGCTGTTCGAAAATTCGGCGTAGCGAGTGACAACGTGGATCGCTGTGCAGAGTGCAATTGCAAGGATCCCCGGACGCAGTGCCTGAGTGATTTCCATCTCCGGCCAATCAAGCCACGACATGGCGCCCATTGCCCAGCCCACGGCGATGCCCGCCGTGCCCAGCGCAAGCAATACCGAGAGCAGCGATCGGAGCAAGAACCACGCGGCAATGGCAAGAAAAACCAACATCGTGCCGATGATGAGAGGGGTGTCGGCTTGGAGCTGTCCTCCCGCCACGACGAAGTCGATCGGGTCACCCACCAGATAAAAGGTGAACCCCATCGCTTCGTGAGGCTCCAGGGCTTTTCGGATCGCGGGAACGATCTCTGCGGTGACCCGGCTCTCGGTCGAAGCGAGTTGAACCACCATCGCCCCCACTTTTCCGTCCGGGGAGATCAGTGTTCCCCGCCACAGCGGGTCATCCATGGCGAGCTTGGCGAGCTTGTCCCGGTCTTTTGCGATGACCCCGTTCTCGACGAGTTGTCGCACCTCGATGTCGTCACCGGCAGAAACGATGATCGGCGAACTCGCGGGGCTCTCGATCTTGCTGACGAGCGGATGAGATTCCAGCTCTTTCACGACAGCGACCACCATCTTCAGGGAAGCGTCGTCAAAGACCGATTCACACGGGCTCGTGCCGCGACATTCCCAGGCAATGAAGACCGGCAGCCCGCCGCCGAAGGTGCGAATCATTCGGTCGAGATCGACGATTGCGGGGTGGTGATCGCCCAGGAAGATCCGGTACCCCACCTCGGTTCGCGTCTGTGGGATGCCCGCCACGAGCAAGATGGTGATCAGCGCTTCGACGAGCAGCACGGGCCAAGGGTGGGCGAGTGAAAAACGTGCCAGCGCATTCACAGGTCAGCTTTACCCTCGTTGGTCGGTGGTGGCAATCAGTCGATTAGACGTCGATTCCCAACTTTTTCAATTGATAGCGGACCGAGCCGCGAGAACTGTTCAATCGCCGCGAGGCCTCAGAGACGTTGCCGTCGCAATCCAGGTAGACTCGCTCGACGTGTGCTTGTCTCAAGACTTGTTCGCGCTTGCGAATCGCTTTGCGCGTAGGTTGTCGGTTGCTGGCCGACGACTTTCGCACGAGATCTCGAGCAAGGGGTCCCAACGAAGCCAGATCCTGATTGAAGTCGAGCACGTCGGTAGCGCCAGTCTCGAGCGAACGCCTGCGAAGCTCTGGAGAATCGTAGGCGGTGATGACAATGATGGGCACTTCAGAAAATGCTCGAACCCGATGAAGAAACTCGAGGCCATCGATGTCCGGCATCTGGAAGTCGGTAACGATGATGCTTGGGTCCAAACTCGCGAAGGTCTCGAGCGCTTCATGGGCATTGCTTGCGACGGTCACGTCGAAACCTGCATCGACCAACTCGGCCCGGAGAGAGCGTCTACCCGATTCCTTATCATCGACAACGAGCGCGCGACTCATCTTCAACCTCGATCACCAGACGGTTTATTCAATCTACCATGCTGGGTGGAGAGAGATGACGATCAATCTTGGCTAAAGTTGGTCAAATGCTCTGCCCCCGAGGGAGAAGACCGCGCCCTCGAGGGTCAAGCCCGGGCCGAATCCGACAAACAAACCCCGGTCACCCGGCTCCTTTCGCATCCTCTCATGTTGCAGAACGAAGAGCACCGATGCACTGGAAAGATTTCCGCCGTTCTGCAGGACTCTCCACGACGACTCCAGGGCGTCTGGCTTTAGCTCGAGCTCTTGTTCGACGTTTCGCAGGATCGAGGGACCTCCCGGGTGGACAACCCAGCTCTGCACCTCTCTCGGATCCTCACTGTTCCCCGTAGCCTTGGCGACCAGTGGCGCGATAAAGTTTGCGACTCGCTCTTTGAAGAACGGCGCCAGTTCATCGGAAAGCGTGATCGAAAAACCAGTCGATTTCAGATCCCAGCGCAGTAGATCGCGTCCCTGGTACTCGAGTCGAGTTTCGCTATCCCCTAAAATCACCAACGCTCGATCCGGGTCGGCCGCCCCGGTCAGAACTACCGCTCCGCAAGCGTCGCCGAAGATCGAGTACGCGACGATCTTGTCGTGATCGGGCTCATCGTCCAGATGGATCGACGAAAGCTCGATACAAACCATCAAGACATTGGCGTCCGGGTCGTCCCCCACGATCCGCCGCGCAAAACGAAAGCCCGTAAACGCTCCAGAACAGCCCGCCATGCTGATTACGCTGCGTTCGACCGCAGGGGACAGTCCCAGTCGATGCACCAGATCGGCGTCGGGCCCCGGCGTAAAGAAACCCGTGCTCGTAATGATGATGAGATGAGTCACATCCGCAGGTCTCACGCGAGCTTGGTGTAGAGCGTCGTTGCATGCGCGTTCGGCGAGCTTGGGTGCCTCTGTCCGGAATACGTTCATCCGCTCTTCGAGAGTCGGGAGCCCGCCACGGTACAGGACCGAATTCTCCGGGTCAGTAAAATCCGGCAGCACGCTGTAGCGCGTCTCGACACTGGAAAGTCGAAAAATCCTGTTCGCAAAACGCTTTGTGCGACTGGGGTACTCGAGATATCCAGTCAGCCACGCTCCGCCCTCATCCTGTGTCACTGGGTAATCCGGCAAGACGGTGCCCAGGCCTACGATCGCGAGCTCGGTAGCTTCCACGGCAGTTCGTTCCTCCGGATTCACCCTACCAGAGAACGGTCAACTCAACCGTGTGTCAGTCGAGTTTTGCCATGGCCAAATGTGGTCAATTTTTGATCTCGACCCAATCTGGCCATGATTGACCAGCTATTCGGATTCTCCCCTGTGTTAATACAGAGTTCACCGCCGCCCAATCTCGCCGGGCGGCGCGAATGAGTCCCGAGCAGTTCACCCTCATTGGTTCGAAACAAATCAGGAGTCAACCGAATGCTCGTTCAACCATCGCTTTTTGCGCGACTTGTGGCTCACGACCTGCGCTCACCGATTACCGCAGCTGCGGAGGCGTTAGCACTTTCGGAAACCGCCGCTCCGGTGATGGCCAAAAAACTTCGCAACATCGCACGCAAGAATCTGTGCCGTGCGGAAAGGATGGTGACCGGACTCAGGAGCTTCGTACGCGCCGAAGGAGAACCCGATTTTGTTGAACGGATCGACGTCCGCAGCCTCTTGATCGAGATCATCGAAGATATCGAGAACGCAACGGACGGGAGTCCCACAGAAATTCGGCTGGCCGGGGGTTTGGGCGATCTCAGCGCGTGCAAGCCAAGGGCATCACACGTTTTTCGCAATCTCATCTTCAACGCGATCATTCACAATCAAGGGCTAGCGGGTCTCGAGATCGAAGTGGGTCGGATCGAAAGCGCAGGCGCGATCTTCTACGTGCGTGACAATGGAAAAGGGATCTCGTCAGGGGATCATCTTCAGATCTTCGAACCATTTTTCAGACTCGAAAAGGATCTCGGCGACGGAATGGGGCTGGGGCTGTCGCTCGTCCGATCCCTGGTAGCGCAAGTTGGCGGTCGAGTATGGGTCGAGTCTGAGATTGGTTGTGGCGCTACTTTCTGGTTTAGCTGGCCCGAGGCCAATCAGGAGTACGCGGGTGTGCTACAAGACGCCGCCACGGGGCCGAACGATCTACCATGACTACTTCCTCTTGGCGCTTCCGGCCTTAGCTTCGTCGCCAGCTCCCCGGCTAATTCGGATCATTTCGATCATGGGCTCGCCGTCGATCTTCGCGTATCGAAACCGCACACTCGTTGTCGACTGCTCGATTGTCTTCGATAGTTTGCCGATCTCGATCACCACTCCAGGATGAATCTTGCCCCGAACTTCGATCCGCGCAATTTCCAACAGTCGCGACAATTGAGCTGCCGAAGACTCGGTTTTTTCACGTTTGCCCGTCTTCGCACGCCCCTTTTTCCCGGGGCCGGGCTTGGCTGCGCCTGCCCCACCGCCCAATTTTTCTGCAACGGTTGGGTATTCCCAGTTCAGCGGCATCGCGACCGAGAGTACGGTCCGGGCTCCGAGTTCGGAGCCGGCTTCTCCTACGACGATCTGTTCTTCAGCGCACAGCGCTCCGCCGCGAATCAGGCTGGCATCAGATTCGCCGGCGATCGACTTGGCTTTGAAGAAGCTGTTGATGGCGTTTTGTTGGATGGTGATGGTTCCTTTGCTTTCGATACGAGCGCCCTGGGTGTGGCGACAGGTGACATCACCGCCGGCCCGGATCCAGGCCTTGCCTTCTACCATGACGCCGCCTTCGACCGTGACGGAGCCGTCGCATTCGACGCCTCCTGCGTCGATGACGCCTTCGGTGGCCTGGACCTTGGCGTCCCGGCTGACGTCGCCGGTGACGATGATGGCGCCGTTCATCTTCAGGTCGCCAGATTTGAGGTCGACGTCGCCGCGGTGTTCGTAGGCGTCGTTTACCTGCAAGACCCCGCCCGGTTGGTAATTGATGACGCCGGCAATCGATGCCACCACGGTGTTGTTGTCGCCCATCTCAGCACCGTCGCCGAGTTTGACTGGGACTTCTTTGCCGGGGCTGGGGGCGGTATCGGCGCCCATTACGTCGTAGCCGGTCTTTCCGTTGGTGGGACTGTAGTAGAGCCCGATTACTTCTCGCTCGGCTACTGCGATGAGCATGCTGCGGTCGCGGTAGTCGATGCTTCCGTCCTTGCGGACTTTTCCAGCCAGGGTGCCCACTGAGAAGTCCGGTTCGAAGTAGCCGTCCTTGCCTGTCTCGGAAGCGACGCCCTCAGCGACGAGCAACTCGTCAATCTGCGAGGCTTCGTCTACTAGCTTCTGTGCGAGTTCTGAAGTTGCGGCTTCGACGACTCCGTGAGTGATCCCGGCCTCTTCGAGGGTATCGGTCACGGTTTGGGCGTTGCCGACGTCTCCCGGAAAGAGTCGGGCAACCGCTGTCATTTTGTCGTCGCCAATTGTGAGTAGGATGCGCTTGTTGGCGGGGACCGGCACCACGACCAGCTTCTCGCCCTCTCGATCGAAGAGAACTCCGGTGGCCAAGACGCACACCATACTTTTGACATTGCACGAGAGCCCCTTACCCAAGCGGTCGAGTGGGTCTTCTACCTTTTTGCACTTGAGGGGTGTGCCCTTGACGGTAAAGCCCGGCTCTCCATTTTGGCAGAGGTCGACGTGTCCGATCTCTTGTCCCTTGACCACGCTGATGAGGTAGTTGTTGTCTCCACTGCCCTTACCCGAAGCTTTTGCCTTGCCGTCGGCCAGGTGTGATGCGGGAATGTCTTTCTTGGCATTTGGATTGTCGATGTGGAGTTTGCCGCTCTTGCCTTCGCTCGGGGGCTTGCCCTTTGCAATGACTTGCTTGTTGGTCGTGAAATTATTGTCGGCCGCTTGTTGGCCGAGTTTCTCGACAACATCTTCGAGCACGCCTCGGCTAACTCCCGCATCACCCATTGCCTTGCGGAGGTCTGCCGCGGTGCAAGGTTCTCCTGCCGCAACACTGAGGGTTGCCTCCATGTCGCCCTTCGCCAGACTGATCTGAAACCGGTTGGCCATACTTCACTTATCGTAGGAACTGCGCACGGGCTTGAACTGCGGGACGGGGCGGCGCGGAGGTTTCTCGAACGAAGAGCGTGCAGGTGTTCTCATTCGGACTGCGCGACCGGGTCT
>SMVB01376626.1_pt1 | contig 14599 bp, 11 predicted proteins | sample 2456461 | NCBI WGS metagenome assembly SMVB01 (sample SAMN11095934, study PRJNA526329) | marine sediment metagenome | biome: Marine sediment; feature: Surficial sediment; material: Deep marine sediment; isolation source: Hadal surficial sediment | place: Pacific Ocean | collected 2014-05 | depth... | reverse complement strand
GCCTGTTTGTGCCCTCCAACTGAAATAACCAATGATGGCGATCACCACGTAGGCGACAAACAACAAGGCGGTCAGGCTTAATCCGCGCTCGATGTAAAGCGGCACAGAAACGCTGTCAATAACGATCCAGTAGAGCCAGTTTTGCAGGTATTTACGCGCCACCAGCCAGGTGGTGATGACACTGGCCCAGGTCGTGAAGGAGTCAATATACGGCCATGCGGCGTTGCTGTTTTCGCTGAGTAAATAACCGGAAACCAGGCTCAACACAACGGTTGCACCAATCACCAGCGCATGTTGCCGCTTTGACATGGACCTGATTGCAAGTGCATGTTTTCCTGATGATTGATTGTTGCCGCCACGGGTCCATTGATACCAGCCGAATACCGCCATTCCCATGTAATAGACATTTAACGCAGCGTCCATTAACAGGCTGACGTCCCAAAACAAAACGGTATAGATTGCGGTGCTAATAAATGCAAAAACCCAGCACAGCACCTTTTCCCTGACCGCCAGTAACAGGTATGCAATCGCGAGTATCACCGCAACCGCTTCCCAGCCGCCCATGGACTGCGCGCTAATGATCAAATTTTGAACCCAGTCAGCCATCAATCTTTATCCCATTAGCGGAATTGGTAACGGAGGTCCACGCCATACACGCGTGGCTCGCCCAGTTGCTGGTAGGCCTCATTGACATAGCCTTTGCGGGGGTCATTTCCAAAGTACAAACCATGTACAGCATAGTCCTTATTGGTGAGGTTGCGTCCCCACGCGCGGATGGTCACTGCCCCGATCTGATATCCAATGCTGGCATTGAGCAGGCTATAGCTTTTGATTTTCTGGTTGTGGTAATAGCCATAAAAACTGTTGCTACGACCTTCAAGCTCGATTCGAGCGCTCAGTTGCCCGGTGATATAAAAATTGCTACCGATGTTGTATTGCCATTCAGGTGCCTTGGTCTGGTCACGGTTACGGATAACAGTGATTTCTGATATTGAAGGTGCACCGGGCGGGCCAAGGTCAACAACCGTCATTTCATCCACACGGGTGTTCAGCCAGCCAATTCCAGCGAAAAAACGCACATACTCCGATGCCTGGTAGTCCAGTTCCAATTCCGCGCCATAGTTTCTGCCGGAATTGACGGAATCCAGATAGCCGACCCAAAGAAAATTCACATCGTCCCAAATCCACGATTCCAGTTGGGCATCGCTTCTGTTCATGTTAAAAACGGCGACTCTGACCACCAATCTGTCATCAAGATAGCTGCCCTTGATGCCGATTTCCTGGTTGAACAGGCTTTCCCGGCCAAATTTCAGCCGGCCCTGCATAAACGCCTGAAATTTCGGATCCATAAAGCCAAATACTGAACTGGCCTCGGTATTGACTCCGCCGGGTTTGACGCCCCGGGACAAAGTGCCATATAGCAGGTTTCCATTGCTGAGTTCGTGTTGCAGCGTGATTTCGCCGCTGAAATATTGATCGTCGGTGTTGCTGCGCAGCCCGTTACTGTCGGTGTAGTGATCGCTGAAACTTTCGAACCGCAAACCGGTGATGAGTTGCCAAGCGGGTGAAAAATCATACTCAATTTGCCCGTATACTGCGTAGCGATCGGTCGTGTAGTCACTGACAAAATCGCCATAATACTGCCGCGAGAAGTCCTCGCTGCGGTGTTGTGCATAAACACCGGCAACCCAGTTGAAGTGATCGCCCTGCAGCGACAAAAAATGGCTGTCCAGGCTGATATTGTCGCGGCTTCTCTTTTGCCGGTCGGTGTTTGAGTAGGGGTAACAAAAGGGGATGCCGACGCAGATATCCGGGTTTGACCAGTCCTCGTCATAGGCGAACTGGGTGTCGGCGTCTGACCAACTGACGATGGTTTCAAGTGACAGTTGCGGGTTGATTTGCCAAAAACTCTTCGCGGCAAATGACAAGGCCTGCTGGCGGTCATAGCCAGGCTCATCCGATATGGTGTGCCGGTCATTGTCCAGCGAAAAGGCGTCGTAACCGCTATCGATATCGACATAATAAACTGTGAAGTCCGCATAGGTTTCACCCCGGCCAAGCCAGCGCAGCTTGCCCCTGATACTGAATTCATCAATATTGTTGGTATCGTCACGCTGAAGGTAGTCGTTTTGGATATAGCCGTCGCTGCTATTCTGGCTGAACGCCATCCTGCCGAGCAGATTCTCGCCAAGCGGGCCACCAAGCGCCGCGGCAACATTCCAACTGTTGTAGTTGCCAATACCGGCCTGTGCATAGCCATCGAGATATTCAGTCGGGTCATTGGAGCGAATATTGACCATACCGGCCAGCGCATTTGTACCAAACCGTGTTCCCTGGGGCCCGCGCAGCACCTCGACCTGTTGTATATCCAGCATCACAGCAGATGCCGCAAAGCCATTCATGTCGACATCATCGATGGTGACGCCCACCGAAGGAAAATATTTCGGGTCGACAAATTGTTCAAGATCACCCACGCCACGTATCTGGATAAATCTTGCCCGGGATGCGCCGGAGGAAAAACTGACGTTTGGCAACAGGTTGAGTGTGTCCTGGAGATGTCGTGTACCACGGTCAAACAAGGTGGCTTGCAGAATCACAGAAATGCTGCCACTGGTTTTCAGTAGCGCGGCGTCACGGAAACGTGCTGTCACAATCACTTCTTCCAATACTGAGTGTTCTACAATCGGCTTGTCCAACTCAGCCGCTGAATCCTGCAACGCATACGCGGTAACCGGAAAAAGCCCGGTGGCCATCAGCAAAACCATAAACTTTGAATACAAAAAAGCCTCCCCAACAAACGTTAAAGAGACCCGGAAGGGGGAGAGATTGAACTAAAAGCGCCCTATCCCTACGCCGGTACGATCCGGATCAGGTTCAAAGGGTTCGTCGCAATGACATCTCAGGCCGTCAGGCCACCCCTCAGGAATTCCAATTGGAATATGGCAGTATTCTAACGCTAACTGCCGTCTGCTAACAATCAAATCGCTATTGTTCAGGCACACTGTGCAATTCACTGCCTGTTTCTTCAGACAAAAAAGCCCCGAACTGGACGGGGCTTTAACTTTTTTGTTTAGCCGTGTTGTTTAGCCGCGTAGGCGGGCCCGTGTATATAATGTTCCCAACAGTCCAAACAGTAACAGTAGTGCCAGTTTGCCAGCGACAGAAAGCGTTGGAACCGGTATATTTCCACCGCCAATATCGCCCTGACCAAGTACCAGGGTACCTTCACCGGATGCTCCTGGCAGCGTGTTCCATGTTGCGGTTATACCGCAGGTATCACCGCAAGTGAAGGAATAGGTACCGGCTTGCAGACCGCTGAAAACGACACCTTGCCATTGAACGGCGCCACCAATATTATTCAGCCATGCCGGTGATGCGACCAGGTCGCAATCCAGATAATAGCTGGAGCCATTGTTAGCAGTGTCCCAATAGCAATTGTTGGTGCCATCGACGAGACCGGCCGGTTTGGTACAAACAGCTGGAATGTCAAATGCCAACTCGACGGGGCCGTAAACGGTTCCGTCGATACCGGTCAGGGTAAGGGTGCCTTCATTGGCTGGAGGACAAGAGCCATGCGAGTAGGTTCCTGTCCAAAAAACCACTTCACCAGGGTTGTCGCCGGGCAAAAATCCAATGGAAGAGGTATGTGCGCTTGCACTGGTTGCAACAAATCCAAGCGCTAAGCCAAGCAGGGTAAGAATAAGACGGTTTTTCATGTATGCTCCCCGAGTTGTTTTATGTTTTCCTAAGTCATTGACTCGCATTGGTGCGATCAATCCCGATAATCTTACAGCAACTTCTGGTCAAACAAAAAGGTTTGTGGTTTTGGGATCGGAGACAGACGGCAATCCTGGCTTGGGAGACTTGGGTGCAACGGCGGTCTATACTCGCATCCGGACAAATACAGAAGGCTTGAAATGAAACGCTGGCAAATCATATTGATCATTGTGTTCGCCGTTTTAGTCACCGTACGCCTCCTGACCCGCGACAATTTTCACGAAGTGACGCCAAATGAGATCTACCGCAGCGCACAATTGAGTGCCGGCAAGCTGAAAGACGTGGTGAATGAATACGGCATCAAAACAGTGATCAACCTGCGCAGGCCCAGACCGGAGAAGGATTGGTATTCAGAAGAAATCGCAATGGCCGCTTCACTGGGTGTGGAGCATCACGATATCGGCATGGACCTTACCTTCTCGCCACGCGTTGATCAGTTGTTTGAGCTCAGGGATCTAATTGAGAACGCGCCAAAACCGCTTCTGGTGCACTGCAGGGCAGGCGCAGACCGCACCGGTCTGGCGGCCGTCATGGTGAAGTTGCTGGATGGTTCCTCCAGCCTGCAGGAAGCCCGCGCCCAGGTTTCGTGGAAATACCACGCGGTACGCGACAACAGCATCGGCATCCCGTTTTTTAATAGTTATTCAGGCTGGCTGGATGCGAATGACCGGTCACACTCCAAACACAACTTCAACTATTGGCTGGAAAATGAATATGTCGATATCAGCGGCAATGTGCATTTTTTGGTCAGCCCGATTGCTGGCCAGACCTGGTGGCGTCCGTGGGGGGATATTCAGGAGGGATTTGAGTTTATGGTCGACCGCGCAGGTTCCGAAACCCTTGATCTTTCCGGCTGGGCATTTGATACGCGTAATATCTCGGTGCTGGAAAGTGTGGAAGTGTTTCTGGGCGGCGTGCGTTTTGAGGAATCTGAATACGGATTGATGCAGGACTGGCTGATCAATGACTTTGGTAAACACGAATACCTCGCATCCGGCTGGACAGCCAGCCACCCGATGCAGCAATTCGAAGATGGTTGTCACGACCTGGTGCTGAAGTTCGACCGCCTCGATGGCGATAGCTGGATCTCACCACCCACGGCACGCATCTGTATTCAGTGAGGAAAGGTTACTAACTAAAAGAAAGCTGCACCATTGCATATTTGAATGACTTTTTGCAGTCAAACGCCTCTTCAATCGCCGGACCGGGGTTATTGCGCGCCAACACAAGGCTCAAAGTGAATAACTTGCTGAATTTCCAATCCATGTACCAGTTGATTTCCCTCGCGGCTTTGAATGCAGTCGCAGCATGTTGGTGATGAGGTTGGAGTTGGCGAGGAAGTATTCACCGGCAATCTCTCCCTGCCACCAGCTACCCCAGTCATAGAAAGCCGGAAACAGCGGGTCGAAATTTTCATTGGTCAGCGTATCCGGGTTGTCACCTTCAAAAAACGCATAGCGGTAATACAGGGTGGTCTCCCAGGCCGTCCGCGGGTTGCTCCACAATGCACCACGACCACCGCCATCGGCATAGCCATCGGCAATCAAAAACCCGTGTGCATTCTGGTACGGATAACGCCCGCCCGCCACTTCAAATTGTCCTGATGGAGGCGACCCGTACCGCCAGCCAAGATACAGGTCATCAAAATCAGTCGAACTGGCATCACCCCCGGAAATCACAGAGGTGTCATCACCGGTCCGGGCATAAGCCCAACTAAAGGCCCCAAACCAGGTCCCGGTGCCGGAGTCATGCGAAAAAGAAGCCCACGGCTTGATAAAAAACTCCGCCCAATCATCACTCAGGTTACCCGGTGGATCCGGGTCGGTTCTGGCAAACAGGGAATTGCGGAAATTGAATATACCCACAGCAGCTTTGATGCCGTATTTCCAGGTGGTGTCGGTGGAGTCTGGTTCGGGGGATTGTGCGTACAAGACCGGCGACCAGACGATCACCAAGGGAATCAAACAATATTGCACAAAGCAGGCACGCTTGAACATGATGCTGGATGATCACCTCTGTTTTGGATATGAATGATGATTCTAATCTGAATGGCAGGGACGCGCCCTTTAAGATCAACGACGAGTTTCCGGTCAGAGGTGATTTGATCGTTAACTGATTGCCAGTTTTCTGACTGCTGTCAGGTTGCCAAACGATACGAAAGGATCATCAAATACGGGGTTTTTCAATACTTCCAAAAATTCATCAAACTCTTCATGATCTTTATTCCAGATACACTGTTTGGCAAAATCTTTCATCGACCAGGTTCCCCAGTCAAGCACCATGGAGAAGGCGACTCCGTCAGCATTCAAACTTTTGGCGATTTCAACAAACTGCGGCATTTCCTTATAGTTGGCATGTTGAACCACAAAATCCAGACGTAAAAAGTTTACTTCACCGGTTTTACGCAGTTCCCCCAGCCTTGCAGTGTTTTTCAGCAACCAGGACCAGTTTCCTCCACGTCGTGTAATGTTGTAGGTGTCTTCGGTAGCCGCGTCAAATGAGATCAGGATGGTGGAAATATTTTTATGGATCTTGTGCATGCGTTGCCAGTTTCTGGGTGTCAACAGTACGCCGTTGGTCTGCAAATTTATCTGCAAATTGGGAAAATCTTCCCCGTTCAGTTGATACAGGAAATTCCTGAACACGGCAGATGCGAATGGGTCGCCCGAACCGGTAACGTTGACAGTAAAATGCCGGTCATTCGGCTGGGCAAATAAGTCCTGGGTGATTTTGTCCTGCAGGTGCTGTCGTTTTTCAAATTCAATGCCCTTGGGGTAATTGATTTTTTCCACCCGGCAACTGGGGCAAGCCAAATTACAGGAGGCATCGTTACATAAATTAATAAAACTCGGCAGCTGATCCAGCCTGGTTAATTTGTTATCAATGATTTCCCGAAGATTGATATCCTGCCTGGCCTCCTCCAGGCTCGGCAGGCTGTTTTCCTGAATAAACGGGCAAACTTTATGATTACAGTAACGAAAACTGCCATCAAGAATACTCTCCCTGATCATCTGGCTGGTGTGTGAATTCCAGATTTCTGCAACGGTCGATTTTTTCAAATTTCCCAAAGGGGTTGGCAGCCACGCAGAACAACAGGAATATACTTTGCCTTCTTCATAAATATCCATCTGCACAAACGGGTTTTGGCAAAACTTACCTTTGAGGTGTTGTTGCGTATTCAGACTGCCAGTCGCGTGGCCGATAGACTTCGCCCTGAAACGGCGTAAGCGAGTTAAATACTTATTAAAGTTTTTGAAATGCATCCAAATGAGCCAGTAACTACAATTTCAGAGAATTAAGTAACACAAACGCTATATTGCCAGAATGTTTGCAGGTATTGAATAGCGAGTTAATTTAGCGCTTGGCTGAAGCGCCTGATTTTTTGAGCTTTCCGACACATAGGTTCCATTTTATTCCGGACACATAGGTTACACAATTGAGGTATTTGGAGGAGGACTCCGAATGCCCTGGAACGAGTGTAATACTATGGATGAACGTCTCAGGTTTGTGGCCAGGCTTCTCGATGGTGAGAAAATGTCGGTGATGTGTCACCTCTAGTTAGGTGGCCAAATTAACTATGCCACTACAAAGGTGTGGTCTAGGTTATCTTTGAGATCATTTCCAGAAGAACCAGGTTTTTTATTTCTCTTAGCATTCTAAGATCCCCCGGTTTATTTATTGAATTTGGCCAATTCTCAACAATTCTATAAATACCATCGAATTCGATCGCTATCTTTTTTGTTAGCTTGTTAATTTCGTTTGCGACGATTTTTTCTGGTAAGCCAATTGCCTGACCAAAACTAACCAGATCAGCCTTGGTCAGTTGCCGGTAGTACGTTGCGTTACCGATTTTTTGGGATAGCTCACAGTCCAAGGCAGTTTTGCCCAGGTAAATAGTGGTCGACAATAGATCATAATGTTCAGTCAAAGTATAACCATTTGGCCCCACATAAAATGATAGGTTCTTCAAGTGGGCATCGCTGTTACCTATTAACGCATTAAATAAGACCCATTTGAACAGTCTGATTCTGGTCAGGGCTTTCTCATCAACCAGCTCTAGCAGTTTGCTTATTGTATTCACGTTGCTTAGACGATATTTGGATCCAGAGTACAAGCCCCTTAGCTGGCAGGCGTCAATAATGTGATTACGAGTTTGATTGGGATATACGCCATCCCTGTCAAATCGCTCAACTATAAATACTGGCTCGGGTACGTACTCAATATTCACCAAAGGTACCTGTAAGCCTACCTTTCCTGCGAGAGTCATGACAAACCATTCATTGCAAACGGTTGCCCAATACTCACTTGGGTGTTCATGCTGAGGTTTTAGAATATGGCTTGAGGGCATTGTTCCGATCGGCTCAAGCAACTCACCATTATCATAAATAATGGCAATCTTATGTTGAGCTCCCGCTAATGATATTTTCTTTTTAGCACCTTTTGATAAAGGGGCCGTAGCTAAATGCCTGATGCGGAAACTTAGATCAGCTTTGAGTAACTGTTCTACAGATCCTTCACCCCATTCCTCATCTTCTTTCAATAAGGTTAATGCACCAGCAGATTCGGCACCGTACAATTCGAGCAAGCTAAATGCGTCTTCTTTATCAACATTATTGTCTTTTGCGATGACTGTTCTCGCATTCTCTTCTGGTAACAGGTTGTCGAAAAACCACTGTACATAACGATCCGTAGAATTATCGGTATGTTTTTTCGTGGATAAGCCTATATCGGGACACAACGGGAAAGAGGTTTTGTCATCTTGCCAAGATTGCGCATAGTCAAATGACCAAACCCCATTTAATGATTTCAATTCGCCAATTATTTTTTTCTCAACCCAAACGACTAATTTTCTTTCATCCATCATTGTTGTCAGTCTGAAGCCAGTTTTTTTGATTGAGTTAATTTGTTTTCTAGCTCATCAGTTAAAAGGCTATTAGGAAAGTCTACATGCAGTTTTATCCCCAATTCGTCAAGGATTTTTAATAGCTTATCGACAGAAAGGGTCCCTTTACCTTTTTCAATTGCTTTCAAAGGCCGCTCACTGAAACCACAGATTAAAGCTAATGATGCTTGATCAATACCTTGTTCTTTCCGACTTAATTTTATTATCTGACCTAATTTTTGGCTGTTTTTAATTCTAATCATGGCTCACCGACATCGTTGTAGGACATATATGTCCAATAATAATGGAAAACCAGACAAATACAATGACTTTAGTTCATATATGTTCTATTTGTATGTTTTTAGTCACCGAAAAACATGAATAGTGCATATATGTTCTGGAGTGGCAGTAACGATTGCTGTTACTCGCTAATAGTGCATATATGCACTAAACACTGAGCGCATAAGAAAAAAGTCGAAACACAGAAAAAAGAGCTCGAGGACTCGGTCAGGATGACTCACGTGTTGATTTGCACGTTCATTTGATCCAATTTCATAGGGGTTTTGCGTTCCAAAGTGACCCGACTCCTAACGGTAAACCTCTCTTTTTATCAGTGTGTTGCCTGGTTTTCTATGGTACAAAATTCAGTACAACTACTGGGTCAAATTTGGGTGCAAATCAACACTCGGTATAAACTTGTTACCTATGTGCCCGGAAAGCACGACTAAAAAATGGTGGGCCCACCAGGACTTGAACCTGGGACCAATCGATTATGAGTCGAGTGCTCTAACCAGCTGAGCTATGGGCCCGTTTTTGAAGCGGGGTGCAATTGTACTTTGACTTTTGATGTCAGAGAAGTGGTTAGTGTGAATAATTGGTGCTTTGTGTTTTGCCGATCACTGCTCTGTTGCGTTGCTTTCTTCTTTTTTGCGTATCTGGATGTGCTCCAGATTGCGGCGGTAGTGGCCGACTATTTTTTCTACGCCCGAGGGTTCGAGGCCCCCGGCATTGCCGGCAGTGACGTAGGTTGCGTAGATTCCTGAGGCCGACATCAGCGCGGCGGATACCAGTTGCTGGTCGATGTCCTGATTTTTCAGTTCATTGGCCAGAGCAATAAATTTGTTGGTGCAGAGGTTGTGTTTTTCTTGGTCGCTCACGCGTGCTTTCCTTTCAATCCGGGATTGTGGTGAATTATAGAGGTTTTAGCAGTGCCGTGGTTACGAGTAAACAGCTTATGGGCAAGCGATGTCAGCTTCCGGGTTTTCGCTGTGGATGGTGGTCAGCTTCCTGATGTTCAGCACGCCGTTTCCAAACCCCTGCTCGGTGCTGCTGTAAGTGGCGGTGCCGCCATTGCAGTCGATATCCAGTTCCAGTGAACCCCAGCGGGTTTTGACCACTGTTGCAGGGTCGAAATCAGGGCCGAATACGCCGCCAGAGGTGGTCAGCATATCGTCGACGACCAGCTTGCCGTTGCGGAACTCGCCGATGCCAAACATCCAGCGGCGGTTGCCTTGCGGGTCGAAGGTGAACCAGTAGATCACCGCACGGTTGGCATCCAGAACCTCGATATTGAAACCCTCGCCGTCGTGTGTCGGGTCGTACCACGAACCGCTCAGTCTTGCCGCATCCTGCACTTGTGGTACCGGATCGGCAAGCGAGGGCAGGTTCGGGCAGGGAATGAACCACAGGCTGGTCAGCCGCTTCAGGTTCAGCCGCCCCTGTGTTGTGCCGATGCGATAGCTCATGTTGCCGGTGTCGCAGTCTGTCCAGATAAAGCTGGCCGAGCCGACCACTTCGCGGGTGACCTTGTCGGGGTCGAATCCCGGTCCGAATTCGCCGCCGGAGGCCTGGTACAGCTTGCTGAACTCAATACGGTTACCGCGCACCTCGCCGGTGGCGAAGTACCAGTCCTGGTTACCGTCTTTGTCAAAGGTGTACCAGTAGATCAGCGCGATGTCGTTGGCCAGCATTTCCAGCAGGAAACCCTCGCCATCGTGGCTTGGGTCGTACCAGGAGGCGCTGTTCCCGGCATCGAGCAGGTATGGCCTGTCGACCGGCTGGTCGGTCATCTGGAACTTGATGGTGGTGTCAAAGCCGCCGAAATCGGAGTCGTCGCCAGAGCTGTTTTCATAGTTCGTCCAGTGGCCGTCTTGCCAATCGGCCACCGTGGCAGGGTTGGCATCGGTGCGCATGCCGGTCATATCGGTAGTGCGGATTCTCAGGGTCGCTTCCGTGCCGCCACTCACCAGGCCAAGGTTTTGTGTGTCGTCGGGGAACCGGAAGGTGATCTTTAGTGCATCATCCTTGTAATTCATATAGCCATCGGGTGCGCCGCCGGGCTGGTCCAGCCAGTCGGCCCCTTCGATGTTGGTGGTCATCGGTGCATTGTTGACCAGGATGCTGGCATCAAGATTCAAGCTGTCATCAGATTGACCGGGAAATGCAACCACCGCACCGTCTTGCCGCCAGCGCATGGGTTTATTGAATGACAACCAGAAGTGATAACTGTTACTCAACTGTAATGGCCGTAGTTGCTGGCTGTACAAAACGCGGCTTTGTCCATCCACCACATCCCATTCGGCTTCGTAAACCACCGCACCGCTGTCAACATCAATCAGGCGCAGAGATTTGATCGCCGGTGGCCCGGCCTGGCGGTAATAGACTGCCGCAAATGTCTGCGCCAGTTGTTCACGTACCCTGCGGATTTGGGTTTCCGGAAGGATAAAGCCATCGTGGAAGTTTTCCCTGACGCCGCCATAGTCTGCACCGCCTCCGGGTAAAGGCGAATGGAAGTCCTGGCCGTTGCTTGGTTCGACTTCCAGTGTCCACGAAGGCACCTGGTAGGTGCTGGCAAAGTATTCGTCAGTGGTCCCAATGCCCTGGTTTCTTGGTACCGAATCCTTATCAGCAAAGGCATACCATTTTTGTGCGGGAAACGCTATGTGGTGATTGGTAAATGTTGCCAGCACTTCCTCCGTCTGACGTGCCAGACGGTCGTTGTCGTTACGGCCCCAGAAATGCACCAGGCTGAACGAATGCACATCTGTGTATATGCGTAAACGATCAATCGGGCCGAGTTGTGCAGCGGCATCCAGTGCCTGAACTTCCGGTTCCGAAGCCGGCCCCGCACCGTGGTGCACGATTGAATGGAGATTGGGTGATGAGCGATCTGGGTTGGTATTCCAATATGGGTTGTTGTTGCGGTTCATATCCACGCCGTTGAGCAGGTCAACGGTGGTATTGAAGTCTTCATCCGTCTGCAGCATATTCTTACGCCGCATCCGGCCGTCACGAGGTGAGCTGTCCGGGTAATCCGGGTCTGCCTGCAGCCACGAAAGTCGGGGTGTCCGCTGGGTCTGTAAAAATCCGTCAATATTCAGTGTTGGGATAACAATCATATTGACGTTATCGCGAAGGTAGTCATAAAAATGCTGATCGGATGGCTGCAATGCCAGCAACTCCAGAATACCGGTCACCACTTCAGGCGATTGCCATTCGCGTGCATGAATGCCGCCGTTAGTTAGTGTGGCGGGCTCCGGAAGGCCTTCAATGGTCAGCAGGTCATTATCACCAAGGCGGTAGGCCCATACAGTTCGCCCGGCCCGTGTTGTTCCAACGTTCTCCTGGTGTACCCAGGGAGTGGTGGCAGCCAGATCTTCGTGCCGCATGCGCAGACCTGCATAGGTGCGGAAGCCGTCAAACGGCAGCGGCGTGTCGACCGGTATGGGTGTCGGGTAGCCCAATGCGATCTTGTTGGTTTCACCTTCCGACCTGCTTTCCACCCACTCGGTCAGCACCTGCGCGTGCAGCGGTGTGATGGATAGCAATACCAGGCTGATTATCATCAGCACAAACAGGTAAAACAGCGGGCGGCTTATAAATGAACGTGTCATTTTTGCACCTCCCCGATCAGGTTGGCGCGGTTAATATCCAATGCCGATTGCGCACGCCGGGCGGCCACTGAGTCACCGCTGGCTGTCTGCTGCAAAACCCTGATGGTTTGAAGATCCGGCGAGTTTGCCAACGCCAGTGCTGCTGCTGAACCCAACTCGGGGCTATTCAGAGTGCCCAAAAGCAGGTCTCGAATCTGCGCGTCCTGCTGTAGCTGTGGCCACCATTCAGCGATCGCGAGGGCGGCGTTGGAGGGTGGTGCGGTGTTGATCGCCATGTTCAGTAAGTCGGCGAGCGTCGCGGCAGGCATTTGTTCACCCAGGGCCCGTAAAGACTGCGCCAGGGCCGCACCACTGCCGCTTAACAGCAGTTGTTGCACCGCATACGTATTTTCAGTGATGCCAGCGGTTATCGCCAGCACGTTGGTTAATTCAGGTGAATCCCCCAGTTGCTGAATTACCATGGATTGTACGATCAGTGCTTCATACAACGTGGCGTCTCTGAGCGCATCCAGATAGCCTGATTGATTATTATAATTTGTGACACCCTTGTAGGAATTGACAAATTCTCCCGGATTCCTGGCAAGCAATACGCGGGCAGCAGTTGCGGATTCGGCTCTCAACCACCTGTTTTCAACGCCCTGCGCTGCTGCGCGAATGTTGAACAACGGTTCAAACGCATTGCCGTGGTCTTCATGCGGCACCAATGCCTTCGCCTGGTAGGTGAACAGGTGCTGCATCACCTCGACGGCGACGGCATCGCGGGGTAGTGCTGCCAGCGACCGGGTAAACCGGTACAGCACGGCCTCACGCGCGGGCAGGGGCCAATCGGTGCGGGTTTCAACAAAGGTTAATTTGTCCAGCGTGGCGTTGGCATCGCCAAGTGTGGATATGTTGCCAATTTTATTGACGGCTTCGTCGATATCGACCGACTGGACAGTCGCCATGGCAGCAGCTCGGTCCCACTGTTGGGGTGCAGATGGTTCAATCGCCCATACTGGTATTGCGATTATGCAACTGCACAGCATCGCGAAAATCAGTTGGCGCGCTCGCATACGATCTCCTCCGAATAGGCCCATCATACGAGAACTTTCGTTTATAGTCATCAAATGCATTAGTAAATTGCAAGAATACGGTAATCAACGGCTTGAATGGAATGTTAGCGACCAACGTCAATCGGCGTCAGTGCCGTTTGTCAGGGCTTGATTTCTTTAGGGTTTGGTTTTTTTGAGGACGATATAACCGGTCGCATCGTAAACACCGGAATATCCTTTCGCGACCAATTCGGCTTTGGCCATTGAGGAACGGTTGCCGCTGCGGCAATAAACCACCACCGGGCGCTGCTTGTCCGCGCCGATTGCTACGATCAGGTCACTGGTCTGGTCGTGCGGGATATTGATTGCCCCTTCAATATGCCCGTCTTGGTATTCTTCTGCAGAACGCACGTCGATCAGCAGGGCGCCAGCCTCGATCATTGGCCAGGCCTGTCTGGCGATGGCCGGGTCGCCGGGCCCTGCGATTGCTGGACTTAAAAACCACATGGTCAAAACAATCAGAGAGACAAAGCCAAAATATTTGGGGAATTTATAACTTCGCAACGTGTAGTCCTTTAGCTGGATCCGGTTGAACCGTCTATTTTACAACAGCCGTCAAAACAAAGTTCAGCTTGATATTGTCGGATTGAAGTCAGCCTGCACGCACTTTGCACCGGCATCAATCAGGGCTTCAGCCTTGCGACCACTGGCGATTCCAACAAATCCCCAGTTCAGTTGCTGGCTGGCCTTCAGATCCCAAACACCATCACCGACATAACAGGTTTTTTCGCCATCGATTTGTTCATGCTCCAGTGTTCTGCGCGCGGCAATTTGCATGATATCTGTGCGGGAGACGGCATCGTCTGAACTTGCCAACGGCAAATTGAAGCGGGACAGCCCGGATTGATCCAGTTTGAACCTTGCACTGTGACCCCAGCCACCAGTGGCAATTCCAACGCTTACCCGCGAACTTTGTTGCACGCTATCCAGCCAGTCCTCGGCACCCGGCAATGGCG
>SMVB01350146.1_pt1 | contig 14601 bp, 11 predicted proteins | sample 2456461 | NCBI WGS metagenome assembly SMVB01 (sample SAMN11095934, study PRJNA526329) | marine sediment metagenome | biome: Marine sediment; feature: Surficial sediment; material: Deep marine sediment; isolation source: Hadal surficial sediment | place: Pacific Ocean | collected 2014-05 | depth... | reverse complement strand
GCGCAACCATCCACTGGCATTGTCACAATGCTTTCAAAGAACGGTTTCCCCTTATCGACCTGAAAGATGCCTTGTACGTCATTGACCGCACGCGCATGACCTGCGCCGGTGGAACCGCAGGCCTGGACATGATGTTGCAGGAGATCAGGTGCAGGAACGGGAGAAAACTGGCTCTGGAGGTTGCTGATCAACTGCTCTGTTCACAGATTCGAAAGGCGGACACCGCGCAAAAAGAGGTGCAATCCAGGCAGCAGTCCTCCGCGCCTCCCGCGCTGCAAAGGGCGATTGAAGCGATGGAACAGAACATCGAAAAACCGCTGACGATTCCGCAAATTTCCCGCTTGCTCGATTTTTCCCAACGTAAGCTCGAACGATTGTTCAAAAAGCATTTCGGCTGCTCGGCGGTGGCATTTTACCGGACGGTACGGCTGCAGGAAGCCCGCGTTCTTCTGACCCACACGGACATGTCGGTTTTGGACATATGCATCGCCTGTGGGTTTGCCAGCTCATCCTACTTCAGCAAATCCTATACCAACCAGTTTGGTGTACACCCACGCGACCACCGAACATCCTGGCCCGACAGCGAAGCAGCACCTTATTGGCCGGGTATCAGCACTTTTACCGCCGTCACGGGCAACGCGAGTCAAGCCAAGTAGGCTAGGTTGAAATCAGTTTGTCTGCGTTTTCGGCTTTTTCATCCAGTGCAGCCAACACCCGTTCCGCGTTCATCGGCAAGCGGTACAGCGGTTTTCCTGTCGCATCCAGAATGGCGTTTCGAATCGCGGGGGCGGTGGGGATAATCGGGCCTTCAGCGACACCTTTTGCGCCCAGCGGTCCACCGGCAAGCTCTGGCATTTCCAATACGTGCATGTGCAGTTCAGGAATATCGAGCGCCATGGGGATTACATAATTTTCGAGTGATGCGTTCAGCGTGTGGCCTTTCTCAACCACGAGTTCCTCACTGAGCGCATAGCCGATACCCTGTGCAATGCCACCCTCGATCTGTCCGTAGACACCGCCGGGGTTAATCATCTTGCCCGCATCATGAACAGCCACAAACTTTTCCACCGTAACTTGACCGGTCTCGCAATCCACCAGAACTTGCGCAATCTGGGTGCAAAACTGGAAAAATTCGCTGCTGTAACGATAGCTGACCTCGGGGACATCATCCGGGTACTCCAGGTGATAGCGGCTCTGGGCATGCAAGGGATAGCCCCACACGCTGGCGCGCTCGGCCAGGTTTTGGACCGTGAGATCATCCATCTCGCCATCAACCAGCAGCCTGCCGTTTCTCAGGTCGAGGCGATCCTTGCTGACCTTTATTTTCCTGGCTGCCAGGGTCAGCAGCGTGTCACGGATTTCATCTGCGGCCGCCAGCACGGCATTGCCGGAAACCATGGCCTGGCGGCTGGCGCACGAGGCGCCGGCATCCGGAGCCCTGGAAGTATCCGCCCTGGCGACACGCACTTGTGAAAAATCAAGGCCCAGCCTTTCCGCTGCCAATTGGGCCATCAGGGTAATAATACCCTGGCCCATATCTGCTGCGGCGCTATTTATGACCAGCGAACCGTCACGGTGCATTTCCAGTAAAACGCCGGCGTGGTCGGCCAGGCCTCGCCCCATTCCTGCGCCCTTGAGGATAGTGGCCATCCCCCAACCCCGGCGTAAATGCCCGGCAGGGCGGCGTTCACGTTGATCGCGCTTCTCCCAATCAATCATTTCTGCCGCCTTGCGCAATGACGCCTTCATGGCTCTGCCTTCACGCACAATCACACCGGTGTACATCTGCGTTCCGCTCTCGACGCCGTTGAGCAGGCGTATTTCCAAAGGATCCATACCCAGTTTCCGTGCCAGGTCATCCATTTGTGACTCATACACAAAAGCAGCCTGCGGTGCCCCAAAACCCCGAAACGCGCCGGTGATGGGGTTGTTGGTGCGAACCGCTATTTTTTCCACTTCCAGGTTCGGCACCTTGTACGGCCCGCCGATGAATTCGCCAAATTTGTTCAAAACCTCGTGGGTAGCGTTCGAGTACGGGCCCGCATCGGCGATCACACGGGCCTTGACGGCCACCAAGCGGCCGTCCTTGCTGGCTGCAGTGATGCAGTGCACGATCATCGGATGGCGCTTCACATGAGTCAGCATGGATTCCCTGCGCCCGCGGATGAGGCTAACAGGACGCCCGGCCACATACGCCAACAAGGCCGCATGAATCTGCACGTGGGCCTCGTCCTTGCCGCCAAAAGCACCGCCGATATAAGGGGTGATCACGCGCACCTTGCTCTCCGCCAGGCCCAGGGACCTGGCAATCTGCATCCGGTCCCGATGAGGCGCCTGGCAGGAGGACCAAACGGTGACCAGGCCCTCATCATCTACCCGGGCGACCCCGCCTTCTGTTTCCAGAAATGCATGCTCGGCCCATTGCGTGCGGTAAGTGTTCTCGACAATGACATCAGCCGATGCAAGCGCCGCTTCCACATCACCGTGTTGGTAGGTCACTTGCATCATGACATTGCCCTGACCGGCTACCACCTGATCCGCACCGGGAGCCATCGCCTCCAGTGGATCGAAAATGCCTTCCAGGACTTCATATTCCACCTCAATCGCCCTGAGTGCAGCATCCGCGGTTTTTTCATCCACCGCTGCGACTGCCGCGACTGCATCCCCCTGGAATCGCACCTCATCGATCGCCAGCAAGGGCTGATCCGGATAGGCATAAAGATAGCTGTTTTCGCCGGGGATATCTGCATGCGTGATAACGGCAAAAACACCGGGAATGTCTCTTGCCTTGCTGACGTCCAGGTTCTTGATTCGGGCCCGCACGTGGGGGCTGTAGAGCAGTTTGCCGATCAACATGCCCGGCAACTGAATATCCGGGCAATAAATCGCCTTACCGGTGACGATATCCTCAGCACCCGGGGCACTGACCCACTGACCGACTACGCTTGATTCATGCATGCGGCGCCTCCTCCGGGTTTCCCGTCTGCCGAATTTCCGCAGCCGCTTGCTGCACCGACTTGACGACATTTTGATAGCCGGTGCAACGGCAGAAGTTTCCCGCAATCGCGCGTAGAATTTCTTCACGGGAGGGGTTGTCATTGGACAGCAACAGTGCGTAACAGGAAATCAGCATTCCCTGCGTGCAAAACCCGCACTGAAAGGCCCAGGTCTCGGCGAACGCACGTTGCAATGGATGCAAATTACCGTTAACCGCAAGCCCTTCCACGGTGGTGATCCGGGCGCCATCCGCCTGCGGCGCCAATACCATGCAGGAATTCACCAATCGACCGTCCAGCAGTACGGTGCAGGCGCCACAATCCCCGCTGCTGCAGCCGTCCTTGGTACCGGTCAACCCGATGTCTTCACGCAGAACGCTTAAAAGAGTCTTGATGGGCTCGGCCTTCACTTTCTGCGGATTGCCGTTGACCGTCATGCGAATGTCCATTTCAGTCATTTGGTTCACTCCTTCTCAGGTCATCCCGACAGGCCAGCAGCGCTCTGCGAACCAGGACTTCCGCCATTTTTCCACGGTAGTCCCTGCTGGCGCGCACATCGGTGATCGGTGATATTTCCGTTCTTGTTGCTTCAGCAGCCTGGCTAATCCGTTCGTCTGTGAGTTCCTCATCCATCAATACGGCTTCAGCTGCAACGGCGCGCATCGGTGTCGGAGCCACGGCGCCCAATACAATTCGTGCGTCGCTCACTGTACCTTTGGCCCCCAGCGTCAGCCTGGTGCTCAAATTGATTATGGAAATTGCCATGGAACGCCGCTGCCCCAGCTTGATGAAGCTTGAGGCTGTATCGGGCGGCATAAGAGGCATGCGGATCTCAGTCAGAATTTCGTCCGCTTGCATGACGGATTGGCCAGGCCCGGTAAAGAAATCTACCAGTGGCAGCACTCGCTCACCGCGGGAAGAAGTCAATACAATGGCGGCATCGTAGGCCATTAATGGTGGTGTCAGGTCTGCGGCCGGAGACGCATTGACGAGGTTGCCGCCCAGCGTTGCCCGGTTACGGATGGGAGGCCCGGCAAATTGAAGGCAAGCCTCAACCAGGCTTGGAAACAAAGCTGCAATCCTGCCATCGTCAAGTATCTGCGACAGGGTCACATAGGCGCCCAGCCGCATCTCGCTGGCATCACATGAAATGGTGTCGAGCGAAGACCGGCGCAGATCAAGCAGCAATTTGGGCGAGAAGACCCGGTCTCTCATCCTCAGAATCAGGTCCGTTCCACCCGCTATGACCCGCGCATCCGCACCCTGTTCCTGCTTGATATTCAGGGCGTCCTCAAGAGACTCAACTGCCATGTAATCCGGACTATTCATACCAAATTTGCCGTACCCTGGGTTCGTTGCCGGATCATTGCGGCTTCAAACAGATAAGCGCATCCACCGCCACAACGCCCTGGCCATCAGGCAGAACCATAAGCGGATTGATGTCCAGTTCCTGCAGTGTCTCCCAGTGATCTTCTGCAAAGGCTGCAATGCCAAGAGTTGCATCCACAACTGCTTTGATGTCGCCGGCCGGTTTACCCCGGAAACCCGCAAGCAATTTTGAAACAACCAGCGAATGGATCGCTTCAATGACCGCGGCTCGATCTGTAGGCAACAAGAGACTCACGCTGTCGGAAATCAATTCCACCATGATACCACCAGCGCCGATCACCAAAGTCGGCCCAAACTGTTCATCCCGCTTGATGCCGACAATCAACTCGGCAACGGCGCCGGTGACCATGCGCTCAATGAGAAACCGCTCCACCACGACCTGGCCATCCATGGCAGGCTGTTTCCCTACGGAATCAGCAATCTCTTTGACAGCCAACTCTACTGCTTCAGCATTGCCGAGATTCAACTTTACGGCGCCAAGATCCGACTTGTGCAGGAAGGCCTCGCCCACCGCTTTTACCACCACGGGGTAACCGACCCGATCAGCGGCGGCGGCGGCATCCTCGGCGGTGGTGACTTCACCAAGGGGCGTGGACACCCCGTAATTCCCCAGGCGGCGCTTGCTTTCCCATTCGTCCAGGAATACAGGCTGCCCGTCATCCGCAGCAGAACCGGCAAAAACCCTGGGCAGAATGGTTTCTCTGGCCCCATTTTCGCGAAAAGTGTAGTAGCTGGCTGCCATAGAATACGCCGAAAGGCCATCTTCAAAGCCCTGCAAGGGGACGACACCGTTCGACAGCAAGTGGTCCCGCATGCTTTTGGGCAACAATTCGCTGATGGTGCTCAGCACGAATGCGGGCATTCCGGTGCTTTTGTGTGCGGCGATGAAGGCATCCAGTGTAACCACCCATTCTTCAACTTCGCCGGCGACTGCTTCAGTGCAGACAGTGGGATGATCATAAATCAGGAAGGCAGCATCGTGATCACCCGACATGGCCGCCGTGAAACAGCGCTGCTGCGCGGCTCCGTCACCCCAGATTGAAGTGTTGTAGTCAAATGGGTTGGAAACCGTGACATAGTTTTCGAACTGGCTTTTCAGATCGAGCATCTGGGCACTGGAAAACGGTTCCATTTCCAGTCCATATTCAGCCGCGTGGTCCGCCATGATCGAGGCCTCACCGCCTGAACACGACAAGCTCAATACGTTGCTTCCCTTGAGCGGCCCGGCCAAATCCAGCACTTTCAACGTCTCCAGCATTCGATTGAGTGAATGTACCCGAATGACCCCCAGCCGCTTGAACAGAGCGTCATGAAGTGCGTCGGAACCCGTCAGGGAACTGGAATGCGTGCTCGATTGCTGCGCACTCGCGCTGGTCTTGCCCACCTTCAGCACGACAATCGGCACACCCTGCTCCAGAGCGCGTGCGGCCGCGCTACAAAAATGTCCGACATCATCAATGCCTTCAATGTACATGCCAATGACCCGGACCCTCGAGTCATCGAGCAGTGCATCGATATAATCTCCAGGCCCCAGGACTGACTGGTTGCCCGTGCCGATTACGTGGGTGAAATTGACCGAACGCATATTCATCGTCAGGTTCATTGCGATGTTGCCGCTCTGTGAGATCAGGGCAACGCCATGCCCGACCGGCTCGCAACCATACAGGTATGGCCACAGGGCGCAGCGATCGACGAAGTTCAGAATGCCGAAGGAATTTGGGCCAATTATCGGCATGCCGCCGGCCGCCTCGATCAGTTTCTTTTCCAGTTCCCGGCCATCTGCTCCCATCTCCGCAAAACCGGCGGCATAGCAAACGCAACCTCCCGCTCCACTTTTTGACAGGCTGCTGACTATATCGATTGTCAGTTCGCGATTGACGCCGACGTGTGCCGCATCCGGCACCCCGGGCAGGTCTTCAACGCTCGCATAGCAGGTGAAGCCTTCCATGGATTCGCGGCTGGGGTGGACCGGCCAGATTTCTCCCTGGTAGCCCATTTCGACAGCACGCCTGATCGCCATCGCTGCGATGGTACCGCCAACGAAAGCGATGCTGCGCGGTGAAAAAAGCCGGGCCAGTTTGTTCGAGCTGGAATCCACCAATCATCATCTCTGGTTCTGAGAAGATTTCATGATTGGCGATCCCGGCAATGATTTGTTGCTAGTATTCGACACGAGTGAAAGTTTTTCGATCATGTGAAGTCTGAGTTAGTCGCCACCGGCGGCCAGACCACCAGCGATTATTCCCCGATGTGTTAAAACCTTGGTATTGCTCCCGCCGGAAGATTGCTTGTCAATCGGCCCTATTCGAAGCTGGGCTATAAAACCCCGGCAGAAGTGGCTGAACAATTACGTAATCAATGAAGGCTCAGCTAAGTAAAACGTGGTACCGAGAATGGGGATGATGCACAGCATCAGAGAGGGTGCCCTGGGGCATATTGACCCTGATCTGCATTGCTTGGGTTTTACTTCCCCCGCAGCCGATACAATCCAGGCGGCAAAGATTCCACTGGGTTAGTGACCCGCTGAGACTGCGTACTATCATGATGGCCGGTCACTATAGTCTGATGACTGGTCTCATGATGTAACAAGACTGTGTCAGTATATTTAGATGGCTGGCCACGGAAGGTTCCTTGGCTGGCTTTTTTCGTCTCGGTGTCCGAAACCAAGGGGGTTTCTCTGCTTATTTTATCAAGAAAGGCTGGGGAGAAGATTGTCATCGGTGATAATGTCGTTGTTACAGTAGTGAGCGTGAAAGGCAAACAAACACTGCTCGGGATTGAGGCGCCGCTTGAGATCCAGGTACACCGGGAAGAAGTCTATCAGCGAATACTCATGGAGCGCGAAGCCGAAAAAATCCGGGCTGCAGTGTTTCTGGATCAAACGGATTAATCGCCAGTTCACCATCAATCAGGGAGTCATGATAGTCGTCTCTTTCTTCGCGTTGTGAGATTGCTCCGGGCTTGTCAGTCGCTAAGTCGATTTCTATTCCTAGATCGCCTGCTGGCCAGGTAGCCATAATGCTACCGTCAAATCGCTTTCTGAGCGGCAAGCCCCACTTGAGCATAATTTCCCGCTGCTTTCTGGTTGTTTTGTGGCCAGACATTTCAACAATGTCCTGCTCGGTTAATATCATTGGCTCCGGTTGCCAATAGGTCATTCGATGCTCCATATCAATGCTGGGCCTTAAACCTAGTGTGCGTGGTCGTCGCCACCATGGTCGTGCTCTTGTGGTTGAATTTTCTTTTCATCGGCAGACTCTTTGTCTCCATGGTTGTGGCTTGAATGCTGGTGTTCCGTCACTTTGCCCTCGCTCGGTTGATCCTGGTGAGGCTGGTCCGGGTCAGGGTGCCCAGTTGATTCGCCCGCGGCATCCGCGTGACTGTGGCTATCATCATCGGCGCTGTGATGCCCGCTGCCTTCAGCCCTGGCCAGCATGGCTCGGTAGCTATCGGCATTGAGTTCAGGCAAAACGGTCATGAAGGCCACCACCGGCCACAGGGCTTCATCGTCGTGGCTCGCACCCCAAGCTGGCATGCCGGTCATTTTTATGCCGTGTTTGGTCACCCAGAAGAGTTCAGCAGCTGTTTCGTGAGCGGCAGATTCCCTAAGATCCGGTGCCGGTGGGTTCAAGCCTTGCCCGATGGCCTCCGGCTCTTGCCCGGGCGCACCGTGGCAAGCCGCACACATCGCATCAAAATCATTGATGCCTGCAAGTTGCAGGGCTTCATCGTCCAGGTTTGGCACGTCGATATTTTTGGCCCGTCGATCCACCGATGCGTGCATCGTGGTGGACATCACCCAATTCGCAAGCCCACTATGGGGCGCAGTGGCGCTGACATCGTAGAGCCCGGAGTAAACAAACCCCACGACAACGATCACTCCAAAAATGACCGCTATGGCAAACATCCTAATAATTTTCATCACATCCTCTGACCGCGCAAACAAGCACGGGTCGTGATAGTTGCAGAGCGAGTTAGCTTGGCGCCCCCGGTTTTGAATTCCCCGTAAGGGTCTTGATGTTCAATTAACATGAACCACTTTCCGATTGCCGTTCGTCTGTTGCAGTTAAATGGTTCATGTTTAATCTTCGCCATTTATGTTCTTCTGCGATTCTCTCCAGGCGCGAATTTCGAGATACACGGGAAATAAACGCTATTTTGCGAGAAATCCAGGGTGTGTATCGATCGTTTAAACACTATATTGCCAGAATTCCGCGGTTATGGAACCACCGGTCCCACCAAATTTAAGATAGAAAATTGTGAATTCTGACCCTTTCTGAGGGGCTAACATGGAATTCCAACCAGCGCCCACTGTTTTTCACGCCAATTCCTGCGCTCGGAGCGAAAAAGCCCCCACTGTTCGCGGCTCGGGAACAGCAAGCAAGGGGTCTGGCTGGCAGTCTGCCGGAATTTGGCATTCGTAGCGAGGAAAAGCAAGGCCGAGGTTTTTTCTGCTTGCTATGATGTGTTCCTCTCAAAGGATTGATTCATTCATGTTACTGAAATTTCCTCGCATCATTCGCAGTATCCTGTGTCTGTTCCTGGGCGTGACTTACGGGACCCATACCCTGGCGGCTGAGCAAACGGCCTACGCTTTGACCAATGCGATCCTGTTCAATGGTTTCGAAAACCGGATTATTTCCGGTAAAACGGTGTTGGTACGGGGTCGTCTCATTGAGCGCATCGCAAACTCCAGTGATGGTGTTCCAGAGGGCTACATTACGGTGGATTGTGAGGGCAACTACCTGATGCCGGGGCTGTTCGATGTACATACCCACCTCAACACGCTGGAGCAGGCACAGCGAGCCCTGGAATCGGGAGTGACAACGGTGCGTTCCGCCGGTGTACCGGCTTATCAGGACGTAGCACTGGCCGCATTGTCCAGAGCCGGCAAGATTCCCGGCCCTGACGTGGTCGCAGCCGGAGTCTATGTCACTCCGAATCTCGCAGGAACTGTGCTGGCCGATCCGCGCCTGATCGAACTGGCTGATGGCGTGGAAAGTGATGATGCATTGCGCCTGCTGGTTAAAATCAACATTGATCGTGGCGTGGGCGTGATCAAGACCCGGGGAACGGAGCGGGCCGGCCGTTCAGATACAGACCCGCGCGAGCAAACCTACACCCAGCATCAACTCGAGGTTGTGGTTGAAGAAGCCGCAAAAAGCGGGGTACCTGTAATGGTGCACGCCCATGGTGATGAAGGCGGCCGGGCTGCCGTATTGGCCGGCGCCCGCAGTATTGAGCACGGCAGTTATCTCAAGCCTGAAACCCTCCGCCTGATGAAGCAGAAGGGCACATTCCTGGTCCCCACCTATATCACCATGGTGGAAATGCTCGAACAAGAGAACGAAGGCGTGCTGCGTGTGCGTGGAATGTACATGGTGTCCAGGCTGGAGGAAGTGATTCAGCAGGCGATTAAACTGGGTCTCAAAATTGCCACTGGCGCCGACAATTACTACGACGAGCAGTCCATCAACCGCATTTCTCTGGAAGTCTTCCACCTGGTTCGCCTGGGCATGAGCCCTTTCGACGCCTTGCAGGCAGCAACGATTAATTCAGCAGAACTGTTGATGCTGGACGACCGCACAGGACGAATCGCAGAAGGATTCGAGGCCGACCTGATTCTTGTTCCTTCCAACCCGCTGGAGGATGTATCTGCATTGCAGGATGTGCTGCTGGTGATGAGCAATGGAAAAATTGCCGTGAAACGAATTCCATTTGCGATACATTGACCGGGCTGCTCGTGAACTTAAAGCCGCCGGCTTCAAGGCCAGTGAAAGCGATTTATTGTTTGCCCCGGGAGTGCTGGTCAATTGCTGCAAAACTCCAGAACCGGTTCGCCCAGGACAGCCCGGCGCAGGCTCACACCCAGTCCGGAGCCCGGCCCCGGCGCCATGCGACCCGCTTCCCGGACCGGCGCACCTTCTGCGGTGCTGACCGTGACATAGGAGTTGAAATCCGTGGCCGTGAAGCGATTCTGTTGTGGCGTACTTATGGCCAGGTGGGCTATGGCTGCAGTGGTCACGTCCCCGCCCCAGGTGTCTTCAATGGTCAGGCCAATGCCGCGTGTACACAGGTAATCCCGCGCCAGGCGGGTCTTGCTCAAACCGCCCATCTTGCTGATCTTGATATTGGCCACGTCCATGGCGGAATCGGCTACCGCCCGGCTGATGGCAGCCATGGAATCCAGTGATTCGTCAAGAATGAAAGGCAAGTCCGTGTGGCGCCTGATTCCGAGACATTCCTCGTAGGTTGCGCAAGGCTGCTCAATATAGACATCGACGTTCCTGACAGCCTTCACCACCCGCATGGCCTGGTGGGGTAACCAGCCCGTGTTGGCGTCGGCGATCAGCACGTCGGTGCCATGCAGCTTTTCAGCCACCGCGTGAATGCGTTCAATATCCACATCGGGATCACCACCGACTTTTAGCTGAAATCGGCGATACCCTTCCTTGCGATAAGCCTCCACACTGGCCGCCATCAAATCTGGAGTCTGTTGGGATATGGCGCGGTACAGGCCCACATCGTCACTGTCAGCACCGCCCAGTAGAGTAAACAGGGGCTGATTGCAGGCTTTTCCGAGTATGTCCCAACAGGCCATTTCCAGGGCTATTTTCACATAGGGATGGCCTTTCAACCATTGGTCCATATTGCGGTTGAGCACATCCAGTGCGAGAGGATTTTGGCCAATTAACTGTTGGCCGATTTCCGCGATACCCGCCCGTACACCACTGGCATAAGAGGGCAGATAGGCCGAACCCAGAGGACAGACTTCACCGACACCGCTTAACCCACTGCTGGTCTCTATTTCCACCAGTGTGCTGTCAAACACCTGAACCGACTGACCACCGGACCAGTTATACGAGCCTTCATGTAACGGCAGATCGACCTGGTAGACACGAATCTTGCTGATTTCCATCATGTTCCCCGAACCAAGATTCATCAGTATGTCACACCGTTGTTACAGGCACCGGGTGATATCAAGCTTCATGGTACGATCCATCCGGAATCAGACAGACAAGCGCCCGGTATTCGTTGCTGCTATTCGGCTTGAGTGAAAGATTTTCGGTCAGGCGAACTTTGATTCCGCCTGGGTTCGGAGTGTCGAAATAGTGTTGTTTGTGTCGCATTCAAAGTGATCGGAAAGACTGCAATCCCACATGATATGGCTGTCTGCTCAAGCATCTGTGGTGTTGTCCGGCCACAGCAATAATCTGGAAGGAAATCGATATGTCAGAACACGTCCATGTTTCCCGTAACGGTGGCGTTCTCGAGATCGTCATTGACAAGCCCAAAGCCAATGCCATTGACATCAAGGTCAGTCAGGCATTGGGCGAGGCCTTTGTCACGCTGCGCGATGACCCCGATCTGGCCGTCGGCATCATCACCGGCGCAGGCGATCGTATTTTTTGTGCCGGCTGGGATTTGAAAGCGGTTGAAGCCGGCGAGATGTCCCTGGATAACTGGTGGGAGGATGATTACGGCCCCGGCGGATTTGCCGGCCTGACCGAGCTGTGGAACCTGAACAAGCCGGTGATCGCGGCCTTGAACGGGATCACCCTGGGCGGTGGTGTTGAATTAGCCCTTGCCTGTGACCTGATTGTAGCCGCCGAGCACGTTGAATTTGCATGTCCTGAAATGCCGTTGGGGATTGTGCCCGACGCCGGCGCAATTCAACGTCTGCCGCGACGTCTGCCTTATAACAAAGCCATGGAAATGCTGTTGCTGGGAGAGCGAATGGGGGCGGCGGAGGCTGCAAGTTATGGCCTGGTGAATGCCGTGGTGCCAGCGGACCAGTTGATGACCAAAGCCAGGGCCTGGGCCAAAAAATTGGCCGGCGTGGCGCCACTGGCCCTGCAGTCGGTCAAGGAACTGTTGCGCGCCATCGAAGGCAACACCATCCAACAAGCATTCCAGACCATGCGCACCTCCGACCTGCCGATTTACCGGGCGTTGCTCAGCTCAGATGATGCCCAGGAAGGCATCAGCGCGTTCGTTGACAAGCGCAAGGCAGACTTCAAGGGCAAGTAACTCTACAGCAGCAGATTAAACAGATGACAAGAAAATTCGAAGGCATTGATCCGGGCAAGGTGCAGCGCGTCACTTGCATTGGCGGCGGGCCCATAGGCGCAGGCTGGTCTGCCTGGTTCCTTGCCAGGGGCTACAAGGTCACCGCCTATCTTCATGACCTGGCGGCCGAGGAAGCTTCCCTGCGTGCCTTGATTGATACCGCATGGATCAGCCTGGAGGCGCTGGGGCTTGCCGCCGGTGCTTCGCGCGACAATCTCTGTTGTACCGGCAATCTGGCAGAAGCAGTGGCCGAAGCTGAATTCGTACAGGAAAGCGCGCCTGAGGATCTTGAGTTGAAGCAGGCCTTGTATGCCCGGCTGGGAGAACTCGTTCCGGCGAATATTGTGATTGCGTCCAGCACCTCCGGACTGCCCATGACGGACATTCAGGCCCGTTGCCCCAGCCCCGAACGCACGGTGGTGGGGCACCCGTTCAACCCACCCTACCTGCTGCCACTGGTCGAAGTGGTTGGCGGTGCAAAAACCGACCCCAAAGCAGTGAAATGGATCGTCGATTTCTACCAGATTGCCGGCAAGGCGCCACTGGCTTTGTCAAAGGAAATCCCGGGGTTCATTGCCACCCGCCTGCAAGAAGCCATGTGGCGTGAAGTTCTGCACATGGTCGCCAACGATGAGGCGACTCCGGAACAAATTGATTTCGCCATCGTCAACGGCCCGGGACCACGCTGGGCAATGATGGGCCCATGCCTCACCTATCACATCGGTGGTGGCGAGGGCGGCATGGCCTATTGCCTGGATCAGTTTGGCCCGGCCCTCAAGCTGCCCTGGACCCGGCTGGAAGCGCCTGAATTAACACAGGAATTGAGAGATCGCCTGGTCGAAGGCGCTGCACGTGTAGCCGGGGATCGTGATTACACTACATTGAATCAGGAAAGAGACCTCGGTCTGGTTGCCATCAGTAAGGCTCTGAAAGCTTGAGCGAAGCTCAATAGCCGCGGCGTTTTTTGGCTCCATCGATTGCCGCTTTCCGCTCTGGCGAGGACAACAACTCGCGGCGCAGTTCCTCCCATTCCCCATAGTCGATGTCGATGCCGTCCGCCGCATTCAGAAGCCGCTTGCTTGCATCTACAGCCGACCTGATATTTTCCAGGCTTGCCTGTGCAAGCTCCAGCGCCGCCTCGTAACTTGCTCCCTCAACGATGCGCGATACGATGCCGGCTCTTTGGGCCGCATGTGCATCGAGGCGCTCGCCAAGCACCAACAGGCTAAAAACGGCGTCGCGGCCCAGCAGTTGCCGCATTCTGATCACGGAGCGCGGATTGTAGAGCAGGCCGAGGCGAGTCGCCGGCACCTGGAAGAAAGCATTCTTCGATGCAATGCGATGGTCACAGCTCAAGGCCAGGTCGAAAGCGCCGCCCAGGCAAGGGCCGTCAATCGCGGCGATCACAGGAACCGGCAAGCCCCGGATTTTTTGCGTCACTTCTTCAATGGCATCATCCAGACCCAGGTCTTCGAGTGTCCCCGTCAGCTCAGCCAGATCTGCTCCCGCACTGAAACACCCGTCGACACCGCTGACAATCACCGCTGCAGTATCGTCACGGATTTCACTCGACAGGATATCGCTCAGCCGGGCCAGTAGGCGAAACGACAGGGCATTTCGGCGCTCGGGCCGGTTCAGGAAGATTGAAACTACCCTCTTCCCATGTTCAATTCGGATTGGTTCATTCATGCCTGTAGCCAGCCTGAATCAAAATATTCACGGTTGAACTTTAACAACTTGGGAAGCCCTGATCTATTCATGGACTTGTATCTTACATCCAAAATGTCCAGCTTCGGCGTTGCATCTCGGCAACTGCTCCCGGCATGGCTCTCGACAATTGCTCCTGCATTGTTCTCGACAATTGCTCCTGCATTGCTCTCGACAATTGCTCCTGCATTGTTCTCGGCAATTGCTCCTGCATTGTTCTCGACAATTGCTCCTGCATTGTTCTCGACAATTGCTCCTGCATTGTTCTACCTTCGCCCATCCACGGGCTCGTACCTTCGCCCATCCATGGGCTCGTACCTCCTGCATGGCCCAGGCCAGCCTCTCGACCGGTTCCCGGTCTCACCTTCTCCATGCAGTCGTTGTCAATAGCCAGCTATTACCCGCGCTTCGCGCCTTGATTCTGAACATTTTGAATTGC